>Ga0081455_10002169_pt1 | contig 23415 bp, 17 predicted proteins | sample TabmetS3T2R1_FD_70207 | JGI IMG/M metagenome (GOLD analysis project Ga0081455, IMG submission 70207) | Tabebuia heterophylla rhizosphere microbial communities from the University of Puerto Rico - S3T2R1 | ecosystem: Host-associated > Plants > Roots > Rhizosphere ...
AGTTCCTTGATGCCGGCGCCCTCTTCCTGTTCCACGGTGTGGGTGTGCAAGCTCCTGCCGAGCGGCGCCGCCACCGTGTCGGCAAATTTGCGCACCATATTATGGGAGCGCTCGGAATAGCTGTCGATCCCCAGATGGACATAGAATCCATCGGCCTTATAGCCAAGCTTGAGCAAAATATCCCACAGCGCCAAACTGTCTTTCCCGCCTGAGACTGCCACGAGAATGCAGTCATCCTTGCCGAACATCTTCTCAGACCTGATCGCTCGGGCCACCTGGTCGTGGACAAAAGTCGTGAAGCAACCCTTGCAGAAGGCGGCATGATGGCGTGGGATCTTAAGCACCGCTTTTGTCTTACATTTCGTGCAGTTCATGAGTCGATGATACGAGCAGCCTGAGGAGGATTGCAATTAGCAATCTTTCCTCTGAGTCATGCCGGCCTGCGGAAATGTCTTGCCAGCGGCCTCAAATTCCCCTCATTTCTTTACAAGTTACCCCTATTTGCTACAGTTCAACAAAGGCTGCCCTCTCATGCCCTATGCATTGCCCAAATTGTCAGAGTGATCTCATCGAAATCCCGACCCTCGAGGGCCCGCAACTCGACGTCTGTCCCGGCGAACATGGTCTCTGGCTGGATGGGGGAGAAATCACCTTGTTCGTCGACAATTATCGAGCCCTGGCGACGCAAGAGCCTACGGGTGGAGCCGGTGCGGCGCAATCCACGACCTGTCCGAAATGTGGCGGGCTGTTAAAACAGGAATCAGTCCTCGCGACGGCGCTCTTTTCCTGCCGTGCCTGTCACGGGTGGTGGCTTCCCAAGGGCAGCCTCACACAACTGAATTTCACTGCGCGCGGTGCCGCGCAGATCCGTTTTGATGAGGCGGACTTTTATCGTCGCGCCGAGAAGAGAGCGTCGCAAACACCGAGGACGGAAGCCGGCCGCGCAGGCCGATCCCGCCACGGACCGCTCACTCAACAGGTCTGGTACTGGACCCTGTTCTTGTCGGCAGCACTGGTATTTGCCGGATTCATTCTTATCGCCGGCTTTCGGAAGATGGTCGCGCCTTGGCAGTGGTCCGCGCCACCGGACACCACATGGGTCTTCTTAGCCGTAGGTACGCTCGTGGGTATCGGGCTTTCGGCATACGGATTCGTAGTCAACAACCGAATGCGACTGATTGAAAGCATTCCGACCTCTCCTATTCGATCCTTGGCAGTGGGCCTCGTGGAAGTGAGTGGCCGGGCTCAGCCTGAGCGCGCGCCCTTACGTGCACCGTTCAGCGGAATGCCCTGTGTGCTTTTCTCTTATACGGTTGAAGAGCGCAGGACGTCGGGAAAGGAAACCAGGTGGGAAAAAATTGCCGAGGGCACATCTCAGGAGCCGTTCTACGTTCAAGATGCCACCGATAGGGTGCTCGTTGTCCCGTTTGGCGCCCAGCTGATCTTGCCCGACAACAGGGCGATTCGGAGCAACTGGTCCGGAAGCCTCCCCGAAGAAGCCATCCGGGGGCTCTTACAGCTGGGCATTGCAGTCAACGGATGGTTTGGGGACAAGACCATCCGGTGTCGTGAAGCCTTCATCCTGCCCGATGAATTCGTCTACGTGATGGGAACGGCCCACGAACAACTGGGCGCAGCCGAACGCGCAGAAAACTCAGCACGGCTCTATATCGGAAGCGGTGGGGAGAACGGATTCATCATCTCCGATCGGAGCGAGCAAGAACTGCTCCGCAGCCTGCAATGGCAGGTCTGGGTCTCGATCGGCGGAGGACCTGCGCTGACGCTTCTCTGTCTGTTGCTGATGTTCAAGCTCTATGGGACGGTTCAATAGTCATCCACCAGGGAGTGAAAGATGAACGGGACATTATTGATTGGGCTCGGATTGATGTTCGCAATCGTCAGCCTGACCGTCTATGCGGTAGGCATCTACAACACGTTGATCAGGCTCTCCAACAACATCGACAAGGCCTGGTCGAACATCGATGTGATGCTCAAGCAGCGTCACGATGAACTTCCGAAACTCGTGCAGGTATGCAACAGCTACATGACGCACGAACGCGAGACGCTGCAAAACGTCGTCAATGCGAGAAGCGCCTACAGCCGAAGCATGAGCGTGGATGAGAAAGCGAACGCAGAAAATCAACTGACGAGGGCGTTAAGCAGATTGTTCGCCGTCGCCGAACAGTATCCAAATCTCAAAGCGAACCAGGAGTTTCTGAACGTCCAGCAGCGGATTTCCGCTCTGGAAAGCACCATTGCGGATCGACGCGAGTTTTATAACGATTCGGTCAACCTCTATAACATCCGCATCGAGCAGATTCCCGCCATCTGGGTGGCTCAGCAGATCGGCTACCGCACAAGACCATTATTGGCCGTGACGCAGACGGACCGTGAGGACGTCGAGCTGGCTTTTGCCAATCGTGCCGCGTGAGGACGGTCAAGCATCGGCCAGCAGAAAGCTTCTAAAATTAAGAAGGGCCCGCGCCATTGCTGGAGCGAGCCCTTCCCTCTTTGGATTTGGCAATGTTTCCATTGCCGCTTTCTAAAGATGCCTTATCCTACCGCGGTGGACTTCCAACACGACCCTGGGAAATTGACCAGTAGCTGCCTCAAAACATCCTAGTCTTACGTTGCCGAGAGTAGGCGCACCTCATGCCGAGGATACGGAATGTGAATATGGGCCGATTGGAAGCGCTCGACCAGGACTTGATTCAACTCTCCTTGAACCCTCGCATAATCCGCCACGGATACCCAGGGATCGATTGAGATCGTGATTCCCGAATCTCCGAGCTGAGAGATACCAACGGCAGGAGCGGGATCTTTGAGCACTCCCGGATTCAACGCCAAGATGGAACGGACGAGCGCCAGCGCTTCCGTGAGGTTGGTGGAATAGGCCACAGTGACGCCGAGGTGGAGTTGGCGAATGTTGCTGAAATTGTGAAGAATCTCGCCAACAATCTTCCTGTTAGGAATGACGACTCGGGACCGGTCTGGGTGTAGGAGCGTCGTGGAGAACAAGTCGATCGTGAGGACATCGCCCTGGACTCCCAGCAGCGAGATGTGTTCCCCCACTCGGTACGGCTTGGTAAAAATGATAGAGAGGCCGGCGATGACGTTGCTCAACACGCCTTGAAGCGCCAGCCCGACGCCAAGTCCGGCAACCCCGATCCCGGCAAGCAACGGCGCAATTTGCACTCCTAACTGGCCCAAGGCCGCCATCGTGGTGAACACCAGAATCAAGACCTGAATGGTTTTTGCGAGCAGCATGCGAACCGGCGGCTCCATGTCTTGGCGCTCGAGCCACTGCTGAGTGAGTTTGCCCGTCCACCGGGCAACCAGCGCACCCACGGCAAAGACCAAGACCGCCCCCAAGACCTGAAACCCGTAACGAATGACATACTCTGTGATGAGATCCATTGTCGGCATGGAAGCACCTTCCTCCTTTTGCACGGTTATGTGAGTTAGTTTTGCTCGAAAAAGTACTTGAAGCTGATGTTCGGATAAATCGCACGGATGTCATCTTGTCCGGCGACGGTGAACATGACGCCGATGGCGCCGACGAGTTTGGCACCGGTCTCATACCGTGCGAACGTGTACTCGAGGCCAGGCTGAATGCCGACGAGCCAGAAGGTGGCCGGGGTCGTGTTGACAGCATGGCCATCTAGTCTGCTGTTGAACTGTTGGAGCGTCGCCATCTCCACGAGATAACCGAATCCGGTGTGCTCGTTGAGGACATGTTCGAACGCCAGGTGTGTGCTCAACAAGTCCCCTCCGTAGACGGTGACGCCCGGTTCAGATCCCGATCCCGGGAAATTGTACGAATAATACACATTGCCCGTGATTCGGAACGGTTCGAGGTTCTTCCGAAAGAGGATGCCTTCCGTTATAGCGACCGCCCCAAAGCGACTCGAAGGTACGCGCGAGAGAGGCGTGAATCCACCCGGAATTTCTGGAGTACCGAGCCAACGGTTTGTCGGGAGGGAGAGACGATTATAAATGGCGATTGAAGGTTTCCAAGAGTCGGGATCTTGGACGATCGGACGGTATTTGAGAATCAGATTGGTTGTGCCGATTCCCGCTCCCGACGTTCTCCCGTCCGGCTCGGGAGTATTGGAATGCCAGTAGAGTGCAGAAACGCCAACCCCTGCCATTACGTGGCGGGTGAGGCCGTAATACAACGTGACCGCCGGCATGACGGCATCCGGGCTGAAGGGAGCGGCAACAGTCTGCGATGTCGAACTGCGTTGAGACTCGCCGGAGCCCAGCATGCCCTGGACGTACGCCCGCAAGAACCATTGCCCCTGGCGGGTCACATCCGCACTTGAAGTAAACGAAGTGCCGTGAGTCGGCGGATTCCAACTGTGACGGTACTTGGCCAACTCTTCGTCGGTGGGGACCCAGTCGAATGCGACGGTCTGCGTCCACTGGGTAAGAATGAAGAGAGACACGAATATTGACCAGATGACAGCAGACCACAGCAGATTGAGACACATTCGTTTCCCCAAGCGGGTGGAGAAGGTAATGTAAATGAAACGAGTAGGAAAAAGGACCCCGTATATTTTTCAGACGAGTCCACAGTACAAGACCTCACTAAGTCAAAGTCCTACAGTCAAACTATGAAGCCGTAGTCCTCGGCATACAGGCCTACAATTGCAAGCGCTGCATGCTAGCCTCGGATCTCCAGAAAATCACTGAGTTGTGAATATGCTTCGACGATACGGAACGGCATGCGGTTTGCCGTGGTCCCTTCGGGTACTTGCGTCTTGTGCTCTAAGCGAAATTGTGGAGATATAGAACCCCATGCCTGTCACTTTGCCGGTCAGGGAAACGTCTCTGAGTCGAAGCCAGGGGCGGAAATATGTGATCGGGTCGCTCCTGGTCGTTGCGGCGGTTGCCATCCGCATGCTGTTGGCACAACACAAACACGTCGAAGCGGAACTCAAGGGGATTGCATGGCTGTTGCGGGAAGGCACGAAGCCGTTCCGAGTGCCAAAAAGGCAGCCGTATGGGGATTTAACCGACCTCAACACCGAACGAACCATTCTTCGTACGGTTGGAAAAGATCTGCTCGAGAATGTCGCCGGTGATGCGCTGCATCTCATCGGCACATCCGGTTCGGTGTGCGAAAAGAATGGAGATTACGCCTCATGTCTCGTCGCATCGGACTGGTGTCGATTCTTGGACCAGGCCTCACGTTCGAGCTGCGGCACGACCGACAATCGGGCTGCCCTAGCCGGCGGCGAATGGCACTGTCGTGAATCAGGAAGAGAAGTGTCTGTCCGCTCGATGGAGGCAGGCAAGCCGGTCGACATGCCCTGCAAAGGCGGAATCAATCTCTACGCGGCCCCGATCAAGGTCGGTGGAGAAACCGTTGGAAGCATCACTATGGGGTACGGGGATCCGCCGAAGGACGACGAACGGCTCGGGGAGGTGGCCGAGCGTTATGGGGTCCCTTTGGACAAGTTGCGCGAGCTCAGTGCGAACATGCCGTCCCGTCCGCAATTTATCGTGGCGGTTGCAAAAGCACGGTTGCGGACTGAGGCGGTCCTGCTGGGGGAGATCATCAAAAGAAAACGGGCCGAAGAGGCCTTGGCCGATTTGACCAAAAACCTGGAGGAACGAATCACGGAACGCACGCAGCAACTGCGATCCGTGGCCACCGAGCTGAATCTCGCCGAGCAGCAGGAGCGCAAGAGGCTGGCCGCGGAACTGCACGATCACCTGCAACATCTTCTTGTACTCGGAAAGATCAAGATCGGACAAGGGAAGCGATATACGGCGAGTCCTGCACTGACCGAAGTGATGAGACAGGTTGACGACGCATTGTCCGAAGCCCTCCGCTATACGCGGACCCTCGTCGCCGATTTAAGCCCCGCGGTCTTGAGGGATCACGGGCTCCCTGCGGCACTGAAATGGCTCGGCGAGTATATGCAGAAACTCTCGATGACCGTGACCGTCAGCGTGCCGGAACAGCACGAATTGACCCTGCCGGAGGATCAAGCAGTATTGCTGTTTCAGTCTGTCCGCGAACTGCTGATCAACGCCTCGAAATATGCAGGGACTGGCGCAGCCTCCGTGACGATGGAATGCTTAGAGAACCAGATACGAATACAAGTGCGTGATGAAGGCACAGGCTTCGATGTGACGGCCGCGACCGCTTCTGCTGGGACAGCGATGGGTGGGACATCATCCAAATTTGGGCTGTTCAGTATCCGTGAGCGGATGGCGGCACTAGGAGGTTCGTTCGACATCCAATCTGCCCCAGGGCAAGGTGCCACGGCAACGCTCACCCTCCCGCTTTTGGCTTCGCGATAATTCTGCTACCATGCCCCGACCTCAATGAAGTCTCGTCTATCTGTCTATGCGGTTCTTTTGGCTGCCGTAGCCGTCGGCTGTACCTCGCCGAAGGTCGGCTACGATTACGACCGCAGCGCGAATTTCAGCCGGTATCATACGTACGCATGGATGCCGGGTGCACAAGAAGTGACGGGCGATCGGCGCCTGGACAATTCTCTTGTTGATGCCCGCATTCGCACGGCCATAGAGAGGCATCTTCGTGCGAAAGGCTACCTCCCATCTTCCAAGAGTGGCCCGGAGTTCCTCGTTATCTACCAGGTGGGCATGAAAGACATGATGAAAGGGGCTTCGACGCAGAACTACATTGGCGATCGGGCGCACGGGACGTTCACGACGATTAGCGATATCCAGCCCTACCATGAGGGAACTCTCACGATCGACATCGTCGATGCCGAATCCCGTCAGCTCATCTGGCAAGCTTCGGCGAAGGCGGATATTGATCAGAGTCTCGGTCCGGAAGAGCGGGACGCACGGGTCAACAATATTGTGGGTACCATGCTGTCACATTTTCCCCCTCAGTAACATCGTTGAATGTCCAACGGGATGAAGCACATGACATGGCGCGATTTCTGCGTGGCGGTATTGTGGATGGCCGCCGCCTGCGCGCCAATGCCGAAGGTCGGCTATGACTTCGATCGCAGCGCCGATTTCAGCGCGTATCATTCCTATGCCTGGCTATCTGCGGATCAGGAAAAGACCGGCGATCGGCGCGCCGACAGCAGTACCGTCGATATGCGGATCCGCATTGCCGTCGGCACACAACTACGCTTGAAGGGGTATGAAGCGCTGGCGGCGGGAAAGCCGGATTTCTATGTCGCCTATCACGTCGGACTGAAAGACAGCTCTCCGAACATTTCCACTCAATATTATTCGGATGGCATGGCAGGACATGCCTTCGCGCATTCGGCAGATACCCGTACGGCCAGCGGCTCTACACCTGCTAGCAATGAGATGCCCTCCTATCTCACTGGCTCGCTGCTCATCGATATCATCGATGCCGCCTCGCAGAAGCTGGTGTGGCGGGGAACTGCTGCCGGCGAGGTCGATCCCGGGCTTACGTCGCAACAACGAGACGAGCGCACCAAAGCCATTGTTCAGAAGCTTCTGTCGAACTTCCCGCCTAAGTAGCGGCCAGAGCCGTATTCAAGATCGGTTGGCAAGAAGGAGCGATGATCGTCTGCTAGGAGGTCCCGCCTGAAATCACCGGCCGGATCTCGATGTGATCCTTATCCTGAAGCATTTCATCCTCGGTCACGAGCTCATCGCCCCGGATCACGAGATGCGCCTCGACGACAAGGTTGAGTTCTCGTAAGACGTCTTTGGCGCGCTTCGGCCCTTTCACGTCAACGGTTCTCTGGGGATGACTGAGTTGAACCTGCATGCGTGCATCATAGGCCGGCAAGACGAGCCGGAGCAAGGACAGCAAGGAGGATGGACCGGCCGAACTTACACGACCGCTTCACGCAGGTACTTGGCCGACTCTTCGGGTGAGACGGGGTTGATGTAGAACCCCGTGCCCCATTCGAACCCAGCCACCTGCGTGAGCTTGGGGATGATCTCGATGTGCCAATGATAGAAATCGCCTGTTTTCTCGTGCAGCGGCGAACTGTGGAGAACGAAGTTGTAAGCCGGTCTCGACAGGACCTTGTCCATGCGCCGAAGCGATTCCGAGAGAATCGGTGCCAGGAACTCAAATTGCTGTTTCTGGCTCTCTTCAAAGTAACCCGCGTGACGCTTGGGCAGAATCCACATTTCAAACGGAAACCGCGGTGCGAACGGCGTCACGCAGAGAAATTCCGGATTATCGAGGACGATCCGGTCGCCATCTGCAAGGTCTTGTCTGAGAATGTCGCAGTAAATGCATCGTTCCTTCTGCTGGTAGTGGGCGCGGCAGCCTTCGATTTCATTCATGACGCTCGTGGGAACGACTGGCAACGCAATCAATTGTGAGTGGCTGTGCTCGAGCGTCGCACCGGCCGCTGCACCGTGATTCTTGAAAACCAGAATGTACCGCAGGCGAAGATCCTTCTTGAGATCGATCATACGGTCGCGGTAGGCCCAAAGGACATCCTCCACTCGCTTGGTTGGCATGTCGGCCAGGCTGTCCTTGTGGCCGGACGTTTCAATGATGACTTCATGGGCGCCGATACCGTTCATCCGATCGTAGAGACCCAAGCCTTCGCGGCCCAATTCTCCTTCGACCTGCAAGGCGGGGAATTTGTTCGGGACAACCCGGACCGTCCAGTTGGGCACATCGGCCTCAGCGGGCTGCGGGCGGTAGGCCATGATTTCTTTCGGTGTGAGACGTTCTTGCCCCGGACAAAAGGGGCAGAGTGCTGTCGGAATCGGCCGGATGGGTTGGATCTGTGCAAAGTCGTGCGGACGGCCGTTTCGATCCGTCGAAATGATGACCCATCGACCGACAATGGGATCGCGTCGTAAGTCAGGCATGGCTCGTCACCTTCATACCCTCCACACGGTCGCTTCGAATTCCGGACCGGGGACGGTGAGCGCGACCGGCTGATGGCGTGGATACCGCGCAATCTCCAACCCGTGGCTCTGCACGAGCAGCGTCAAGTGCAACGTCTGTCCCTCTTCGACGTGCAGCTCTTTAAAGGGTAGGGCCAGCTCCAACACTTGATTCCACGCGATCCGTTCAGAGCGACTGCCGTTCTGCCAGCTGCCGTCATCACGACGCTGTGCCAGCACATAATGATCGGGTGAGGCGAGGGAGACAGTAAGTCGATAGGTGCGGACCGGCGTGTGAAGCCAGCATTCAACGCGGAGATCTGCTTTCTGGTTCAGAAGCGCTTTGTCGGGATCGAGCCGAAGATACAGATGCTCAAGATCGAAGCCAAAACTGATCGACGTGAAAAGTCCTTCGGCTTTCCACATCGCGCCCAGCGGAGGGTTGGGGTTGATTGTGCCGGCTCCGCGCCATTCGAAGAAGTCCGTCACGACCCCGTCGAGCACGGGTCGCAGCAGCGACAGCGGTTGTGTCACCTGATCACGGGCCTGAAAGCGGCGGACTTCGCACAGCGGTTGATTAAGCAGGTCCGGCGGCGACATACCGGCGAGCGTCCAGACGTTGCGGATATGAGTGCGGAACAACCGGTCGAACTCCTCCTTATATGCGGTGTCGAAATCGTCGCCGTACCACCAGAACCAGTCGCTCCCCTCGGCAGCGTACAGCTCATTCCAGGCAGCCGTGGCTCGGTCGGGCGGCAGGGTCGGGCTGATTTCCTGCAGGCGTGACCGGGTAAGGCCCAATAGATCCCATCCACGATTGTCCTCCGCATGTCCGATCCAGATCTTGAAGTCCTGATTGATCCAGGAGCCGGAATGCAAATGGGGCAGATGCGGCATCGCGGGTGTGGCTGCGAGAGCTTCGGACATCGTGGCGGTGGTGACGCGGAACGAGTCGCCTTCGTCCAGCGCGCCTTGAGACAACGCCTGATACAGATGCGTGAGAAACTGTTCGCCTCCTTCGTGATAGTGCTCCCAGGGATTTTCGCCGTCCAGGATGATCGGCACAAGCACGTCGTCCTGTGGCGTATCCATCGCGATCCGTTTGATACGGCGCAGGACGTCGTCGCCCGCAACGTCGGCCGTCGTCTTGTGGTACAGAAAGCCGAATCCATCGGATAGATCCCGGTCGCGAAAGACGATCGTCGCCTCTTCTCCAGCTGGTCCCACCCTGTAGGGACGATAAAGCTCGGCCCGATGCCACGGTAACTGCGAGGTCTCGAGGGAGCGCGCGAGGATGCCTTCATCGGTGGCGAGCCAGCGGAGGCCGACGCGCCCGAGAAGAGGAATCAATTCAGGACAGACACTACCTTCTGATGGCCAGAGGCCGACTGGCGGGCTCCCGAACGTGGCGGCATGATACTCCACGGCCAAACGGAGCTGTGCCTCCGCATCTTCCGGAGCACGAAAGCGCGCGGGTAGCGGCAGATCGGGTCTGGCTCGTCTGGTATGTTCCGTGTCAATGACAAGGGGGAGAATCGGGTGATAAAAGGGTGTGGTCGTCAATTCGACCTGGTGTCGCTCCGCCAGCCGGCGGTACATCGGTACGATGTCTTGTACCGTCTGCCGTTGGAGAGCCAGGATCTCCTGCTTGTCCTCTTCCGTGAATCCCCGATTCTTCGACCGGAGTGCCGCGAGCCGCGGATAGCGTTGGACCGCTCCGAAGCCAAACCACGCGAGATTGAACCATACTTGCAGGTCCAGAAAATCCTGTGTGGAGAACTGACGGGCAAGCCGTTTGAGATCCTGTCCATCGATATCCAGGCCGCGCTTGACCAACAGCTCGTGGTACCGGGGATAGGGTCGAATCATCGTGGCCCAATTGATCGAGAAGTAATGTCGAATCAGGAACGCCTGCTCTTCTTCACTCAAATCGGCGGCGCGTCGGCGGGCATGCTCCAAGAACAGATCCTGAATGGTACCGTCACCGATCTCTTTGAGCTGGACCAGAAGGGAAGGCGTGAAGTTGAACGTCGCGTGGAAACGCGGGAACCGGTCGAGCAGAAAGGCCATGTCGAAATAGGCCTTCGTGGCATGCAGGCGCACCCAGGGCATGCTGGCCGACCCCGCGACAGGGTCGGTGTAGTAGGGCTGATGCATATGCCAGAGAAAACAGACACGAACAGTTTTCATGGGGCAGAAAGAAGGTTGCGCACTTAGTAAGAGTATGTCATAGGGATACTGACCTTGCAATCAACGGAGCAAAATGGAAAAGACTTACGCGCAGGGGGTCGAGAGTCCTGCCGGCCAGTGGATGCGAGCGTGGCTACCGGTTGCAGCCTACATGGCTCTGATTTTCTATTTCTCGTCGCTACCACACCCCGACGAGGAGTTGCCGAAATTTCTCTTCGAAAAACTCGGAGACAAATTGCTGCATGTCATCGAGTACGCCGTGTTGGCTGTGCTTTGCTATCGTGCCTTTCGCCGCACCGCTCGACCATTCACGGCGGGGCACGCCGTCGTGCTCGCGATTGTCGCGGCGTCCCTCTACGGCGCAACCGACGAAGTGCATCAAGCCTTCGTGCCCTTTCGCACAGCGACCTGGCTGGATTGGGTCGCGGATACTATAGGGGGAGTGATCGGGGCGGTCAGCTCTCAGCGGGTGATGGAACGTGGAGTGAAGCACGCCATCTCGTGACAAGTTTTTCCTCTGCCAGTATAATGCCGCGTAGATGACCACGATCGATCCTGCCACCACTAAACGGCCGCTGGCTCCTCCGGATCGAGCGCTTGTCGCCGAGACCATCCGTACCAGGTTGCCGTTTCAAGGGACATTCAAAAAGCTTCAGCCGCTGGCTGGCGATGCTTCCAACCGGCGATATTTCCGGATCGAAGTGAGCGGCGAAGCCCTCTCCTCCGTCATTCTCATGCAGCTCGCTGAACCGGAAGCGTTCAAACAGTCGGAGGAGGCGGTGAGCGGTGCCACTCATGCGATCGCCGAGCTACCCTTTATTAATATCCAGACGCATCTCGCGAAGGCCGGGGTTCCCGTCCCCGGCCTGTATTACTACGATCAACCCGCCGGGCTGCTCTATCTTGAGGATTTCGGAGACCTGACGCTGTCGGAAGCCTGTGTCAACGCGCGCACGACCGATCTCGAAACGCGCTACAAGCAAGCGATCGACGTGCTCCTGGGCATGCAATCCAAGGCGACGTCGCCCGCCGATCCCCAATGCCTGGCCTTTCATCGAAGTTTCGACGTGCCGCTTCTGATGTGGGAGTTCGATCATTTCCTGGAATACGGCATCACAGCCAGACAAGGCACACCGATGGACGGCGGTGACGAAGCCGCAATCCGGGAGGAATTCTGTAAAATCTCAGAACTCTTGGCCGGTCAGCCGCGAGTCTTCGTGCATCGGGATTACCATTCGAGGAATCTGATGGTCGCCGGCGAACGGCTGGGCGTGATCGATTTTCAGGACGCGCTGATGGGGCCGGCTACCTATGACCTCGCTTCCTTATTGCGGGATGCCTACATCGACCTCGATGAACCGTTGATCGACCACCTTATCGACTATTATCTGGATCACCTTCAAGAAGGACGGCATCTTTTGGCGAATCGGGAAGCATTCCGCCGTTTGTTCGATTTCACGAGCATTCAGCGCAATCTGAAAGCGGTCGGGCGGTTCGTCTACATCGATCGAGTGAAAGGGAACCCGAAATTTCTCGCCGACATTCCGCGAACGCTCGGCTACGTCAAACGGAATCTTCATAAGTACCCTGAATTATTCACCCTGCGTAAACTCATGAGCGTGTATGTGCCGGAATTGCATTAAGCCTGATCTCTCATTCTTCGTATGAAGGCAATGATCCTCGCGGCGGGCCTTGGCACGCGCTTGAGGCCGCTCACGAATACGATTCCCAAGCCGCTGCTCCCCATTGCCGGAACGCCTCTCATCGTCTGGAATCTCCTGCTCCTGAAACGCCACGGGTTCCACGACGTGGTCATCAATCTGCATCACTTGGGTCCGATGATCGAGCAGGCGCTCGGAAACGGGTCCAAATATGGATTGCGGATCTATTACTCGCATGAACCGGTGATTCTCGGAACTGGCGGAGGGATCAAGCAGGCGGAGCCGAACTTTTCAGGCGAGCCCGTGCTCGTGCTCAACGGCGATACGTTGTTTGAGCTGGATCTTGAGGCGCTGTGTGCCTTCCACCAGCGGCGACAGGCGGCGGCGACACTGGTGTTGCGATCGGATCCAGATGCGGCGCGATGGGGTGTCGTCGAAATTGATGCGGAGGATCGCATCGTCCGCATCACTGGCCGTGGCAAGACAGATGCTGTCGACACCAAGCCGCGTATGTTTGCAGGCGTCCATATTCTTCATCCGCGCCTATTGCGTGCTGTGTCCAAGGGGAAACCGTCGACCATCATTGATGCGTACGTTGCGGCGATCCAGCGCGGAGACCTCGTGGCGGGCTATGAGCTGACCGGTTACTGGTCCGATGTGGGGACTCCGGAGCGCTATTCCCAGGCTGAGCACGACGCGACAAGCGGCTTGATCAGGCTCAGTGAGAGGCTCCCCGCCAGTCCTCTGGCCTAGCAGGCTGTTGAAAAACCGTCTTTCTCACCCTCCCAACCCTGCGCACGCCGGGACGTGCGCTTTGCCCAAGGTCACCCGCCCACCCTGCGCGTCAGAACGCACTCTGCACCGAGCGTTGTTCTCTCTCGCTAGTGCTTGTGCGGCCTAGTCGGAAACGACGCTAATGGGTCGGGGTTGGGTGGGTGAGATAGTGCAGGCGCGTCCCGAGGTTTCGATTGGCAACAATCGGAGGGTGGGCGGGTGAGAACATCCGCCGGGGCGGGCGGGTGCGAACCGGCGGCTTTTTGAACAGCCCGCTTAAGTAACACCGTGTTGGTGCTACTTCCGTCACACCTTTGAGGCTGATTCAATTACCCGCTCGTCCTCGTCGTCAGCTTTTTCTTCCTGCTTCTGCCGCTGTTGCCTGAGCAGGCGCGCCAGGTAGGTACGCTGGAGCTTCAGACGCTCAGCGGCCTTCGTCTGGTTGCCTTCGGCGTCCCTCAGGGCTTGTCCGATGATGTGGCGGCTGTGAGCTTCCATCGACTCGTGATAAGGCAGCCTGAAGTAGGAGAGGGTGTCACTACTGAGATCGGACGATGTGAAGTCAAGCGCGAGCACGTCGGGCTCGATCACATCGGTCTGGCTCAAGATGACGGCACGGGCGATGACATTGTCCAATTCACGAATGTTGCCCGGCCATGAGTAGCGCGCCAGGGCGTCCATAGCGTCAGGGCTGAACCACATCCCGGGACGTTTGGCTTCTTTGGCGTGCCGACTCAAGAAGAATTTGGCAAGAGCCGGAAAGTCCTCGAGGCGCTCGCGCAACGGCGGAAGCGTCAATCCGATCACGTTCAGACGGAAAAAGAGATCTTCACGAAAGTCTCCGGTCTTGACGGCCTGCTTTAAATCCTTGTTGGTCGCGGCAATGATGCGGATGTTGACCGACACGAGCCTGGTCCCGCCGACACGATGAAACTCGCGGTCCTGCAACACGCGCAGCAGCTTGGCCTGTAGCGGCAGGGACATGTCGCCGATCTCGTCCAAGAAGACCGTGCCGCCTTCCGCCATTTCCAGCTTGCCCTTTTGCAGGCGATCAGCACCGGTAAAGGCACCGCGCTCGTGGCCGAACAGCTCATTTTCCAAGAGGGTCTCTGTCAGGGCGACGCAATTGATGACGACCAGAGGCATGGCATGGCGCGGACTCCACTGGTGGACGGAGCGGGCCAGCAACTCCTTGCCTGTGCCGCTTTCTCCAAGCAGTAGGACGCCGGCATCGGATTTCGCGGCCCGCTGAGCGGCTTCCAACACGGTGCGGATTTTTGCACTCGTGCCGATAATCGCTGCATAGCGGCTGTCGACTTCGCTTTTGAGGCAGGCCACCTGCCGCCTCAGTGACGCGCGTTCGAGCGCCTTTCCGATCACCAATAATAAGTGATCTTTGTCGAGCGGCTTGGTCAGGAAATCGTAGGCTCCATGCTTCATGGCCTCCACCGCGGCTTCGATCGAGCCATGGGCCGTCATCACGATGACAGGAATATCTTCGGCCTGCTTCACGGTCGGAAGCCGTTTCAGCACGTCGAGGCCGCCGAGCTTGGGCATGTCGAGATCGAGGAGCATGAGATGTGGCGCCTCCTGCTCCACCTTTTCGAGCGCCTGGAGACCGTCACTGGCGATGAGGGTGCCGTAGTCGGAGGCTTGCAGGCGATCCTCCAGCATCGTCGTAATGTCTGGATCGTCATCGACGATCAGAATCTTCGCGTTCACGCGCGACCTCCTCTCGTTGCCATAACGATCTTCACTCCTCCATCACGTGAATCACTAGGCCAGTTAGCGGCTTTGGATAGAAATATGTGGACTTGTGCGGCATCCGCTCTCCGGCCTTGGCCACTGCCTGTACCTCACTCACTTTGGTCGCGTTCAGCAGGAGGGCGCCTGTCCCTGTTCCGTCGGCGGCCCAATCGAGGGCTTCGTGGTCGTCCTTGGTATACAGAATGGCTTCTTGTTCCTGCTGTGCGGGGCAGAGTGTGCTGACGACAAGCTGCTGTAGCAGCGAGACATCGAGCTTGGTACGCGGGGAGGCGTTCGCATCGGGACGATGTGCCGGCTTGAGAGAAAGCGTGACGTAGCGGTCTTCACCCTTGAGAGCGAGGCCGAACGTCGGCATTGTGCGACCCTGTGTGCGTAAGGTATCGATGAACTGCGCTCGCACCGACGACGTGTTTCCACTCGTGAAGGGGAACTCTTTGATATCGAATGTGTCTCCAAGCCGCGTCTTGAGGGTGGAATAGGGCGGCAACGGAGTGGTCGTCACACGGTGAGTGGGCAGCACGGTCAAGCCGGGATCCTCGAGCGGCGACAACAGCATCAGCACGCCGTCGTAGGGTTTGAGCGCACTCGCGGTGCCGGCCTGTTCACGGCGGAAGCGCTGATAGTTGAGCGCTGTTTCGTACCGATGATGGCCGTCTGCGATGAACAGCGGCTTGCTGCGCATAATGTCTACGATCTGCCCGAGTACGGCGGGATCAGTGATCGCCCAGAGCTGCTGCCGGCATCCGTTGTCGTCCTGGAAATCGATTCGTGGCGGCTGGCCTTTCACGGCCTGTTCGAGCAAGCCGAGAATCGCGTTCTCAGGGTCAGAGTACAGCAGCCAGATGGGACTCAAATTGGCCTTGCAGGCTTTGAGGAGGTTCAGCCGGTCCGTCTTGGCGGCCGATCTCGTGTTCTCATGCGGGTAAATATGGCCGGAGTCGAGCGGCTCCAGTCTCGTGGTCGTCAGGAATCCCCGCAACGTCTTTTTCGGGGCGCGCGCATCGGAAGAGGGCGGAGCGTATTCGATGGTGTGATAGTAGATGGCCGGTTGAGCGTCCCGCTCGAGTGCTCCTCCGCTGATCCAGGTCCCCAGAGTCTCTCCGGCGCGTGTATACCGGTTGCTCATCGCGTTGTCGCCGGGCTGATCGATGCCGAGTTCGAGCCGGATGATGTTCTGCGGATGTCTGTCGTGGAGAGTCTTCTGTCCCGCCGCATCGATGATGTCATAGGGAGGGGCCACGACGTCCCGGATGGAACCGACCGCCGCGGGGTCATATAACGTCCCACGAAACGGAATGATCTGTGCCATATGTTCCTCTTTTCTGTTGAATTGAAAGTTCGCCGGCGTCGCGCTGGTTTCGTACGGCCATCGTACGTCGTCACCAACGGCGTGCTGGACAAACTGTGAGGCTGGGCCGCCTGTCCACGCTGCCCGCCGGATGCCGAGCGGCATCGGCCACGCGGAAGCGGCTATCGGTCGCGGGTCACCATGTAATCCGCGGCAACCGAGAGGGCCCGTCGAGCCGTACTGTCTTCAAACTCGCTCAACTCTCGCTTCGCCGCGGTGATGTAAGCCTGAGCATGGTCTAAGGCATACGCGATGGATCCATACTCGTCCATGAGGCCGATCAACCGTTGTAAGTCGTCTCCCGTCAAGGTGCGCGTTTCCATCCGGTCCTTGATCATCTGACGATCAGTGTCCGAACAGTGGTTCAGAAGATGGAGCAGCGGCAGTGTGGCCTTGCCTTGTCGGAGGTCCTGTCCAAGCGTCTTACCCAAGGATGCACCGTTGGCGGTATAATCCAAGGTGTCATCAACGACTTGGAAGGCGATGCCCAGATATTGACCAAAGCGGAAAAGGCAGTCCTGCTGTGAGTCGGAAGCCTCGGCCAGGATCGCACCCATCCGGCAGGAAGCCGCAATCAACCCCGCCGTCTTGTGTTCGACGATTTTAATGTAGTCGGGTTCCGGCATCGCAGGATTGCCGTTGTAATACAGTTGGAGGACTTCGCCCTCCGCCATCTTCTTGCACGCCTCCGCCAGCACTTCATTGATCCGCTGGCTGCGGAATTCGACCACCTGGCACATGGCCTTGGAATACAGATAGTCGCCGACCAGGATACTCACTTGATTTCCCCAGACTTTTCGGGCGGTTTGACGGCCTCTCCTGATCTCGGCATCGTCCACGACATCGTCGTGGAGGAGGGTCGCGGTGTGGATGAATTCCACCAGGCTGCCGAGTTGATGGTGTTCCCGGCCGGCGTAGCCGCAGAGACGGGCGGATAGAAGGAGGAGCAACGGTCGGATGCGCTTGCCGCCGCTATTGAGGATATGGGCCGCGACCGTATTGACCAGGGAGACGCTGGAGGTCAGGTTCTTATGGACCCGATCCTCGACTCCCTCCAGCTCACTTCGATAGGCGTCCCAGACGTCCGCCATCGTATGAATCGTGGAGGTGACAGGACCCTGTGGCATGCGGCGGATGGTAGGGCAGCGCAGCAAACAAAGTCAAGGGAATCGCAACGAAATCCATGCATTCGTCGGCTTGACAGACGAATCACCCTTCCATTAATCTGACGAACGAATTTCACATGGGATCATGCCTCAGAAGTAACGAGGTTCCGCATCCCCTGAGTCCTCTCGACAGGGCCTCTACCCAGCAGGAAAAAGACCTGCCTTTTTCACGAGATAGGTAACATGGAACTTCCAGGGCTTCCACCGAAGCAAGGGCTCTACGACCCTCAACACGAGAAAGATTCCTGCGGCATCGGCTTTGTCGTCAACATCAAAGGCCAAAAGTCGCACGACATCGTGCGTCAGGGTTTGCAAGTCCTCGAAAATCTCACGCACCGCGGAGCACAAGGCTGCGATCCCTGTACCGGCGATGGTGCCGGGATTCTGTTGCAGGTGCCTCATGAATTCTTGCGGCGCGCGGCCGGCGATGCCGGCGTGAAGCTGCCGGGAGCCGGCGAGTATGGCGTCGGGCAAGTGTTTCTGCCTCCGAATGCCTCAGCACGTCAGCAATGCGAAACATTGTTCGGCAAGATCATCGAGCAAGAAGGTGCACGACTGCTTGGCTGGCGAGACGTACCGGTCAAAAGCGATACGATTGGCGTTCAGGCCCGCAAAACCGAGCCGTTCATGCGCCAGGTGTTCATCGCCCGGGACATGCTGAATGAAGCGCAATTCGAACGGAAACTCTACGTCATCCGTAAGCTGGTCGAAAAGGCGATCCGTGAATCAGCCATTGAAGGCCGTGAGCATTTCTACATTCCAAGTCTGTCGGCCAGCACGATCGTCTACAAAGGTTTGCTGCTGCCGCATCAGATGGCAGCCTACTATCAGGATCTCAAAGACGCGAGCATGGTCAGCGCGCTCGCGCTCGTGCACTCCCGCTTCAGCACCAACACGTTTCCGACCTGGCCCCTCGCACATCCCTATCGCCACATCTGTCACAACGGCGAAATCAACACGCTCAAAGGCAATGTGAATTGGATGAAGGCCCGGCAGGGGCGGCTGCATTCGGAGCTGTTCGGCAAGGATATGGAGAAACTGTTCCCGATCGTCTACGAACACCAAAGCGATTCCGCCTGCCTCGACAATGCGCTCGAATTCTTGCTCCTGGGCGGCCGCTCGTTGCCTCACGCGATGATGATGTTGATTCCGGAACCCTGGGTTGCCAACCCGCAGATGGATCTCGACCGCCGGGGTTTCTATCAGTATCACGCGGCCATGATGGAGCCTTGGGACGGTCCGGCGGCCGTCTGTTTCACCGATGGCAAGATGATCGGCGCGACACTTGACCGCAATGGGCTGCGCCCCTGCCGTTATCAGGTGACGACTGACGGCACGGTAGTGCTGGCCTCCGAGGCCGGCGTGCTGCCGGCCGATCCCAAGAGCATTCGCATGAAGGGCCGGTTGCAGCCCGGCCGAATGTTCCTGGTCGACACGGTACAAGGTCGGATCATCGACGACGAGGAGATCAAAGCCGACATCGTGGGCCGCAAGCCCTATCGCAGCTGGGTCACGCAGTACGGTGTCTCGCTGGATGAGCTGCCTGAGCCGTTGAACGTTCCACAGCCGGACCATCCGACGATCCGACAGCGACAACAAGCATTTGGCTATACGGTCGAAGAGCTCAAGATGGTCATTAACCCGATGATCGTTACAGGCGAGGAAGCCGTCTCGTCGATGGGAACGGATACGCCGCTTGCGGTGCTGTCCGACCGGCCACAACTGTTGTTCAAGTACTTCAAGCAATTGTTTGCGCAGGTGACGAATCCGCCGATCGATCCGATTCGCGAGCAGCTCGTGATGTCGCTCGTGACCAATATCGGTCCCAAGCCCAATCTGATGGACGAATCGCCCGAATCCTGCCGCCGCATCAAGGTGCAGCAGCCGATTCTTACGAATGCCGATCTGCAAAAAATCCGCGGCATCTCCGATCCGAATTTTAGAAGCAAAACGCTCCGCATGCTGTTCCGTGTCGCCGAAGGGCCCGACGGGTTGGGCGCGGCGGTCGATGCCATGTGCAGAGAGGCTTCCCAAGCCATCAAGGACGGCTACAAGTTCCTGATCCTGAGCGATCGTGGCGTCGACGAAGAATGGGCGCCGATTCCCAGTCTGCTCGGCATCTCCGCAGTCCATCACCATCTCATCCGCGAATGCTCGCGGACCGAGGTCGGCTTGATCCTCGAGACCGGCGAACCGCGCGACGTGCATCAATTCGCCTGTTTGATCGGTTACGGCGCGGGGACGATCAACCCCTATCTCGTTTTCGAATCGCTCGTGGACATGGAGCGCGACAACTATCTGCCGGAAGGACTGGATGCGCCGACTGCAGAAGGGAAATTCATCAAGGCCATTAACAAGGGGCTTTTGAAGATTTTCTCAAAGATGGGCATCTCCACGGTGCAATCCTATTGCGGCGCGCAGATCTTCGAAGCGATCGGCTTGAACCATGAGATTATCGACCGCTACTTCACCGGGACGCCCTCACGTGTCGAAGGCGTCGGCATTCGGGAAATCGGAGAAGAGACGCTGCGGCGTCATCGCGTGGCCTATGAGCCGGCCGCCATCCGTCAACTCGATTTCGGCGGCGAGATTCATTACCGCATCCAGAGCGAGCACCATAACTGGAATCCGGACACCATCTACAAGTTGCAGCACGCGAGCAAATCGAATGATCCCAAGACCTACGCCGAGTTTGCACAGCTCGTGAACGACGAGAGCCAGCGCCGGTCGAACCTGCGCGGCCTGCTCGATTTCAAGTTTGTCCCGGCGCCGATTCCCCTCGATGAGGTCGAGCCGGCCAAAGACATCGTCAAGCGGTTCAATACCGGGGCGATGTCGTTCGGGTCCATCAGCAAGGAAGCGCACGAGACGCTGGCAATTGCGATGAACCGGCTCGGCGGAAAGAGCAACACCGGCGAGGGCGGGGAAGATCCTGAGCGGTTCAAGCCGCTGCCGAACGGCGATTCCAAGAACAGCTACATCAAGCAGGTGGCGTCTGCCCGCTTCGGGGTGACCGCCCACTACCTGGTGAACGCGCGCGAATTGCAGATCAAGATGGCGCAAGGCGCGAAGCCGGGCGAAGGTGGCCAGCTGCCGGGACATAAGGTGGACGAAAACATCGCCAAGTTCCGCTACGCGACACCGGGCGTCCAGCTCATCTCGCCGCCACCGCACCACGATATTTATTCGATCGAGGATCTGGCGCAACTCATTTTCGACCTCAAGAACTCCAATCCGGAAGCCGGCGTGTCTGTAAAGCTTGTGGCTGAAGTGGGCGTCGGCACCGTGGCTGCGGGCGTCTCCAAGGCCCATGCCGACAAAGTATTGATCAGCGGCGACTCTGGTGGAACTGGTGCTTCGCCGCTGTCGTCGATCAAGTACGGCGGCATTCCATGGGAACTGGGGCTTGCTGAGACGCACCAGACGCTGGTGCTCAATGATTTACGTGGTCGTATCCGTGTCGAGACCGACGGGCAGATGAAGACTGGCCGCGATGTGGTCATCGCGACTTTGCTGGGCGCCGAGGAATACGGATTTGCCACGGCACCGCTGATCGTCGAAGGTTGCATCATGATGCGGAAGTGCCATTTGAATACCTGCCCCGTAGGCATCGCTACGCAGGATCCTGAACTGCGCAAGAAATTCAACGGAAAGCCTGAGCACATCGTCAATTACCTGTTCTTTGTCGCCGAAGAAGCGCGCCAACTCATGGCGAAGCTGGGCTTCCGGACGATCAATGAGATGGTCGGGCGGGTCGACAAACTGAGGATTACCAAAGCCGTCGATCACTGGAAGGCCAAGGGATTGGACCTGACGCCGTTGTTGTCCATGCCGGACGTCGGTCCTGAGGTTCCGCGCTACTGCGTGCAAAAGCAGGATCACGGACTCGATGGCATTCTGGACAACAAGCTGGTTGATCTCTGCCGGCAGGCGATAGAAAAGGGTCAGAAGATCACGTTGGATTTGCCGATCAGGAACGTGAACCGGACCACCGGAACCATGCTCTCCAGCCGGATCGCGAAAAAGTACGGGTTGGAAGGGTTACCGGAAGACACGATCTCGATCAAATTCACCGGTTCGGCCGGACAATCCTTTGGGGCGTTTCTGGCGAGGGGTGTCACGCTGACATTGGAGGGTGAATCCAACGATTACATCGGCAAGGGCCTCTCCGGGGGCAAGATCATCGTGTATCCGCCGAAGAACGTCTTGTATTCTCCGGAAGAGACCATTCTAATTGGTAACACATCCCTGTACGGTGCCACACAAGGCGAGGCCTACTTCTACGGCATGGCGGGTGAGCGGTTCGCCGTCCGTAACAGCGGTGCCCGCGCGGTCGTGGAAGGCACCGGTGATCATGGCTGCGAATATATGACGGGCGGCGTCGTCGTCGTGCTCGGCCGGACCGGAAGAAATTTCGCCGCCGGGATGTCGGGAGGCATCGCGTTCGTACTGGACGACATGGGGAAATTCCAGAGCCGTTGTAATACCGGCATGGTCGAGCTGGAAGCGGTTTCCACCAAGGAAGACAAACAGCTGCTCCACGAGCTGATCACGAAGCACTTTATGTACACAGGCAGCCGCAAGGCCAAACAGGTGCTGGATGCGTTCGACGCCACGTTGCCGAAATTTGTGAAGATCATGCCGGTCGACTATAAGCGGGTGATCGAAGAGCGGAAGCGCAAAGCGAGCGCGGTACACTAAGAGTAGCCATGGGTGACCCAAAAGGCTTCATGAAATACGCCCGCGAGGGCCCGAAGCGTAAGCCGGTCGAGTTGCGCGTCCTCGATTGGAAGGAGATGTATGAGCCGATCTCCGAGGACAAGCTCAAAATCCAGGGTGCGCGCTGTATGGATTGCGGCGTGCCGTTCTGTCAAGGCAACACGGGCTGTCCTGTCGTGAATTTGATCCCCGAATGGAACGATCTCGTGTACCGGGGGCGATGGAAGGACGCACTCAAGGCGCTCCATACAACGAACAATTTCCCCGAATTCACCGGCCGACTCTGTCCTGCTCCCTGCGAAGGGGCCTGCGTCCTGGGAATCAACGAGGAGCCGGTCTCTATTCGCGTGATCGAATGGAATATCATCGATCGCGGCTTCAACGAGGGCATGGTGCTGCCTGTCCTTCCGGTGGCCAAGACCGGCAAAACCGTGGCCATCGTAGGATCAGGACCTGCGGGTCTTGCGGCCGCACAGCAGCTGGCGCGCGCGGGTCACAGCGTGACCTTGTTCGAGAAGGCCGACAAGATCGGCGGCCTCCTTCGGTACGGCATTCCCGATTTCAAGATGGAAAAATGGGTGATCGACCGTCGTCTCGAGCAACTGAAGGCCGAAGGCGTGGAATTCAAGACCGGCGTGACAATCGGCAAAGATCTCACGGGCGAGCAGCTGCGTGCGCAGTTCGATGCAGTAGGCCTCACCATGGGAGCCGAACAGCCCCGCGAACTGCCGATTCCCGGACGGGAATTGAAGGGCGTCCATCTGGCAATGGACTATTTGACGCAGCAGAACAAGCGCACGGCAGGCATCCCGGTGACCGACGAGCCGATCACCGCGAAGGGCAAGCGGGTGGTCATCATCGGCGGCGGTGATACGGGATCTGACTGTCTCGGGACCACGCATCGTCAAGGCTGCTTGGAAGTGCATCAGTTTGAATTGCTGCCCGAGCCGCCTCCCACTCGTGC
>Ga0081455_10002170_pt1 | contig 23415 bp, 22 predicted proteins | sample TabmetS3T2R1_FD_70207 | JGI IMG/M metagenome (GOLD analysis project Ga0081455, IMG submission 70207) | Tabebuia heterophylla rhizosphere microbial communities from the University of Puerto Rico - S3T2R1 | ecosystem: Host-associated > Plants > Roots > Rhizosphere ...
AACACCATCAGTCCAACGGTGGTGATGACTCCGCTCGCCAAGGAGCTTTGGGACAACCCGGAAGGTGATGCGCTGAAGGCGCAGATCCCCACCCAGAGGTTCGCGGAGCCCGAAGAGATCGCTGCGGTTGCTGTTTTCCTGGCCAGCGACGCTGCGAAGATGATCAATGGCGTCGACCTGTTGGTCGACGGCGGCTACACCATTCGTTGAAGGGACCAGAGCCATGACCGAGACCGCCACCGCCGCGACCACCACCATTCCGGAGCGGATGCGCGCCAGCGTGCTGACCGCTCCGCTGACACTCAGCGTCGAGGATGTCCCGACGCCCCCGATGGCCAGCGACGAGGTACTGGTCAAGGTGGCCGCCGTGGGGGTGTGCGGCTCCGACACTCACTACTACCGGCACGGTCGGATCGGCGACTTCGTCGTCACCGCTCCCCTGATCCTCGGCCACGAGTTGTCGGGTCGAATCGTGGCAGTCGGCGATGAGGTGCCGGAGAGTCGAGTCGGCGAGCGGGTTGCCATCGAGCCGCAGAAGAACTGCCGAAGGTGTCGTGAGTGCCGCGCCGGCCGCTATAACCTCTGCCAAAACATGGAGTTCTATGCGACGCCACCGATCGACGGTGCGTTCGCCGAGTACTGCGTCATCCGAACCGAGTTCGCGCATTGGGTTCCGGACTCCATGTCCGACGAGGCTGCCGCGCTGCTGGAGCCTCTGTCGGTAGCCATAACCACCATGCGCAAGGCAGGAGTCACTCCTGGCTCCAGCATCTTGATCGCCGGCGCAGGGCCGATCGGCATCATCTGTGCGCAGACCGCACGAGCCTTCGGTGCCGCCGAGATCATCGTCACCGACCTGGTACCGGAGCGTCGGGAGCGGGCGGTGCAGTACGGCGCGACACGGGTGCTCGATCCACGAGAGACTGATGTCGCCACCGCCGGTCTGGACGTAAACGCGTTCGTCGATGCCACCGGATCGCCGCAAGCGGTGATGTCCGGCATCAAGGCCGTACGTCCGGCCGGTACCGCCGTACTGGTAGGTGTCGGCCACACGGAGATGCCCCTTCCGGTGGAGCACATCCAGAACCTCGAGATCACCGTGACCGGCATCTTCCGTTACACCGACACCTGGCCGGCAGGAATACACCTGGTGGCCAGCGGGCTCGTCGAGCTCGACTCCCTGGTCACCGGTCGATTCGGCCTTGAGCGTGCCGACGAGGCGCTGCAGAGCGACGTGGATCCGAACAGTCTGAAGTCCGTGGTCTATCCCACCGGATACCAAGGTGATGGCCAGCCAGATACGGCCGGCTGAAGGTCAGGCCGCATCCCGGGCCAGGTCCTCAACGGCGTAAAGCAGCGCCCACACGGGGTCCGGCGCATCCTCCCCTGCCCAAGGCTCGATGCGCCTGGTCTGTCTGCGCGTTCCATCACATGGAGGCACCAACGCTGGCCGTCGGAGTGGCCAGAAACAACGTGTCCGGACCGCCCACCGATCTCTACGCGTGGTTCCGCCTCGACATCGTGCGAGCCAGGACGTCGCGGGCCGGCAGGCCGGCAGCGCCGACAACGTCGGAGAGATCGCAATTCACAATGGGGTATACAGATTGGCCCTCGCCGGCGAACCCCATACGCGCCTCTACGCCTCCATCCACCGCACCGAGATCGCTACCATACTGCCCGGCGGGACAGGCCCGCTGATCCTGGCCCGTGAGGTTGCCATGGCGGTTGACTCTGCACATCAAATCCGAGTTGTCGTGCTGCCGAAATCGGCTCAGAGAAATGCCGAGATCAGCACGATCGTGCAGCAGGAAGTTGGCGCCGGCTGGCGCGTGCAGCGGCTCACCCGTGGTAGCCGGTTGTTTCTCTTTACTGGGCAAAGCGAGCACCCTGTCGGCACTCCCGAGCACGCCCGCCGGTCGCACGAAGCAGCTCTGGCGTTGTATCGGAGCGAGCAATTTCAGCGCGTCGAGGCGGATGTTCCCGTGGCCGTGGACACCGACCCAGTGATCGGGGCGTTCGGTGACAACCCGTGCGCCGACAATCCGCCGCCGCTGGACTGGGTGCACACAATCTTGCACTGGCCGGAGGCGCTGGCGCAGATGTCGACCGCTACCCGCGGCGGCGTCGGGATCAGCGTCGGCCAGCCAGACTCTGGTTATACGATCCATCCCAATCTGGGGGCTGCCGGATTGGACCTCACCCGGGACCGGGATGTCATTGATGGCGATGACGATGCGCTCGACGATCTGATTCCCAATCCGTCTTGGCCTTTGCCCAACCCAGGGCATGGGACGAGGACCGCGAGCGTCATTGTCGGCCAGGGGACGCCGACCGAGGGGATCGTCGGCCTGGCCGGCCGCGCTCTTCTGGTGCCGATCCGCGCCACTGAGAGCGTGGTCCAGCTCTTCGACTCCGATGTGGCCAAAGCCGTCGCTCATAGCCGGCAAGTGGGATGCCATGTCGTGACGATGAGCCTTGGCGGAAAGGGATTTTTCGGGCTGAAGGGCGAGATCCAGCGGGCCGTGGATGCCGGCATGATCGTTATGGCGGCTGCCGGCAACTATGTGCAGATCGTGACCGCGCCCGCCAGCTACGACAACTGCCTGGCAGTGGCGGCAACAGGACCTGGCGACACCTTGTGGGTGGACTCTTCCCGCGGGACAGCGATCGATGTCAGCATGCCCGGCTCGTGCGTGTACGTCGCGGCGTACAACGACAAGACCCCGATCGTAGGGATGGCCAGCGGCACCTCGTACGCGGTCGCACATCTGGCCGCGGCGGCCGCGTTGTGGCTGGCACATCACGGTCGCCAGTCCTTGATCAACAAGTACGGCACAAGGCGGATCCAGGCGGCATTTCTCACCACCTTGCGCTGGCCCGGGGTATGCGTCGTGCCGCCTGGGTGGGACCCGGATTACGGGGTGGGTCGGGTCGATCTGCTGGCGTTGCTGCAGGCACCGCTGCCGGAGCCACAGGATCTGGTCGAGGTGGGTGCCTTCGGAGCCAGCAACGACGACGCCGTAGCCCGAATCGCGGCCATGATCAGCGCAGATCCGGTACGGGTGCGGACCCGGCTCGCTGAGCTGCTCAAGATGTCGACGCCCGAGGAACTGAATCGGACCATCGCCGAACATGAGGGCGAACTGGTCTACCTCGTTTTTGCCGACAGGACGTTTGCCGAGTCGGTGGCGCAGCCGGGTGCGGTCGGTGCCTTTCCTCCTACGATCGACGTCGCCGGGGTGACCGGCGAGCTAGGCGCAAGGCTTGCTGTGTGAAAGGTCCACTCTCCGACCTGCTGGTCATCGACCTCTCGCGCGCCGTTGCCGGCCCGCACGCGGCGATGATGCTGGGCGATCTCGGGGCACAAGTGATCAAGATCGAGCGGCCTGGTGAGGGTGACGAGACGCGGTACTGGGGGCCGCCGTTTGTCGACGGCTCCGACGGACGGCCGGTCGCCACCTACTTCCTGACGGCGAACCGCAACAAGGTATCCATCACGCTCGACCTGAAGAACGACGAGGACCTGGAGCAGTTGCGGCAGCTGCTGGCCAAGGCGGATGTGCTCATCGAGAACTTCCGACCCGGCGTCATGGCCAGGCTCGGTCTCACGAATCAGGCATTGCTGGCGCTGAATCCGCGGCTGGTGGTGCTGGCCATCAGCGGCTTCGGGCACGACGGCCCTGAGGGCGGGCGTCCAGGTTATGACCAGATCGCCCAGGGCGAGTCCGGTTTGATGTCGGTGACCGGCTCCCGTCCGGATGATCCGCAACGCGTCGGAGTGCCCATCGCCGACCTTCTCGCGGCCGGCTACGGCGCGTACGGTGTGCTCGCGGCACTGCACCAGCGAAGCCGCACCGGCCGCGGCCAGATCGTGCGCACCTCGCTTCTTGCTGCGGTGGTTGCTTCCCACGGCTATCAAGGGACAGCCTGGACCGTCGCTGGTGTGCGTGGTGAGGCTCGGGGCAACCACCATCCCTCGATCGTCCCGTACGGGCTGTTCCACTGCGGAGAGGGCGTCATCCAGATCGCCTGCGGCAACGACGCCCAGTGGCACAAGCTCAGCGGCGCTTTCGAGCTGGACGTCGACGCCAGCCTTGCGACCAACCCGCAACGAGTCGCACGGCGCGCCGATGTGATCAAGATCCTCGAAGATGCTTTCTCGGCGCTGACTGCGGCTGAGGTCCTTGCCCGCCTCGAGGCTGCTGGCGTACCAGCCGGGCTGGTGCGGAGCATTGACGAGGTCTACGCGTGGGAGCAGACCAAGTCCCAAGGACTCATCATCGATGTCCAGCATGACTCACTCGGGCCGATTCAGCTGCCCGGTCCACCGCTCCGCTTCTTCGAGATCAGCGATGACAAGGAGGTCGAAACGACCCTGAAGCAGCACCAGCCACCGCCGTTGCTGGGAGCCGACAACCCGAATCTCGACAGCCGGCTTGGCACCGAGCATTAGTTGTTCTGCGGCAGGCCACTTATCCAATGGCGGCGTCGATCGGCCCCGACAGACGTCATTACCTCGGCAAGTAGTTCCTCATCGATCGGCGTCGCTGTAGCCGCCACTGCCGAGTCGAGATGCCGCTGCTTGGTGGTACCGATCAGAGTGGTGGCGCAGCCCGACCGCTGGATGGAATATTGGTTGGCCAGAAAACTCACGTCGGCGCCGTGACGCTGGCATACCTCGACGATCCGGCGAGCGATTGCACAGATCTGTTGCCCGACCAGTTGGGCGATGTGCGGCGCCGGCCCTGCCTCGGTGAGCAGTCCGAGGGCGACCGCAGCGGCGTTGATCACGCCGACCCCCCGCTCCTCGGCCAGCGGGAGAACCTCATCAGTCAAGCAATCGTCCAGCAGGGTGCCGTGTGCATAACTGAGCGTGACGTCAAGATCGAATTCACGCATCACCCTGCGAGTCATCGCAGTCGGGTATCCCGTCATGCCTATGAAGCGACATTTGCCGGCATCCCGCAGCCGGACCAACTCACCGTAGCCCTCACGAATCGCCCCCTCCAGGTCGAAGAACTCGACGTTGTGCAGCTGCAAGATGTCGACATAATCGGTGCCCAATCGACGGAGGCTCTCCTCGAAGCCGCGCCTGATTCGCCCCGCGGAAAGGTCGGACTCTTCAGGTCCATACCGACCGGCCTTTGTGCCGACGATGATCTCCTGACGCCGCCCGCGCAGCAACTTGCCCAGCCGCTCCTCGGCAAGCCCGGTGCCATAAGAAGGGCTGCTATCAAAAAAGTTGATACCAGCATCAAGCGCCCGATGCGCCGACTGCAACCCAACCTCCTCGGCGCTGCCGTACATGTCACCAAGTGGCGCAGTGCCATAGCCGACAACTGACACCCTCAGACCGGTGCCGCCTAGCTCGCGATACTCCATGCCTGACCTCTCTTTGCCCATACGAGTGCTGTAGCAACGGCAGCCCCTGGTTCAAGGGGTGGACGCCCCGCCAGGCGGGCCCAGCGTACGTACCATCGGACGCGGTGGTGACAAGGTTCGGGGGAAGAATGGGAGCGGAGGCTCGTCACCACATCCTTGCCCTCTTGCGACGCCTACATCCAGAAGCGATCGGCTTGCTGGTCGCCGTTCTGGTCCTGGGAGTCGCCACGGTAGCGACCGGCGCGGACACCGCGCGCACTGCCGCGGTCGGCACAGCACCGCCGGCACCAGCAACCGTCGACGCCGCCAAGACCCCGACAGGCAAGCCGCTCCAGACGCAGACGCCAGCCCCCCGCAAGCCGGCAGCGCACCCCTCAGGCAGGCAGTCAACGCAACCGCCTGCCCCGCGCACATTTCAGAACGAGCAGATTCGCCCGAAACCATCGCAGGTCCCTCGCAAACACCAGTCCCAGCCGATCAAGAAACGAGCGGCGAACGGCCGAGGCATCGTCTATCTCACTTTTGACGATGGACCGAGCCAGTACACCCCGGCCATCCTCCAGATTCTGCGGGCTACCCATTCCACAGCCACTTTCTTCGAGCTCGGCTTCCGCCAAGCCGAACATCCCGGCGAGGCCGCTCATGTCCGGGCCGCGGGCAGCAATATCGGCAATCACACCTACAGTCATCGAAACTTGACCAAGCTGAAGGCGGCGGAGATCAGTTCGGAAGTCGCGCGCGGACCGCATAGCAGGTGCGTGCGGCCACCCTTCGGCGCCACCAACCCGACTGTTGGGCGCATCCTGGCACGGCAGGGCCTTCGGCAGGTGTTGTGGACCGTCGACACCCGGGACTGGAGCCGCCCCGGCCGAAAACACATTGTCGAGACCGCCACGGGCCCGGCAGTCGGGGCTGGCAGCATCGTGCTCATGCACGACGGCGGCGGGGATCGCTCCCAAACCGTCGCAGCGCTGCCGCAGATCATCGCTACGCTCCAGCAGCGTGGGTACGTGGTCCGCCGCATCCCAGGCTGCTGAGATGGACTGGTGACCCAGCCCGAATTGGCGCGACGGCTCGGCACCGTGGATGCGGTGATCATCGGGCTGGGCTCGATGCTGGGCGCCGGCGTATTCGCCGCCTTCTCCCCCGCCGCCCTAGCTGCGGGGGCTGGGTTGCTGATCGGACTTGGGATTGCTGCCCTGGTGGCGTACTGCAACGCCACCGCCTCGGCCCAGCTGGCGGCTCAGTACCCAACCTCCGGCGGAACCTACATCTACGGGCGCGAGCGGCTGGGTCCGTGGTGGGGTTTCGTTGCCGGCTGGGGATTCGTCGTTGGGAAGATCGCCAGCTGCGCAGCGATGGCACTTACCTTCGCTGCCTACGTTGCGCCACCAGCGTGGGAACGGCCGAGCGCCGTTGCGGCGGTGATCATCTTGGCGGCGGTCAACTATCACGGCGTGACGCGGACCGCAGGGCTGACCAAGATCATCATTCCGATCGTGCTCGCCGCCCTGGCGCTCGTCGTCGCGGCGTCTCTCAGCGGAGACGCAGCGACGTCGATTCGGTCCTGGGATCTGCTGGCCGGCGGCTGGTACGGCACCATGCAGTCGGCCGGGCTGCTGTTCTTCGCATTCGCCGGCTATGCCCGGATCGCGACCATGGGTGAGGAGGTTCGCGACCCGGAACGCACTATCCCTCGAGCGATCTTGACCGCTCTCAGCATCACCGTCTTGATCTATCTCGTCGTGGCAGCTGCCGTCCTGGTCGTCCTGGGCCCGGCCGGAGTGGCCGCCAGCCCCGCACCTCTGGCGGCCGCGGTCGATGCCGTGGGTTGGACGTGGGCCAGCTTGCCGGTTCGGCTGGGAGCGGCCGCTGCAGCGCTCGGCGCCCTGCTCGCACTGATCGCGGGAGTGGGCCGAACCACGCTGGCAATGGCACGCCATGACGATCTGCCACCCTGGTTGGCGGCCGTGCATGATCGTCATCGAGTGCCGCATCATGCCGAGATCGCCGTTGCCGGACTGGTCTGCGTGCTGATCATGCTGACCGACCTTCCGGATGCGATCGGCTTCTCATCATTCGGGGTCTTGGTCTACTACTTGATCGCCAACGTTGCCGCGTACACGCAATCGTCCGATCGGCGCCGATTCCCACGCGTCCTGCAGATCATCGGCATCACCGGCTGCGCCACTCTGGTGCTGACGCTGCCATTGCGCGCTGTCGTTGGCGGAGCTGCGGTGTTCGCCGGCGGGATCGTCTATCGAGCCATTCGAGTCAAGATCAAACCGAAGAGGGAGTGACGATAAGGTCGGCTCGTGCCCAACAGCCTGCTCATTGTCCATGTCGACGTCGCGGTCATCCCTGATGTGCTTGAAGGTTTCCTCGCCGCGACTGAGGAGAACGCCATCGCGAGCCGCAACGAGCGGGGCGTGGTGCGATTCGATGTGCTGAGCGACCGAGCTGATCCGGCTCACGTGGTCCTTGTCGAAATCTATCGAGACGAGGAGGCAGCGGCTGCGCACAAGGACACTGGACATTATCAGCGGTGGCGCGACATCGTCGCACCCATGATGGCCCGGCCTCGTCAGGCCACCCGGTATGTCAACACTTCACCGGAAGACGAGGACTGGTAGCCGGTGGTCCAGTTCAATCTCGCAGTCCCGTCCGACATACGTTTCGGCGCCGGTCGGGCCGGCGAGGTGCCCGAGGCACTTCTCGGGCTGAGGGCCAGCCGCGTCATGGTTGTCACGGGCCGGAACGCATCCCGAGCCGATGGCGTCCGGTCGGTGCTGAGGGAAGCAGGCGTGTCCAGCATCCCGTTTGCGGTCACAACCGAGCCGTCCATCGAGCGAGTCCGCGCCGGTTTAGAGCTGCTGACCGAGAGCGGCTGCGACGCGGTACTCGGATATGGCGGCGGCAGCGCGATCGATGTGGCCAAAGCTGTCGCCGTCCTTGCCACCACGGGGGCCGATCCTCGGGATCATCTTGAGGTCATCGGTGCCGGCCGTCCCATCGAGAGACCTGGCCTGCCCTGCGTCGCAGTGCCGACCACCGCTGGGACAGGCTCTGAGGTGACTCGCAACTCGGTGCTGTCAGGCGAGGGAGTCAAGGCAAGCCTGCGCAGCCCGCTGATATTGCCGAAGGTCGCCATCATCGACCCGGAGCTGCTGATCGGCTTACCAGCGCCGACCATCGCGGCCAGTGGCATGGATGCGCTTTCTCAGCTCATCGAGCCGCTGCTGTCCCGGCGCGCCAATCCGTTCAGTGATGCGTTGGCGCGTGACGGGATTCGCCGCTCCGCCCGATCGCTGCGTCGGGCGTACCAGGAGGGGATGGAGGTCCCGGAGGTACGCGAGGATCTCGCGCTCGCCAGCCTGTTCGGCGGGTTGTGCCTGGCCAATTCCGGGCTGGGCGCCGTTCATGGCCTTGCGGCCGCGGCCGGAGCCCGGCTCTCGGCACCGCATGGTGCGGTTTGCGCAGCTGTGCTTGCCGCAACCATGGAGATCAACCTGCGGGCGCTGCGTGACAGGGCGCCGGAGCATCCCGCGTTGCACCGAATGACTGAAGTAGCGGCCCTGCTCACTGGGCAGCCGGACGCGAGCCCGGAGGATGGCATCGCGTGGCTGCAGGAGTTGACGGGTGCGCTATCAATTCCTGGACTGGCGAGTTATGGACTCAATGACACCGAAATTGAGGCTGTCGTTGCTGCCGCTCAGAACGCCAGCAGCATGGGAGCCAACGCGATCGAGCTGAGCGACGCCGAAGTCACCGAGATCGTGACTCGTTCGCAGTGACGCTCGAGGTCGACCCGCGGGTCATCTCCGTAGTAGAAAGAAGCGATGAGCCAGGAAGGTGTGCCTTCGGGAGGACTCATTCCGCACGAGGGTGATCCTGTCCCTGCCCCACGTCCCGCGGCGAGCGAGCCAGCACGTGGAACTCGACGCGGCGGACCACCTACGCCCACCTACCAGGGATCAGGTCTGCCGCTGGGCGATGCCTACCCAACGCGAGAACAGAGCTGGGCAGCCATGTCGGCAAAGATTCGGGATCGACTGACCGAGCTGGCAGGTGAGGTACTCGAGTGGTTCACGGATGAGAATTCCCACTCCAGTGAAGATCGACCCCGTGCCGTGGTCCTTGGCACCCAGGCCTTCTGTATTGCGGAGCCGAGGATCGACTCCGAAGGCCGCCCGGTCTACGTGCTGAATCGCTATGAGTTCGTGGCGGGCTCGCACAAGACAGCTCCGGTCAAATACCGGCCAGGCCGGGACCGCGCGGCGGCGGCGCGGGCAAAACCTCAACCGGGCAGGCCTTTGCCGCAGCCGAGCGATATCGGCCTCTCGGCTGCCGACGCCGGCCAACTCGGGAACCTTCCGCCGAAGGCCCAAGAGCTCCTGCAAGCACCTTTCAGCTCCCAAGACCCGGTACGACGCTGCGAGTACTGGTATCGAGGCACGCCTCACCGCCTCGACATCTACATGCTCGTGCTGGCGGGCCGGCACTTCGCCACTGCGGCCATCGGCACCCAACAGGTGCCGGTGGGACACACTGCCGCCAACGCCCACTGGGATCTGACCTGTCACCGTTTTGCAGTGGACCGGGTCGTCGGTACGTGACATGCCGAGGAACTTTGCGCACCTGGGAGGGCTGAATGCCTACGAAGTCCTGGGTGTTGCGCCGACCGCAACGACCGGGGAGATCGAGGCGGCTTATCGGGCGGCCATCAAACGCCAGCATTCCGACACCGGAGGGGTGACTCGGCTGGCCCAGCTGGTCAATGACGCGCATGACGCCTTGATCAACAATCGTGCGGCGTACGACGCCTGGCTCCGAGACAAGCCTCAGCCGCGAGTAGCCGAGGCTGAACCCGATCCCGGACCGGCGACCTCGACGTACCACGACCAGCCCGACGATGTCTGGGATCCGTGGGAGGATGCTGACCCTCCGCCGTCGCCACATGAGCAGTCAGAGCCGTGGAGTCAACACCGAACCACGAATGATTTCGGTTACAGCGAGACTTCAGCTTCTGAGGAACCTGCAGCAGCGGAGCAGCTGACTGGCCGGGCGGTCGTGGCCATTGTGGCCGGCGGCATGGGCCTGCTGGTCGTGGTGTCTTTAGTGATAGCCACCTTCCTGGGCGTTTTCGGCGAGCCGTCCGGAACAAGCTCCGCATCCTCCGCATCTAGTCCAGTCGTGATGAAGCAGGGCCAGGTCGTTGTCGAACCCGGCACCAGGATTGCCCTGGACGAGGCAGGCGCGTCGTTCGCACCATCGGGCGACCACGCCTCGATGGTCGGAACCGAAGCCGGTCTGGTCTTTCAACCCGGCACCTCATATGTCGCCCTCACTCAGCCCTCCTCCGAGCACTACGACACCTGTTCGGCCTTGGACTACCCACCAAAAACAGGCAAGCCGATCCCGTGGAACCGGCTGACCGTCGGTTCGATGCTGTGCGTGAGGACCACGTCCTTGGAGACGACGACGAGCTTGATCACTGTCGTGAACCGCACCGGCCGCTCTGCCACGCTCCGGATCATGACGTGGAACGACTGAGCTGATCACCGGCGCTAACTCGATCTACGGCGCACGGCTCAAATAGGTGTGGCCGGTAGGTGTGGTGATCTTGATCGTGTGGTGCTCGCCGTCCAAGCCGCTGGTGACGGCCTCGACTTTCCAGCCGGGCATCTCGCGGGCGTAGTTGCCGCGTTCACATTCTCCTCGGCCGTTCGGGTAGACGGTCAAACCACCGTCGGAGTAGCGCTGGATGTGGTCGATGTGGCGGATCGGCGCTTCACAGAACGGATCCCGGCATTGCCGGTCCCGCCACAGGATCAACTTTCTGAGCTGGCCGTGGAAGTGGCGGCGATGCGGATCGGCACCGACAATCGGCCCACCCACCGGGCTGGCGTACAGCCGACGCCACCACACCCGGCCCGTGCTGCTAGCGATGAGGTCCCGCGCCAGGTCGGCCGGCAGCGGCCCATAGCCCTCCAGCTCCGCCGGGCTGGGATCCTGCACATTGAGCAGCGCATCCAGCGGCATCACGATCTGCAGCTCCACATTCACATCAGCTGCGTTGGCCTGTCCGGTGATGCGTTCCACCAGCGTGTCGGCCATGATCTGATCCCGGCAGCGTGGATCACCGGCCGCCTTCACCGCATCAATGTGGTCCCGCAGTGCCTTGAGACACGCCACACCCTGCTCAGCCGGCAGATACCCCGACAGCAAGCTCATCGTGTCTGGTGCCGGCCGCAAACTGACCCGACGCTGCTTCCGTTCAGTACGGCCCCGCTGCACATAGCCAGCTGGGTCGGCCTGATAGGCCTGGCTGCGGGCACACGCCGCAGCACTCCGTGGCCCCATCCGCGAAATCCCAGCAGTACTGATCTTCGCATCCACCTGACCTTTGGTCCTCGCATCCAAATGCCGCGACTCTGTCACCACCAGCGAGGCGACATACTCACTGATCTCACCAACCACCAGCAGTCGAAAGGTTTCCGGCAGCTCGGACCACAACGCCTGCGCCACCCCCAGCCGCCGCGCCGCTGCAAACCCAGACACCTTGCAGGCCAGGCCGAGCTGGTCAGCAATCCCACGGCCGATCTTGTCTGGATGCACATCGACCGCCAACTGGGCCTCCGCATGAGACTGCGCAAACCGAACCGACTCGGCCATCTGCAACGCAGCCGCCGCCGCCTTGATCTTCTCCAGCCGTGCAATCCGACCAATCCGCACCGCATCCGACACTTTCGCTGTGTCCTCCGGTGTTGCGCACTCAACGCCGTCAGCTAGACCAGCGAGAACTCCCTCAAGCCAACCAGTCAGCGGATCGACGAGTAGATCCGCGACCGGCTCGTGAATCACAGCAACTGACATGCCTCAGACACTACGGACCAGCACTGACACTTTTCGCTTGCATGTTCGAAACTCTTGAGTGCGGCTCGAGGAAACCCCAGAACCGTGAGCCGTGAGATACGGCAAGCTCGGGGCGGCCGGGGTGAACGTGTGTTGCGGAATCGCTGCAGAATCGCATTCATGACCGCATCAGGGAACCCACATCGCCACCACACGCATCGCCTCGACCTCGATGACCCCACGATCCGCGAGTGGAGCGCCACTGTCGTGTTCGCCGACCCCGAGCAGGGCATCGTTCTGGATCGGTCGGCGTTCTATCCCGGCGGCGGCGGGCAGCCGCCAGACCACGGCGTGCTGCTGTGGGGGAATATCCGAACTCGGATCGTCGGTACGCGCAAAGGTGACGACCTCTACCTCTTGCCAGCGGAAGGAGATCCCCTGCCCCCGGCGGAAACAAGCGTCCACGGTGGCCTGGACGATGCGCGCCGCACCAGCCTGATGCGTACCCATTCCGGTCTCCATGTGCTCAGCGCAGTCGTGCTCCGGGACTTCGGCGCCCCGGTGACGGGCGGGAACATGGAGCCACTCATTGCGCGGATGGACTTCGACCTACCCGACGTGCCCGCGGACTTCAAGCAGCGCGTCGAGGATGCCTGCAACGAAGCCGTACGCCTCGACCGGCGGATTGACGTCCGAGTGCTGCCCAGGGAGCGAGCACTGGCAATACCCAATGTCATTCGCACGGCGAGCGACCTGTTGCCGCCGGACATCGAGATGGTGCGCATCGTCGACATCGACGGCATTGACATTCAGGCAGACGGCGGTACGCACGTGGCATCCACGGCCATGATCGGCCGCATCGCCGTGACCAAGATGGAGAGCAAGGGCCGCGGCTTCCGCCGGCTGCGGATCCGGGTCGAGGACGCCGAGTAGCGCCCAGCGATCGCGCCCCCGAATGAGGCTACGCGGAGACAACCACAGCTCATGCCCTCGTGCCTGCCAGGAAACGCAATCACCGTATGCCGGGCGGGCGGAGCAGGTAGGTGTCCATCACCCAGCCACGCGCGGCTCGGACGGCCGCCCGCCTGGCTCTGATCTCGTCAATGACCTCTCGCAGCCGGCCGGAGATCAGCACTTCATCCGGAAGTCCCAGTTGAGCGCCCCAGTAGATCGTGAGATCAGCGAACTGCTCGACCAAGCCGCCGCAGGCCAAATCGCCGTCGAGCATAACGATCACGTCGCCAAGAGCAACAGAGTATTCGTCGAGCAGCCGGCGGCCGGTGGTGACGTGAATCGGCTGACCGACTTGATTGAGAATGATCTTGTGACTTGCCGCCAGCAGCTGAATGCTGCTGATCCCTGGGATGACAGTCAAGTCAAGATCAATGCCAAATGCGTTGATCGACTCGACGATGCTGATGGTCGAGTCATAGAAGGCCGGGTCGCCCCACACCAGGAAACCGATCGTGCCGCCGTCGGCAACCTCCGCGGCAATGACCTCTGCGTATTGCCAAGCCCGTGCCTCGTGCCAGGCTGCTACGCCGGACCGATAGTCGGCCGCGTCACGCTCCCGATCGGGTCCTCGCTCTGGGTCAGGCACTTCGACTACCCGGTAGTGATCATGGGTGATGAAAGTGCGGCAGATCTCCTGGCGGAGCTCGACCAGGTCGTGCTTCGCTGCTCCCTTGTCGGCAACGAGGAACACGTCCACCCGGTTGAGCGCCGACACCGCATCACGTGTCAAATGATCAGGATTCCCGCTGCCGATCCCGATCACGAGCGCCTGAATCGTCACAGCCGTCCAGCCGCACGGGTACCCGCCAAGAGCATGTCAAGATCAACATGCTGCTCCACGGCATCTGCCAAAGTATTGATCATCTTCTCCCGCCGCACACTGTAGCTTGGGGCGGCGGGATCCGGGCGCCATGCAGACGCACCGGCGACGGCGATCTCAGTCAGCCAAGCCTGCCGGAAGCCATCGTTCTCCCACGCCCCGTGCCACATAGTTCCCCACACCTGCCCCTGCCGGCAGCCGTCGAGAAAGGCCTCACCCTCCTCTTCGATCTCGGCGATCCCGTGGTGGATCTCATACGCTTCAACCCGGTGTCCGTGCCAACTGCCGGTCGGTCGTCCAAGCACCTTCTGCGCGGCAAAGCTGATCTTGGTTGGCAGCAACCCGAGCCCTTCGACGATCCCGTGACCCGACTCGATCGGGTCATTGATCACCCGAGCCAGCATCTGGTATCCACCGCAGATTCCCAGCACTGGAGCATTACGGCGTACCCGGGCCTCGACCACCTCCGCTAGTCCGGTGCGGCGCAACCAGTCCAGATCGCTGACCGTGGAGCGCGTGCCGGGCAGGACGGCAAGATCGGCACCTGCGAGTGCTTGCGGGTCCGTCGTGACGACCACCTCGACTCCGGGCTCAGCCGCAAGCGCCTCGACATCGGTGCCATTCGACAGCCGCGGCAGCCGGACCACTGCAACTCGGAGCCCTTCCTCGGCTGCATTCTGATGGCGCCAGGCAGCGACCTCGAGTGTGTCTTCGGCATCCAGCCAGACATCGGGAAGCCACGGCAGAACCCCGGCGAACGGTATACCGGTTCGCCTGGTGAGCTCATCCAGGCCCGGTTGCAACACCGCAACATCGCCTCGGAATTTGTTGATCAGGAAGGCACTGATCAACCGCCGGTCGCCATCGTCGAGCAGCGCCACCGTGCCGTACAGCGACGCGAAGACCCCGCCGCGGTCGATGTCCCCGATGACGATCACCGGCAATTTCTTGGTTCGTGCCAATCCCAGATTGACGTAGTCGCTGCCTCGCAAATTGATCTCAGCCGGTGATCCGGCACCCTCGCAGATGATCACCTCGAAGCGACTCGAGAGCTCGTCGTAGGCCGCAAAGGCTGCGGCCGCCAGGTGGCCGCGTCCGCTCACATACTCCCCGGATTCCAAGGTGCCGCTGGGCCGGCCTCGTAGCACGACATGCGATCGGTGATCAGAGCCGGGCTTCAACAGCACCGGGTTCATCGCCGATTCCGGCGGAAGGCCGGCGGCTTGCGCCTGCAGGTATTGCGCCCGGCCGATCTCGGCGCCGTCGCCGCAGACGCATGAGTTGTTCGACATGTTCTGGGCCTTGAACGGAGCAACCGCGATGCTCCGCCGCGCGAGAGCCCGGCACAAACCGGTCACGACCAGCGACTTTCCAGCGTCGGAGGACGTCCCCGCCACCAGGACGCCGCTCGACGCAGCGCTGCCGCTACCCACCGGCGCAGTGTACGGCGTGTCCAGATGACGTCCGGTGCTTGCCCGAACCAGTCGACTATGTTTGGCTTGCACGAGTCGTTATCAACTCGTGACCTACTCGGGGGTCGTCGTGTACGACGAAGGCAACGTGACTAGCACAGGACTTCGAATCGCCTCTGCGGCGGCTGCGGTGGTCGTCAGCGCGGCTGTTGCTGGAGCTGCCCTGTTCGGTGGTACCGCTCTCAGTGACCCAGGCGCGCCCAATGGTCGAGAAGACCGACTCGTAGCTGTTCCTGCTACTCCGTCGGCTGCCTCGGCTCCGTCGGCGTCACCCTTCGCGACACCGGTTGACGCCACGACCCGGTCGGATCTGGCCCGCGCGCATTCGCGGCCAGAGTGCCAACAGCAGGACAAACCGGCGGTGTGTCATCGCGAGACGCATCGTACGACCGCAAAGCCGATCAGACGATCAACCAAGAGCCCGAGCACTGCACCGAAGGCCACCAAGCGGTCGACAGCGACCACCACAAAGACTCAGAGCTTCAAGCCAACCCCGGCCAGGAAGCCAACCAAGAGCACCAAACCGGCCTCGCCCAAGACCACCTCCAGCAGTTCCGCGGGCTATGACGCGCGCCCAGACTGGGCGGACGCGGTTCTTTCCGAACTCAACTCCGAACGCGCCGAGCATGGTCTACGAGCTTTGAAGATGAACAGCGAGCTGGTTTCTGCGGCGCACAAGCACAACTTGGCCATGGCCAAGGCCAACACGCTGAGCCACCAACTGAACGGTGAAGCGGCGCTCGGCTCTCGAGTCTCTGCGGCCGGATACAGCTGGAGTGCGGTAGGCGAGAATGTCGCCTACAACGGCCGCCGTTCGGAAGATGGCGTACTCGCTGTGCAGAAAGCCATGTACAACGAGGAACCGCCCAACGACGGACACCGCAAGAACATCCTGAGCAAGACCTATGTCGACGTCGGCATCGACGTCATCAGCGATTCGGTGCACGACAAGGTCTGGCTCGTCACTGATTTCGGTAGGCCCTGAGAGCCGCAATCACCTGCGAGGAGCCTCCGTCGCTCCTGGTTCCAGGACCTTCTTCGGCTCAGCCGGTCGCTGCACCAGGACGATCCCAGCCAAGATCAAGGCTCCGCCGACGAGTTGCATGGGCGCAGGTCGCTGGCCGAGCAGCACGAACGCGAAGGTCACTGCAAAGATCACCTCGGTCAACGCCACGAATGATCCCAGCGAACTGCCCAGGCCGCGCACCGCAACGATGCCACTCGGGTATGCCAGCACCGCGCTAACCAAGATCAACAACATCACCGGGACCCACCAGGCTACCGACCAGTGTGCCAAGTTCGTGGCGCCTGGTGATGCGGCCAGCGGAAGAATGCCGACTGCCGCGGCAGCCAGCAAGACGGCTGCTCCGATGCCAGTGCCGGCCGCGGTCAGCAGCAGCGGATGAATCGGCTCATCGGTCCCCTTATCCTCGCTGAGCAGAAAGTATGCGCACAAGCACAGAGTCGCGCCCAGAGCCCAGGCGACTCCGATCGGATTGAGCGTCAGTCCATCTCGAAGGTCGAGGACGAAAACCAGACCGACTATCGACAGGCCCGCGCCGGCAAGGACCGGCCAAGCAGGGCGGCGTTGGGTTCTCGCCCAGTGCCAGCCGATCAGGAGCACCGGCGCGAGAAATTCCACGAGCAGCGCGACGCCGACTGAGAGATATTGCACGGCGCTGAAGTAGCAGAGCTGCGCCAACGCAACCGCGACCACACCGAACGCCACCATCCGCAGCGACTGTCCGCGGGTCGGCAGGCCGATCCGGCGGAGTAGAACCAGGCATGGTATGAGAAGGATCAGAAACGCGCCTGCAACGCGGGTCGTCACCACAGCCGCAGGCGACCAACCAAGATCCAACAGCGAACGCGCCAGAGACCCAGAAAGTCCGAAGGATGACGCGGAGACAAGACCCAGCAGCAGCGCGCCGCCGTAGCTCCGGCCGCCGACCGTTCGGGTGGCTTCCCGAGCAACGGTGGTCATCTCTACCCTCCCTAGGCGGTCGCTCTCGCTCGAGCCCTGTCATTACCAAAACCGAGTACGCTTATGACACTAGGCCAGTTAATGTCAGGAGTCAAGATGCTTTTTAGTCATGACACCGAGCGATCTCTTGCTAGCGCCGCAGCACTGGTGAACACCGCTGGAATGGACGGTGACACGCTGGTCACACTCGCTGACCTCGAAGACTTCGTGGCCCAGAATCGCTACTCAGTCATCATTCGCCGGACCCCCGAAGAACTCGAGGCGGTGCGTGCCTTGCGTCCGCGACTCCGCAGGTTCTGGATGATCGAAGATCGCGATGAGGCGGCAGCTCTGGTCAATGAGATCCTGGCTGAAGCCGACGCGCGGCCTTACCTCTCCCGCCATGACGAGTGGGACTGGCACCTGCACGTCACCCGCCCCGACGCCCCGCTCGCGGATCGGATCGCGGCGGATGCGGCCATGGCGGTTCTCGATTTGATCAGGTCCGACGCGCTGGACCGGCTTCGGATCTGTGCCGCCGAGGACTGCCAGGATGTGTTGATCGATCTCTCCAAGAACTCCTCGAAGCGCTATTGCGCCACCGGAAACTGTGGCAACCGGACCAACGTCGCCGCGTACCGTGCCCGCAAGCGTCTGCAGAGCGCATGAAGCCGTCACAACGGGCCGCTGTCCGACCGTTCGCGGTGATGAGCATCCTCAACCGCGTGGCACAACTACGGGCGCAGGGCCGGGAGGTCATCTCGCTCTGTGCCGGCGAGCCGTCTCAGGGTGCGCCATCGGATGTTCGGCGTCGTGCCGCTGAGCTGATGGTCGACCGTACGCCGTTGGGCTACACCGAGACCTTTGGAATCAAGCCGTTGCGGCGGGAGCTCGCGGCACACTACCGGCGCTGGTACTCGCTGGAGATCGATGAAGATCAGATCGCATTGACGACTGGTTCGTCTGGCGCCTTTTTGCTCAGCTTTCTGGCCGCTTTTGATCACGGTGATCGAATCGCGTTGACCCGGCCGGGGTATCCGGCGTACCGCAACATTCTGACCTCGCTCGGCTGCCAGGTAGTCGAGCTGGCCTGTGGGCCGGCTGAACGCTTCCAACCGACGGCGGAAATGCTGGAGCAGGCACATGCGGTAGCTCCGCTGGCGGGCCTGATCGTCGCGTCTCCGGCCAATCCCACCGGAACCATGATCGATCGCGATCGGCTGGCCGAGCTTGCGGCGTGGTGTCGCGATCATGAAGTCCGGCTGGTCAGTGATGAGATCTACCACGGGATCACCGATGACACCGTCGCCGCCAGCTGCGCCTTGGAGCATGATCGCGAGGCCATCGTGATCTCCTCTTTCTCCAAGTACTGGGGAATGACGGGGTGGCGGCTCGGATGGAGCCTGGTTCCGGTCGATCTTGTGAGTGTCTTCGACGCGCTGGCTGGGAACTTCGCGCTGTGCCCGCCCGTCCCGGCCCAGCATGCCGCGATCGCCGCCTTCACCGACGAGTCCTATCGCGAGGCCGACGCCGCAGTCGCAGCGTTCGCCGATGCGCGAGCGATCGTGCTGGCCGCAGTCGATGATCTTGGGTGGACCGGGGTCGCGCCCGCCGATGGCGCGTTCTATGTCTATGCAGGAATCGACGGCCAGCTCGGTCCATATCCGGACTCGGAGTCGTGGTGCGAGGCGCTGCTTGAGAAGCATGGCGTAGCGCTTACTCCTGGCACCGACTTCGACCGACGCGATGGTGGGACCACAGTTCGCGTCTCGCTTGCCGCCGGTCCGGAGGCCGTAGCTGCCGCCCTCATCCGCATTCTGCGGTTCCAGCAATCCCTGGAGAGCAGCCCAAAGAGCTAGGACATGCAAGTGGTTTTCTCGCCTTCCAAACTGAGGCGGTACGTTGGGGTGCGCGGCCGGCCGGGGTCACCCACAAGGAGAGCCGAGCCTGCCGAATCCGCTCGCCACACGCAGCGAGCTGGAGCATAACCAACGCCCCGGGGGGTGGTGGTACCACCCAGAGCGGCGATCCCGCACCGGGGCCGATGAGATGCGGAACCACCGCATCCGGTGACGAGAGGATGCACCAATGAGCGACGCCAGCGGTGCGAGCGGAGAGATCGAGCTGGTCCAGCTGCTTACCCCCGAGGGTGTGCGGCTGGAACACCCCGAGTACTCCTTCAGCGGCGACGACGATCAAATCAAAGGCTTCTACCGTGACATGGTGCTGACCCGCCGGGTAGACGCAGAGGCCACGGCCCTCCAGCGCCAAGGCCAATTGGGACTGTGGGCGTCGTGCTTGGGTCAAGAGGCTGCGCAGGTCGGCTCCGGACGGGCGCTCGGCAAGCAAGACTTCGTTTTCCCGACCTATCGAGAACATGGCGTGGCCTGGTGTCTTGGTGTGGATCCCGTGCAGCTGCTGGGGTTGTTCCGCGGAGTTGATCTTGGTGGCTGGGATTCTCAGCAGAACCGCTTCCACCTCTACACGATCGTCATCGGAGCCCAGACTCTGCATGCCACCGGCTACGCGATGGCGGTGGAACGCGACGGCCTGGTCGGCACGGGCGATCCCGATCGGGACATGGCGGTGATTGGCTACTTCGGGGATGGAGCCAGCAGTGAAGGCGACGTCAATGAAGCCTTTATCTTCGCCAGTTCCTACAACGCCCCCATCGTTTTTTTCTGTCAGAACAACCAGTGGGCAATCTCAGAACCCTTCGAGCGGCAATCGAGAGTTCCCTTATATCGCAGGGCTGCTGGATTCGGTTTCCCCGGCGTACGCGTCGACGGCAATGATGTGCTTGCGGTCTATGCAGCTACGACGGTGGCACTCGAGCGAGCGCGTAGCGGCAGCGGCCCGTCCTTGATCGAGGCGTACACCTATCGCATGGGCGCCCACACGACCTCCGATGATCCGACGAAATACCGGCTCGCCGACGAGCTCGAGCATTGGCGGCTGAAGGATCCGATTGAGCGGGTCAGGGCGTATCTAACCCGCAGCGGCAGCGGCGACGAGGCGTTCTTCGCCGAGGTCGAGGCCGAAGCGTCCGACTACGCCGCCGACCTCCGAGCCCGCTGCCTGGCTCTTCCAGATCCCCACCTGCTGGATCTTTTTGATCATGTGTACGCCGATCAAACCCCATACCTGGCCGATCAGAAGGCAAAGTATGCCGAGTACCTTGCAACCTTTGAGGACACGGGCCCTGAGGCTGGGGGTCGACAAGCTCAGCCTGCAGATGGTGATCAGCCGCAGCCTGCCTACGGAGGTGTGCACTGATGACCGCGCTGACCATGGCGAAGGCCCTCAATGCTGGCCTTCGCCGAGCCCTGGAAGCTGATCCGAAGGTCGTCATCGCTGGACAGGACGTCGGCAAGCTCGGCGGAGTGTTCCGAGTTACTGAAGGGCTACAGAAGGACTTTGGCGAGCATCGCGTGATCGATTCACCCCTCGCCGAATCAGGCATTGTTGGCACCTCGATCGGCATGGCGCTGCGTGGCTATCGGCCAGTGTGTGAGATTCAGTTCGATGGATTCGTCTTCCCTGCTTTCGATCAAATCGTCACCCAGGTTGCCAAGCTGCATTTTCGATCAAGGGGAATGCTCCGCATGCCGCTGGTGATTCGAATCCCCTACGGCGGAGGGATCGGCGCGGTCGAGCACCACAGCGAGTCCCCGGAGGCCTACTTCTGTCACACGCCGGGACTGAAGGTCGTGACATGCTCCAATCCGGCAGACGCGTACTGGATGATTCAGCAGGCGATCGCCTCAGACGACCCGATCATCTTTCTGGAACCTAAGCGTCGCTATCACGAGCGGGCGGAGATCGATGAGGCGGGAACCCCACCGCCGCTGCACTCCGCACGCGTCGTTCGAGGCGGCACGGACGTCACGTTGGTCGCATACGGACCGATGGTCAAGACCTGTCTGGATGCGGCCGAGGCGGCGAACGAAGAAGGTCATGATCTTGAAGTGATCGATCTCCGGACCCTGTCGCCACTCGACATAGCGGTAGTCGATGAGTCGGTGCAGAAGACCGGTCGAGTAGTCACGGTCCACGAAGCCCAACTCAATCTTGGGCTCGGCGCTGAGCTCGCCGCCCGGATTTCTGAGCAGTGCTTCTATTCCTTGGAAGCGCCGGTGCTGCGGGTTGCTGGCTTCGATACGCCGTATCCGCCGAGCCGGGTCGAGGAGGACTACCTTCCTGATCTTGATCGGGTGCTGGACATGGTAGATCGCTCGCTAGCCTACTGACGGGGGTTTGGAATGGCGTTGCAGACTTTCCGGCTGCCAGATCCTGGTGAGGGTTTGGTCGAGGCCGACATCGTTACCTGGCGGGTTGCGGTCGGTGATGAAATCAAGATCAACGACATTCTGCTCGAGGTCGAGACCAGCAAGTCGCTGGTTGAGCTTCCCAGTCCGTACGCCGGCACTGTCACCGAACTCTTGGTGAATGAGGGAGACACCGTCAATGTCGGCACGCCGATCATCTCCATCGACGACGGCGTTGATGGCGCACAACCCCCGGAAACTAGCGGGGATGAGGAGGATGCCAAGACACCGAACCTCGTTGGCTACGGCCCTAGCACCGGGAGCGCCAAGCGACGTCCGCGGCGGGCCGGCGCTGATGGGCCAGTAGAGGCCCATGATCAGGTTGCCGACACCTTCTCCATGCATGCTCCGGTATCGCGCCGCGCCGATGATCGCGAGCCATTGCACGCCGAACCGGATACCCCGACCGGCGCCCCACTTCCAGGGCCAGGCGAGACAGCCCCGGCGCCCGTACCGTCCGGTGGTGCGGTCCTTGCCAAGCCGCCGGTGCGCAGGTTGGCGAAGGACCTGGGAGTTGATCTTGAAAGTCTGACGGGTAGCGGACCCGGCGGCGTCATCACTCGCGAAGATGTGATACAAGCGAGCGAAACGACGCCCGCTGCGCCCGCCACTGTCCCGACAGCTGCGCGGGAGGACGTGCGGATCCCGATCAAGGGAGTACGCAAGTCGATGGCCGACGCCATGGCCCGCTCGGCGTTTACCGCACCGCACGTCTCGGTGTGGCTGGACTGTGATGTCAGCGCGACGATGGAACTGGTGGAGCGGCTCAAGACTCGTCGCGAGTTTGCCGATCTTCGGCTGTCCCCGTTGTTGATCATCGCCAAGGCGGTATGTCTCGCGCTGCGCCGTACGCCGGAACTCAACTCGTTCTGGGACGAGCAGACTCAGGAGATCGTGCTCAAGAGCTCGATCAACCTCGGAATCGCCGCCGCAACCTCTCGCGGACTCCTGGTACCCAATATCAAGGGCGCCGAGTCGCTGAGTCTTGTCGAGCTCGCTGCCGCTTTGCAAGGGGTTGTGACAACGGCACGCGAGGGCAAGACTCAGCCAGCGGACATGGCAGGCGGCACGTTCTCGATCACCAATATCGGCGTCTTCGCCGTGGATTCTGGTAGCCCGATCTTGAATCCCGGGGAATCAGGCATTTTGTGCGTCGGCCAGATCGTACGCCGGCCCTGGGTGGTCGGCGAAGGGTCGGAGGAGCGCATCGAACCCCGCTGGGTGACCACGCTGTCAGTCTCCTTCGATCACCGGCTTGCTGACGGCGCCCAGGGTTCAACCTTCCTGGCCGACGTCGGTGCCATCCTCACCGACCCAGCCATCGCCCTGCTCTACTAACGAGCCTTTTCTCGCCCGGCGCTGACAAGTCGGTCAGGAAGCGAGAAGTTCCTTGTCGCTGACCTGGCGACCGGAGTCGACAAGCTCTTGCAGGGCCTCGGCATCATCCCACTGGTTGACATTCATCGCAGCTGCCACGGCCCCGTCGCGAAGCCAGAATGCGGTGAAATCTCGAGAGGCAAGATCCCCCCGCACAACGAGCCGGTCCTTCGTCGGGTCGGCGAAGCCGCGGGACTCGCAGCC
>Ga0081455_10002171_pt1 | contig 23412 bp, 19 predicted proteins | sample TabmetS3T2R1_FD_70207 | JGI IMG/M metagenome (GOLD analysis project Ga0081455, IMG submission 70207) | Tabebuia heterophylla rhizosphere microbial communities from the University of Puerto Rico - S3T2R1 | ecosystem: Host-associated > Plants > Roots > Rhizosphere ...
CGCATGGAATACTTGTAGGTGCCGGGCGTGATCTTGCGGATCAGCTCGAGCGAGGCCTGCTTGGACTTCTCGAGGACGTGGCTGCCCAGGCGATCGAGATCGTCGATGGCGAACTCGTCCATCATCTCGATCAGGCGGCGGCAGCCGATCTCGTTGCAGGTCGCCAGCGAGTAGAGATCGCCCACCACCTGGATCGGCTCGCGCACATTGGCGCCCACGATCTCGACCAGGGTCTCGTCGACCTTGCCTTCGCGGGCAAAGCGCATCAGCGGGATGTAGAGGCCTTCCTCGTAGACCTGGCGGGCCTCGGTGGTCATGCCGCGGCCGCCGATATCGACGACGTGGCAGGTCGAGGCGAACATCGCCACCATCTTGCCGCGCCGGAAGGTCGGCGTGACGAAGGTGAAGTCGTGCAGATGGCCGGTGCCCTTCCACGGGTCGTTGGTCAGGAAGATGTCGCCTTCCTTCATGGTCTTCGCCGGGAACTTCGCGAGGAAGTGCCGCACCGCGCGCGCCATCGAGTTGATATGGCCCGGCGTGCCGGTGACGGCCTGCGCCAGCATGGCGCCGTCGAGATCGAACACGCCGGCGCTGAGGTCGCCGGCTTCGCGCGTCGACGTCGAGAAGCCGGTGCGGATCAGCGCCAGCGCCTGCTCCTCGACGACCGCGATCAGGCGGTCCCACATCAGCTGCAGGCGAATGGGCGAAAGCGGATCGTTGAAGCTCATGGTCACACCTTCTCCAGCAAGATGGCGCCGATCGGGCTTATGCGGGCGGCAAAGCTCTTCGGCACGATGGTGGTTGTCTCGTCCTCGGCGATGACGGCCGGTCCGGGCACGAAGCTGCCGATCACAAGGTCGGCGCGATGATAGACCGCCACGTCCGTCATGTCCTGATCGGCGGGATCGTAGACCGGCCGCTTGCCGCGCGGTTTGGCCGGCTTGTCCTCGGGCTGCGGCGGGCTGGCCGGCATCGGTGCCTGTTCGGCGGCGAGCCGCAAGGTCCAGTTCATGATCTCGACGCTGAGGCCGGGAATGGTACGGCCGAAGGTCGTGGCATAACCTTCCTCGTAGAGCTTGATCAGCAGCTCGCGCGAGGCGTGGTCGAACTTGCCGGCCGGCAGGCTGACGGTGATCTCATGGCCCTGGCCGCGATAGCGCATGTCGGCCGTGCGCGTCTCGACCAGCTTGGCGTCCGGCGCGCCGGCCTTGACCACGGCCTCGGCCTCGGCGCGCATCTCGGCGAACAGGCGGTTGACGTAGTCGGGATCGAACTTGTCGGCGTCGAGCTGCACGTAGCGGCTGCGCACGACCTCATAGGCGACCGGCGCCATCAGGAAGCCGACCGCCGAACCCACGCCGGCGCCGCTCGGCACCAGCACGCGGTCGATGCCGAGCTTCTCGGCCAGCCGCGCGGCATGGATGGGTGCGGCGCCGCCGAAGGCGATCATGGTGCGCGCCTGCAGCTCCTTGCCGCGCTCGACGGCATGCACGCGCGCGGCATTGGCCATGTTCTCCTCGACGATCTCGCTGACGCCGAACGCCGCATCGAGGCGCTTGAGGTCGAGCTTGCTGCCCACCGCCTTGTCGACGGCGGTACCGGCCTTCTCGGGCGAGAGCGTGATCGAGCCGCCGGCGAAGTAGCCGGGGTCGATGCGGCCCAGCACGACGTCGGCGTCGGTCACCGTGGGCTCGGTGCCGCCGCGCCCGTAGCTCGCCGGGCCGGGCTCGGCGCCTGCACTTTCCGGCCCGACATTGACGCGCGACAGCGAATCGACCGAGGCGATCGACCCGCCGCCGGCGCCGATCTCGACCATCTCGATCACCGGGATGCGCAATGGCAGGCCGCTGCCTTTCAGGAATCGGTACTGGCGCGCCACCTCGAAGGTGCGCGAATGCTGCGGCTCGCCATGGTCGATCAGGCAGATCTTGGCCGTGGTGCCGCCCATGTCGAAGGAGAGCACCTTGTCGAGCCCGCACTGCCGGGCCAGCGCAGCCGCCAGGATGGCGCCGCCCGCCGGCCCCGACTCCACGAGGCGGATCGGGAACTTGCGCGCCGTTTCCAGCGCCGCCAAGCCGCCGCCCGAGGTGATGAGGAACAACGGGCAGCTCACACCTTTGGCGCGCAGCGCATCGTCGAGCCGGCCGAGATAGCGGTCCATCACCGGCTGCACGTAGGCATTGGCCACTGCGGTCGACCAGCGCTCGTATTCGCGGATCTCGGGCGAGACTTCGCTGGAAAGCGTGATCGAAACGCCGGGCAGAGTCTCGGCCAGGATGTCGCGGGTGCGTCGCTCGTGCTTGCCGTCGAGATAGGCATGCATGTAGCCGATGGCGATCGCCTCGATGCCTTCGGCCTTGAGCTTGGGCGCCAGCGCGCGTACGGCTGCTTCGTCGAGCGGGACCAGGACATTGCCGCGCCCGTCCATGCGCTCGGGAATGCCGAAGCGCAGATCGCGCGGCACCAGCGGCGGCGGCTTGCGCATGAAGATGTCGTACTGCTCGAAGCGATGCTCGAACGCGATCTCGATCGAATCGCGGAAGCCTTCGGTGACGATCAGCGCCGTTTTCGCGCCTTTGCGCTCGATGATGGCGTTGGTGGCCAGCGTCGTGCCGTGGATGATCAGGCCGAGATCGGCGGGCTCCACGCCCGTCTGCTTGAGAATCTCCTCCATGCCCGTGAGCACGCCTTCCTCCGGCGCGCGTGGCGTGGTCAGCACCTTCACGCTGGTGCGCCTGTCGCCTTGCTCGAGGCAGAGGTCGGTGAAGGTTCCGCCGATATCGACTGCCAGCCTTGCCGATCTCGCCTTGTCGTCCTGGGCTTTTTCCATGTGCTCCTACGCTGCCGTTTGCTGGATGTTGCCGCCGAGATAGGCCTGGCGGATACGCGGATCGGTGCGCACCTCTTGAGCCGGGCCCTCCATGAAAAGTCGCCCCTGTTCCATCACCAAGGCGCGATCGGAAATCAAGAGCGCCCCGCGCACGTTTTGCTCAACGATCAGAACGGTCACCCCGGTCGCAGCGATGCGCTGCACGGTGGTGAATACGTCGCCCTGCATCTTGGGCGACAATCCGAGCGATGGCTCGTCGAGCAGGAGCAGGGCAGGCTCGACCAGCATCACCATGGCCATCTCCAGGATCTGCTGCTCGCCGCCGGAGAGATTGCCGGCCTCGGTGCGCCACTTCTGTTTCAGCATCGGGAACGCCGTGGTGACGCGATCGATCGCGACGTCGTGCACCGAGGCGGGCAGGGTGTAGCAGCCCATCTTGAGGTTTTCGGCCACGCTCATGGCGGGGAAATTGCACCGGCCCTGCGGCACGAAACCGACGCCGCGGCTCAGCCGCTCCCACGGCGGCAGGCGCGAGAGGGGTTCGTCCTTGAACACGATCTGCCCGTCGAACAGGCGATTGGTGCCGTAGATGGCGCGCAGAAGGGTCGACTTGCCGGCGCCGTTGCCGCCGATCAGGGTCGTGATCGAGCCCGGCTGCAGGCGCGCCGAGAAATCGCGCACGATCGGCACGTCGCCGTACCCCGCCGTCACCGACACGAGCTCGAGCGCCGGATGGGTCATGCCGCGCCTCGCATCTCGGCCTCGGCCATCTCCGGCGTCATGCCGAGATATGCCTCCAGCACGCGCGGATCGGTGTGGATCTCCGCCGCCGTGCCTTCCGCCAGCTTCCTGCCCTGGTCGAGGACGATCACGCGATGACAGAGATTGGTGATGAACTCGACATTGTGCTCGACGATCAGGAAGGTCTCGCCGGCCTTGTTGAGCTGGGCGAGCGCCACCTCGATCTCACGGATGCGGCTGGGGTTGACGCCCGCCACCGGCTCGTCGAGCACCACGATCTTGGGATGCGGCATCAGCGCCGCGGCGAGCGCCACCAGCTTCTTCTGGCCGTACGACAGGATTCCGGCCTCGGCCTCCCAGTAGCGCTCCAGGCCGATCAGCTGCACGAGCTCTCGCGCCCGCGTCTCGGCAACGTCTACGGCCTGGCGATAGCGCGCCGTGCGAAAGAGCTCGTCGACCCACGTCGCGGGATCGAACTGCTGGTTGGCGATGGCGAGGTTGTCGCGCAGGCTCAGCCGCTCGTAGACGCGCACGGTCTGGAAGGTGCGCATCAGGCCAGCGCGTGCGATGTGGTGTGCCGGCTGCCCGGTGATGCCGCGGCCCGCGAGCACGACCTTGCCGGCATCGAGCTTCTGGAAGCCCGAGATGCAGTCGATCGCCGTGCTCTTGCCCGAGCCGTTGGGGCCGATCAGGCCGGTGACGCTGCCCGCCTCGACGACGAACGACACGCCGTCGAGCGCATGGACGCCGGCATATGACTTGCGCAGGCCCGAGACTTCGAGAATGGCGCTCATCGCAGCGCCTCGCGCACGCGGGCGAGCTTCTTCTCACGCAGCCAACCGGCGATGCCCGTGGGCATGACGAACATGGCGACCACCAGGATCAGCCCGTAGATGATCATGCGCAGATCGGCCGAGAAACGCAGCACCTCGGGCAGCGCCGAGAGAGCGATGCCCGACACGACCACGCCCCAGAAGCTGCCGGCGCCGCCGATGATCACGATGATCAGGAAGGTCTGCATGTAATAGAAGTCGAGGAACAGCGGATCGATGATGCCGAGGTGGAAGCAGTAGACGCCGCCCGCCGCGCCGGTGATGGCGGCGCTGATGGCGAAGGAGGCGAGCTTGTAGGGCATCGGTGCGATGCCTTGCGCGCGCACCAGCGGCTCGTTCTGCTTGATGGCGATCAGCGTGCGGCCGATGCGCGAGCTGCAGAGGGCATAGAGGAAGCCGAGCATCGCCACCGAGAAAGCCCACGCGACCCAGTAGAACTGGCTGGTGGTGGCGAAGCGATGGCCGAAGGCTTCGGGCGGCGGCAGGTTGGGAATGCCGAGCGGCCCGCGCGTCAGATCCACCCAGTCGCGGGCAATCAAGCTGGCCAGCAGGGCGAAGGTGAGCGTGACGATGACGAACGCATGCCGGTTGGTCCGCAACGTCGGATAGCCCACGACCAGCGCAAGGACGGCATTCAGCAGCGCCGCCCACACCAGGCCCCACCAGAACGTACCGCCGAAGGTCACGACGGTGAGCGCCGTCGTGTAGCCGCCAATGCCCCAGAAGGCGAGCTGGGCGAACGAGAGCAGGCCGGTAAAGCCATAGATCAGATTGAGCGCTGCCGCTGCCACCGTGAAGATCAGCGCCGAGACGCCGATGCCGATCACGTAGTTCGAGGTCGTGACCAGCGGCAGCATGGCGAGCAGAAGCGCAGCGACGAGGGCCGCAGTGAACTTCATCCGACGCGCATCCCGCCGCGCTTGAACAGGCCGTCGGGGCGCAGGAACAGCACCAAGATCATGATCACGAAAACAGCGCCTTCCTGCCAGGCGATCTCGAAGAAGCCACCGATCCAGCTCTCGATCAGGCCGAGCCCGATCGCCGCCACGATGGCGCCCGGGATGTTGCCCAGCCCGCCGATGATCACCAGGGCGAAGGCCTTGAAGATCAGGAACTGGCCCATGTACGGCGTCACCAGCTGGATGGGCGCGATCGCGGCGCCGGCGAGCCCGCACAGCCCGGCCGCCAGCACGACGGCGTTGCGTGCGACGACGCGCGGCCGGATGCCGACCATCAACGCCGCCTCGCGGTTCTGCGCGATGGCGCGCATGGCACGCCCGAACTGCGTATGACGCAGCACCAGGTACAGCCCGGCGAAGGCCGCCACCGCCGCGCCCGCGCCGATCACGCGCGTCCAGGTGATGCGGATGCTGCCGATATCGACGCCCTCGAAACCGTATTGCGTGTCGACCAGCCGCGGCGTCGCGGTGAAGAAGTACTGTGTGAGGTGGATCAGGATGATCGACAGCCCCAGCGTGATCAGGATGCTGCGCTCGAACTCGTCGGGCCTGAGCTTGACCAGCAGCACCTCGTACATGGCATAGCCGATCAGCATGACGGCGAGGATCGCGGCGGCCAGCGCCGGCCAGTAGAGCAGGCCCGTCACCGGCAGAGCGAAGGCCATGGCGAAGGCGCCCAGCATGAGCAGCTCGCCGTGCGCGAAATTGATGATCTCCATGACGCCGAAGATCAGCGACAGCCCGACCGCGATCAGGGCGTAGAGCAGGCCGAGCGCGATGCCGTTCAGCGTGAGCTGCAGGAGATAGACCGCATCGATGGTCATGATGTTGCAGCTTTGCAAGAAATCTGCCAGCTTGCAACTATCGCAACGATGTTCCGATATTCGATACACCTATCATGACTGGCGGCCGTCGCGTGATCGTCGCCCCGCGGCCGCGCCCGATTCCGCGCGCGCCGCGCATCGAGCCCAGGAAGGGATCGCGCTCGCAGTCGCTCGAGCGTGGGCTCGACGTGCTGGAGACGATCGCAGCCGAAGGCGGCGAGGTCGGCGTGCGCGAGCTGGCCCGCCGCTGCGCGCTGAGCCCGACCATTGTGCAGCGGCTGGTCAGCTCTCTGGCCACACGTGGCTACATCGAGAAGAACGGCGACACCGCGCGCTATCGCCTCGGCCATCGCGCGCTGGCGCTCGGCGCCAGCGGCGAGAGTGCCTTCGACTATGTCGTTGCCGCGCGCCGCGAGCTCGAGCGCATGGCGCATGAGCATCACCTGAACGGCTTCGTCTCGGTGCTACGCGAGGGTCGCGCCATCTACCTGCTCGCGGTGCAGGCCGACGGCCCGGTTGCCATCAGGGTCAGCCCGGGCAGCGAGATGCCCTTGCACAGCACGAGCGCGGGCAAGGTGCTACTGGCATCCGTGAGCGACAGCGAGGCGCGCAAGATCCTCGGCACGCGCAGGCTCGCGGCTATCACGCCGCACACCGTCACCGATCCGGCGGCCATCGTTGCTTCGCTCGCCAAGGTGCGCCGACAAGGCTTCGCGCTGGTCAACGAGGAGAACATTCCCGGCGTGCTGTCGGTCGGTGCGCCGATCCGCGATCGCAGCGGTGCCGTCGTTGCGGCGCTGAGCGTGGCCTTTCCCAAATATCTCGAAGCCGGCCTGACGCTCGCGAGCGTCGAGCCGCTGGTGACGTCGGCTGCGCTGCGCATCTCGCGTCTGCTTGGCATGCCGTCTGCTATGGTGTTGAGTGGGACAACGGGGAGTGTGAGCGGAGGGACATGATGAGGGTGAAACTCTGGACGGCGGCTGCGGCCGCCTGCGCGTTGCTGGCCGGCCCGGCGCTGGCGCAACAGCCGCCGATCGTGATTGGGGTGTCGACGCCCAAGACCGGCGTCGCGGCCGTCGCGTCGGAATGGGAGATGTGGGGAGTCGATCTCGCGGTCGAGGAGATCAACAACGCCGGCGGCCTGTTGGACGGTCGCAAGGTCGAGCTGATGGTGCTCGACAACAAGTGCAATCCGTCCGAGGCCGTCAACGTCGCCAACAAGCTGGTCGAGGCAAAGGTGGTGGCGATCGAGGGTGCGCATTGCAGCTCGGCGCATCTCGCCACCATGAAGATCGTGGCCGATGCCAAGATCCCGATGATCACGGGCATTGCCTCCAATCCGCAGATCACCGCACTGGCTGGGCCGGGCCGCAACGAATACTCGTTCCGCATCAGCCCGTCGGACAGCGCCATGATGGATGCGCTCGGCATCTATCTCGGCAACAAGAAGGTGTTCAAGACGGTGGCTATCGTCGGCGAGGACACAGACTTCGGCCGCGGCGGCGCCGATGCCTTCAAGGCGGTGGCGGAGAAGGCCGGCGTGCAGGTCGTGTCGACCGACTTCCATCCGCAGAACGCGCCTGATTTCACCTCGATCCTCACGCGCCTGCAGCAGCGTCGGCCGGACGCCATCGCCACCTTTCAGGTCGGCGGCGATTCGATCAACTTCCTGCGCCAGGCCATGCAGCTCGGCGTGCGCATTCCCTATACCGGTCGCATCGAGCTGGGCGGGCGCAACCAGCCGATCATCGAGGCGGGCGGCATGGAGAAGTCGATCAGCGCCTGGACATACAACGCCACGATCGAGGCACCCGAGAACAAGGCCTTCGTCGAGAAGATCAAGGCCAAGCACAACTCGGAGCCCTACCTGCAGACCTGGGGCGGTTACGACGCGATCCGTATCATCGCCCAGGCGATCAAGGAGGCGAACAGCACGGATGGCGAGAAGATCAAGGACGCCATCAAAGGCATGAAGTTCACCAACGTCATGGGCAAGACGGTGACATTCGATGGTCACAACTCCGCCGGCCGATTTGTGGTCCTGCAGACGGTGAACAACAAGAAGGTGGGGGTCGCCGACATCGTCGAGGTCAAATAGCGGTGCGGACCCAGGGCCCGGAACCAGGGCCCGGAACCGGGGATCGAAGCTTTCCGTTGACTTTCCAGCACAGGAGGTTGCGATGAAGACCCTATCCCTAGTGGCCATTGCCGCGACCATCGTCGGACTGGCCAGCGCTTGTTCCTTCCGGAGCGAAACCGTCGAGCGGCCGGCGCCGGTGGCTGCCGCCGTCACGACCGCGCCGGCGCCATCGACCGTGGTCTACACCGACACGGCGCCGGCGGTTTCAGGCACCAGCGTGACCGTTGGCCGCTACTAGGCCCCCGCTACGCTCCATGCAGCTCGACATGTGGTAAGCGCGCCGTGCGCACAGCGATAGCGAGCGCACGGCCGCCGAGATAGCCGGCGAAGAGGGCGGCGGCCGCAGCGGTGTGCTGCGGATCGAGCAGCGGCTCCTGCAACGCCGATGACGCGAAGTCTGTGAGCGCCAGCAGCACGAGGCCGATCGCGGCGAGCGGGCCGTCAGCGGCGCGATGCTGGCGCACCAGGTCGTGCTGCCGGTCGACCTCGAGCGCAATCGCCCAGCCGCGCATGCGGCCGACCGCGACACCAATGACCGCCGCGATCAGCCATTCGGCGTCGCTTTCCAGATTGGCGTCGAACACGCTCGCCAGCAGCACGAAGGCTTCGATTGCGGCGAAGCTGGCCGGGATCGCGAGCCGCCACAGCTTGACGATGTTGCCGCGGGCCTGTGCCGCGATGGTCCATAGGCAGATCGCGGCGAAGATGACGGTGACGAGGTTGGAGAGGCTGAGAGGCGAGATCATGGTGGTGGTCAGTCGTAGTATTGTGGCGAATGTTTCTGGGCGCTGCTCTGCGACTTGTCGTGGTTGATCCAGAGCTCCGCTTGCTTCTCGGCCAGCAGCGCAGCGATGCGGGCGAGGGACGCCTGCGTCTGCTCGGCGCTGGTGTTCATCGACGCGACGCGCCGGTTGTCCCAATTGTCCTTGAAGTGAACGGCATCGCCCGACAGCACGAGCCAGCCGGTCTTGGGCAGGTGCAGCAGCAGTGACTGGTGGCCGGGCGTATGGCCCGGCGTCGAGATGATGGTCACGCTGCCGTCGCCGAACACGTCGAGATCGCCCGCGAGCTGGCGCATCGGCCGCTTGACCTTGAACGGCGGCTTCTTGTCGGGCGCAAACGCCCAATCGAGCTCCGCCTTTTGGATCAGGAGCGTGGCTTCGGGAAACATGTCGACATTGCCGATGTGATCACCGTGCGTGTGCGAGACGGCGACATACTTGATGTCGGTGGGCTTCACGCCGACCTCGGCAAGCTGCACGGCCAGGGTCTTGGCGCGCGTCGCGGTGCCGATCGGCGTGGTGAGCGGCTTCTCGGCGACCGAGTCGGGGTAGCCTGTGTCCCACAACAGCCAGTCCGCGCCGTGGCGGATCAAGTAGCAGTTGTCCGAGAGCTCGATCGGCTTGCCGACGTTCACTCCTGGCGACCAGCGCGACTGATCGGCCGCGGCGTTGTGGCCGCAATCCATGACGTAGAGCTTGTCGGCGGCCGCCTGCGCCAGCGCGGGTGCTGTAGCGAGCACCAAGGCGGTGCCTGCCATGCTGATCACCACGTGCAAGAAAGTGAACGTCTCGAGCGACACGCCCCGCATGTTACTACTCCCTTCGACGACATCATGCCGTCATCGCTTATGCGCCGCCAGCAGGGCTGACGGATTGCGCAGGAAATTGATGTCGGCATCATTGCACACCGAGCGAATCGCGACGCTGACGCACCGCGTCAGAGCTCGTACCGGAAGGGGGAGAAGTCCATGGCCAAACGGGCGAAGTCGCCTGGCAGGGCGAAGAAGGTGCAGGAACGGCAGCCGGTGTTCAGAGGCTGGAGCAGCACTGACGCCGAAGAGGTCGAGCGGCGTCGCTGGCGAGGGCTTGCGGACGTCACTGCTGTCGAACCGCTCGAGGCCGGCAACTCTTATTTCGGGACCTTCCGGGTTCGCTCGGCGACCGGCGGCGCCTACGAGGTCGAGATCCGTTCGCTTACAGCGGCAGAGAATTCCTGCGGTTGTGCGGACTGGAGCGTGAACGGCCTCGGCACCTGCAAGCATATCGAAGGCGTCCTGGAATCGCTTCGCCACAAAGGCAAGACGGCGTTCACCGCAGCGGCCTCGGCGGGAAGCCCGCGGATCGAGGTTTTCCCCGCCATCGACGGCGCGTGCGCCGCCGAGGTCCGCGTGCCCGCCGGCTTGACAGGCAAGGCACGAAAAGAAGCCGATGCGCTTATGGCGTCGTTCTGCGACTCCGACGGCCGTCTGACCGGCGACCCGTTGGAGTCGCTTCAGGTCTTCCGGAGCAAGCTTGCCAGCGCGCTACCGGCCAGCCGCTTTCGCCTGTCCCGTCACCTGGAGGGGCGTCTGGAAGAAGAGCGCCGCCGTCGCAGGCAGGCTGCGGATCGCGAGCAATTTCTTGCCGAGGTCAAGTCTGGCGCGGCGACGCTCGAGGTCCTGCATCATCCGCTGCTGCCCTACCAGGTCGAGGGCATGCTGCATCTGGCATTCGGCGAGCGGGCACTGCTCGCCGACGAGATGGGGCTGGGCAAGACGGTGCAGGCCATCGCCGCTTGCCAGTTGCTTCGCCGCCGGCGTGGCATTGAGCGTGTCCTGGTCGTCCTGCCGGCATCGCTCAAGGCGGAATGGGAGGACCAGATCGCGCGTTTCACCAGCCGCTCGGTGACCGTGGTGGCAGGGCCGCGCGCGGAGCGCCTGCGCCAATACGAAGCGCAGACCTTCTTCATCCTCGTCAACTACGAGCAGGTTCTCATCGACCACGCGGACATCAACCGCATCGTCCGTCCCGACGTGGTGATCCTGGACGAGGCACAGCGCATCAAGAACTGGCAGACCAAGACCGCGCATGCCGTCAAGAAGCTCGAGAGCCGCTACGCATTCGTGCTCACCGGCACGCCGCTCGAGAACCGCATCGACGAGGTCTACTCGATCGTGCAGTATCTCGATCCACGCCTGCTCGGTCCGCTGTTCCGCTTCAACCGCGATTTCTACGTCCTCGACGAACGTGGCCGGCCTATCGACTACAAGAATCTCGCCGAGTTGCGTCGCCGCCTTGCGCCGGCGATGTTGCGTCGGCGCAAGGACGAGGTCGAGGATCAGCTCCCGGGCCGCGCCATCGAGACCTATTTCATCGCCATGTCGGAGGAGCAGCGGCTGCGCTACCGCGACTACGAGGCGCCGGCGTCGCGCCTGATCGCCCAAGCGCAGCGCCGCCCGCTGCTGCCGGCGGAATTCGAACGGCTGCAGCAGCTGCTCGCCTGCATGCGCATGGTCTGCGACACGCCCTACATCCTGGACCCGACCTGTCGAGTCTCGCCCAAGCTCGACGAGCTCGAAACCATCCTGGCCGACCTTCTCGCCGATCCCACCCGCAAGGTGATCGTGTTCTCTGAATGGGAGCGCATGCTGGAGCTGGTACGCGAGCTTGCCGTCGAGATGGGTTTCGAGCTCGCCTGGCACACCGGTGCCGTTCCGCAACAGCAGCGGCGGGTCGAGATCCGTCGCTTCAAGAACGACCCGGACTGCCGCCTCTTCCTGTCGACCGATTCAGGCAGCGTGGGGCTCAACCTGCAGGCCGCCAGCGCGGTGATCAATGTCGATCTGCCATGGAATCCGGCCAGGCTCGAGCAGCGCATCGCACGCGCCTGGCGCAAGCACCAGAAGCGGGCCGTCACGGTCGTCAATCTGGTGTGCGAGGACTCGATCGAGCATCGCATCTTGCACCTCCTGTCGGCCAAGCAGGGATTGGCCGACGGCGTCCTCGATGGCCGAGGAGACGTTGCAGCGCTCAAGATGCCATCCGGACGGGCGGCGACCATCGAGAGGATGGCATCGCTGCTGTCACCGCAACCAACCCAGGAAACGCCAATCGAGCCGATACCCAACCTCGCCGACGGCATTGTCAGCCTGCTGGACGGCGCAGTGCTCGCGATCGAGCGTCACCGTCATGACGGTGGCGAGGCGATCATCGTCGTCCTCGAAGGCGATGCGACCAGGTTCGTCGAGGAGCGCAAGCGCGCCGCGGACATGGCGAGGCAGGCCGGTATTTCCACGCTGGAGTTCATCGATGCCGCCACCTGGCAGGCCATCGATCGCCTTGCCGCCGCGGGCCTCGTTCGTTTGGCCGGCTCTCGCGAGACACTGCATCGCTCGGCCGCCATGAAGAGAAGGGATGCGCCGGAGGCCGTGCCGGCCCACAAGCGGCAAGCGGCACTGAACTGGCTGGCACAGGCGGACCGCAAGCTGCGCATGGCCGCGCTGCTGGCCGACAGCGGCTTTGCCGCCGAGGCGCTGGCTCCTCTTGGCGAGGCTTCGGCTTTCGCCATACGAGGGTTGGCGGTCGTCACCGTGCCCGATCTCGAACCGGCAGCGGCGCAGGATATGCCGGAAACGGAGCTCAGCGAGCTGGACGCCGTGCGGGCGCATCTGCCGCCCGGCAGCATCGCGCATCTCGCCTCGATCATGGCGAGCCATGCTGCCGATATCGACGCCAGCCGGACAGTCGCACAGGGGTTGGTCGCCGTCGCGCGCAGCGCGGCGGAACGGCGCTTGGCTGCGTAGCTCCTCTGCGGCTCGTGCCAAGTCAGTGCCTTATTCGCGGATTAGGCAGCGTGACCCCTCTGGAAGAAGAAAAGGAGAGACCATGACTGCATCGATCGCGCGCCGGACCGTGCTTGCCGGCTCGCTGCTGGCCTTTCCGGCTTTTGCCAACGATGCCTCCGCGACCCTGGTCGATCTCGAACGCCGCAATGGCGGCCGCTTGGGTGTCGTAGCGCTCGACACAGCGAACGGACGGCTGGTCGGCCATCGCGCCGACGAGCGCTTTCCCTTGTGCAGCACCTTCAAGTTCCTGGCGGCCGCCTTGGTGCTGGCACGCGTCGATCGCGGCGAGGAGAAGCTCGATCGCCGGGTCGTGTATTCCGAGAAGGATCTCGTCACCTACTCGCCGGTGACCAAGAACGGCGTGGGCCCGGGTGGCCTGTCGATGTCGGAGCTGTGTGACGCTGCGGTGACGCTGAGCGACAACACCGCAGGCAACCTGCTGCTGGCAAGCTTCGGCGGCCCGCCGGCGCTGACCGCCTTCACCCGCACCTTGGGCGATGAGCTGACTCGCCTCGACCGCATCGAGACCGCGCTCAACGAGGCCACGCCCGGCGATCTTCGCGACACGACCACGCCCGCGGCCATGGTCCACGACATGCAGCGCCTGCTGGTGGGTGACGCGCTGTCGCCTTCGTCGCGAGAACGCCTCGCCGGTTGGCTGATCGCGAGCAAGACCGGCGCCAAGCGTTTGCGGGCCGGCTTCCCGGCTGACTGGCGCGTCGGCGACAAGACCGGCAGCGGCGATCACGGCACCGCCAACGACGTCGCCATCGCCTGGCCGCCCGGCCGCGCACCCGTGTTGGTCGCGGCCTACTACACCGGCTCGACCATCGCCGACGAAGCGCGCAGCTCGGTGATTGCGGAAGCCGGTCGTCTGGCGGTGACGGCGCTCGGTTAGGTCTTGCGCTCGGCCGCGACCTTGCGCAGCCGCTGGACCTCGGTGACGATTCCGGTCTGCGCCGTCTGATGGCCCAGCTCTTCGGCGCGCTTCAGGAGCGGCAGCGCATATACGCTGTCGCCCTGCAGTAAGGCGCTGCGACCGGCGCGCAGGAAGAGGTCGGCGGCCTGCGCGGTCTGCCCCGTACGCAGCGCCGCCTCACCCGACAGGGCCAGCACCCGCGCCATGCCGCGGTAGTCGAGGGCCTGCTGGCGATTGCCCGCCGCCTGCTCGAGGAACGTCAGCGCCTCGGCAGCGTGATCGTCCAGGAGCGCTGAGCGGCCGTGCAACTCCTGCCGATCGCCTTCGAGGTCGGCCTGCTTCGACGGCGGAAGGGCGGCGATCGCCTGGGTGAGCAGGGCGCGGTCCCCGCGTTCGGCGGCGACAAGCCCGCGGATGAACCAGGCACGCGGCACGGCGTCCGGATCCTTCGCCGGCCGCGTCAGCGCCTCGCGGGCGGCTGTTTCGGCGCCGGAGAGATCGCCGCTGCGGTAAGCGGCGGCGGCCTGCACCAGGAAGAGCTCAGCCGGCACCGGTGCGCGCCGGCGATCGAGCTCGTCGCGAGCATCGCGCACGGTCGCGAGAGCCGTCTTGGCATCGCCCGCTTTCATCTGCGCCAGGGCGAGGTTGTAGGACACGTCGGCGATGGCGGCGGCATCGTCGCGTTCATAGGCGCGGCTCAGCGCTACCTTGTACTCGCGCACCGCCAGCGTCGGCATGTCCATCGACAGGGCCTGCGTGCCGGAGCGGTTGGCTTGGTCGAGCTTCTTGTCGGGCGGCGGACCGCTATCCTCCGTTCCGCCGCCGCACGCCGCGAGCGTCAGCATCATGAATGCCAGCGCAAGAGGGGCGCGCGCGCTCACGGCCGCATGCTCACGGCCGGACGTCGACGGCCGGGGCGCGCCGGTTCGGCTGGGTGGGCGCGCTGGAGCCGCCGAGCAACCAGTGATGGCGCAGCTGGCCCAGCAGCAGCTCGAGCTCGTGGGCCGCGATCTGCGCTTGCAGCAAAGTGCTCGGCAGTGCCTCGGTGGTGACCGCCACGTTCTGGGCGATGCGCGGCGTGGTGGCGGCGAGGTTGCGTGTCGTGGCCTGCAGCGAGGTCAGCACCGACTCGGTCTTCTGCAGGATCTGTCCGATGCGCGGATCCTTCGACGTGCGTTCGAGCTGGGCGGCGAGCTCGCGCACGCTGGCGAGGCTTGCTTCCACCTCGTTCGCCATCTTGCTATTGACGATCAGCCGGCCGAGGACGCCATCGCCGCCCTCGACCTTGCGAACCACGCTCGCCGCCGAGGCGAGAGTCTGCTCGATCGGGCCCGCCGGATCGGTGGCACGCTGGGCGAACGCCGTGATGGCCGCCACCGCCTTCTGCACGTCATCGAGCAGCGGCAGGACCTTGGCGCGCAGCTCGTCGATCATCTGGCCCAGCGTGTCGGTCGGTGCGCGTTCGCTGGTCGCGGCGACCACGGCATAGGACCAGTCGAGCTCCGGTCCGTTGCCGCGCGAGATGTCGATATAGGCCGCACCCGCCACCCCGAACTGGCGGCGGATCGAGACGACCGAATCGCGCCGGATGAAGGGCCGCATCTGGTCCTCGACGCGGGCGATGGCATGCATGCGCTGGTTGGGATCGATGACGATGCGGCGGACTTCGCCCGCGCGCGTGCCCAGCACCTGCACCTCGGCGCCGGGCGCCAGTCCCGAGACGCCTTCGTTGGGCAGCAGGATGCGCAAGGTGAAGGACGGCTGGAACCAGTCCTTCAGCAGACCGGCATTGATCAGCACGGCGATGAAGACGCCGATGCAGGCCAGCACGACCGCGCCGACGATCTCGTCGAATTGATAGACGCCGAAGATCGACCGTTTCATCGCGACCTCCGCACTCGGATCAGCCCATGCTCGCCCAGCCGGAAGACGGCATCCGCCTGAACGAACTCGGCGGCCTGGGCCACCAGGCTGGTGGTGATCCACAGCACCGCCCCGCCGCGGTCGCGCGCCGCCGATATCGCCTGCGCCATCGGCACGGCGAGATCGGCCGTCTGGTCGAGCGTCTGATCGTGTACCACGATCAACTCGGGCGTGCCCAGGAATCCGCGCACGCAGGCGGCTCGGACCAAGGCACGGCGCGGTGTCGTCTCGCGCCGTCCGGCAGGCAGGCCGGGCAGGCCGAACAGGCGCGCGAGCGCCGTGGCGTCGGCGATCACTTCCGGACGCGGCCGGTCGAAGTGATAGAAGCGGGCGACCAGGACGGCCTCCAGCACCGTCATGTGTGCGGGCCAGACGTCGGCCTGCACGACCGCGCCGATGCGGCGACGGCGCGCCAGGCGCTCACGTGGCGTGCGCGTCTGCCAGTCGACGCCAAGAAAGCGCACCTGGCCTGCCGCAGGATCAGCCAAGCCGAGGCAGAGATCGACGAGATTGGCGGCATCGGCTTCGTCGTCGACCTGCACCATGGCCATGCCGCCGCGCGGCACGTCGAGATCCAGCTTGGCGGAACCGGCCGAGAATTGCCGTTCGGCCAGCACGGCGCTTTGCAGGGAAAGAACCAGCCGGGTTGGCCGCGACGCCATCGATTCAGGCCACGAGGTCGAACAGGCTGTTGACCACCAGGATGGCGAGCGCTGCCCGCACGAAGCCACGCGGCACCAGCCGTTGCAGCTCGTCGGATTGGTCGCGGCGGGCCAGTCCGGTAGCGCAGCAGGCAAGCGCCACCACGAAGCCGATGGTGATGCACTTGAGCGGCGGAAAAATGAAATCCTGGGTCTTCAGCGCCCGCATCACGAGGTCGCCGAAATCCCAGATCGAATAGGCCACCAGCCCCAGCGCATGCGCCATCAGGTAACCTGTCAGCAAGGTCGAGGCGAGCAGGACGGTGGCGAGACAGAAGGCGCCCAGCGCGAAGGCGAGCGCGCGCGGCATCACCAGCAGCACCAAGGGGTCGAGGCCCTGGATCTCGAACAGCCTGAGCCAGCCTCCGGTTTGCGCCTCGCCGAGCTCGATGAGGGTCGCCGTGCCGCTGCGTCCGAACACGATCAGCCCGACCAGGATGGGCACCAGCTCGCGGATCAGCAGGACGACGATGACGGTGCCGACCAGGCCGGTCGTGCCGGTCTGCGCCAGCCAGTAGACGGCCTGCGACGCCAAAGCGAATCCGACCAGGATCCCGGTGGCGATCGTGGTGGCCAGCGACCGTACCGCGACCTCGTGGAGCATGCGCTTGAATTCGAGCCAGATCGGTCCGCGCCAGGTGCTGCGCCGCAGGGCCACGGCCAGCACGCTGGCGGCGAGCGAGAGGTAGAGCAGGAGCCGCCGTGTGCCGCTGATGGTCGCCGTGCCCAAGGCGGCCAGCGCTCGACGGGGCCAGGGCCGAACGACGCTGCGGCGTTCGATGGCGGTCATATTCGGCCGACCAGGACGAAGGTCCGCATGTTGCCAGTCTCCGGCAGGAAGTAGCTGCCGCGCGGGCGAAACAGGAAGCCGTCGCTCAAGAGCTCGTAGGCAGTCTCGGATGCCGCGATCGTGCGCCGTGCCGCCGTGCCGGCCAGCACCTTGGCGACGCCGACGGCGCCGCCCCACAGGTTGCGGCTGGGCGGCTCGGTGCCGACCGCCGAGCTCATCACGGTGCCGACGTCGATGGCGAGCCGAAAGTCGAGGCTGGTGTTCCACTTGTCCTCGAGCTCGAGCAGGCAATCGCGCAATTCGAGCACGGCGCTCGCCATGCAATGCGCATTGCTCGCCAGCTCCGCCTTGTCGGGTGAGAACGCAGCCAGCACGATCTGGTCGTCGAGCAGGGCGGCGTAGCTCACGCTGCTTCTCTCGATAGCGCGGCGCAACTCGCCCACGATCGCATCCATCGCCGTGCGCTCGCTGCTGTCGGGCGGTCGCTGGGCCACCGTCGTCCAGTCGGGCAGCTTGATCACGCCGACGACGGCATGGTCGATCGCGCTCTCGCTCAGGCTTTCCAGCGCCGCGTTGTGCTGCAGCAGCGTCCGCTCGAGCCGCGTCTGGCGCTGCAAGGCGCTTGCCGGCGCGGCGGGCTTGCTTGACGTAGGCGCCGCTGCCGCAACAGCAGCGGCTACTGCGGCAGCGCGCGGAGTGGCCGCCGCCGATGGCGCATCAGCGGCGGCATAGCGCAGGGCCAGGACGACCGAGAGCGCGTCGCAGAACGCGGCCAACCCCGCGGCGCGATCGCCGCGTTGCGGGTCCTCGACCGTGATCATGCCCATCAGCCGTCCGTGCGAGAGGATCGGCGCGATGTAGACGCTGCTGATCTCGAGGGGCGCCAGGTAGCTTGCGAACAGCTCCGATGTGCGCCGGTCGCGGCCGGCGTCGGTGCTGTCGATCGGCGCGCCCTTGGCGAGGGCTGCGAACAGGTTGGGTAGCTCATCACGATGCAGCGCAAGACCGCTGGTATGGTCACGCGCCGTCTGGTCGAAACAGTCGTCGCAGACCAGGGTCCGGCCGTCGGGCATCAGTCGCCACAGCGCCACGCGCTTGGCAGCGCATGCCGCGGCGGCACTTTCGGTAGCCTTTTCGAGGTTCTGCTCGCCGATGTCGGCGCTGCGGGCCAGCTCGACGAAGGTCCGGGTGCGAGTCTCCAGAGCCTGCTGGCGCGTTCTCGCTGATGCCGCGCGGCGCTCCGCCACCACACTGCGCCAGGCCAGCAGGCCCGACAGCCCGGCAACGATCAGCACCACCACGATCGACATGGCGAGCGCCGTGACTCCGCTGTCGGCGACAAAGCCCACGAAGTCGGTCTCCGGCACGACGATCAGCACCAGCCAGTTGCGATCGGCCATCATGCTTACCGGCTCGGACGACACGATGATGCGACGGTGGCCGAAGTCCAGCACCTTGCGGCCATAGCCCTCCACGCGCAGAACGTTGTAGGCGCGCGCCAGGACCGGATCGCCCAGCTCGTCGAGCAGGGGCGCTTTCGCGTCCGGCTGGTCGGCCGGCAGCCAGTTGTCGGAAGGAAAAGCCACGACTCGCCCTTCGCGAGCGATGATCAGCGCCTTGCCGCTGATCCCGATGCCCAGCTGCTTCAGGAAGGTGCAGAGCGTCGCCAGCTCGATATCGATGGCCAGCACGGTCTGCAGCTTGCCGTCGGCGTCGAAGTGGGGAATGGAAAACGTCACGCCCGGCTTGTTCAGCGTGAAGAATAGATAGGTGTCGGTCCAGTACGGCCGCCGCATCCGCTCAGCGCCCTGGTACCAGGGCCGAGTGCGCGGATCGAAAGTATCGGACGGGTCGGCCTCGATCCCGGTCACGTTGCCGTCGGCATCGCGCCGCGTCCAGGTGACGATGTGGCCGTGATTGCGGCGGTCGATCGTCTTGCTGTCGAATCCTCCCTTGGCGTTGCGGATCACGTACAGGAAGCTGCCTTCGGCGTCGGCATAGCTGAACGCGGTGACCGGTGCGATGGTGTCGAGCGCATGCAGCGCGAACTGCTGGGCCTGCCGGCCGCCCTGGAACACGCCGCGCCCGTCCGCGGCGGCATCGGCAAGCTCGAGGAACTGCTGGGCAGGTGCCAGGTAGGACTGCATCTGCACGGCGACACGCCGTTCGATGGCCGTGATCAGCTCGTTGCCGAGATTGGCCGCGCCCCGTTTGTTACTGTCGTAGACGAAGTAGGCAATGATCGCGACCAGGACGATCACGACGATGACCCCGGCGACTGGCAGGCTGTAGCGCAAAGCCAATCGCAACCCGGAAGGGCCAACGGCGACAGAGCGCGACGCTGATGCGGATGGACGAGCCATACGGCAGTAACTCTACCGCATCGGCCCGCCCGGGGTAGAGCCAACCGCAGGCTGTGTGAAGTGCGCTGGAGCGGAATGGGATGAGATGGAACCGCCTGCGGTTCCATCTCATCCCATTCGCGCGCACCGGAGATCGTGGTTCCACAGGGCACGATGGGTTCGGCTGATTCCAGCCGAACCCATCATGCTTTAGCGCACGTGGCGCGGCTGACCCGGCTGGCGCGGCAGGAACGCGGTCAGCAATCCAAGCAGCAGCAGGAACGGCGTAAGCCTGTACACCGTCTCGATGCCGGTGAAGTCGGCCAGCCGGCCAAGTGCCGCGGCGCCGAGGCCGCCGAGGCCGAACGAGAAGCCGAAGAACATACCGGCTACCAGCCCGACGCGTCCCGGCATCAGGTCCTGTGCGTAGACCAGGATCGCGGAGAAGGCCGAGGCCATGATCGCGGCTACGGTGACGGCGAGCACGCCGGTCCAGAACAGGTTGGCGTAGGGCAGCATCAGCGCAAACGGCAGCGCGCCCAGGATGGAGAACCACATCACCGGGATGCGGCCCACCCGGTCGCCCACTGCGCCGCCGGCCAACGTGCCGCCCACGATGCCGATCAGGAAAGCGAACAGATAGAGCTGCGCCGTTTCCACCGACACGCCGAACTTGCTGATCAGGTAAAAGGTGAAGTAGGAGCCGAGGCTGGCGCTATAGACGTTCTTCGAGAAGAGCAGTGCCACCAGGATCGCGACCGCTGCGATCACACGTCCCCGCGACAGACCCACTGTTGCCGTCGAGCCCGCCTTGCTGCGCGCGGTTGGCTTCTGCGTCGCACGCCGGCGTGCGTACCATCCGCCGACCTGGAACAGCACCAGCATGGCCACGAGCGCAGCAGCCGAGAACCAGACAATGCTATGCTGCCCGTGCGGCACGACGATGAAGGCCGCGAGCAGGGGACCTGCGGCCGAGCCCATGTTGCCGCCGACCTGGAACAGCGATTGCGCCAGTCCATAGCGGCCGCCTGCAGCCATGCGCGCCACGCGTGAGGCCTCGGGATGAAACACCGAGGAGCCCATGCCGATCAGCGCCGCCGCCAGCAGGATCACGGGATAGGAATCGGCGCGCGACATCAGCAGCAGACCGACCAGGGTGAAGCCCATGCCGACCATCAGGGAATAGGGCTGCGGCTTCTTGTCGGTGTAGAGGCCGACCAGCGGCTGCAGCATCGAGGCCGTGCACTGGAAGGCGAGCGTTATGAGACCGACCTGGCTGAAGGAAAGCGCATAGGACTCCTTGAGGATGGGATAAAGTGCCGGCACCAGCGACTGCATCATGTCGTTCAACAGATGGCAGAAGCTCAGCGACAGGATCACGGCGAAGGTGGTGGTGTTGGCGTCGGCTGCGGCAGGAATCGAAGCGGCGGGTGCTTGGCCCGCCGCCATGGTGTTGTCGGTCATATTGCTACAATAATCAGCCCGTCCGTGCGTCACCACCGCCGGTCGGGCAGAGGAGCGTTGCATGACACACCGCGTGCAACCGGCGGGAACGTTTTCGAGCCTTCGTGCGTTGTCGCCCCTGTAGCCGATGGACATCTCCACTTCCCAGCCCACCCACACGGACGTTCCGGCGCGGCTCGACCGGCTGCCATTTAGCCGCTTCCATCGGCTGGTGGTGGTGGCGCTCGGCATCACCTGGATTCTCGACGGGCTGGAGGTCACGCTGGCGGGCTCGGTCGCCGCCGCCCTGCAGACCAGCCCGCGCCTGCAGCTCACCGCCGAGCAGGTCGGCCTCACCGGCAGCGCCTACCTCGCCGGGGCGGTGCTGGGGTCGCTGTTCTTCGGCCATCTCACCGACCGGCTTGGCCGCAAGAAGCTCTTCAACGTCACGCTCGGGGTCTATCTCGTCGCCACTGCGGCCACGGCCTTCTCCTGGGACTTCACAAGCTTCCTGGTCTTCCGCTTCTTCACCGGCGCCGGCATCGGCGGCGAATACTCGGCGATCAACTCGGCCATCCAGGAGCTGATCCCCGCCCGCCTGCGCGGCCGCACCGATCTCGCCATTAACGGCAGCTTCTGGGTCGGCGCGGCAGGCGGTGCGCTGCTCTCGGTCTGGCTGCTCGATCCTGCGGTGCTCGGCCCCGACATGGGTTGGCGGCTTGCCTTCGGCACCGGGGCGATCCTCGGTCTCTTCATTCTCTACCTGCGGCGCTTCCTGCCCGAGAGCCCACGCTGGCTGATGATCCACGGCCGACCTGGCGAGGCGGCGGAAGTGGTGGACGGCATTGAAGCACGCGTCATGGCGAGCGAAGGCGTCACGCTGCCGCCGGTCCAGGTGTCGATCGCGCTGGGCGCCACGCACCGCGTCACCCTGTTCTCGGTCGCCGAGACGTTGCTGCGTGACTATCCTGGACGCACCGTGCTTGGCTTGGTGCTGATGGCTGCCCAGGCATTCGTCTACAACGCCGTCTTCTTCACCTATGCCCTGGTGCTGACCCGCTTCTACGGCGTAGCGGCCGATGCTGTCGGCCTCTACATCCTGCCGTTCGCCGCCGGCAACTTCCTGGGCCCGCTGGTGCTTGGTCCGCTGTTCGATTCCATCGGCCGCAAGACCATGATCTTCGCCACCTACGCGCTCTCCGGCCTGTTGCTCGCCGGCACGGCCGTGCTGTTCAGCCTGGGCGTGCTCGACGCCGTCACGCAGACGGCGCTATGGAGCATCGTCTTCTTCTTTGCGTCGGCTGCCGCGAGCGCGGCCTACCTGACGGTTGGCGAGTGCTTCCCGCTCGAGATCCGCGCGCTCACCATCGCGCTCTTCTACGCCTTTGGCACCCTGATCGGCGGTGTTGCCGGCCCTTGGTTGTTCGGAGTGCTGATCGCCAGCGAAAGCCCGCAGGAGATCGTGCTGGGCTACTTCCTTGGCGCGAGTCTCATGGTCGCCGCCGCCCTGGTTGCGCTGAAGCTTGGCGTGCGCGCCGAATGCCGTTCATTGGAGGACGTGGCGCCGCCCCTGTCGCGCCACCACTGACCGTCGCCTGTGGGTAACTGGGCGTTTAATCCACCGGCATTCCACGCCGGAACCTAGATCTGCGGCCAGTATCCGAGCGTCCCACCGCATCTTGGGGCCTGTAATGACGCCGCAACAACGACATCTTTTTTGGCGTTTATTGAATTGGAGGGGAAGGGGATTTGCAGGCTGATAGGGGTGCTACAGCATGTCCATCCGGATAACGAGCCGCCGCCCGGGCGTTGGACAGGCAGGTCAGGGATATATCGGATCCCGGGACCTTTCCTTCGCACGCCAATCGCTCCGGGCGTCGCAGTCAGGGCATCGGATGCGCGCGCCACGTTGCCACGATGAAACGCACATGCATGGCGTAGGGCTGATATTCATGCCGGTGATCTGGCAAGGCACGCATCGCGGGCAGAGCGACAAGTAGCGCGGCCTTGCCCGGCCTGGTGCGTGGTTCGGGCGACATCTCCCTCATCGTGGATCTGTGTGGCAAACGTCACGCATGACGCGTCGCATTTCCACTAGTTTCGAAATGGCATCTTGATCTGCATCAATCCGGCTCGACGGCATGCCGGTATCTTGGTGCGGGTTGGAGCCGTTCGTATGAGAGGGGATTTTCAATGCTGAAGACAAATCGTCGTGCGACCTTCAAGCTGTTGGGCGGCGCGGCGCTCGCGACTGCCATCGTGCCGGTTGTGCCGCGCCTGGCGGCCGCCGAGGACGACCTGACGGTGCCCAACTCGCTGCAGAACTTCAAGCGCGGCACCATCCATAGCATGCACCCGGAG
>Ga0081455_10002172_pt1 | contig 23388 bp, 20 predicted proteins | sample TabmetS3T2R1_FD_70207 | JGI IMG/M metagenome (GOLD analysis project Ga0081455, IMG submission 70207) | Tabebuia heterophylla rhizosphere microbial communities from the University of Puerto Rico - S3T2R1 | ecosystem: Host-associated > Plants > Roots > Rhizosphere ...
CGATGGGACGGTTGGACGGGAAGGTCGCGATCATCAGCGGCGGGGCGCGCGGCCAGGGTGCCGCCGAGGCCCGCCTGTTCGCGGCCGAGGGCGCTCGCGTGGTCATCGGGGACGTGCTCGACGACGCGGGGACCGCGGTGGCGGACGAGCTGGGGCCGGAACTCGCGGCCTACACCCACCTCGACGTCACCGACGAGGCCCAGTGGGCCGCTGCGGTGGCGCTGACCGAGGACCACTTCGGCCCCGTCACGGTGCTGGTGAACAATGCCGGCATCCTGATGTTCCAGGCGATCCACCGCACCGAGCGGGCGGACTTCGAGCGCATCCTGCAGGTCAACCTCACCGGCGTGTTCCTGGGCATCAAGGCGGTGACGCCCTCGATGACCAGGGCCGGCGGCGGCTCGATCGTCAACATCTCGTCGACCGCGGGGCTCACCGGGCTGCCATACCTCGGCGCCTACGTCGCCAGCAAGTGGGCGGTGCGGGGGCTGACGAAGTCCGCCGCCATCGACCTCGGGCCCAAGGGCATCCGGGTGAACTCGGTGCATCCCGGTGGGATCGACACCCCGATGATCGAGGGCACCGATCGCGACGCGCCGTACTACAAGCGACTGCCGGTGCCCCGCATGGGCAGCCCCGACGAGGCGGCACGCGCCGTGCTGTTCCTCGCCAGCGACGACGCCAGCTACACCACCGGCGCCGAGCTGACGGTCGACGGCGGCGCCACCGCCGGCGAGCTGACCATCCTCGAACCGCCGTCGATCTAGGTCGTTCTGGTTGTAGCTGTGCGGTCATAAGCCGCACAGCTACAACCAGTTTCTCGGGCGTTACGGCAGGATCAGGTGGCTGTCGCCGAACTCGTGCCAGCGATAGCCCTCCGCGACGGCGGCCGCGTACGAGGCGTCGAGCAGTTCCCGGCCGGCGATGGCCTCGAGCATCGCAAGGTGTGACGACTCCGGCTCGTGCCATCCGGTGACGAGCCCGTCGACCACCCGCACGCCCCGCTCCGGGGTAACCACGAGGTCGGTCCAGCCGCGGCCGGGATGCGATCGGCCGGCGTCGTCGGCGGTGGACTCCAGCGCTCGCACCACGGTGGTCCCGACCGCGATCACCCGCCGGCCGTCCGCGTGGGCGCCGTTGACCAGCGCTGCGGTCGCAGGCCGCACCTCGTAGCGCTCGGCGTAGGGCGGCTCGCCGGCCTCCTGCGACGAGACACCGGTGTGGAGGGTGATCGGGGCGATGACGACGCCGCGCGTCACCAGGTCGGTCACCAGCGCATCGGTGAAAGGGCGGGCCGCGCTCGGCATCTCCGCCGAGCCCGGATCGCGCGAGAACACCGACTGGTAGGCCTCGATCGGCCACGCCGCCTCGGCGTGCGCGTAGCGGATGGGCTGACCGTGCGCCCCCAGGTACCCGAGCAGGCCGTCGCCGGGCACGTCGATCCGGGCCAGCCACAGCCGCACGAGACCGGTGCCGGCGGGGTAGGGGGCGAGCAGCTCCGCCCTCGCACCGCCCGGGAGCACCAGGTGCGCCGGAGGCGTGCCCACGTAGCGCTCGGTGCCCGGTCCCGCCGGGCGCCGGGGCTCGACCACCCAGAAGCCCCCCGGCTGCTGGGTCGAAAGGTGCAGGCGCAAGTCCGACCCGTCGGTCCCTCGGGCGTCCAGCGCCGCCGGGACCACCGCCGACGTGTTCACGACCAGCAGGTCCCCGGCATCGAGGGCGTCACCGAGATCGGCGAACCGATGGTGGCTGACGTCGATGGTGGCGCGCCGCGCAACCATCAGGCGGACATCGGCCCGGGCGTCCGAGCCGAGCACCCCGCCGTGACGCAGCAGCTCGACCGGCGTGCCGGCCTCGGCGCCGAGCGGGATGCGGAACGACTGGAGACCGGACGTGTCGATCACCCTCATTGCCGGGCCTCCGGCCCGCCAATGAGGGAACGCCGCTTCGCGGCGACAAACCCACCTTGTCGATGATTCGCTCGCTCCCGCTCGCTCATTGGGCAACCAGCTCCTGTCCTGCCAGGTCGGCCCGCTCCAGCAGGTCCTCGACGCGGTACCGGCCGCTGGGCCACCGCTCGTCGACGAGGCGCACCAGGCCGGGGACCCGGCTCTCAGGCGTCGGGCGGTCGGAGATGTCCTCGCCCGGGAACGCGTCCTGGTGCATCTGCGTGCACATGTCCCCGGGGTCGACCCACAGCACGCGCACATCGGTCTCCTCGGCCGCCAACACCCTGCTGAGCTGTTCCAGCGCCGCCTTGGACGCGCCGTAGCCGCCCCAGCCCTCGTACCCCTCGACCGCGGCGTCGGACGTCACGTTGACGATCGCGCCCCGCGCCGCCCGCAGGTGGGGGAGGGCGGCCTGGACGAGCCGCAGCGGTGCGACGACGTTGGTCCGCAGGATCCGCTCGAGGTCGCCGGTCCGGAGCCACGCGACGTGGGGCAGGGGAGAGGGCCCGAGCGTGCCGGCGTTGTTGACGAGCAGCTCGAAGCCGCCCTGGCCGGCCGCGGCGTTGACGAGCGCCGCCACGTGCACCGGGTCGGCGATGTCGCCCGGCAGGGCGATGACGGTGCCGGGGCCCGCGACGTCGACCTCACGGCGGGCCCGCTCGAGGGCATCCGCATCGCGGCCGTCGACGACCAGGTTCCAACCGTCCGCCGCCAGGCGGCGGGCCAGGGCCAGCCCCAGGCCTCGGCTGCCACCGGTGATGAGAGCTGTCTTTCGCACTTCGTGCTCCCTTCTTCTGTCTGTGCGCAACGTAGGGAGCAATCCGCGCCTCGCCATCGGCCTCGGGACGGTTTCCGGCTAGGTCCGCAGGCCTACACCCGGTGACCCCCTGCTGACCTGCGACGACGCGGCGGGTCAGGCCCGGGGATCGGCCAGGCCGACCCGCACGGCGAACAGCGCCGCCTGGGTGCGGTCGCCGAGCCGCAACTTGGCCAGCACGTTGGAGACGTGGGTCTTCACCGTCTTCTCCGAGACGTAGAGCTCGGCCGCGAGCTGACGGTTGGACAGGCCCCGGCCCAGGCCCGCCAGGACCTCGCGCTCCCGCGCCGTGAGCCGCTCCAGGTCGGGGTGCACGGAACCGTCGGCGGGGGCGGCGGCGTCGGGCGCGCCGGCCACCTTGGCCATCACCACCGCCGCGGCCTCGGGAGCAAGCAGCGGTTCGCCGCGGTGCACCGCCCTGATGGCGGCGTCGAGGGCGGTGGGCCCGGCGTCCTTCAGCATGTAACCGTCGGCCCCGGCCCGGATGGCGGGGATCACCTGCTCGGCGCCGCTGAAGCTCGTCAGCACGAGGATCCCGACCGACGACCCGGCGGCCCGCAGCCGGCGGATGGCCTCGATGCCGTCGACGCCGGGCATGACCACGTCGGTGAGCAACACGTCGGGCTGCGTCCGCTCCACCAGGTGCACCGCCTCCTCACCGTCGGCGGCCTCGCCCACCACCTCGAACCCCTGGGCCTCGAGGAACGACCGCAGGCCCTGGCGGACGACCGGGTGATCGTCGCTGATCGCCACGCGGATCGGTGCGGACGGGCTCTCGGCGGTCATCGAACTCATTCTGGTTGTAGCTGTGCGGTCATGTGCCGGATGGTTACAACCGGTTCGGCCCAGCGAGCGGCACCCGCAGCTCGACGGCGGTGCCCAGATCAGGCGCCGACGTGATCGTGAGCGATCCGCCCATGGACGCTGCCCGCTCGTTCATCGACGTCAGCCCCAGGCGGCGCGCCCGCACGGCCCGAGCGGTCGGGTCGAAGCCGCGGCCGTCGTCGGCCACGCGCATCACCAGGGCGGCCGGGCGGTCCTGGTCGGCCTCGGTGCCGAGGAACACCCGCACGCGGCTCGCGTCGGCGTGGCGGAGGGCGTTGCTGACCGCCTCCTGTGCGATCCGGAGGATCTGGTGCTCGTCGTCGGCGTCGAGCTCGGGCAACTCACCGGCGTCGATCTCGACCGGCACGTCCCGCGCTCGCCCGGCCAGCGACAGCTGGGCGTCGAGTGCGGCGACGAGCCCGTCCCGCTCGAGGTCGGCGGGCCGCAGGCCGTCGACCGTGGTCCGCAGCTCGGCGGCCAGGCCGCGGGCGATCGCCCGCACGGTAGCGACCTGCTCGGCGGCGCCGGCCGGATCGCTCTCCAACAGGCGCCCGGCGGCCTCAGCCGAAAGCTGCAGGCTGAAGAGCGACTGGCTCATGGCATCGTGCAGCTCACGGGCCAGCCGCCCCCGCTCCTCGGCCAGGCCCAGCTCCCGGCTGTCCTCGAACAGGCGCGCCTGGTCGATGGCGATGGCGGCGTGCGACGCGAGCAGCACCACGGCCGATTCGTCCGCGGTGCTGAACTCGGGCTCGCCCCGCTTGTCAGTCAGGTAGAAGGCGCCGATGATGTCGCCTGCCGACACGATCGGCACCCCGAGGAAAGAGCGCATCTGCGGGTGGGCCGTCGGCCACCAGCCCCGAAAGCGCGGGTCCTGCGTGATGTCGGCGGTGCGGAACGGCGACGGATCGGTGAGCATCGCGTCGAGCAGCCCGTGCGTGCGGGGGAGGGGACCGAGCTGCTCGATGAGCTCGTCGCTCATGCCCACGGTGACGAAGCGGGCGAACTCGTCGCCCTCCGCCTCCGGCAGGCCGATGGCGGCGTAGCGGGCGCCGACCAGGTCACGTGCGCTCTCGGCGAGCTGGTGCAGCACCCGGTCCAGGGACGACCCCAGCGTCACCGCCCGCATGGCGGCGGACAGGGCCGCCAGCACGGCGCCGGTCGCCTCGGGATCGCAGGCGCCGGCTTCGGACCGCTGGTCGTCGACGGTCGACACTGCAGGAAACCTATCGGCGGTCCGCCACCGTCCGGCCGGGGGCACCGCGCCCGCCGTCGCCGGTTCGGGTTTCACACCGTTGGGATGATGTGCCGCCATCGACCGATCCATAGCGTCGAATCCCTAGCCCCCTAGGTCAAACCGCAAGTACGAGACAAGGAACGAGACGATGGCAATTGGACCGGTTCAGCTCGTGGTGTTGGGGTTCAACCATCCGGACTTCCACGGCGAGATCATCGAAGAGTTGGAACGGCTGCGAGAGGTCGACGCCGTGCGGGTGATCGACTCCCTGGTCGTGTACAAGGACGCGGACGGGGAGCTCGAGGTGGAGCACCTCAGCAACCTGTCCACCGAGGAGGCGATCGAGCTCGGCAGCAAGATCGGCGCCCTCATCGGCCTCGGCATCGAGGGCGAGGAGGGCATGGAGGCGGGCGCCATCGCAGGTGCCGAGGCCGGCGCCGACGGCGTCGACGTGTTCTCGGAGGAGCAGGCGTGGGACGTCCTCGAGGACATCCCCAACGACTCCGCGGCCGCACTTCTCCTCCTGGAGCACCACTGGGCGGTCCCGCTGCGGGACGCGATCGTGCGCGCCGGCGGCTTCCGCATCAGCGACGGGTTCATCAGCCCGCTCGACCTCGTCGAGCTCGGCCTGCTCTCGGCCGACGAGGCCGAGCAACTTCACGCCACGGAGACTGCGGCGGCCGGCTGACGACCGCCCGCAGCTCGTCCCCAGAGAACCGGAGGAACGACATGTTCGGATCCCGCAGAGTCGCCCGGCGAACGTCAAGGCGCACGGCCCGCCGCGTCTCGCGCCGCCGCTAGCCGTTCGCACGGCTCCGCTCTCAGGGACGGCGGTGGGGGTCCACCCCCGATCGCCCAACCGCCCGACTACGGCGCCACCTCGTCGTCCCCCGACCGCCCGGTGTAGCGCGCCGACGCGGTCGCCTTGGCCGGCGCGTCTTCGAGCCGATCGGGCCAGAACGGCGGCGGGTAGACCAGTCGCTCGTCGCCCGTGCCCTCGGCGTAGAACTGCGCCGCCCAGCGCCGGAACTTCATGAACGGGCCGTCGTTGTCGGCCAGGGCCGGGCGCACCAGGTGGGCCTTGTGCTCCCAGATGGGCCGGTCCTCCCTGACCTGCTTGTCGACCTCGGCCACGAACGCCCGGCCCACGTTGCGCGTGGTCTCCTCGTCGCCCATGGTCTTGAAGACGAAGTTGAACCGCACCACACAGCGGTCGGCCTCGATCGGCGTCGTGCAGGCGTAGTTCAGGGTGTCGACGATGCCGCTGAAGCTCACCAGCGAGACGCCGGGGCCCCACGCGTGGGTGTCGATCCGCCCCTCCATGATCCCGCGAGGGGTGGGGAACTTCTGGGACGACCGCATGACGGCCTCGGGGAACCCGGTCGTGTACTCCTCGATTTCGGGCACGGTGGCGGTGTTGTGGACGAAGCGGAAGTGGGCGGCGTCGACCGTGTTCTCCGCCATCTCCTGGGCGCAGGCGTCGATCACGTATTCGGTGCGGCTGACGGTCGACCAGTCCGGGTGCCCGGAGAGCTCGGGGACCTCGGGGATGTCCCATCGCGGCGCCGCCTCGTCGGGGTGGTACCACGCGTGCACCACGCCGTTGCGTTCGACGACGGGGTAGGTGCGGAGCCGGGCCTTGCGGTTCAGCCTGTCGCTGTAGGGGATCGCGGTGTTGGCGCCGTCGACGTCGTAGCGCCAGCCGTGGAACGGGCAGACGAGCTCGCAGCCGTCGACGCTCCCGCCGTGCCCGAGGTGCGCACCGAGGTGCGCACAGAAGGCGTCGTGCACGTGGGCGACGCCCTCGTGGTCGCGCCAGCCCACGAGGTGCCGGCCGAAGTAGTAGAGGGGCTTGGGCTCCCCGACCGGAAAGTCCTCCGGATAGCCGACGCAGAACCAGCCGAAGGGGATGGGGAAGGGGTACCGGTTCTCCATGGCCGATCCTCCGTGGAACGCCGACGCTCCAGAGTAGAACAGGTTTCAGTCCGAGACCTCGTCCCAGGCCCCTCGGAGGCCACCAGCCCTTGCCAGGCGTGTCATGATGAGTCCTCATGGGGACTACCACTTCGCCGACGACCGATGGCGCCGGCACCCCTGACTTCACCATCGTCCTCAGGGGTTACGAACGCACACAGGTCGACATGTTCATCGAGCGGCTTCAGGCCCGCATCGAAGAGCTGACCACTGCCGCCACCAAGGCCAAGACGGGCACGACGGACGCGCGAGATCGCATCAACGAGCTCGAACGCAAGGTCGCCGAGCAAGCCAAGCAGCTGGACGAGGCCGCCCAGCCGACGCTTTCCGGGCTGGGCACGCGGGTCGAACAGCTCCTGCGGCTGGCCGAGGAGCAGGCCAACGAGCACCGCGACGAATCCAAGCGCGAGGCCGAGAAGCTGATCGCCGCCGCCCACCTCGAGTCCAAGGAGGTGGTCGAGAAAGCACGTGCCGTGGCCACCGCCGTGAAGACCGCGGCGGAGCGCGAGGCCAAGGCCAGCCGGGACTCCGCCGACCGCGAGGCCAACGAGGCCCGGGCGGCGGCCAAGCGCGAGGCCGAGGGCCTGCGGGGCGAGGCCGAACGCGAGACGAGCCAGCTGCGCACGGTCACCGACCACGAGGTCGCAGAGCTCCGCGCCACCGCCGAGCGCGAGATCGCCACCGTCCGCGCCACCGCCGAGCGCGAGATCATCGAGCTGCGCAACGTGGCGTCCCGGGAGGCCGAGGAGAAGCGAGCGGCCGCCTCCAAGCTGCTCACCAAGGCCAAGGAGAAGCGCGAGGCCGAGCTGCAGGCGCTCGAGCTCGAGCTGGCCGAGCGCCGGGAGCGGTCGGAGCGTGAGGAGAGCGAACGGCACGACACCGCAGTCGCCGCCACGCAGAAGCTGGTGGCCGAGGCCGAGCAACGCGCCAAGGCGGCCGACGCCCGCGCCAAGGATGCCGGGCAGCAGGCCGACCAGCGCCGGCGCGACAGCGACGCCGAGGCCGCCGACATCGTGGGGAAGGCGAAGAACTTCGCCGACCGGGCCGTCGCCGATGCCAAGTCCGAGGCGGACCAGCTGGTGTTCGACGCCAAGACCCACGCCGAGGTCACCAAGCAAACCGCCGAGCGCGAGGTCGCCGAGCTGACGCGCCAGCGTGACGCGGTGACCAACCAGCTGACCCAGCTGCGCGAGATGCTCTCCGGCCTCGCCGGACTCGGAACCCTGCCTAGCGAGCAGCAGGCAACGGTCGAGGAGGCCGCCGAGAAGGTCGAGGACGTGCAGGAGGCGGTCGAAGAGGCGGTGGCGGGCGACGCCGGCGACAACAACGGCGCGTCCGACGCCAACGAGCTACGGGTGGGCAACACCGGGTGAAGCTGGGCCTGGTCGTCGGCTACTGGCCGCCGAGCGGGCCCCCGCCCGACGCCGTCGACCAGATCGCCACGGCCGAGGCGCTGGGCTTCGAATCCATCTGGACGGCCGAGGCCTACGGGTCAGACTGCTTCACGCCGCTCGCCTGGTGGGGCGCAGCCACGGAACGGATCAAGCTGGGCACGTCCATCACCCAGATCTCCGCCCGCACGCCGGCGTCGACCGCCATGACCGCCATCACGCTCGACCACCTCTCGGGCGGCCGGCTCATCCTCGGGCTCGGCGTCTCCGGGCCGCAGGTGGTCGAGGGTTGGTACGGGCAGGACTACGCGAAGCCGCTGGCCCGCACCCGCGAGTACGTCGACATCGTGCGGCGCATCGTCGCCCGCGACCAGCCCGTCGAGTACCACGGCGAGCACTACTCGATGCCGCTGCCCGGGGGCACCGGCCTGGGCAAGCCGCTCAAGTCGATCGTTCGCCCGCTCCGCACCGACATCCCCATCTACCTCGGCGCGGAGGGCCCGAAGAACGTGGCCCTGGCCGCGGAGATCGGCGACGGCTGGCTACCGATGTTCTTCTCGCCCCGGGCCGACGAGTTCTACCGCGGCGCCCTGGCCGAGGGCTTCGCCCGCCCGGGAGCCCGCCGCACGCCCGAAGACTTCGAAGTCGCCTGCGTCGTGCCCGTGGTGCCCGGCGACGACGTCGAGGCCTGCGCCGACTTCCTGCGGCCCAACCTGGCGCTCTACATCGGGGGCATGGGCGCCCGCGACCGCAACTTCCACAAGGACGTCTTCGTGCGGCTGGGCTACGAGGCCGAGTGCGAGAAGATCCAGCAGGCGTACCTGGAGGGGCGCAAGGCCGATGCGGCCGCGGCGGTGACCACGCCCATGGTCGAGGACGTCTACCTGGTGGGCCCGCCGGCCAAGATCCGCGACGACCTCGAGCGGTGGCGCGCCACCTGCGTCACGACGCTGCTGGTCTCGGGACCGAGCCCGCTCCTGCACCAGGTCGCGGAACTGGTGGCGGAAGGCGGGCGCTAAGAGGCCGAGCGGATCGGTCCGCAGGTGGGAACCAAGACAGTACGGAATTAGCGGCGAGCCCAGGCCGCACAGCTCGGCCTCCAGGCGACGCCGACAACAGTTCGCCGAGACGGCGTGCCTATCCGCGCACGTTCTAGGGCAACCGCGGGGCCTACCGGGGGTCAGCCGCGTTCGAACGCCTGGGGCGGCGGGCAGGCGCACACGAGGTGGCGGTCGCCGTAGCCGCCGTCGATGCGGCTGACGGGCGGCCAGTACTTCGCCTGTCGCAGCTCCGGCGCCGGGTAGGCGGCGCGCTCCCGCGAGTACGGCCGGTCCCAGTCGGCCACCAGCAGGTCCTCGGCCGTGTGGGGGGCGTGGCGCAGGGGGCTGTCGGCCACCGGCCACTCGCCGCTCGCCACCCGGTCGATCTCGCCCTTGATGGCGATCATGGCGTCGCAGAACCGGTCGATCTCGGCGAGCGACTCCGACTCGGTGGGCTCGATCATCAGGGTGCCCGCCACCGGGAAGCTCATGGTCGGGGCGTGGAACCCGTAGTCGATCAGGCGCTTGGCCACGTCGTCGACGGTGACTCCGGTGTCCCGGGTGATGCCGCGCACATCGACGATGCACTCGTGCGCCACCCGGCCGTGCTCCCCGGCGTAGAGCACCGGGAAATGATCGGCGAGGCGGGCGGCGATGTAGTTGGCGCTGAGTATCGCTACCTCCGTCGCCCGGCGCAGGCCGTCCGCCCCCATCAGCTTGGCGTACGTGTAGCTGATGGGCAGGATGCCGGCCGATCCCCAGGGGGCCGCCGACACCGGTCCCGGTCCCGTCGCCGGCCCCGCCTCGGGCGCCGCCGGATGGTTGGGCAGGAACGGCGCCAGGTGCGCACGAGCCGCCACGGGCCCGACCCCGGGGCCGCCGCCGCCATGTGGGATACAGAACGTCTTGTGCAGGTTCAGGTGGCTGATGTCGCCGCCGAACCACCCGGGACGGGCCACGCCGACGAGGGCGTTGAGGTTGGCGCCATCGACGTAGACCTGCCCGCCGTGCTCGTGCACCGCGTCGCAGATCTCGGTGATCCGCGACTCGAAGACCCCGTGGGTGGACGGGTAGGTGACCATGAGGGCTGCCAGCCGGTCGCCGTGCTCTGCCGCCTTGGCGCGGAAGTCGTCGACGTCGACGTTGCCGCGGTCGTCGCACGCGACCACGACCACCCGCATGCCGGCCATGACCGCGGAAGCGGCGTTGGTGCCGTGGGCCGACGATGGGATCAGGCAGACGTCACGCTGCTCGTCGCCGCGGCTGCGGTGGTACGCACGGATGGCGAGGAGCCCGGCGAGCTCACCCTGCGAGCCGGCGTTGGGCTGCAGCGACACGGCGTCGTAGCCGGTCATCTCGCCGAGCATCGCCTCGAGCTCGTGGATCAGCTCCAGGTAGCCCTCGGCCTGATCGAGGGGGGCGAACGGGTGGACGTCGGCGAACTCGGGCCAGGTCACCGGCTCCATCTCGGTGGTGGCGTTCAGCTTCATCGTGCACGAGCCCAGGGGGATCATCGCCCGGTCCAGCGCCACGTCCTTGTCGGCCAGGCGGCGCAGGTAGCGCAGCATCTCGGTCTCGCTGCGGTGCTCGTGGAAGACCGGGTGCGTGAGGTACTCGGTGGTGCGGCGCTCGCCGGCCGGGATCCCGTCGTCGCCGGCGACGAAACCGTCGGCGACGCCGAAGGCCGCCAGGACGAGCGGTAGGGCCGGGGCCGTGGTCTCGTCGAAGGAAAGGCCCAGGGTGTCGCCGTCGACGCGGCGGAGGTTGACGCCCGCCTCGCGAGCGCGCTCGAGGATCTCGGCGGCCTGGCCCGGTGCACGCACGGTCAGCGTGTCGAACCAGCTGTCGTTGACCACGTCGAACCCCGCAGCGCCGAGGGTCCTGGCCGTTGCGGTCGCCTGCATGTGCACCCGCTCGGCGATCGCCCTGAGCCCCTCCGGCCCGTGGTACACGGCGTACGTCGAGGCCATCACCGCCAACAGCACCTGGGCGGTGCAGATGTTCGAGGTCGCCTTCTCGCGGCGGATGTGCTGTTCACGGGTCTGCAGCGCCAGGCGGTGCGCGGGGCGCCCGGCGGCGTCGATCGACACGCCCACCAGCCGCCCCGGGAGCGACCGCCGGTAGGTGTCGCGGGTGGCCAGGAAGCCGGCGTGGGGCCCGCCGAAGCCCATGGGGACGCCGAAGCGCTGGGCCGATCCCACGGCGGCATCGGCGCCCAGCTCGCCGGGCGGCACGAGCAGGGTGCAGGCGAGCAGGTCGGTGGCGACGACGGCCAGGCCCTCGGCGGCGTGGACCGCCTCGATGACCGGCCGCAGGTCGCGCAGGACCCCCGACGTGCCCGGGTGCTGCAGCAGCACGCCGAACGTGTCGGCCTGGGACAGGTCGGTGGAGGGATCACCGACCGCCACCTCGATGCCCAGCGGTTCGGCGCGCGTGGCCACCACGGCGATCGTCTGCGGGTGGCACTCGGCGTCGACGAAGAACACACCGCCGGCGTGGCGCGACGACCGGCGACACAACGTCATCGCCTCGGCGGCCGCGGTGCCCTCGTCGAGCATCGAGGCGTTGGCGATCTCCAGGCCGGTGAGGTCGCACACCATGGTCTGGAAGTTGAGCAGCGCCTCGAGCCGACCCTGGCTGATCTCGGGCTGGTACGGCGTGTACGCCGTGTACCAGGCGGGGCTCTCGAGCACGTTGCGCAGGATCACCCCCGGGGTGTGCGTGCCGTAGTAGCCCTGGCCGATCAGCGACGCGAGCACCCGGTTGCGGCCGCCCAGCCGGCGCAGGTGCGCCAGGGCATGGGGCTCGCTGATGGCGTCGTCGAGCGCCAGCGGCTTGTCGTCGCGGATCGCCGCGGGCACCGCCTGGTCGATCAGGTCGTCGAGCGAGCCCAGGCCCAGCACGGCGAGCATGCGCTTGGCGTCGGCGGCCGTGATGCCGATGTGGCGGTCCGGAAACGCCCCTGGGAAGGCGGCTTGGTCGGTCACGGCGTGCTCCAGAGGGATCGGTGGTGGTTGGCGCTTCTCGGTCGGTCGCCCTGAGGGGTCCCAGCGACGATGCACCCCCTCTGTCGCCACGGAACGCAGCTCCAGAGCTGCCTCACCCCTGCGGTCCCTTGTGCCTGAGAGGTTCCGGGGTAGTTGCCCCTTCGGCGCCCGCCAGCCGAAGACGTTCCGGCCGCCGGGACTCTCCCACGGGGGGTTGTCAGCGCCGTACAGGGTAGTGGACGCCCGGCGCCGACCAGTACTTCGCGCCGCCTGGTCGGGTCACTCGTCGCCGCCCGTCGGCTTCAGGTGGCGGATCCGCCACGACGCCACCGCCAGGGTCACGATCGCCACGATCGCCAGCCTGACGACCGCGCTCCAGCCGTTGGGCGTGCCGCTGCGCAACAGGAGCCCGCCCCCATGGTCGTCGGCGAGCCCGGCGTAGACCTGCTGCGACTCCCACATCGGCGATATCTGGGCGATGCCCGACAGCACGCCCCCGAGGAGGCGCTCGCCGAGGAACACGACTGCGAGCGACCACACCGCCGCCCGGCGGGCGGCGGCGCCGATCATCACGAACAGACCGAGGTAGGCGGCGGACCCCGCAGCGCCGGCGATCGCCATCGCCCCGGCGCCGTCGGGCACACCGGCCACCACGGTCGCCAGGACCAGCGCCGGCACCAGGCTGACGAGCGCCACGATCCAGCCGCCCAGCCAGCGGCCGGCGACGATGGTGCCGAACCCGACGGGCGACAGCCACGTGAGCGGGAACGTCCCCGCCCGGATGTCGGCACCGAGCACGGCGTCGCCGATGACCAGGCACGTCAGCGGCAGGACCAGCCCGAACAGGCCAATCTCGGCGACGTCGCCGAACGCCGCCTCGGCACTGCGCGAGTCACTGGCCGAGAGCCAGCCGAAGAGCAACGCCCCGGCGCACGGCAGCAGCACGTCAAACCAGCGGCGGACCGGCAGGCAGGCCCGCAGCGTGTAGCCGACCAGCGCCACGAACGGGCTCGGCAGCCGCCGCCCGGCCGGCTGCGTCACGGGAACGATCCCGGTCGCCGTCGACTCGCTCATCTCAAGAGCTCCCGGAAGACGCTCTCCAGGGAGTCGTCGAGCGGACGCACCTCGTGCAGGCGCGCACCCGCCTCGCGTGCGGCGACCGGCAGCAGCTCGGCGAGCTCGCCGGCCCGCGGCGACGACACGACGACCGTGTTGCCGTCGACGGTCACGCCCCTCACGGCGTCCATGCCCACGAGCTGGCCGGCGAGCCGGCGGGCCTCGGGGGTGCGCACGAGCACCGACCGGGGTCGGTCCGCCAGTGCGTCGCGGATGGCCCGGTGGTCGCCGGCGGCCGCCAGGCGGCCCCGGATGATCACGATCTGCCGTCCCGCCAGCCGCTCCACCTCGTGCAGCACGTGGGAGCTGACGATGACCGTCCGGCCCTGGCGGCCGAGGGTCTGGAAGAGGTCGATCAGCGCCACCCGCTGCATCGGGTCGGCGCCGTTGAGGGGCTCGTCGAGCACCAGGATCCGGGGCTCCGTGACCAGGGCCGCGGCGACCTTGGCGCGCTGGCGCATGCCCTTGCTGAAGCCGCGCACCTTGCGGTCGGCCACGTCCAGCAGGCCAACCGTGTCCAGGCACCGATCCGGCAGGCTGCGGTCGCCGACCCGGTGCAGCGCCGCGGTGTAGCGCACCAGCTGGCGGGCGCTCAGCGCGGCCGGCACGGCCTCGTCCTCCGGCACCAGTGCGATGCTGCGCTGCACGGCGCGGTTGGTGTGGGGATCGCGCTCGAGCACCGCCACGGCACCCTCGTTGGGCCGGAGCAGCCCGACGATGGCCCGCATCAGCGTGGTCTTGCCGGCGCCGTTGGGTCCGAGGAGCCCGGTCACCCCCGGGCCGAACGAGCACGACAGGTCCGTGAGCGCCACCTTCTGGCCGAACCACACGCTGGCGCCCCGCACTGCGACGGTGGCGTCGGCGACGAAGGCCGGGTCGAGGCGGCCGGCCGGCAGCGGGGGAGGGGGTGGCGGCCACGCGTCGGCCCGCTCGGTCGTGGGAGCGTCCCCCAGAGGCCCGCCCACAGGCGGGGGAGGGGGCGGCGGCGGTGGTTCGGGCGCCGGGCGCTCGGGAACGGCCGCGGTCACAGGTCCACCTCGCGGTAGCGGTGCAGCAGCAACGCCACGGCGCTCAGGAGCACGACCAGGTAGGCGGTCACGGCCAGGACGCCGCCACCGGACACGCCCGAAAGGCCGGAATCGTCGCTGACATGGCCGAGGAAGATCAGGTCCCGCACCGCGAGCGGCAGCGCCAGCACGTTGATGACGGCCAGTGCCGTCCCGTCGTCCGCCGACGCCACGAAGATCGACGCGATCCCCGACGTGACCAGCGCCAGGCCCAGGATGGCAACGCCGCCGACGATCCGCCGGTCGGTGAGCGAGGCCAGTGCCACGCCGATCGCGGCGTAGTAGACCGCCAGCACCACCAGGGCCGCCGGCACCTGCCACAGCGCCTCGGCGTGGTCGGTGAAGTAGTCGAGCGCCCCATCCCTGGTCACGAACGTCTGGCCCACGAACAGCACCACCTGCGGCAGGAAGCCGAAGCCGAACACGATGGCGGCGATGGCGCCCACCTTGGCCGCCACGTAGTCGACGCCCGTCAGCGGACGCGAGAACAGCAGCGGGAGCACGCGCTGGGCGCGATCGGGGCAGACGACGTCCGGCGCAGTCAGCGCCACGAACAACAGCAGCGCCGTTGACACGCCCACGTACTCGCGGTAGCTGATGAACGAGAAGTCCGGGAAGTCGGCCGGGCTCTCCCTGGCGGCGTAGCCGACCCCCACGTTGACGACCGCGGGCACGGTGGCGATCGCCAGCAGGCTCCAGGGGAACACCTTCTGCCGCCACGAGCGCCGCAGGCCGAGGGCTCGCCGGACCGACAGCCGCCACAGCGCGAACGTGGCCTCGCGGCGTCCGCCGCGGGGGCCGTCGTAGGGCCGGTAGCCGCGGTCGTAGACCGCGCCCGACAGCACCGGAGGCAGTGCGGTCACCGGCGGGCCTCCTGCATGAACACGTCGTCGAGCGAGCGGTGGCGGGTCGACAGGGCGTAGAGCCGGAGACCCAGGTCCGCCGTCACGTCACGGACGGCGTCGAAGGCGGCGTCGCCGTGCAGGCTCGTGTTGACCTCGACGGTGTGCTCGTCCACGAGCGCCGCCACGATGTCCCGCGCCGCCAGTGCGTCGGCCAGTGCCCGGCCGGCCGCGGGCCGCCCGCCGACCTCGACCCGCATGAGCCCGGTGGTCTGCATCAGCTTGTCGATCGGGCCCGCCAGCACCAGTCGGCCACGGTCGATCATCACCACGTGCTGGCAGACGCGCTGCACGTCGTCGAGCAGGTGCGTGGCCAGGATGGCAGAGATGCCGAAGCCCGCCAGGCGGCCGACCAGCTCGAGCATGTCCTCACGGCCGAGGGGATCGAGACCGGCCGTCGGCTCGTCCAGCAGCACCAGCTGCGGGTCGGCCACGAGCGCCTGGGCCAGCTTGGTGCGCTGCCGCATGCCCGTCGAGAACCCGCCCACGGGCCGGAAGCGGGCCTCGTCGAGCCCGACCAGGTCGAGCATGTCGGACGCCCGCTGCCGCGCCGCTCGCGCCGGCAGGCCGGCCAGCTCGCCGAACGTCGCCACGATGTCGGCCGCCGTCTGGTCCAGCGGCAGGCAATCGTGCTCGGGCATGTACCCCAGGTGGCTGCGGATGCCCACCGGATCGGACGCCACCGGCCGACCGGTGACCTCCAGCGCGCCCGCGCTGGGCTCCATAAGCCCGAGCATGAGGCGGAACAGGGTCGTCTTGCCCGCACCGTTGGCACCCACGAGCCCCACCGACCCCGGTGGCACATCGACCGTGAAATCGTCCAGAGCGGTCGTCCCGCCCGGGTACGTCATCGTGAGATCGGCCGCACGCAGAATGGGGCCGGTCGGCGGCGCCGGCGGCGGGGGCACGGTCGGCTGCATCGGCGCTGAGTCTGGCATAGCCGATCAGGATCGCCGGAGCGGATCACCGGGTGGAATCGACCGTCGCTGACGGTTCCTGGCACCGAATTGGTTGCTGGGCAACCAGTTCTGCGCACGGAAGGCCGACGGCCAGCTCGGAGTGACCATCCGCGGGCGACAGGGCCACGACTGACACCATCGGACGCATGGCGGTCGAGCGGCAATTGCGTGAACTGACGGAATCAACCCAGGGGAGCAGATGCCGCTGGTGCGGCCGCAGCCTGCCCACACGGGCCGGACCGGGCCGCCGGCGGGAGTTCTGCAAGCCGAGCTGCCGCCAGCTGGACTACCAGGCGCGCCGGAGGGCGACCGAGGTGGGCCTCAGCGAGCACGAGCTCATCGTCGCCCGCCGTGAGCTCGACGACCTGTACGACCGGCTGTACGTGCTCGAGGCGGCGATCGAGGACGTGGACCGGGATCTCGCCGACGAGCCGACAGCGGGCGACTACCGGGACGCAGTGGCGTGGCTACTGGCCGCCGCCCGGCCTGTGGTGGAACAGCGGCCGTTCGTGGAGAAGGGCGCTACTTGACAGAACATGCATTCTGGGCGGTCGGCGACCGCCCATGCGGCTAGACAGCCGGCACAGGGATCGCCCCCGGGGGCTGAGAGGAGTCAGTAGGCCTGCGGAGTGATAGGGCCGCGAGCGGAGTGCGGCGGGACACTCGACACCCGCGGCCCGTTGCTTACAGGGTAAGGGCGGGTGCTGGGTGTTTGCTGACCGTTTGCTGATAGTTGACAGGAAGTCCGTTGTGTGGGTCGCGGGCGGTTCGGTTCCGCCTCCCGTGCCGCCCGCGGCCCGTACCTTACAACGTAAGGCCTAGCGTGGACGCTGGTCCAATTGAGCACGCTGCGTACCTAGCCTCGGCGTGATTGAGTACGTCATGCCCACTCCGCTGCCCGACTACGACTCGTTGCCGCGCCGGTCCGGTCTTCCGTGCGCCTGGGATGTGTGGCGACCGGGTGGCGACGTGTTCGGTTGTCTCAATCTGCTCACCGAGGAGCGCGCCGCCGCGGCCGCAGGGCTGGTGGAGCGGGGCGCCGTGTTCCCGCTCAACTGGTCGATGGGGCTGCCCGACCCGCCGCTGTTCAACCGGTCTCGGTACCGCCACGAGGTCACCGGTTCGGAGACGAGCACTGGCCACGACGACGTGCTGCACGGCTGGAACACGCAGTCGTCGAGTCAGTGGGACGGCTTTCGCCACATCCGCAACCCGCGGGCGCGGCTCGAGCAGCCGGGCACCGGCCACTTCGGTGGTGTCGACGACGACGATCATGGCATCCACCACTGGGCACAGCGCGGGATTGTCGGTCGCGGCGTGCTCGCCGACGTCGCCCGTTGGCGCGACGTGCAGGGCCGCCCGATCCGCCACGGCGAACCCGACGCCGTGACGGCCGCCGAGCTGACGGCGTGCCTGGCCGACCAGGGGACCGAGGTCGCCGAGGGTGACGTGCTGCTCGTGAGGTTCGGCTGGGTCGGCTGGTACGAGACCCAGCCGCACGATCGCCGCGACCGGCTGGGTGAACGCTCGACACTGGTCGCCGTGGGGTTCGAGACGAGCGAAGACCTGGCACGCACGCTCTGGAACCTCCACGTCGCTGCGGTCGGCACGGACACCCCCGGCTTCGAGGCGTGGCCGCTGGGCCGCGGGCTGAGCCAGGAGGAGGTCGAGGCGTATCGGATTGAACAGGTCCGCCTGCACGAGATCTTCGCCCACACGGTCCTGCTGCCCATGCTCGGCCTTCCACTCGGGGAGCTGTTCGCGCTCGATGCCCTCGCCGCCGACTGCGCCGCCGACGGCCGCTACGAGTTCATGTTCACGTCCGCCCCGCTGAACCTCCCGAGCGGCGTGGCCAGCCCACCCAACGCCCTCGCCATCAAGTGAGCGAGAGCGTGGTGCCCGCGGCCCGCCGTTGGCGGCGCGGCTCCCGTCCGGTCAGCCAGGAAGCCTGAGGAACCTGCGGGCCAGCTGTTCCAGCTGGGCGCGCAGGGTGGCGTCGTCCAGGCCCGCCACGAAGGGGTGCATGACGGCGCCGCTGATGGCGGCGATGAGCATGGCTGCCGAGACGCGGGCTTCGTGGGTGGTGGCGTCGCCGACCAGGAGGCGGCACATGCGGTCCATGGTGTGCTGGAACTCCCTGTGGTCGGTGAAGAAGCCGACGATGACCGGGTCCCGCAGCACGACGCCCATGGAGTGCCGGCTCTCGACGGCGAGGGCGACGATCCCCGTGATGAGCGCGTCCCGCGCCCGCTTCCGGGTGGGCTGTGCCTCGGCCTCGTCGACGACGGCTCGCAGTCGCGCGAGCTCCGCCTCGGCGGCGGCGAGGACGATCTCGTCCTTGGTCTTGAACTGGTGGTAGACGGCCGCCTTCGTCACGCCGATCTCGTCGGCGATCATCCCCAACGACGTTCCCCCGACGCCGTGCCTCGCGAACAGTCCGAGAGCAGCGGCGATGATGCGGGCCTGGGCGGCCCGATGGACCACCGGCCCGCCGTCGGCATCAGCGGCCACGGGCGCGGGACTCACCGCGGCGACCCTAGCCCGCGCCGCCTCGCTGCCCTCCCCCACCGCCCTGCGCCGACGAACGCGTCAGCGGCGCGGCTTCTGCGTGAGCTCGACCGGGACGTACTCGGGGTCCTGCTCGTCCCGCATGCTGAACCGCCACTTGCAGCACACATCCCCGGGGTCCCTGCGAGGAGGGATGGCGAGGATCTCGACCTTCATGTTCGGGTTGTACATCTTGGTGGTCTCGATCATCGACTTCGGGCACGTCGAGTGGCAGTTCTTCTCCAGGATGTCGGGGCGGCCCATCGCCTCCCACTGGTCGGCCGCGACGCAGCGGTTGAAGGTCATGATGCCGACCTCGGGCTCAGGCATCTCGAAGGAGAGGTCGAACGCCTTGCCGGGCAGTGCCGTGGCATCGACCTGCAGGTCCTTCATCCAGTCCTCGACGCGGTTTCCCGAGATGCCCAGGTACTCGGCCTTGAGCCGCTTCACCTCGGGAAGGACCTTGGTGCCCCACAGCGTCCACTGGATGTCGAACATCACGTCGAGCCCGTAGCGCACCGTGATCTGCGTGGCCCACGCCTCGATGCACTGCAGCAGGTACTCGTGGCTGCCCAGGAACCAGGTGACGAGCTGCTCCTTGGTGAGGTCGGCCACCTCGGGCCCCGGCGTGAACAGCCCCGTGTACACGACCCGCGTGGCGGACCGTTCCTTCTCGGAGACGTCCTTGTTGGGGTCGCCGTATTCGGTGCCCGGGGGCAGGAACTCGGTCCGCATGCGCTCGAGCTCCGGCACGATCTGGTCGTTCCAGGCGGCCCATTCGATCTCGGCCATCGTGTCGGCGCCGTAGCGTCGCGCCACCTCGGTGGCCCATCCGTCGACACACGTCTGCAGGTAGCGCTCGCTCCAGGGTAGGAACCGCGTGGCGAGCGCCTCGGCCGAGAAGTCGGTGAACCGGAGGTCGGCCCGGTAGGGCCCGCTGTAGTCGGGCAGCTCGGCGCCCGAGTCGACGTCGAGCTGCTGGCGCATGTCGAGGTCGGCCTTGGGATAGGTGACCTCGTCGTCCACCCGCGAGAACTTGGGGTAGTTCGTCAGGTCGACGCCGAGCATCAGGACGAAGTCGTCGGCGACGACGTCCTCCTCGAGGTGGGCTCCGGGCTTGCGGATCTCCAGGAACCCGTCGAACTGCTCGTCGGTCGTCGGTTCCGACACGATGGTCCTCCTCCGTCGGGCCGGCTGTTCCAACCGCTCACCCCACACTAGCCGATCGGCTACTGAGCGGATAGACGATCGGCTAGCCCCCCGCGGGCTGGGGCGGGAGCGGGCGCTCGGCGCCGCGGACGGCCAGGTCGCGTAGCGCAGTGCCGAGGTGGCGGCGCTCGTCGGGATCGAGGGTGCGGGCCCGGAGGTCCGACAGCCGGGGCCGCCAGTCGTCCCGTACATCGCGGAGGAGGCGGGCGCCCGCGTGTCCCGGGACCCGCTCCGCGACCTCCAGGACCGCCGCGAGCAGGGCGAGCTGGTGCGCCACCTCGGTGTGGCGGGCGACCATCACCGGCAGGCGTTCCGCCTTGGCGACCGGATAGTCGGTGTCGGCGACCAGCTCCGGCGGCTCGCAACCGAACACGCCGGCGAGCAACGCCACCGTCCGCTCGCTTGCCACGGTGATACCCGACTCGATGTGCGAGAGCGCCACGCGCGACACACCGACCCGGGCGGCCAGCTGCGCCTGCGTCCACCCGATCCCGGCTCGGCGCTTCCCCACGCGGCGACCGAAGGATTCCGGCTCGATGCCAACTGGCTTAGCAGACGGGTGCCCCGATCGCCGGTACAACTCCTCCATGGGTCCCACACGCCGCGCCCTCATAACCGGCATCACCGGCCAGGACGGTTCCTATCTGGCCGAGCTGCTCCTCGACCACGGCTATGACGTCGTCGGTGTGGTGCGCCGCAGCTCGACGGTCAGCTTCGAGCGCATCGCCCACATCCAGGACCGCCTCACCCTCGTGCCCGGCGACCTGCTCGACCAGGGCTCGCTCGTGTCGATCCTCACGGAGCACCGGCCAACCGAGGTCTACAACCTGGCGGCGCAGAGCTTCGTGATGACCAGCTTCTCGCAGCCGGTGCTCACGGGGGACGTGACCGCCCTCGGCGCCGTGCGACTGCTCGAGTCGATCCGTCAGATCGACCCGGACGTCCGCTACTACCAGGCAAGCTCGTCGGAGATGTTCGGCAAGGTCGTCGAGGTGCCGCAGACCGAGCAGACGCCGCTCCACCCCCGCTCTCCTTACGGGGTGGCGAAGGTTTACGCACACTGGATCACGGTGAACTTCCGCGAGAGCTACGACATGTTCGCGACGTCGGGCATCCTCTTCAATCACGGGTCGCCCCGCCGGGGGCTGGAGTTCGTGGAACGCAAGGTCAGCCACGGCGTGGCGCGCATCAAGCTGGGCATCGACCACGAGCTGCGCCTCGGCAACCTCGACGCCCAGCGCGACTGGGGCAGCGCACCCGATTACGTGGACGCCATGTGGCGGATGCTCCAGCTCGACGAGCCCGGCGATTACGTCGTCGCCAGCGGTGAGACGCACTCCATCCGGGAGCTCTGCGAGGTCGCATTTGGCCACGTGGGGCTGAACTGGACGGACCATGTCGTACAGGACCCGCGCTTTCACCGCCCAGCCGAGGTCGACCTCCTCGTCGGCGATCCCAAGCGGGCGATGGCGGCGCTCGGCTGGAGGCCGACCACCGGCTTCGAGGACCTGGTGTGCTCGATGGTGGATGCCGACCTCGCCCGCATCACGGCGCCTGGGGCCTGACCCGCGACACCCCGCGGAAAATGCAAGCAGCCCCTCCGGGTGACCGGAGGGGCTGCAGTGCTCGCGGTCTCAGCCTGCGCCGAAGCAGGCCGAGGCGTAGTCGATGCCCTTGCCGTCGCAGGCGTGCTCGGGCTTCTGCGAGCCCGGGCCACCGGCCACGCCGTGGGGGTTGTTGCCCGACCCGAGGCTGTGGACGTCGACCGAACCCACGCCAAGGGCGCTGGCGTCGATCGTGATGAACCCGCCGTTGCCGTTCTTGGTCTGGGTGAACGAGACCTCGTTGCCCTGGGCATCGAGGACCACGGTGGCGCCGGAGCCGGCGCCGGCCTTCTTGTTGGGGTTGAAGCAGTCGTGCGCGAACGCTGGACCCGCCACACCCACCAGCGACACCACCGCCACGGTGCCGCCGATAAGCAGCCTCTTCATTGGTTTCCCTTTCTCCGACCACAGCCCACCGCTGTGGCACGGATCGGCGAACCTAGCCGCAGTGAGTGGTCGCCATCCAGCCCGCCGCCACCGACAGCGCGTGCTACCTCGCCGAGCCTTTGTGGGGCCCCTCAGGTCCGGGCGCTCTTGACCACCACCTCGGCGGTGGGATTCTCCTTGAACTTCTGCAGGAGGTTGTTCGCCTCGGCGTCGTCCGGGTTGGCGCGCAGGTAGTTGCCGTCGACCTGATGGAAGCCGGGCACCGACACCTTGCCGGCCTGCATGAGGCGGGCCAGCTCCTGGGCCCGGTAGCGCCGGCCGTCTTCGAGCTCGAAGATGGCGAAGCGCCGCAGCCGCCGGCTGTACTCGCCCGACCGCATCCTCGCCTCGATCGGCACGACCAGGATGAGCGCCAGGAACACCATGTTCCCTTCGACCACGACGAGCGAATCGGGCGTGGCATCGATGCGGAGCTCGCCCACCTCGGTGTCGTCGTCCAGGGCGTCCGACAGCTTCGTCAGCTCGGCGCCCAGGGCTGTGGCGAGGCCGTCCCGAACCGCGTTGGGGGCGCCCTCGATGTCGGCGTCGGCATTCCACGCCTTCTGCACCAGCGTCAACCACGTGACGATCCCGATGACCGTGAGCGACGCGAAACCCGAGAGCAACGCGACCCCGGCGAACGCCGTGACGAACCACTTCAGCACGTTGAAGAACAGCTCGTCCTCGTCAGCGACGTCCACGTCCACACCCGACGTGTCGAACGCCATACCCGTGGTCCCCCGGATCAGGCTCGGCACCATCGGCCCGCTGAACGTGATGTCGATGTCGGGGAGTGCGGTGACCCGGCGCACGGCCTTGCCGTTGACCGCGATGGCGGTGTCGGTCATCGACAGCTCGAGGTCGAGGATCTCGGCATCGCTGACGGTATCCCCCTCCTTCGCGTTGGCGCCGCGCTCGAGCATGAGGTCGAGGAACTGGCGGTTGTACGCCACCCCCATCCCCGTTTGCGGTGGCACGAAGCTCTCGGCAAGCCCGGGCACCGCCGACACGCCCGGCGGCGCGACCGTGACGGCGAACGAGTCGTCGGTGTCTGCGCCCGCCGGCATCAAGGTCAGCTCCACCGCCCAGTCGGACGGCTCGGGCCGGGTCGCCTCGTCCGGGAAGCGGGACTCGTTCAGCCCCTCCACCAACGGCCCCGCAAGATCGATCCGCACGCCATCTAGGATGGCCTTGATCTCGTCGCTCTCGAACAGTGCGTCGAGGTCTTCGCCCGACACAGGTGGTGCCGGGGTCCCGTCGACACCGCCATAGGCGAGTCCCACCACCGGCACCGGATCGGCCGGCACCAGCTCGATGTCGAGCCGCACGGCGGCGTCGAGC
>Ga0081455_10002173_pt1 | contig 23387 bp, 22 predicted proteins | sample TabmetS3T2R1_FD_70207 | JGI IMG/M metagenome (GOLD analysis project Ga0081455, IMG submission 70207) | Tabebuia heterophylla rhizosphere microbial communities from the University of Puerto Rico - S3T2R1 | ecosystem: Host-associated > Plants > Roots > Rhizosphere ...
GGATGTGATCGAGCGGTTCGGCGGCTGACCTAGAGCGTGATGACGATTCGAAGAAACGTCATCACGCGCTAGTCGAAAGCTACGCCGACCCTGTAATCCCTGCGCCAAACGACATGGCAAACCAGCTTCAATCCGTCTTCAGGGAGGATCAATGTGAATTCATTGGGAATACGGATCAGGTCAGGAAAATCCAGCGCCGCGCCCGTGGTGGATATATCGCGCACGGTACAAGCGTACTTATCCCCGCCATACTCGATTTTGGCGGCCTTCATGACACGGACACGTGGCGCAATCCGGGTTTCGACCATCGCGAAAATCTCCGGGGAACATCAAAGGAGACGGTATCCAAAAAGCTACCATGCAACCGAAAGATTAAATATTCGGGAATTTCCGGCATGCCGGACCGCCAGCGCCCGGCTGTTCACGCAAAAATCCTGCGCCATGTGACGCAAATCGCTAGCGTGGGTGGGAATTTTTCGTTGGCGCTAGTTCTGCATTCGGGTCGCGGGGCCGAAGCCCCGCGCAGTGCACATGAGAACGACCGCAAGTGACGTCCTGCTCTACTTCCACTTCGCCAGATAGAAGCGCGGCAGCTCGTCCGGATAGGGCGTGAAGTCGAGCTGCTTGGAATGGCCGTATGTCGTCACATAGGTGTGCAGCGGCGCCCAGTAGGCCTGTTCGGTGATCTTCTTGATCGCCGCCGAATAGGCCTCCTTGCGTGCTTCCGGATTGATGGTCGATCCGCCCTGCAACAGCAGCTTCTGCACCTCGGGATCGCGCGCATAGTCGTCGGCGCCGCCGTCGAAGAAGTTGGGCATGATGGCCGAGACGTCGTTGATCGAGTAGCTGCCCCAACTTCCGAGATAAGCGCGCAACTCACCGGCCTTGGCGCGCTGGATCAGCGCCGCGGTCTGGAGCTGATTGAGCTTGGCGCGGATACCGACTGCGTGCAGGTAGTTCTGGACCGACGATCCCCATTGCGGCAGCACATAGCTCGCAAGTTCTACATCGAAGCCGTCGGGATATCCGGCCTCGGCAAGAAGCTTCTTTGCCTTTGCCGGATCGTAGTCATAGGCCACCGCGGCTTCGGCATCGCAGCCGAACTGCGACGGGAAGCAGGGCGCTGCGGGAACGCGGCTGCCGCCGGTAACGAGCTTCTCGGCAATCGCCTTACGATCGATCGCATGCCAGATCGCCTGACGCACCTTCTGCTTGGTCAGAGGATTGTCGGCCCCGGTGCGGCCGGCGCCATCCAAAGAGAGGTATCCGATGCGCATCGATTCTTTCCGCACCGCCTGCAGATGCGGCATCCGGTTCACGGATTCGAGCTGGTCCGGATTCATGTTCCAGATCCAGTCGGCGCGGCCAGCGAGCAATTCCGTCATCTCGGTCGCGGCGTCAGGCACGAAACGCACGCTCATCTTCTTGATCGCTGGCTTGCCCTTGGGGCTGCCGGCCCAGTAATCCTCGAACCGCTCGAAGTCGATGGAGACGCCCGGCTCGACCTTGGTGATCTTGTAGGGGCCCGCGCCGACCGGCGCCTTGGCGTAGCCTTCCGCGCCGACCTTCTCGCGATAGGCCTTGGGGTAGATCGGCAGCACCAGCGCGAAATATTCCAGCGCCGCGGGATTCGGCCGCTTCAGCGTGACGCGCACCGACAGATCGCCGGTCTTCTCTGCCTTGTCGATCCAGTTGTAGTTCGACGGCGTCGAGACGCGGCTCGCCGGATCGGCGACGAGGTTGATGGTGTAGACGACGTCGTCGGCGGTGAGCGAGCTGCCGTCGTGAAACTTGACGCCGGGCCGCAGCGTGAACTCGATCGTGGTCGGGTCCGGCAGCTTCCACTCGGTGGCGAGCAACGGCTCGAGCTTGAAGGTGTCCGGATTGCGATAGACCAGCGCGTCCCAGCCCTGATGGTGCATCACCACGCCGGTGCGCAGATTGTTGTAGAAGGGATCGATGTTGGGCAGCGCGTCGCGCATCACGATGCGCAGCGTATCGGCGGATTTCTGCGCCGCTGCCGGCAACGCCCCGACACCCGACAGAACCGCCGCCAGAATTGCAACACGGAGCTTGTTTTGCATGCGCATATCGCTCTCCATTATTTTCCGTTTACAGGCGGCGTGAGCACGCCCCTCATGCCAGATGACATTCTACCATCCCCGCGGGCGGCCGGACCATGGGCGTTGGTGTCTCATGCCGGCAGCGCTCGACCGCGATGCGGCAGCGCGGGTTGAACCGGCAGCCCGGCGGAATATTGGACGGATCGGGCATGGTGTCGCCCAGCCCGATATCCGGCACGCCCTTGCCCGGCTCCGGCGTCAGCACGCTTTCCAAGAGCGCCTGGGTGTAGGGATGCCGGGGCGTGCGAAACAGGGCGTCGGTTTCGTTGCGCTCGACGAAGCGGCCGAGATACATCACCGCGACTTCGCTCGCGACATGCTCGACGACAGCGAGATTGTGGCTGATGAAGAGATAGGTCAGCCCGAGATCGCGGCGTAGATCGGCCAGCAGATTGAGGATCTGCGCCTGCACCGAAACGTCGAGCGCGCTGGTCGGCTCGTCGCAGATCACGATCCGGGGCTCCAGCACCAGCGCCCGGGCAATCGCCGCGCGCTGGCGCTGTCCGCCGGAGAGTTGGGCCGGCATGCGCTCGCCCATCGCGGCCGAGAGACCGACACGCTCCAGAATGCCGCCGACGCGGCGCTCGATCTCGCCGCGCGAGAACGTGCCCTGCGCCGCCAGCGGCAGCGCCACGATATCCTTGATGCGCCGGCGCGGATTGAGTGAGGCGAACGGATCCTGGAACACCGGCTGGATCAGCCGCGCCCGTGCCTTGCGGTCGAGATCGAACAGGCTCCTGCCATCGACCAGCACGGTGCCCGCCGTCGGCTTGAGCAGCCCGAGGATCAGGCGCGCCAGCGTGGATTTGCCGCATCCGGACTCGCCGACGACGCCGAGCACGCTGCCGGCCGGCACGCTGAAGGTGACATTGTCGACCGCGATCACGCGCTTTTCCTGCGACATCAGGCCGGTGCGCACGCGGAACTCGCACCGTAAATTCTGAACCTCGATCGCGGCGGTCATGCGGGTTGCGGCTCCGCCCAGTCCGGCTCAAGCCGGCAAAGATAATCATGCGCGTCGCCCGCCTGCCGCCGCGGTATCGCGCGCGTGCATGTCTCGTCGGCATGGGCGCAGCGCGAGCGGAACGCGCAGCCGGCAAAGCCCGCGCCGATCGCCGGCACTACGCCCGGGATCGAGCCGAGCGGTCGATCGCGCTGCACCCGGCCCGGCACCGGCACGCAGGACAGCAGGCCGCGCGTGTAAGGGTGTTGCGGCGCACGGAATAATTCCGCGGTCGGCGCGCGCTCGACCACCTCGCCGGCATACATGACGGACACATGATCGGCGACGCGGGCGACGATGCCGAGGTCATGGGTGATCAGCAGGATCGAGAGACCGAGTTCGCGCTTGAGGCCGGCCAGCAGCCGCAGGATCTGCGCCTGCACGGTGACGTCGAGCGCGGTGGTCGGCTCGTCGGCGATCAACAGCTCCGGATCGCACATCAGCGCCATCGCGATCATCACGCGCTGGCGCAGGCCGCCCGAAAGCTGGTGCGGAAACTGGCCGAGCCGCATGCCGGGCGCGGTGATGCCGACGCGGGCCATCAATTCGGCGGCGCGGTCGAGCGCGGCCGCACGCGAGCCGCCCTTGTGGCGCGTCATCACCTCCGCCATCTGCGAGCCGATGGTGAAGGCCGGATTGAGGCTGGTCATCGGCTCCTGAAAGATCATCGCCATGCGATTGCCGCGGATGCGCGCCATCTCGCGGTCCGACAGCGAGGTGAGATCGGTGCCGGCAAAACTCATCTTTTTTGCCGAACGCTGGCCGCCGCGGGCGAGCAGGCTCATCACCGCCAGCGCGCTCACCGACTTGCCGCAGCCGGATTCGCCGACCAGGCAATGGGTCTCGCCCCGCTCGACCCGGAACGAGGCGCCGCGCACCGCGGCGGTGCGGCCGAATGTCACCTCGAGCCCTTCGATTTCCAGAAGCGTGCTCATCTGAGCCGCTCCGCGCCGAGCAGGTTGCGCAGGCCATCACCGACCAGATTGATGCCGAGCACCAGGATGAACAGCGCGACGCCGGGAATCATGATCACCCACGGCGAAAAGAACATGTAGTCCTTGCCCTCGGCGATCATCAGCCCCCAGGACGGCAGCGGCGGCGGCACGCCGAGCCCCAGGAATGACAAAGCGGCTTCGAGCAAAATCGCCAGCGCCATCTCCAGCGTCGCCACCACGGCGAGATGGCTGGCGATGTTCGGCAAAATCTCCCTGATCAGGATATGCGGCATCGAGGCGCCGGCGCACCAGGCGGCGCTGACATAGTCGTTGTTGCGGACCTGCATGGTGGTGGCGCGCGCGACCACGGCAAAGCGGTCCCATAACAAGAGGCCAAGGGTGGCGACGACAAGCCCGAGGCCCGACCCCATCAGCCCGACCACCGCGAGCGCGACCAGCACGACGGGAATCGACAATCGCGTGGTGATCGCAAACAGCACGAAATCATCGACACGGCCGCCGAAGAAGCCGCCGAGTACGCCGAGCGTGATGCCGATCAGGCCCGAGGTGATAACCGTCATGATGCCGATCAGCAGCGAAATGCGCGCGCCATAGACCAGCCGCGCCAGATAGTCGCGGCCGAGCTGATCGGTGCCGAGCAGGTGGCCCGCCTGGGAGCCTTCCATCCAGAACGGCGGCTTGAGACGATTGCCAAGGTCCTGGGCGAACGGATCCGCCGGCACCAGCGCATTGCCGAACAGCGCGGCGAACAGGACGATCGCGACGATGGCGATGCCGATCGCAAAGCCCGCCGTGCCGATGCGGGAGGTGGCGATGCTGGACGGCTGCGGCGCCTGAATGGCAATCGGTTCGCTCATCCCGTCCTGAGCCTCGGATCGAGCAGCGCATTGAGGATATCGGCCAGGAGCGTGAGGCCGATATAGAATACGGCCAGCACCAGCACCACCGCCTGCACCACGGGGAAATCGTTCTTGGCGATGCTCTCCCAGCCGAGATAGCCGACGCCATGCAGTGCGAACACGGTTTCGATGACGATCGAGCCGCCCAGCATGAAGCCGAGCTGCACGGCCGCGATCGACACCACGGGAATGGCGGCGTTGCGCAGCGCGTGCTTGAAGATGATGCGCGCCCGCGACAGGCCCTTCGCGCGCGCGGTTCGAATGTAATCCGACGCCATCGCCTCGATCATGCCGGAACGGGTCAGCCGCGTCAGCGCCGGGATGGCGGTGAAGGCGAGCACGATGCCCGGCATCACAAAATGCTGCCAGGTGCCGGTGCCCGAGATCGGCAGCACGCCGAGTTGCAGGCCGAGCACGATCATCAGGATCAATGCCAGCCAGAAGCTAGGAATCGCCTGCCCGACCATGGTGAACATGGTGACGCTGCGGTCGACCCAGGTGTTTTCGCGCAGCGCCGCCAAAATGCCGAGCGGCAGCGAGATGACCAAGGCAAGGCTCAGGCCGACCAGGCCGAGCGTCAGCGTGATCGGCAGGCGCTTCTGGATCAGGTTGGCGACGCTGTCCTTGAAGAAATAGCTCTGGCCGAAATCGCCGACCATGGCGCGGCCGACCCAGGCGAAGAACTGGACATAGAGCGGGCGATCGAGGCCATAGGCCTTGCGCACGATCTCGACGTCGGCCTGCGTCGCCGAAGGGCCGGCGATCGAAACCGCAAGGTCGCCTGACAGCCGCGTCAACAGGAACGCAAGCGTCATCACGGTCAGCGCGACCAGCACGCCGAGAGCAAGGCGCCGGGCAATCAGACGCAACATCACCAAAACTCCAGCGCCGACCGGCGCGCAGGCGCATTCTCAGGTCGGCGAAGCACGCGCAAGTGTCACCAAACTGTCGCCCCATGCAAGAGACGATTGCAACGAATTCCCGCCCGACGACAGACCGTTGCGATGATTGCAATGTGTGTGCCAACGGGCAATGCAATCTCTCGTCCCTCCTTGATTGAGGAACTGGGCCATTCCCGGACCAATTCGGCATCAGTATCCGCCGGCCCAAGATGTCGCAGGGCTTCGGCGCCCTCCCCGGCGTGACTTTTCAAAAGGCCGACGCCCATTTTTCGAGCTATCCGAGCTGAGCTGGCTCCACACGACCGCCGTTTAAGCGGCGTCGGGGCTCATTGGCAGCGAACGAGTCCGGGCTGGTGTTGGCGCCTTGCTCGGGACGCTCAGGCCTCATGCTGCCGGGCAAATGCGGCCGATCATTTTCGCGAACTCCCCCAAGGAAAAAACGCAAGCCATCCGTCTTATTCCGTGACGTCCAAAATATGTCTCGGTCCGCTCCGCAGGATTGACGCAATCCCGACCGAGCGTCGCGGCTCGCGCATTTGTAGCCGATGCTCGCATTGGAGGAATGATGAAGTCCGCTCTCAAATGGGTTTTTTGGCTCTACTTCGCGGCGGCCTGCGCTTATATTTTCTACGAGTGGTACTCTTACTCCGGGCTCTTTCGGCTGGCCGCCGAGTGGCAATTGGAGCACTTCGGCTCCTACGGATTGAAGCTCACCCTGATTGCTTCGCTCCTGGTCCTGCTCGGTCCTGCCGCCGTGCTCGTCAGCCTTACCGGCATGCAGGATCAATTGCGTAGTGCCGGCTCGGGCACCGGATCACCCGCGATTTTCGCTCTTCTGGGTGTCGTGGCCCTGGCGGTCGCGGTCGGTGCCGGCTGGTACGGCTACGCGAAGTCGACGGAAACAGTCGACGTCGAGAGCCTCGATCTGTCGAAGGGCGACACACCGCGAACAACCCACGTGACGATCACCGGCATCGCGCGGACCGAATACGTCGTCGAGTTCGGGACCAAATCCGCCGGCACGACGACGCTCGACCGCTACACGCCATTGACGCCGCCGACCTGGCGACCGGGCCAGCCTCTCGTCTATTTCATGAAAGGCAGCATACCGGCCGATGTGCCGCCCGGTGGCAGCAGCATGCCGACGCTTCCGCAGCGGACGCCAGCCTTCCAGATAACGCAATCGGGCGTTCTGGTGCGTGATGGCCTTCCGGGCGCGGTCAGGGAGCACTACCGCAGGAACAACATCGCGATCGCATCGCCACCGATCGTGCTCGACCTCAGCCCCGATGCGGACGTGAAGCCGTTCTTCATCACCGCCGCGGCGAGCGGAGCGCTCGCCTTCCTCATGCTGGTCGCCGCTGGCGCTGCGACGCTGCGCCAGCGGCGTCTTGAGGCGTCATGAAATGTAACGGCCCGGCGCGAACGGGGCGACATCGTAAGACGCGGGCGCACCGCTGATCATGGCCGCAATGGCGGCGCCGGTCGCGGGACCTGTCGTAAAACCGATATGCTGATTGCCGAACGCGAGCCACAGGCCGGCGTGCCGCGGGGCGGGACCGATCATCGGCAGGCTGTCGGGCAGCGTCGGCCGCGAGCCGCGCCATGCGTCGCCGACGGCGTCGCCGAATTCGGCCACGCCGCGCGCCAGCGGAACGACCTGATCGAGCTGGGCGAAGGAGGATAGTGCATCGCGATCGGTCAATTCGACGCCCGAGGTGACGCGGATGCCCTGCTCCATCGGGGTCATGATGAAGCCGCCGTCGATGTCGTAGATCGGACGACGCAGCGAACGCGCCGGGTTCGGTTTGAATTCGCGATGATAGCCGCGTTCAAAGGCGAGCGGGACCCGATAGCCAAGCGGCCGCAAGATGTCCGCGGACCAGGGTCCCAGCGCGACCACGACATGCCGCGCCGAAATCTCGCCGCCGGCCAGCACCACGCGCCAACGATCGCCGTCGGGCGTAATCGCCTTGATCTCCGCCTGCCTGACCTCGCCGCCGGCGCCCTCGAACATCCGCGCATAAGCCTTGACCACCGCGCCCGGCGAATCGACCGAGGCGGTCTCCGTGTGCAGCAAGCCAACCTTGTAGACGGGCACGATGTCAGGCTCGAGCGCGGAAATGGCCTGGCGGTCGAGCAATTCGCTGGCGATGCCGTAGTCGGCCAGCATCGCCTGCTCCTGCTTCGCCGACGCGACCGCATCGCTGCGCCACGCGCGGAGCCAGCCGGTTTCGCGAAGCCGATGCCCCACCCCCGCCTTCACGATCCATTCCCGGTGCAGCCTGGCCGATGCACCGATCAGCCCATGCAGCGCGGTCGCGCGCGGCTCAAACCGTGAGGCCGCCGAATTCGCCAGGAAACGCGCGACCCATCCCGCGTTTCGAACCGCCCAGAGCGGATTCCAGCGCAATGCCGCATGGCGGTTGCCCAGATATTTCGGCAGCGACTTCCACAGCGACGGATTGTTGAGCGGCGATACCGAACCGCTGCTGATGATGCCCGCATTGCCGTAGGAGGTTTCGCTGCCCGGCTCGCGCCGGTCGATCACGACGACCGACATCCCGCGCTGCCGCGCGGCATAGGCTGTTGATACGCCGACGATGCCCGCGCCGAGCACCACGACATCTGCATTTCGTTCCGACATCGACTTTCCAGTTACTGTCACGGGAACATTTCATATCATCGCCCGCGCGCCAATGCCCGGCTTCGATGCAATGACGATGCCATAGCGCATGGCGGCATGCGACGTGCGTGCTCGCAACCCGCCAGTTCCTCTCCCAACAAATGATCACCAAATGGCCGCATATGAGTCCGCAACCTTTCTCGGCTCCCGAAGCTTTGTGCAGCGCGACGTTCGTCGCATTCCAGCCAACCTTCATAGGAGTTGACTACATGGCTGCACTACTCGGAAACCTGCTTGGTACCGTCGATGGCCTGCTCGGAACCGCCACCGGCGTCCTTGGCGGCGCAACTGCCGGCGGCAGTGCTTCGGCCAGCGCCGGCGCCACGGCGGACCTCTCGCACACGCTCGATCTCGGCGCCGTCATCGAGACGAACCCGAGCATCGATCTCTCTGCCGGGCTCGACGGTATCGACACTTCGGTTTCCGCACCGACCCTGATCGGTGCCAGCGGCGATGTCGGCCATCTCGATGTCGGTGGCCTGCTCCACGGCCTCGCCTAACTCCAGCTAAGCCAAACATTTAAAAAACGCGCGGCGTGGGGAGCGCATCCCCACGTCACGTCTTTACGGCCTGCGCTGCACGGGCCAATCGCGCAGCATTGTATCAACTCGCTTAAGGTGATCGCCTGATGCCTACGGGCACGCTGACCGCCCTCGACGAATCCGCAGCCCCCAGGCGCCGGATCGATGACGTTCGCCAGGCGCTGGTCGCGCTGTGGCCGCACTTCCTGTGGGCCGGGCTGTTCTCCAGCGGCATCAACCTGCTCTATCTGAGCTCGCCGCTCTATCTGATGCAGGTCTATAACCGGGTGCTGCTGAACGAGAATGTCTCCACGCTCGTTCTCCTCACGCTGATCCTTGCCATCGCGCTGCTGACCATGGCGGCGCTGGATGCGGTGCGCTCCTGCATCCTGATCCGCTGCGGCATCCGCCTCGACATGGAATTGTCGGCGCGCGTGTTCGAGGCGCTGGTGGTGCGCTCGGCGCAGCGCGGCGCATCGCGTGGCGCGCAGCAATTGCGCAATCTCGATCAGTTTCGCACCTTCGTCACCGGCCCCGGCATCTATTTCGCATTCGACCTGCCGTGGATCCCGATCTACCTGATGCTGCTGTTCTTCATCCATCCCCTGCTCGGCATCGTCGCGACTATCGGCGCCATCCTGCTGCTCGCTCTTGCCGGCCTCAACGAGGTGATGACCCGCGAGCCGATGAAGGAAGCGGAAGCCGCCGGCAACCAGTCCTACGTCTTCACCGAAAACATCCTGCGCCATGCCGACGTCATCCGCGCGATGGGCATGCAGCCGGCGGTGGAGCGCAACTGGCAGAGCCAGCGCTCCTCGATGCTGCTGCAGCAGGCGCAGGCCAGCGACAAGAACGCGGTGATGACCTCCTCGATCCGCTTCTTCCGCCTGCTCTTGCAATCGCTGATGCTCGGCACCGGCGCGTGGCTTGCCATCGACCACGCCATTACGCCCGCGACCATCTTCGCGGCTAGCATCGTGATGGGCCGGGCGCTGGTCCCGGTGGAACAGGCGGTCGGCACCTGGAAGCAGTTCATCGGCGCGCGCGAGGCCTATGCGGAAGTGCGCGAGCTGCTCGGCGACATCGACCTGACGCCGCCGCACACCATCGTGCCGCGGGCGCGCAACACGATCGAGGTGCGCGAACTGCGCTGCCTGCTGCCAACGCGCAAGGAGCCTGTCATCCGGGACCTGACATTCGAGCTTGGCGGCGGCCAGGCGCTCGGCATCGTCGGCCCGAGCGGCTCCGGCAAGAGCACGCTGGCCCGCCTCCTGGTCGGCGCCATTGCGCCGGCCGATGGACGGTTGCGCTTCGGCGGGCTCGACTACAGCCATTGGGATCCGCTCGAGTTCGGCCGCCATGTCGGCTATCTGCCGCAGGATGTCGGCCTGTTCGCCGGCACCGTGCGCGAGAACATCGCCCGCTTCGGCAACGCCTCGACGGAAGAGATCATCGACGCCGCCAAGCGCGCCGGCATCCACGAGATGGTGCTCGACCTGCCGAAGCAATACGACACGCGGCTCGGCCCCGGCGGCGTCGGCCTGTCCGGCGGGCAGCGCCAGCGTCTGGCGCTGGCGCGGGCGCTGCTCGGCCGTCCGCCGCTGCTCGTGCTCGACGAGCCCAACGCCAATCTCGACGCGCCTGGCGAAGAGGCGCTGAAGGTGGCGCTGCTGCAGGCCAAGAGCGAAGGCGCCACCATCATCGTGATCACCCACCGCACCACCATTCTCGACATCGTCGACGTCATGATGGTGCTGCGGGGCGGCATGCTCGATATGCTCGGTCCGCCCGGCGAGGTTTATCACGCCTTGCAACAGGCCGCCGCGGGGCGCGCGTCATGACGGCAATCGGCGACGGCCTCACCCCGCTGCGCGATCGGGCGCGTTACGCCCGGCCCGCGCGGCCGGCGCTGTTGGGTGCCGGCGTGGTCGCCGCATTCGCGGCCGCCATGACGATGTGGGGAACGCTGGCGCCGATCTCGGGCGCGGCGATTGCGAGCGGCAATCTCCAGGTCGAGGGCCGGCGACAGAGCGTGCAGCACCCCTATGGCGGCGTCGTGCGCCAGCTTACCGTGCGCGACGGCGCGCGCGTCGAAAAAGGCCAGCTCCTGATCCGGCTCGACGACAGCGACCCGCGCGCCAGGCTCGACGTGCTGATCGCCGACCGCGACGCGGCGCTTGCCACGCGCGCGCGGCTGATGGCCGAACGCGACAAGAGCGACGCGCCGGATTTCGATGAAAGCCTGCGCGCACGCAGCGGGCTTTCCGCGGTGCGCCAGGCCATGGCCAACGAGACGGCGATGATGGCGGCGCGAAAACACCAGTTCGCCGCCGAGACGGCGGTGCTGCGCGGCAAGATCAAGGAGCTGGAGGCGCAAATCACCGGCACGCAGGCGCAGCTTGCCGGCACCGAGAAACAGCGGGAACTGCTGACCGACGAGATGAACGGCGCGCAGCATTTGTTCGCGCAAGGCTATACGCCGAAGACCCGTATCCTCGCTCTGCAGCGCGAAGACGCCAAACTGCAGGCCGATATCGGCGCGCAGCAGGCCAGCATCGCCGGCATGCAGCAGCAGATCGCGCAGAACGATCTCGAACTCGCCAGGGTGGAGCGCGCGCGTTTGAGCGAAATCACCGACCAGTTGCGCACGGCGGAAAGCAAGCTCGCCGAACTCGCCCCCAAGATCGAAGCCGCCACCGACGTGATGGCCCGCACGCGGATCACGGCGCCGGCGACCGGCTCCGTGGTCGGTCTCGACGTCTTCACCGAGGGTGGCGTGATCCAGCCCGGCGCGCGGCTGATGGACATCGTGCCGACGGATAATCCGCTGATCGCCGCCGCCAGGCTGAAGCTCTCCGACATCAACGACGTCGCCGTCGGCCATCGCGCCGAGGTGCAGCTCACCGGCATCAACTATATCGAGCGGCCCCGGCTCTACGGCACTGTGCACACGGTGTCCGCTGACCGCCTGACCGACGACAAGTCCGGACAGGGTTATTATGCCGTCGAGGTCGCGCTCGATCCGAACGACGTCAAGAAATCGCGCATCGATCTGCAGGCCGGCATGCCGGCCGAGGTGATCGTGCCGACGCGTCCGCGCACCCTGTTCGAATACCTGCTCGGGCCGTTGCGCGACGAAATCACGCGCGCGTTCCGCGAGCGCTGAGGAGGAGTGGCCATGGCTGAATCCGAAAAAAACGCCCGCCGCTCCGATGAGGCCGAGCGCAGCCGCCACATCGCGGCAACCGAGTCGGTAGCGTTCGCCACCGTGCTGCTCGGCCTGCTCAACGACGCCGACACCGTGCTGCACCGTCTGGAACACGAGGAGGCGCGCACGGCGGAGTCGGCCGATGCGCCGGCACATCCAGCAGAGATTATCCCGGCAGCGCTGACGGCCGCCGATCCCGACCCCGGCCACAACGATCAGCACGCCGACACGATCGAATCTCCGGCCGCCGACCTCTCGCCTGCGATCCATGCCGAGGCAACGGCTCTGCCGCAGGACGCAAACGCGACGCCCGCCGCAGTGGCTTCAGGCGACATGCTCGTCACAGAGGCCTTTGCATCGTCGCCTGCGCCATTGAGCGTCAGCGCATCGCTCGACCACACGTCATCGGCAGGCGCGAGTAGTGCATCGACCGCCAGCATCGCATCACCATCAATCGATGCTGGCGCAACCGTTCACAATCTCGCAGATACCGTCACCGGCATCGTCGACACAGCGCTTGCAACGGTGTCGGGCACCATCGCGAGCCTGGGTACCACCGTCGGGCAACTGACAACAAGCCTGACAGGCACCGTGAGCCATCTTCTCGACGGCCTGACCGGCACGGTCACGGGCGCCACCCACGACGCGCCGGCCACGGGTCTGCTCGAGCCGCTGACGACAAGCCTTTCCGGCCTGACGTCCAGCGCAACGGATCTTTCCGAGACCGCGCAGCACGACATTCCACTGCTCGACACAGCGGGTGCGATACCGACCTCGCTGCTACATCCAATCCCGCTACAGCTCGGCTTTCTCGGCCAGCCGACCATGGACGGCCACGAGCCGCATGACGGCGCGTTCTCGGCGCTGGGGATCCATCATTTCTGAAGATCGCGTCAACAACCGTAGCGCTCAGTCAGGGATGGGCACCACGCGGTCGTAGCGATCATGCCTGAAGGCCTCGCCATTGGCGTAGATGCGCAACATGCCGTCTTGCGCATCGACCACCGGACTGGTCCATGCCTGGGTGGGCTCAGGACGTTCGACATAAAGCACCTGCTTCACGGCATCCCAGACAAGCACGCCGCGGATGTCGCCGAGCAAGTCGATCTTGCTGGGGTCGAGCAGCGGATGGTCCCACAGGCCGCCGAATTGCGCGTAGACAAAGCGATCGTCCAGCCAAGCCGGATATGGCTCACACAGGGGTTCGCCGTCCTCCGTACGCGGGACCGGGACCGGCTCGCCGTCGACCCACAACAGCGCGCCGCACCAACCGGCTCCCTGGATCGTTACAGCAGCGCGGCGCAGGTTGGGCGAGAAATCGACGCGAACCAAACTGTTTGCCGCGCCGTCCAGAAAATTCCGGGCGCTGTGCTCATCATGGAATTCGAAACCGAGCGCGTCGCAATCCTCAGGTGCCAGCAAACGCGGCGGCGCCGGAAAATCGCAGGTGAAGCTACGCTGTTCGTACGCAATCCGCGCGACCTCGTTCTGCCAAGCCTTGAGCAGCACAGCCTGTGTTGAGCCTTGAACGTCACGCATGCCGATCTCGTGCCGCTCGGATCCCGGCGATTGCATGGCAAGGCGAGACAACTGACAACTCAACGCCCGCGAGTGCGACCCGCCCGCCATCATGCGGTCACGGCTACCCCATGATCCTGCGCCATTCGTGATCGATCATCATCCGCGGCGGCCGGGGTCGCATTTCCCGAGTGTAGGCGTAGCGAGCTATTTCGAATGCCCGTACCAGCGGATGGCGAAACGGCCGATGCGGAGGGCGGCCTACTCGCGCCTTACCGAAATGGGAGCCTGACATGAATCGCGCCATCCCGACCGCCCTCCTCTGGATTGTGGCTGCGTGCCTTTGCAGCGATGCGGCCCACGCCCAGTGGAGCGGGCGTATCACGTCGAGCATGGGGCGCAGCTACGGAAACCTGGCGCTGAGCCAATCGATCCTCAGCGGCACGCGGCGGCTCGGGGATGCCGCGCCATCGGGCAACACCGCCGCGCTACCCAGCCTGACGCCGGCGCAGATCGACGCGGTGTTAAACTATACGGCCGACCCGCAGCGCAGCGAGCGCACCCGCGCCGAGATGATCGAGGCCATGAGCGGGTCGGATGCCGCGCTGCGCGCCGAACTGGAAAAAGCCTTCGCCGATGATGCCGTGCTCAAGGAATTCGAACGCGTCATGTCCGAGAATGGCTATTCGAGCCGCAACATCGCCGACGACATGACGGTTCTGCTGCAGGTCTCCTGGGAGACGCTCAGCGGCAGCACGGCCAGCAAGGCGCAGATCCAGGGAATCCGCCGGCAGGTGCTCGGCATCTTTCTCGGCACGCCCCGCCTGCGCGGGATGACCAATGCCGAGCGCCAGGACTGGGCGGAACGGATCGCCTATCAGGTCGTGCTCGCCACCATCGCGAGGCAGGAGGCCCTGCGCAGCGGCGATCCGGCGCGGCTCAGGCAGGTCAGACAGACGACGGCCGCGATGCTGCAGGCGCAGGTCGGCATCGACATGTCGCAGCTACGACTGACCGAACAGGGATTCCGCAAAAAGTCCTGACGCGCGAGGGCGAGCCGCAACGCCGTTCGCGCCGCAGGCGTCTAGCGCGGCACATTCGTTCCGGATTCCGCCGCGCGCTGCGCTTCGGCGACCCAGTACTCCTCATAGGCGCCGCTCACGGCGTCATTGACCAGATGATAGAAGCCGTTGAGCGCCCACGTCACCGACCCTCGCGCCGCGGTATATTTGTAGGCGACGATGGCTTCGACATCGAGGATGATCGTCGGAAATGGACCGCCCTTCGGGATCTGCACGACCGGCCGCTTGTAGCTGTCCATCGCATCGTCGAACGAGGCGGGATCGGATCCTGCCGGGCCGTTTTCCGGATCGAGATCCAGCGACCAAACGAATACCGGCCTGCGGGTGACGATCAACTCGCCGAGCAGGATGGCGACATCCATCACCAGCGAGTACGCGATCTCAGGTCCTTCGCGGGTGGATGAAAGCCAGGTATTGGACGAGGCGATCCTGCGGTCGTGAATGCCGGGCCACTCCGATTTCGCCCAGCCGTGGAGCGCGTCGAGCAGCGGCTTGTAATCATCGGCAGCGAGACCCGCGCGCAGGTCGATATTCTCCTCCGCCAGCAATTCGCCAAGCACGGCCAGCCGCTCTGCACGGTGCGCCAGCAAATAGTCGAGATTGGCCTGCGCCTGTTCGACGCTCAGCTTGAAATGATCGTCCGGGAATGGCGCCCGGTACGGCGGATAGCTGTCCAGACGCCGCGCCAGTCTGGTCCGTCGCAGTGATGTGAGCCAGCGCATGATCGCATCTCCGCAATCGAGTTAAGCGAATGCATGAGCTGGCATGCGTTAACAGCAAAATCGCGCGACCATGCTGGGGGATTGTGTCAAACTTTGCGCGCCATGCGCGCCGTCCGATGGCAACGCATGGCGTTTTTGTTGCGAAGCCAGGGGCGCATGTAATGGCGCCCGAAGGCGATCACGTCGTGAAATACCGCGACAGCCGATGCGACGATTTCTGCTGCCACGCGTCGGTGGTGTCGAGAAAGCCGATCCAGCCTTTCTTCTCCTTGCCGGTTTTGGTCTTTCCCTTCTTTGGTTTCTTGCCGGCGTTCACCTCCGCCTCGACGGCGCGGAAGCGATAGTGATCATAGACGTCGAGCACATGCACGGCGTAGGCCTCGGCCAGCGCCTGATGCCCCCGCACGATCGTCAAGTTTTCGTCGTTCGAGTAGGAGGCCTTGTACCCGAGATTATGACTGCCAAATGCGACGATGCAATTTTCCGGATCGAGCGGGTCGATCACGAGAATCTTGTCGTGAATGATCGCCCGTCCGACCGTTAGTTTCTCGGCGAGTCGGAAATCCCCGAGCTCTCGGCCGATTTCCTTGTCGGTGAGCGCGGTGGCACGCACGACGGAGACGCCGTCCTGCTGAAAAACATGCGGCGATGAGGCTGGAATTTTTGCACCCGATTCCGTCTTGCGGCTCGCTTCAAAGCCCCACATCGCCTGCGTATCCGAAATTGCGCCGATCACATTGAGGGAGGTGTCCTTGAGGCCGAGATTGACGGCTTCGGCCACGATCGAGTTGACGCCGCCCCGAGACGGCATAAACACGAGGAAAAATATCGCCTTCCGTGCCTTGCGCATGAGCGAAAACAGACGATCCATATCCGGCGGAGGCGGAGGCACCGTCTTCACGGTCTTGCCGGGTGGCTGCTCCTTGCCGGGCATGTTCGGTGAGAACCAGCACTCGAATGTACCACCGCCGGGAAGCTCGCCTGTCACGGCTTCGCGATTCTCGGTCTTGAGTTCATCGCTTTGATTGGCGTCGGATGACTTGGCGCCCAGCGGCTTTGGAACTTTCAGCTTGTCCTCATGCAGGCGCTGCCAGTAAGCGAGGAATCCGGCCGCGATTTCCTCGTCGTCGATGCGGATACAGTTGTTGCTCTGACCCGACACGCCCGACCAGGTCCAGTTGGTCGAACCGGTCAGCACCGATTTCGCCGTGCCGGCGTCGTCGACGTAGACGATGAACTTGTTATGGCCGATGTGGCCCGACCCGTTGAACATTCGATGCTGAAGCTTGAACTTCGTGCCGGGTTTCTTGGCGAGCTTTATGAGAACTTTGCGCGCCGCCTCATTGCGCGTGTCATAGAGCGTGACCTTCGTGCTCTTCTTGGCTGCGCTCTTTTTTTTCGCCGCCGCCGATTTTGCCTTTTTCTTTTTCGGCGCCGGGTCTCCGTCCTCCTCCGCACTTGAAGCGCTGCCGGCATCCGAAAGAATCAGATCGAGACGCTCCGCATTCACCGCGAGAAAGTCCTCGAGCTGCTGATCCTCAAGCTCGTAAAGCGCCGCATGGAAGCGGCCTCCGGGCTGCTTGAAAAAGTTCTCGATGAGTGGAAGGACTTCGCCGGCCAGATAGTTCCGCAGGAAATCACCGGGGGTTTGCAGCCGGCCTTCCAGTTCGCCGGGCGTGATCTCGCCGTCCTCTTCCAGGATGCGCACGATGAACTGCGTCGACAAAATACCGTTGGTGAAGGTCGAGTTAAACGGCTGGCGATCGCGCGGCACGTCCATGACGTCGGTGCGGAACTCCGGTGTCAAAAAGCCGAGGGGGATCGGCTTGCCTTCGTAGGTGTGAAGGACTTCCTTCTCGGCTTTTCGGTCGAAGTGGCTTTCGGGCACGACCTCGACTTCCTGCATGCCATCCCGCAGGTGCCCGACTGCACGGATGCAATAGCGCACCCGCAACTTCTCTTCGCGCCGCTCCAGCTTGCTACGCCTCTTGCGCAATGTCAGGTCGCGCCAATTGAACTTCTGCACCGGCCAGACGGTCGTGTTTTGCGCCAGGCCCTCCGGGTTGTGCTGCCCCTTGAAGGCCACATAGGCGGCGAGCGGCTTTGCTTCGATGACATCTCCCGCGGAGTTGAGAAATTCACGGACGATATTGAAGCCGAGGCAGTCCGGTATGCTCGGGCCATCGATCTCCCAGGCAATGTAAGCGACCTCATTGTTGGAGAACGCGGTCGCGCGCACGATTTTGGTCATGATTGAATCCCCCGGTTCAAGGCCAAGCCAGCCAGATGACAATCGTGTTACAACTAAGAGTATAGTACTGGGTCTTTTGCTGCCGCACCAGTGCCCCCTCGAAGTTCGGCGCGGTGCGGTAGAGCAACGGCTCGCTCGCGCACAAACGCGAGGCAGGCGCGCTTTTGATTGGAGGAAGGCCTGACCGCGAACCTTGCGTCATTTGCGACGGTAACCGGATGGTGGCCTTCAGTGCCGGCGGGCTGTCAGCTGGCAGAAACGGCGCGCGCCACGGCCGATGAAGCCCCATCGCCTGGTCGTGGCGCGATGACCCCAGCGACTCCGGCGATCCGACCAATAACCTGCGACGGACTGCAATCTTGTGCGTCTCATGGGCGGCGGCCTTCGCGAACGAAGGCACGTTCTCAAGCCGCTTTAGATGTCATGCTTGACGCGACGAATATTCCGATGTTGTCGAGGGCTGCATCGGCGGCCCCGAGAATGCCGGCACTGGAGGGAAACACGTGCAACATGCCGTCCGAAACGTGGACCTCGATGCCGGCGATGCCTTCTGCATAGCGCAGCGAATCGTCGAGCAATATCTCGGCGTCACCGACATGGATAAGTACGGGCGGCAGGCCCTGCCGATCGGAATAGACAGGCGAAGCCCGCTCATCGCGGGGATCGGCATCGACAAGATAGAGTCGCGCCATTTCAGCTAGCGCCGCCGCGCTCCAAATCGGGTCCGCCGCATCGCGGCTCCGCATGGATGGGCTCGTGAGCGCAAGATCGGTCCAAGGCGATATGGCGACAACCGCGCGTGGCGCCGGCTTGCCATTCTTGAGCTGCGACAGCAGCGCCAAGGCCAGGCCGCCGCCTGCCGAATCGCCGGCCAACACGATCTTCCGGATGCCTTGATCTACCAAGCCCTCGAAAGCGCGACGCGCATCTTCGATCGCCGCGGGAAACGGACGCTCCGGCGCCAGAGCATAATCAGCAACAAAGGCCGGAATCCCGGCACGCGACACCATGTGGCCGACAAAGTTCACATAGGCTCGGGGCGAGCCGACCACATAAGCTCCGCCATGGAAATACAGGATGGCGCGATCGCGAGGGCCTGACGCCCGCCGAACCCAGATCCCAGGTACGCCACCGACAGATCCCTCCTCGCTTTCGATATCGCCTGCCGGCGCCACGCCGTTCATGACTTCATCGAAGAAAGGCCTGGCGTCCGGGCCCGTCACCGTTCCCTTGACGCCCTTCAGTTGCTCGCGAATTTGCACCATGACGGCGGCGTCTTTTTCGGACAATGCATGCGTCGCGACCGTCATCTCGTTGATCCCTTCGATTGTCAGAAGATATGACCTGGACGGACTGTCTCACCGGCGGAACCATGAGACTGCTTGCTCGTGCTAACGTGATGCCACGCGCGAAGGTTGCGGACGGAACTGAGCGCTCACCGGGATTTGTTGGACACTGCGGAGCAGACCGGCGCCGCCTAGCGCTAACAGGCATCAATGCTGGAGAAGGACCGCCGGTCGTCGCTAACGGTTTGAAGGCGTCGCCCGTGCCGACTGGTTCGTCGGCGTCCACGCCGACCTGGAACAGCGAAGGTGAAACAGTCTTGTCAGAAATGGCGCGCCACGGCCGATGAAGATGGGCACTACTGCTTCGCGGTGGCGCTATGATAGAGCACGCCGGAGTTCGATCGGCTTGCCAGTCACGCGACCACAGCACCGGTGGCGACGCACAGCTACTCTGTCTCGACATCCTCCAGCTTCACTCCGCGCCAGCGCGCAGACTGTTCCGCGCCTGCTCAATGCGACGCAGGAAACGCGCATTATGTTCGAGGCGATAGTCGAACCAGTCTCTTCCGACTCGAATCCAACCAATACACCGTTGTCGTCAAAGCCGGCCGTATTGAGAACCGCAATTTCGTTTCGAAACAGCCGCAATTTATTTCTCGTTTTGAGAGCAAAACATATCTGATACAACTTTGTGTATAATCACCTTGCGCGTGCATAACTGTTGCGATTCAACCGCGCGCTCACAAAAAAATCCGAATCCACTCCGTCTGCCCAAATTGTGTTGCGCGGCGATGCGATGGCAGACTACGTTCCCTCGCGTGAGGGACATCGGCTCGCTGCGTCAGCCGTCCAGTGTACGGAGTTAGTCGATGAGTGGATTGAGAATATCCCGCCCGCTTCTCTTGCTTGCCATGATGACTGCACTGCTCTCGGTGCTCCAGCCGTCCCTGGCGGGAGCGCAATCGACGAACGAGCGTCCCCAAAGCGTTCGCTTGCATCGGCCAAGTCCGCCGCCAAAGCCGCAGGAGGCGGCCGCAAACCCAAATCCGAGGGAGGCCATCAACGCCTGGACGGTCGGCCTTGCCGGGGGACTTCTGGAAGGCGCGCCGATCCGGCTTGCCTCGGAGATGGCGAGGGTTGTCGACGACGGGAACAACATGCACGTCCTGCCGGTCGTCACGCGCGGGCCGACGGAAAACGTCAATTCGCTGCTCTATTTGCGCGGCATCGACGTCGCGATCATCAATTCGGACTCGCTCGACGAGTACAAGAGCCAGGTGCCGGACATTCAAAACAAGATCAACTATGTGCTCAATCTTTTCCCGTCCGAGCTGCATGTCTTCGTCCGGCCGGAGATCCACAGCCTGAACGACCTCGTCGGCAAGAAGGTGAATTTCAACACGCTCGGCACAGCAGCCGCCTATACCGGACCGCTGATCTTCAGCCGTCTCGGTCTCGGTGTCGACAAGACGTTCATTCCGCATCAGATCGCGATCGAACAGATGCGCAAAGGCGAGAACGGGATGGCGGCGGTGGTGTTCGTCACAGGAAAGCCGATCGACGCGTTTGTGCGCGGGCGCTTCGATCCGGGCTTCAAGTTTCTTCCAGTGCCATACAGCAATAAGCTGAACGACTACTACCTTCCGACCAAGCTCGAATCGACCGACTATCCCAACCTGATCAAGCCGGGCGAGCGCATCGAGACGGTCGCGGTGCAGACGGCGCTGGTCTCGTTCAATTGGCCGGCCAATTCGGACCGCTATGTTCGCGTCGCACGCTTTGTCGACTATCTGTTCACGCGATTCGACAAGCTCTATGGACCGGGCTTCGATCCGCAATGGAAAGCGATCAATCGGGCTGGCAGCGTTCAAGGGCTGACGCGCTTCCCGGCGGCGCAGGCGTGGCTCGATCACCTCCCGCGTCCAGGTCAGGCTTCGCAGGTTTCAAGGTGAAAAGCGCTGTACGCCTGCTTCCAATCGCATTTGCGCTAGTGAGCGGGATCGCCTCAGCACAGGATGCGACCCAGCCGGGCGGCGGCTGGATCGTCAGCCAGACGACGTCTCCGGTCGACTATTCGCCGATTGCGACGGCGACGACCTCCTCGCGCGATATCGCGGGCAGCCCGCCGTTGCAGTTATCGATCCGCTGCCGCGGCGGACGCTCCGAGCTCGCCGTGTCGGGGCCGGAGATCACTGGCCCCGGCAATCACTACTTCATCTCCTATCGCGTGAACGATGGCCAGTCGGTTCAGTTTGGAGGCGTCGCGCCGGCCTTTGGCGACGGCGTCGCGTTCAAAGGTGACGCGGGCGCGCTTCTGCGGTCGCTTCCGGCCGCGGGCCAGCTTGCGGTGCTGGTCATATCGGTGAAGGGAATCTCCCAGCAGGGAATTTTTTCGCTCAACGGGCTGGAGACTTTGCGGGCGAAGATCGGTGCGACCTGTAAATGGCCGCATGCTCTCGCCAAGCCCAACAACTGACGATCAACGGGGAACAGCATTCCATGGGAGGCAGATAATGCGTAAGTTTCGGCATATTGTGAGCATAGCGGTGGCAGGTGCGGTGGTGTTGCTGGTGACAACCTGCTTGGCCACGGCAGCGGAGGCCGAGCAGCCGCCCGCCAAAACAGCGCCTGCGACCGGCAAGACCACGAGGTCCGCGAAGCCCGCAGCCGCCGAGCAGGTCCAGAAGCGATCGACTGTTGCACTCGCCGCGCAGCCGGCGGCGGCGGGGCAAAAGGAACATCGCCTGATCCTGCAGGTGAATACCAACGACGCCGCGGTGATGAATCTCGTTCTGAACAACGCAACGAACGTCGCTCAATATTATGAGAAGGCCGGCGAGCCGGTCAAAATCGAGGTGGTCACGTTCGGACCTGGCCTGAATATGTTGCGCGACGATACTTCGCCGGTCAAAGCCCGGATCGAGACAATGGCGCTGAGTAGGCCGGAGGTCTCATTCAAGGCCTGCGGCATCACGCGGGAGAACATGCGCAAGGCCGAGGACAAGGACATTCCGATTATTCCGCAGGCTGAAGTCGTTCCGTCCGGCGTGGTGCGCGTGATGCAGCTCGAGGAAGAGGGCTGGAGCTACGTCAAGCCGTAGGTCGAGCTACTGATTCGGCGCCGTGCCGCCCGACGGATCCGGCACGGCTGTTTCCGAAGGATGGGAGCTGCCGGAATCGGACGCGGTGGCGGTCGCCCCGAGCTTGGTCTTCCAATCCTGGACCTGCTCATAGAGCGGCTCCTCCTCGTTGGCGGGATCGAAGCTCGGAACTGCTGGCTCGGCATTGCCTTCTGCGGCGCCCTAAATTAGGCAGCCTGTGCGGCTATCTGCGGCCCGGTGCGGCGCTTGCTTGTTGATCGGCAATGTCGTGCAAAATCGTAAAGTGGCGCCCATGACGAGGATCGAACTCGCCTTCCCGGATCGACAATCCGGTCCCTTCGCCAGATGGGGACATGGGCAATTGGTGGGGACATTGGTGCGCTCGGCCGGGATCGAACCGGCATGGTCTCCCACCGCCCTCTCAAGACGGCGCGTCTACCCGTTTCGCCACGAGCGCAAATGTGGTTTGGAGGACCTGGTCGGACTCGAACCGACGATGCTTTCGCGACGGATTAAGAATCCGCTCCCTTGGCCGCTGGGGGCACAGGTCCGTTGTGGAGGATCCGGGTGGTTTCGAACCACGTGCGCACGGGTTAAAAATCCGCTCCATCTCCATTCAGGTTTAACGCTCCGGATCCATCGTCTTGATGGTTGCGGCGGCCAGCCGCTCCGGTTTCGAATGGCGCGCCATGATGGCCTCGCCCCTCGCCTTTGCCCGCGCAAGCGCGGTCTCGCTCTCGGCGGAGAGACGGTGCACACCTGCGGCTAAGTTCTCGCTCATGATGACTTCCTATGCTGTCTGGTCCTCCCGTGATGAATCGAACATCCGTCGATCGCTTATCATGCGATTGCTCTGCCACTGAGCTACGAGAGGGAATGATGGTGCGTCCGGCAGGCTCTGCCCCTGCTGCCTCCGCCGTGTCACAGCGGCGCTCTCCTGATTGAGCTACGGACGCGAGTTGGTGCACGCTGACCGGATCGAACGGCCGACATCCTGTGTGTAAAACAGGCGCTCTCCCGCTGAGCTAAGCGCGCGTTAGGCGATAGGTCCGCCGGGCGAGAACCGCGGCGGAGAGATGATCATGTTCCGTGGTGCCTGCGGCAGGCATCGAACCTGCACTGTGCAGCG
>Ga0081455_10002174_pt1 | contig 23385 bp, 32 predicted proteins | sample TabmetS3T2R1_FD_70207 | JGI IMG/M metagenome (GOLD analysis project Ga0081455, IMG submission 70207) | Tabebuia heterophylla rhizosphere microbial communities from the University of Puerto Rico - S3T2R1 | ecosystem: Host-associated > Plants > Roots > Rhizosphere ...
GGATCGCTTCAAGACGCTGTGGTGGGTTCCGGACAACGCCACGCCAGAGGTCGTACACGGCTATATGCGCGCACTTGATCGCGCTGAGCGGGCGCTCGAGGAAGACCTGGCGAAGTACTTGCCGCTGTGGAAGCTTGCGGTGCCTGCGGAGTTCGAGAGTTTCTACCCTTGGGATTTCAGCAAATTCGGCCGGGGCGAGCGCTTCGTGAAGGCGATGCTGCCGCGCGAAGAATTCAATGAGGTGTTCGCGCAGGTGGAGCGTTGGGGGCTGGACCAATATCTCAAGGACCGCAGCCCGGAGACGCTTTCCTATCCAACCTGACTATGAGGGCGTCCGCCGTCGGCAAAACCTACGACAGCCATCCGGCGATCCGCGATGCTTGCGCGCGCTCGATCCGCGGTCATGCCGAGAAGATCGAAGCGGATATAGCCGCAGCGATCAAAGCACACGGCGTCAAGGCGGGCTGGACCGCTCGCAGCCTGGCTCTGCACACTCAAGCTGTACTGCAAGGCGCTTTCATTCTTGCGAAAGCCACCGGTGGACCCAAGGTCGCAGCCGAGTCGATCGATCATTTGCGCCGTTACATCGAACTACTCTTCAACTGCCCCCGGAAGAAAAGCTGATACCCGCTTTTTGGCCTTGGCGGACATACATGTTGAGCTGCTGATTCTCTGCTTTCAGGTGCAAAGCGGACATTGGATGAACGACAAGTCTTTTTAGCATGACGAATTGCACTGGTACGGTTCGTAGGAGCGTCGGCGATCAGAGGAGTGCATGTCGGTGGAGTTTTTTACGATTGGTCATTCCACGCGTTCCGTTGAGGAGTTTGTAGAATTGCTGCGATCGGTTGGAGTTCGTCTTCTCGTTGATGTTCGTACCGTCCCGCGCTCACGGAGAAATCCCCAGTTCAATCGCGAGATACTTCCGGGAACATTGGCGGGTTTTCAAATCGAGTATGAGCACCTCGCGGCTCTCGGCGGCCTCCGCGGACACAAGCGCGATGTCTCTCCCGCAGTGAATGGGTTTTGGCAGAACCAAAGTTTTCATAATTATGCCGACTATGCGATGACTGAACAATTCCATGCTGGCCTCGATAGGTTGCGCTATCTCGGGCATCAAAGTCGGAGTGTAATAATGTGCGCCGAAGCGGTTTGGTGGCAGTGCCATCGTCGCATCATTGCCGACTACCTGATGGCCGCGGAAGAAATCGTGTTTCATATAATGGGCGCTAACCGGGTCGAGCGTGCAGAAATGACCGAGGGTGCCAGACGGGGACCTGATGGGATTCTGACGTACCCCGCTCTTCTATGACGTCCGCGATCACGACAACGTCACTGTCGAGTACCATTGGCTGGAGCACTCCGATCGTCTTACAGCTCCGCTGGTGATCTGGTCCGCCGACGTCATTGCGACGCCGGCAGCAATGTTGCAAGCCTAAACCACTTCCCGGAGGCGCGCGATTTCCTCGCGCCAGCCTGCGATGAGTCGATCGTGCTCCGGATTCTCACCCGCGTCGCGGACGCGGCGCTTGCGGAACGCGAGCTCGTGCTGCGCATTCACCAGCGCCGCCGACACGTGGGGCCGCAGCCGGTCGATGCGTCGGGTGCGGAACATGCGATCGCCGACAATGTCGCGGTACTCTTCCGCGCTCACCGTGCGGCCAACTTCATCGGCCAACTCGTCTCGGATCACGCGGCGTTCCCACACCCCGCTGCGCCACAGCGCAATCGCCAGTATCAAAAGGAACGGCAGGAAGATCACGAGCTGAAGCAAACTGGTGCTGACGAATGTTTCGACAAAACCCATGTCGGGAAACGGTTCACCCCGTGCCGGCGGCTCGCCGGCGGCGGCGCTCTCCAACGCTGCGACGAGCGGCAGAATGTTGTAGAGCATGTGCGCCGCGATCGCGAGCGTCAATCCGGCAAGCGGCGCGAGCACGCGCAACCACCTGTATTGAGTCTGAATCGCGAAGCCAAGGAACGCACCAAAGATGGCGGTGAACATCGCGTGCCCGCCAAGTCCGAACAGCGCGTAACGGGCGCCGAGCTGCAGGCCATAAGTCGCCACGCCGTGCTCGGCATAGTTCTGCGCCACATAGAGCGCCGCCTCGAACCAGTTGAAGCCGGCCCCGACCAGCGCGCCGTAGACGATGCCGTCACGCATATTGTCGAACTCGGCGCGCAGGAAAGAGAACAGCACCAGCACGCCCAGCGCCTTGGCGATCTCCTCAGCGATTGGCGCGGAAATCGGCGCGGCTAACAACATCGCCGCATCGGGCCCCAGGATCTCCCTGATGGCCGGCTCCTGCGCGACGATGGTGTCGACGAACAGGAAGAAGGCAGTATTGACCGGCAAAGCGAGCGTGGTCGCAATGCACCCGCCCCACAGAAAGGCGGCGGCGAAGAGCCATGGCGTCTCGCGCTCGCGCCGGTCGAGATACCACAGCACAGCGAGCGGCACCGCCGACAGCAAGCTCGATAGCACAAGTGCTTGCAGGTACACGGCCATGACGTCGGCGCGCATACCCCCGATCAGGCCGAGGTGGACGATCGTCGCGAACGCCAGCACGACGATCGCCGCTGCGCCGGTTGCGAGGCACACCCCGCGGCGGCGCAGCGGCGAGCCCATCAACAAGCGGTCGCTCTGTGCATACGAGGCCAAGGCCGCATTCCTCCGCGGAAATCAGTATCCGCTGCCGATTCCAGTGGGACCACCCGACGATACACGCATCATCGAGGGCGGAGGAAGGCGGCGCTCAATGTCCGCTTTACCCCCCAAGAGCAGGTATTGGAACTCGGTGCCCAGGCGCAAGTTTTCCTGTCTGCTTTGACTCGAAGCGGACATAACAGCTCGACATTGGACCTCCGTCCAACTCGACTTCGTGGCTCGGCTATCAAATAATTTTCTGTCGCGGAGGCCAAAATGGCTGGTCCCGGAGAAATCGACATCAGGAGCACCGATGAAGACGGCCACGAAATTTGCGGCAGCTACCGAGTTGCCGCCGGGGTCATTCACGTCACTCTTCCTGATGGCACCAGTACTGAAACTCAGCTGGGCCCCAATGACCTCGCTCCGCAGTTCGCTAAGACACTTCTGCAGGAACTCTACCGCAGAAAACGTGGCGTGAGTTAAGGCCCAAGAAAGTACAACTTTCGATACGCTCCTATGAAGCGGCGACAATTCATCACGCTCATCGGCTGCGCGGCAGTCGGGTGGCCGCTTGCGGTACGCGCACAGCAGCCGAAAGTGCCAACCATCGGTGTTCTGGTAGTTAGGGCTCCGGGTTCTGAACAATTCTGGCGGCTGTTCCGAGAGGGGATGCGTGAGTTGGGTTACGTCGAGGGGCAAAACATTCGATTTTAGTTTCGATCGGACGAAGGCAAGGCAAGTCGCCTTCGCGAATTGGCGGCAGAGTTGGTGCGGCTTAAGGTCGATATCATCGTGGCTTGGTTCACGCCCGCCGCCCGTGCCGCGAAGCAGGCGACGCGAGACATTCTGTCGTCATAGCGCTCGCGGGAAATCCAGTTGAAAGCGGACTTGTCGAGAGCCTCGCCCGGCCAGGCGGAAATGTCACTGGTATGTCGAGTGTCGGCGCGGAGTTGGCGGGCAAAAGCGTAGAATTGATCCAAGAGTTGTTACCGACGGCTCGACGCGTGGCGGCGTTGGCCAACGCCCCTGATCCGTTCTCGCGACTTTTTCTCGAGCAAATCCGACTTCGTGGCCAAGCAACGGGGACCGCGATCGATGCAGTAATGATTAGTAGCGCCGAGGAGCTTGAGACTGCTTTTCCGGCAATGGAGCAAAAGCGGCCCGATGCTATCATCGTTCAAGCGAGTCTGCCGGGCAAACGCGTAGCTATGAGGCACCGAATACCGAGCGTTGGGAACATTCGTGAGTTTGCCGAGGATGGCGGGCTAATGACTTATTCGGCCGCGCAAGCCGTTATGTACCGCCACGCTGCTATCTATGTGGACAAGATCTTGAAAGGTGCGAACCCCGCCGACCTGCCCGTAACGCAACCGACAAAATTCGAGCTGGTCATCAATCCGCCAAAGCGCTCGGCCTCACCGTCCGCCATCACTTCTGGGCCGCACCGACCAACTGATCGAATGACGGCGAATGTCCACTTTTGGGCCCAAAGCGGACATTGGTGCTTGCTCTCCACACGTCTGCTTTCGGGGTAAAGCGGACATTGCACGGCGCAACACGAAATGTCTGCTCATGACCTAAAGCGCATATCGAGCCACTACTTCTGGACGGAACGTCGCCCGGTGCTTTTCTTGCTACCGCCTGGCCTGTCGGACGAGGGCATCGAGCTTTCTCGCTGCCTGGCCACGAGTTCGCTGAGCATCATGAAAACCGCGGCCAGGAAGATGAGCGGAAGGCCGCCGCCGACGATCCCAACGGCAATCTTGATCGAAAGCGGATCTGTGATGCGGATGGCGTGGCAAAAAATATCAATCAGTTTTTCCATCTGTCGTTCTCCGCAAAGCCGGTGTTGACAGCATGGCCCAGCTTAAGCCAATCGCGTCGTCAGCGCTTGAATTAGGAAAGGCCGGGTAACGCCCGGCCTTTCCATTCGCAAACCCGAACATCGCCTCGATCGGTTCGCCGTATCAGGATACGGGCCAGTGATAAACCGCTCAAACGGTTGAGCTGAGCCAGCAAGTTACGAACGCGGAACAATTCCCGCTCGGCCTCGATGCCGGAGATTGCCCGCGTGCACCCATGCCCCAAGGTCCATCTCGACTCTAAGTTGATGCCTGCCGAAAATCTCATTCCAATCGTTGGGGCGGGAGAGAAAGGCAAATGGGCCATGAACCTCGTCTCACTCATCATGAAGTTTCTGACACCTGACATGATCGGCCGGATCGCGAGCGCGCTCGGTCTTAACCAGACCGATACGTCGTCCGCCATCGGTACGGCGGTGCCTGCGTTATTGGCTGCGTTAACGGGCGTTGCCACACAGCCTGACGGTCCGCAAAAGCTTGCTGATGCGGCAAAGCAGGAGGTGGGGACGCTCGATCAATTTGCGAGCATGATTGGTGCTTCGGGTGAAACGTCGGTCGTCGCGCGCGGATCACAGATGCTCGCATCGCTCCTTGGCGATCGGGACAAGACGGCACTCGCCAATGCAGTTGGCAAATATGTCGGATTGGGATCGGCCCCAAGCGGCTCCCTGCTCGCTGCCTTGGCCCCCGTTGTCATGGGCACGATTGCCCAACAGCAAGGCCCGCGCGGTCCGAGCGCAGGAACTATCGCCAGTCTGCTCACGAGCCAAAAGGACAACATCGCTGCCGCGCTTCCCTCGGGGTTTGTCGGATCGCTCGGCGACACGGGCCTGCTCGGCAGCGTCGGCGATTCGGCGCGACGAATGGCTGCGGCAGGCACCGAAACAACACGCGCCGCCGCCGCGTCGGTGGCTCGAACGTTCGACGACACGCGGCGCAGCGCGACAGTCGAGCCCTCGATCAACTGGCTTCTCTGGGCCATTCCCGCGTTGGCGATCGCCGCTTTGCTAATCTGGTTGTTCGCCAAACCAACGGAACAGGCGGTTCAGCAGGGCGTTACGACCGCGCAAAGCCTGATAGTTGGCGGGACTGATCTCGGTAGGCAGGTTACCGACAGCCTCAACAGTCTGCGTACAACACTTACTAGTGTGACGGACACCGCTTCAGCGCAAGCGGCATTGCCGAAACTGCAGGAAGCCACCGCTCAGATCGACAAGGTCGGCGGGATGCTTGGACAAATGTCAGATGCGCAGCGGAAGGCGCTTGCCGGATTGGTTAGTCCCTTCATGTCGACGCTCAATCAGCTATTCGACAAGGTGCTCGCGATTCCTGGCGTGGCGGAGATCATAAAGCCGACGATCGATACGCTCAAAGCGAAGCTGGCAACATTGACCACTTGAAACATCAATTCTCATCGACCGTCAGCATCTGCCGACGGTCGATGCAATTTGAGCCCTGTGGCCCCATGAGAATGTGAAAGACATCAGCTGTTCTCGTGTCCACGAAAATGCACCGGCGATGCGGCGAATGAGCCCGATCTCCGAGCCGCTATGGCAACTCTTCAACATCCACTTGGGAGTACGACGATGCCCAATCTATATGGTCTTCTGACCGAGGCGCAGGACGGCGAGGCAATCGCATGGCTTGGCCGTCAGTTTGGCCTTTCGGCGCAGCAAACCGAGGCGGCGGTCACGGCATTGCTTCCGGCAATCTCTAAGGGCCTGAAGCAATCAACGGCGACACCGGAAGGCCTCGGCAACCTGTTTGCAGTGATGGGACACCAGCACGATCTGCAACCGATGTATGGCGACCCCGAAGCTGCCTTCGCGCGGCAGGGACGAGCGGCGGGAAACGATGTCCTGTCGGCAATATTCGGCTCGCCCGACGTCAGTCGCGCGGTCGCTGACCAAGCGCAGCAGTTTTCCGGCGTGTCCTCGAGCGTCTTGAAGAAGTTGTTGCCGGTGCTCGCCGGGATTCTGATCTCAGGTCTGATGGGGAGCAAACCCGGCAAAGCCGCGGCGCCGCAAGCTGCGCCGCCACCCCAAGGCGGCGGCGGACTGGGCGATATCCTCGGTCAAATTTTTGGACGAGGGTTTGACCCCTCGACCCCATCTCCGAGCCCGCAACAGACACCCGTGCCGGGCGGACAGACCATTCCGACCGGCCCCGAGGCGCAGCCTGTTCCGGGTGGCGATATTCTCGGCCAAATCCTGAAGGAGTTGCAGAAGGGCATTCAGGAAGGGCGTATCAAGCCTGTGATCATCGGCGGCGGACCCATTCAGATTCCTATGCCGGGCGGGCAAGGCGGGCCTGTCCAGATCCCCATGCCGGGCGGGCAAGGCGAAACGATTCCTTCCGGTCAGCAAGCACCGGGCGGCGACATCCTCGGCCAAATCTTGCGTGACCTGCTGGGCGGTGCTGGCGGCCCTGCTCGCACGCCGCAGCCAACCGGGCAATCCGGGGACCTGAAAGACCTGTCGGATTTGAGCAGGAAGCTCGGTGCGATGGACAGCGTTGGAGAAAAAGTGTTCGGCGAGCGCTTCGAGGTTGGTCGAGACATCGAGCAGGATCATCTCGACAACATCCAACGTGTCTTTGATCGTTTCTCCGGCGCGAGGTGACACTGATGGACGATCAAAACTCTGCGGCAGAAAACGATTGGCTGTGCCGCTGTTTGTTTCTAGTTGTTCGCTCGATGCGTTCCTTCACGCAGCTGGCGGACCAGGCGAAGCGCGAGCCACAATAGCAAGATAACAACTGCGAACGCCGCGAGCGGCGCCGCCAGAGCCAGCAGCGACAACAGAAGTGAACCACCGAGTTCCCCGGTCGCGATAACGGGATTGCCGAAGCCGCCCGTGAAGACGGTCGATTTCGCCCTAAGCATGGCGGTAACGCTCTGTGTAAGGCCGGCGGCGCCGCCTCCCGCAATGACCGCCGCCATCCATTTCACCATCGGCGGGAGGTCGGTCATGACCGCCGCTGACACGACAGTGCCTGCGACAAATGCAGCGGGAGTGGCCACGGCGTCGAGCAGGTTGTCGACACCCGGGATGTAATAGGCCAGCACTTCGACGAGCGCCGCTGCGCCGAGCATTGTCAGCGCAAAGGGCGTTCCAAGCCATGCGAAGCTATTGTCCAGCGATAAATGCCCAGTATACGCCGCTCCGCTGACAATCAGCATCGGCAAAAACACCCGAAAGCCGGTCGCAGCGGCCAACGCGACGCCAAGCGCAATAGATAGTGCGAGATCGGAGCCGGTCACAATGATCCAACCTTGTTCAGTGCCAATATTACGCCGTTTTCGCCTCCTGTCGCGAGCGCTGCTCGCCCGTGCCGACGAGTGATCGAGTGAATGGCGAAATGTCCGCTATTGGCCCTTAGCGGACATTTGTCTTGCACCGGCGGGTCTACCGAATTTTCCAGACGGCAGTATCAATGTGTTGGCACTTGGGACACACGAAGGTGAGTAGTTCGTGGCCGGGGCGCTCTGGCTCCGCGCCAAATAGCGCCGTCGCTGTTCCGCATTGGGAGCATTTTTGTCGCTCAATGGAATTGGAATTCGGACGCCCGACGAAAGGTACGAGGAGCTTCGTATTACATACCTTGCACTGATAGATCTGATGTCCTTCCTGCTCACTCGAATTCTCGACGTGCTCACCAGAATATCCGACCTCAATGAGCCACATGGGCACGTCGCATGTGGGACAAATAGGATGCAGGTTGTTTGAAGATGTTACATCCACTCGGCACTGCCAACGGTAGTGTCGCCCTTTTTAACTATTCTAATGTGCGGTCAGTCGTACAGTCCAGCTTCTGTTCCACCGTATGAATGTGATCGCAGGCTTCGCACTGGTAAAAGTGGGTCTGCGCTGTCTTTTCGGCGCCAACTGTGGCTTTCCATTTCAGCTCGCCGCCACAATGATGGAAAGGACCCGGATCGATATCACTCGGTTGCACGGCGTCACTCCACTTATAGGGAGACGCGCCGCCATTTGTTTGGTTCAAATCAGATGTGCCAAACGCTTCGCGGTTGGGCCAAAGTTTGGTTCCAATGTTTCGTTGTCCCGCTTTGGGTCATAAGCGAACATTTTGCCATGCGTCAGCCATGCCCGCTTTACCGCCAAAAGCAGACATTGGCGATGCACTAGTGGATGTCTGCTAAGGGCCAAAAGCGACATTCACTCCTCTAGTGAAGACAGATCCGGCAGTTCTCCAGGAACTCCTGTAACCGGAGGACATTAGCTCCGGTGAACTTGCAGGAGAACGCTATGCCGACACAACTCAGGCTGTTTTCCACCACCCGGTCCGAGAACTTTTCCAGGCTCGAGAAAGAGGTGAACGATTGGCTCGCCGCCAAGGGCGATCGTATCCAGCCAGTGAACAGTCAAACGGCAACTTGCGCCATAGCAAACGGTGAAAGCGGCAAACAATCCCAAGCGGTCATTGTCGCACTTTGGTATCTCGAGGCACCCGAGCGGGAACGCGGGCACCACTGAGACGGGCGGAGGCCCCTGAGCTGCTCGCGTTAACAGACTTAACTAGCGGGTTTTGGCCAGCTGTTGTTTGCACCAGCTCAGGGGCCAATCACAATTTGTCAAACTTTATCACATGGAAATATCTGCTTTTCGTCTATCCATAGCCAATTCGGCCGAAAAGCGCATTGAAAGAACGAAAATCATGCACGCGAAGCACTCGAGCACCGCGCGAGTTGTTTTCATCGGTAATTGCCACATGGCTAAGCTCACGGTGCTTTATCGTGTGGGGTTCGCTGCGCCAGAATCGAACACAGCCTATTACATAAGCAACCAGCTCGACCTGACAGAAGACGATCGAAAAGCGCTGCGCGATGCAGACTGTATTGCTTGGCAAGTCGTCGATGGAGCGACCAATGTTGTGATCGAAGACCTTCCGCGATCATGCGACGTGGTGAAGGTGCCGCTGGTCTCGGCGACGTTCCTATGGCCTTTTGCAGGTCGCCCGCATCCGCGCAACACGCGTCTGCCGTATGCGGAAAACGGACCCTTCGATCCAGAGCTCGGAGACGTTTTTCTGAACGGACTGATCAGCCAAGGTGTCAGTGCTGAGGATGCGGTCGGACGTTACCTCTCTCTTGATTTTTCGACACGTACTGATCTCGATCGCCTATTCGAACTCTGGTTTAACGGGCAGCGCCGTCGCGATTCCGCATGCGGGTTCGAGATCGCAGATTTCGTCGCGCAGTCGTTCCGGACAGAGCAGGTCTTCCTCACGCCGCACCATCCCAATCTTCCTGTGTTCCAGAGTCTTGCACGGCAGTTGTTCCACCGTATCGGGTGTGAGCCTGTAAGGAGGGAAAATGTTCTCGCAGGTTTGTGGCGTAGTCCCTTCGCGCCGGGCTGTCTGCCGATTCATCCGGCGGTTGCGCGACACTTCAATTTGCAATGGGTGACTGAAGACCAACGCTATCCTATCCGTAGCGAGGGAAGCTTCACCTTCCCGGAATATGTCCGCCGTTACATGGCGTACGAATGGAACGAGCCCCTCGCGAGAGGTATGCGAGGCATAGCTACGGACGATGCGGACAAACGGCTTGAGACATTGCGTCAGGGTCTCGCTCTTTCGCCTGCTTCCGCCGACGGGCATGCAACACACGCTCAAATCTTGATGCGATTGGGCCGAAACGCCGAGGCTCTAAAGGCTGCGAAAACCGCGGTTGCATGCGATGCTTCACATCCGGAGACGCATGCGGTCCTGGGTGCCTGCCTTTTGAAGAGCGGGGATACGCTGGGCGCGGAAGCATCGTTCCGGAAAGCTCTAACGATTCACCCGGCTTATGGTTGGCCAGGTTTTGAACTCGCCCGTCTGTTGTTAAGCCAAGGACGACTCCCAGACGCCGAGCAAACTGTCCAGATGTGCTTGTCTTATCATCCGTACGAGGCGCAGCTGATCATCCTCGCGGCCAAGGTTTTGGCGGCAAGTGAAGAGTTCGAGAAGGCGGAAGCACTGCTGCGTCGCGCTATTACCCTCCATCCGAAAATGGCTTTGCTTCGATGTGAACTGGCCGTCTTGCTTACGAATAAACTGCGTCGCGACGTTATCGCCGAATATCAGGCGGTCATCGACGCTTCTGGCGAAGATGCCGATCTCCGTTGCGGCATGGGCCAAATTCTCGTGACCTTAGGACGCGATCGCGATGCGGAGGTCGAGTTTCGGCGCGCCGTGAAGCTGCGCCCGACGGAGATCGGCTACAAGATCCAGCTCGCGGAATGTCTCTTTCGCCAGCGTCGTTACAAGGATTCTCTTTCGATCGTCGAGGAAGCGATGCAGTCCGGCGCCTCGGACCCAAGGATTAAGGACCTCCGCGAACGCCTGCAGGCAGCGCTAGAGGCGCCGGCATCAGCCGCTCGCCCAGGCGCAAAACGCCGTATTCGGTCAAATGAGCCGATTTCGGCCGAAGCGCACATAGGCTAGGGGCGCAGAAATGGGCGAGGGTGCAAGCGCGCTTGGCCTCTACTGGCTCCCCGAAAATCCGGGTTGGAGCCGTGAGGCCGCCGCCTTAGATCGGGCCGTGGCGGAGGAGCGGACCTGGCGCAAACTCGTCGAGTTGGCGAACGCGCGACTCGATCTTATCCGCACAATACGCCTTGATCGCCTGCTGCAGAAGCTATTCGGTGACAAACCGCCGTCGCATCTTTCCACTAGGCCGGTGCGCCTCGCGGTGCTCGGCTCCTCCGTCACCACGCATTTGCTGCCAGGGATTCGCGTTGCCGGGTTAAGGCGCGATCTCTGGGTGGAGACTTACGAACCTGGTTTCAACCAGTACTACGCAGAATTGAATGAATCGGGCTCCGGCCTTGACGATTTCGAACCGAACGCCATCTTGTTTGCGTTCGACGCCCATCATTGTACCCGCGAGATGCGTTCCGACGCCGGGCGAGGCGATGCGGACGCGGCGCTCGACGCCTTGATTGCACATTTGCACGACTGTTGCGGCAAAGCCCGCGACAGATATGGCTGTCACATCCTGGTGCAGACGCCATTGCCAATCTTGCCGGGCTTGCTTGGCAATAATGAGCATCGATTGCCTGGTTCGTATCAGCGCTTCATCGAAAAATTCAGTGAAAAGCTGCGCGACTTTGTCGAGGAGGAGGGCATCGATCTCGTCGCCGTCGATGCCCGCGCCGCTTGGGACGGCGTACGAAATTGGCATGACCCGGCATTGTGGCGCCGGGCGAAACAGGAAATCAGCCCGGCTATGACGCCGATCTATGGAGACCTCGTCGCGCGCGTTCTGGCTGCGAGGCAGGGGCGTTCCCGCAAGTGCCTTGTGCTCGATCTCGATAACACCTTGTGGGGCGGAGTCGTCGGGGATGACGGTGTGGGGGGCTTGTTCTTGGACAAGGCAGCGCCGCCGGCAAGTCCTTTCTAGCTCTTCAAGGCTATGCGCGCGATCTGGCTCGGCGCGGCATAATCCTGGCCGTCTGCTCCAAGAACGATGAAGCGAATGCGGTCGCCGCCTTCGACAAGCACCCCGAGATGCTTCTCAAGCGAACCGACGTCGCTGCCTTCATGGCGAACTGGAATGACAAAGCGAGCAACATCCAGACCATCTCTCGGGAACTGAACATCGGCCTCGATTCGCTCGTCTTCGTCGACGACAATCCTGTCGAGCGTGATTTCGTCCGCTCTGTTCTGCCCATGGTCGCTGTGCCAGAAATCCCCAGCGATCCCGCCCTGGTACCGCAATGTCTTATGGACGCCGGATATTTCGAGGCGACGATCATAACAAACGACGATTTACAAAGGACCGAGCAGTATCAAGCAAACCGCGAGCGAGCGCAGCAGGCGGCAGCGGCTCCTGACCTGCAAACCTATTTGCTCGGTCTGAAAATGCAGCTCATCTGGGGCCGCTTTGATGCAGAGAACCTGCAGCGCATTGTCCAACTTATCAATAAGACAAATCAGTTTAATCTGATGACGAAGCGCTGCACCGAGGAGGAAATCTTGCGCTTCGGTGCGGATCCGGATTGTCTCGGCTTGCATTTCAGGTTGGTCGACAAGTTCGGTGACAATGGCATTATCGCCGTTGTGATGGGGCGAATGGACGCGACCCTCGACATGATGATCGAAAATTGGTTGATGAGTTGCAGGGTGATCGGCCGTCAGGTCGAAAAAGCTATTCTTGACGTTTTCGCAGCGCAAGCATCCGATCTTGGCGCGCAACGCCTGGTCGGCGTCTATCGAGCGACAGAAAAAAACGAGATGGTGAAGGACCATTATCCGAAATTGGGCTTTACGCCATTGGCTACCAACGGAATGGCGCGCTGGAGCCTCGATCTGCAAACATATCAAGCGCGTTTGGCGCCCATCGAAATCGTCAGAAGGATGCCCGCGTGAGCGAGGAGGAAATTTACGCCGGTCTGACCGACATCGTCCGCGAGATTTTTGGCGACGATACCATTGTGTTGAATGCGCGCACGACCGCCCCTGACATCAAAGGTTGGGACTCTATCAATAATATCAACATTATTGTCGCGGCGGAGGTCCGTTTTGGTGTCCGGCTCTCAGGTGAAGAGATTGAATCCCTCGCAAACGTCGGTGAGTTCGTCCGAGCAATCCGCGCACGATTGACCACTTAGGAACAGATTCAACTCCGCGAGAATTGACGCGCTCCGGCTACAGCTCTGACCGGATGGCCTGGAGCAACTTGAAGCGCATCGCGCCGTCATTGCTCCGCAGCGAGATCACGAAGCGCACCTGCCCGTGGCTGGAGGTGCTGGCGTAACCCGCCAGTGTGCGGACGCCGTCGAGAGTGCCGGTCTTGTTCGCGCCGCCATCACGGCCGCGGAGCAGGTTGGCGTGGGGCGCGAAGAGGTCCAGCACCTTGGCGAGGCCGCGCGCCATGAAGCGGTTGCCGCGGCTGATGCCCGAGCCCTCCTCGAGATAGATAGCTTCGACGATGCCGTGCGCGGCGAGCATCTCGCGCGCGACCTGTAGTGATTTCTCGAGGCTGACGGGACCGCCCTGGCGGTGGCCGCCGATCTCCAGGAAGACCTGGTTGGCGATGTAGTTGTTGGAGCCGAGGAGCAATTCGACGAGGACCTGCGAAAGCGTGCGCGACTGCTGGTGAACATAGACCGGTTCCAGGCCCTTAGGTACAGACCCGGTTGAAATCTTGCCCTTGACGCTGCCGCCAGCCTGCTCGATGAACGCCGCGATCAGTTCGCCGGCATATCGCAAACTCACCGCAGGGTCTTGGCTCAGGCTGATGCGGCCACGACCTTTCGGGCCCCGCGCCCGGAACTGGCTGATCGCCAGCGGGGTGATCGGGGTCTGCTTCTCGGCGGAGCGGATGCTGTTGCCGTGGCGCTCGGCGTAGATCGTGTTGAAGTTCACCGCCAGGGCAGAGTTCAGAGCGTCGTAGGACTCGTTGCTCTCCTCGATGCCCGGGATGCGGAGGTTGGCGGGGTAGTAGCTCGCGTCGAGCACGACGCCGGTTAGCGGCTCCTTGCCGACCGCGGCGACCAGCCGGGGCGCGAGGAGAGCCAGCTCTTCCGAAATCAGGAAAGGATCTCCGCCGCCGCGCACGTACAGCACCCGCTTGTTATCCAGGTAGAAACGGGTCTGGAAGCGGTAGTCAGCGCCCAGGACCTCCAGCGCCAGCCAGGCAGTCACGATCTTGGCAATCGAGGCGGGCACGAATGGCTTGTCAGCGTTCTGGGCCACCAACTCGTTGCCATCGGCGTCCATCACCAGCACCAGCCCCGACGGAGCCAGCGCCGCGACCTTCTCCTTGGCACCGGCGAGGGCCGGCGCGGGCAACAGGATCAGAGCAAAAAGGAGCAGGCGAGACCACATAGCAACCCCTGCATGGGATCGATTCGGTTACCGGTTCGGGAGCGTGCAAAGGAATTGATGTGCGCGGGCACGCTCTTTGGTGGTTACGCACATCGCACATGAGTTCGATTAGTCAAATCAATACGATCTTATTTACATGCTCAAGGAAAAAACCGGCAAATCACTTGGTCTTGCGGGGACTTCTTCGTCGGCCGCGCAAGAACCGATAGAACATGGCCCGACGCTCTGATCGCTGGGGTTATTGCCCGGATCAAATCCGATACTTTACCGCGATCCCGAACTCATAAACCAATCGCCCCCCAAGCCAGCCACCGACAGCCATCAGCAGGAAACCCAGCACCGCGAAGGCAACAACAGCCAGCCGCGCCGTCGAACCGGTCAATTCGGGTGAAATTGACAACACTAGCGCAACCAGAAAACAGACCCAGACCGTTGCCATGACGAGCATGTGCCACGTCGCCACCCGCATGGCCTCGCTGCGGCTGTCGATTGTGCGAAGCTCAAGCAAGCCGGCGATCATTGCCAGCATTGCCATGACCAATCCCGCACCGTTGGCGAATTTGGCTATTACGTCGATCGTTTCTGTTAAGCCAGCCGCGCCCGCAACATAGGCCCCGACAGCGACGGTCCAAAAAACAATCGGAAAATGAACCAGCATCGGATGGATTGGGTGGCCAAAAATTCGCATCGGATCGGTTCGCTTGCCTGAGCTAGATCACGCCGACGACAGCTCCGAGCAACGTCAGGAATCCGATGACGGCGACGCCGGCGTGAACGAACACGACAGCCTTCGGCGCGATCTCGCCACGCAAATGGATGGACGCCAGGTAGAATCCGCCGAGCGCCGCTATTGCGAGGATGATCAGCGCTGTCAGCGCCGCACCGGAGATGCCGGTCGAGAGCGCCGCATAAATGACGAGCAGCAACCCGATGGCGCCAAGAGCAGCGTGAACCAGCGACAGCGCCCACGGAGCAAGCTTCGCGCGCAGGACATAACTCGCGAGTACGAGGCCGCCAAGAGCCCCAATAGCGAAAACGACGACGGCATAGGTCAGCATTGCAATCCTCCACCGTACCGATGTTGATGGCCGTTAGATGCGATCGGGACGGAAAGGTTCCCGTCCCCCCTGGCCATGTAGAAATCGCAGGTACAGTGCGAGGATCATGTCGTTGCTGGCGGCCGCCAGGAGCCTTTTTTCACGGTGTCTGGCGGTGGCGTGCGTGCATGCTGGGGCTCGGCGGCCCAACGTTAAATGCCGAACCGCGCCGTCTAGCTTCGCCGTTTTGATTTGGGTTTTTCGGCAGGGGACTCAGCCGCATCTCGCGCCAGCCGTGCCGCGCGAAGGGCAGCGATACGCCGCATGGCGGCCTCATGTTTTTCTCGATATTCCCGCATTGCTTGAGCTTTATCCGCCTCGGTCTGCTTATCGACCATGATTCCCTCTTCGCGCTGCGTATCGACTAGATATAGGTAGCGGCCCGCAAATCTCAACCGCGGGTGTTCGTCCAAACTGTCGTGGCAGGCAGGTACCAGGAGTCGCATCAATCCGGTCCGTATACGCCGATTATTGGCCCCAACGGCAGGAAGTTGCTATTCCTCCGCAGTGCGGGCGAATAAAAGCTGGTGGCGCTACCGCCGTCCAAAAACAGAGCATTCTTGCTCCGAAGCTTATCCCGGAAGAGACGCGCGAACTCGCCAAACGAAACTTCTGATTCCGAGACGGCGAACACGACCGAGTTAGGATCGCGGCTGCCGACACCGGCTCGATATTTTCTTGATCCGCCATATCGAGCGAAACGAGCATGCACCTTCCCGTCTATGACCAGCATCGGTCCCGACTGGGTGGCGAAGTCTACCTGAGGCCTCTGTTTGATGAATAAGCGAGTTTCCACGACTCCGCCGATCTCCCCGGTCACATAAAACACGCCGTTTGGTCTCATGTGGAAGTTACCGGGACCCGCGCTGGTATTGGCACGGACCAGCTCCCGACCTCCCTCGACGTACAGGCCGACCGGGGAGTTGTCCGGGTGGTACATGCCACCATTTGTCGCGAAAAGAAGGCGTCCCGAGTTACCGAACGCGCGCGGCAACGAGGAAGGATATCCGTAAGGTTGTCCGTCCGGCTTTTTCCAGAACAGCCTGACGGACTGACGTCGCAGGTCCACCTCGCACACTGTGTATTCGCTTTGCTCATAAGTGACGCGCTGGCAGGGTGCAGATTCCGCGCGAACCGAAACCGCCGGAATGAGCAAAAGGAAGAGGGCCAGGACAAGTTTTGAAGAATTTTTCACCACGATCAAACGGCCCGCGCTGACGACATGCTCGAATAGATGCTGACGTTACCAGGACAGACTGAGTCAGTTCCTGTCGGACAGTCCCTGGTGTGGGTGACGTCGGTCGCCACGTCTATTCGACTTGCGCACGTATGTAATTATGGCCTCGGGGTTTGCCTGCTTGGCCTTAAGGGCAGCAATCAGCGCGTCCTCGGCTTCAATTGTTAAAACCTTGGAACGCGTTTTATCCCTAAGACCGACAATGTACGAGATCATGAGGTCCTCAATTGGCAATGTGAGGCCAAGGGCATGATGGACCCGGCGCTTTGCCTTGTCGACTGCCGCAAGGTGTGGTCCGGTCGAAGACCGGCGCGCCGCCATCCGCGAGGGTGCATCGCAAAGGCCGAATTGGCGGTCCAGCCGGTAGGAAAGGGACGCACGACGCGATAAAAGAGCTCATGAGAAAAATCGTCCTTGCGATTGTTGTTGCAGTTTTGCCGACCTGGGTCGCGGTTGCTCAACAGCCAAATCAGCCGCGTAAGAACCCTCCTAAGTCGAAAACACTGCACCCCGCTGTCAGTGGCAATCCGTGCGCACAATATGGCCCGGGCTTCGTGAAGGTTGCGGGCTCTGATATGTGCGTAAAGATCGGTGGCAGCGTTAGCATCGAAGCAGGGGCGGGGGTAGGCGCTGACGGGCCCAAATCCTGCGGAAGGCAACAATTGGACTTCGGTCCAACTCGATCCTGTTTTTCGTCCATCGCATTATTGCCTGCAGATACCGAGATCGTGGGCGACAAGAAGCGCGGAAGACAGGGAGACACACATGTTGCGTACAATACTTGCAATCGCAGTTGCGGGCCTGATTTTCGCCGCCGTGTCGGGAACCGCGCAAGCGACGCCGATCACGCCGATACCGGTGAGTGCCCTTGCCGACCTCAACATTTTGACGGACGTGGCTTGGCGTCGCTGTTGGCGCGACCGTTGGGGTCGCCTCCATTGCCGCCGCTGCTGGCGTGATCGCTGGGGCCGCGTGCGTTGTCGGTAATTGTAGGGCCGGAAGACGCTGAACTCTGGAGAAGGCCGCCGTCGGAAACGACGGCGGCCTTGGCACTCGTTCCGCTGTATGCGTCTACCGCATCGCCTGCGATCCGACGCAGGATCCCTCGCTAGAATTTTGGCCTTGGGGCCATGATGTTTTGAGGGCCAAACGGATTGGCGCGATTTTTCGGCCATTGGCCCTTGGTCCAACTCGATTGGAGCTCGCATTGGGTCAAGAGTCTGGCCGGTTGAAAGCTATCGAACAGGGAGACCGTGATGCTCTTCGACGGAGGTTACACCTATTCCAACTTTTTGATGAATGTGATCGCCATATTTGCATTTGTCGTTTGGTTCTGGCTGCTCGTTGTCATCTTCGGCGATCTGGTCAGACGTAACGACATCTCCGGTTGGGGCAAGGCGCTGTGGGTGATCGGTCTGGTGATTTTTTCCTATCTCGGCATCCTCGCCTATCTGATCACTCAAGGAAGAGGAATGGCGGAGCGTAACGCGCAGCAAGCGCAGCAGGCGCGCGACGAACTGCGCCGCGTGGTCGGCTTCAGCGTGGCGGATGAAATCACCAAGCTCGATCAGCTGAAGAAGTCGGGATCGATAACAGACGACGAGTTTCGGCGCCTTCGGGCCAAGGTGGTCTAGCGCCGATAATGGTTGCTTCGCGGCGCGCGATAAAATTCGGTTTCGCTGCGCTGGCAGCGACTGCGATGCTGGCATGGATGTCGAACGACTCCAGCGCGGCTACCGGTGAGATTCGCATCACGATCACGAGGGCGCAGTTCGTCGTCGGCGGGGGGAGGGGCGTTTTGCACCTTCATGGCGAGCGCTATCCCCTTCGCGTGGGCGGAGTCAGTGCCGGCCCCTTTGGGGCAGCACGGGTAGACCTAGCGGGACGTGCCTACAACATGCGAAACGCCGCCAGCATCCACGGCATCTATTCGACCGTTCCAGAAACAGGTCGGGCAGGGACATTTCGGCTGCGGAACTGGCACGGCGTTGTTTTGGAGTTGCGCGGACGGCAGGGCGTCAAGCCATCCGTTGACCTGAACGGATTGCAAATATCCTTGAGATGATCTCGGCCCCGATTCGAGTCCGTGCCTTCTGGCCAACAACATCAATGGTTTCTTGCCTTTCGCTAATTCAGGTCGAAATCATGTCGCGTCAATGTTGAACTCGATCCCGAAGGCGTCGTCATCGGTGACGACCTGCGGAAATACTTTGAGCGACTTGAGGGCACTGACGGCATCGTGCTGAGTGACGCCAAGCGCGCTTGGTACGCGAAGAAAATCGAGACGCAGCTTGAGGATATGAAGCGCGAATATCCGTCAACGCCAGCCGAGGCATTCGAGGCCAGCATTGAGGGCGCTTACTACGCCGAGCAACTCGCGAAGGCAGAATTGCAAGGCCGTATCGGTCCGTTCCATGCAGCGCCAGAACTTCCGGTCAACACCGCATGGGATATCGGCGTCGGAGATGCCACGGCGATCTGGTTCTGGCAGAAGTTGCGGGACAAGATTCAGCTTGTCGGCCAGTACGAAAATTCCGGGGAGGGACTGCCGCACTATATCGACGTGCTGAAGCAGTACCAGCGGCGACATGGTTAAACGTATGCCAGCCACATCGTTCCCCACGACGCGCGCGTGAAAGAATTTGGCACGGGCCGGACGCGCATTGAGGAAATGATGGCGGCGGGTATTCGGCCATCGGTATGCCCCGCGCATTCGCTCGAAGACAGCATCAACGCTGTGCGCGCAACTCTGCCGCATTGCTACTTTGATGAAGCCGAATGCAGCACCGGCATTCGTCACCTGAAAAGCTACAGAAAAGACTGGGACGAAACCCGCGGGTGCTGGAAGGACAAGCCCCGCCACGATGGCTCGTCACACGCCGCCGACGCCTTCCGCTATCTGTCGATGGCATGGCGGGAAATGCCGACCGAGACTGTCGCGCCGCCGACGACGAAGGAAATCATTCGGGACATGTGCAAACCGCGCACGTTCAACGAAATGTGGCGTCAGCATTACGAAGAGCTGGGCCAGCACGGTGACGTTGAACTTGAAGACGGCGCCGAAGATTTCAACTTGAGTGAAAACACAAACAACTTGGAGTTCAAATGAAAGCGAGAGTCCTGGGCCGCTGCGTGACCTTCAATGGTTCGTATGCCTTCCTGCGCCCAATCGGGGGCGGCAAACAAGACAGAGATGTGTTTGCTTATGTCGATGAGTTGCCTAACGGCACAATCAACGTCGGCGACAAATGCACCTTTGATGTCATGCCCGACCCTTACAAGCCCAAACGCATGAGGGCGACAAACGTCGTTCTAGTGGACGACGACAAAAAACCGGCCCGTAAAATTATCAAAAGGTCGGCGCCGGGGATGTAGGCTGAGGGTGCTATGGCCAATACTAGGCCTCATAAACCCTTCTAGCCTATCCAGGCGATTTGCTAGATAGATTTTTGGGGCCAGGCTGACTTGGGCTTGGGTTCAAGTCGTCCCGACTCGCCGTTCGCGAGGCGGGTCGGGACGCACCAAATCAGTTGACCCACCATTATCAAATTGGCGGTGACGGCGGAAGTAACCGCACTGCCAGGGCCGCGTCTGCGTCTCTCAGCGTAGGCGCGGCTCTTTCATAAGATGTGCGGAACTACTCTGGCATCTGTCGATTTCGATGGTGCTGCCCAGCTGTCCTGAACTGGCAGTCCGAAAGGGGACCGAAGGGCTGCCACTCCCACTCCACTGGCAGCCCTTCTTCTTTAGAAGCCACCTCGAAGACACGTACTTTTTATTACGCAGGATATAGCTGCTTGATATTTTTAAGTCTGCGGCAGCCTGTTTTCGATTGCCTCGGGCAGGCGACCGCATAGGGACCGTGGGGCGAACCTCCAGCGGTCCCTAGTTGTTTTTCCTGGCATGAAGCCAGAGATGGCCATTGTGTTGATCGGTTTGGCGGTTACCGGCTTGATCTTCGCGGTATTTATCACTCTCGGCCAAACCCTTTTAGGGAAGCCGTTCGGGATTGCTGAAACTTCAGCTTGTTCCCGTTGTTAAAGGCCGGGAAGCGGTCGCAGTCCATAACCTGCGGCTTGCATCCCCGGAAGGGCTACCACAAGCCCCCTTGTCTCGGTGGCCCTTCCGCCTCTGAAATCCTGTATCGACGGCATGGTATCGCGTACTTAAGGGCGCGGCAGGCCATTAAACGCACCTGCCGCTTTCATCCGGCTACCGACTCCAGATTCATGTCCGCGATGGCCGGGTGCCAATTCGGGTGCCAACTTTTCTGAAAAGATAGCGATTGCCGGTGTGGTTACGTCCGCCACCCCCGGCAGCCGCTTTGCGCTACAGCCGGGATGGAGAAGCCGGCGGTGCGCTAACTGCCACGCCGACGAGCACGCAGCAGATTCCTGAGATAAAAAATCCCGCCTTAGCGGGTGTGAGGGGTCACTACGACGCGGGAGTTTGGGTATTAGCAAGAGAGCGCCATCTTTAACGGCGCGAGTGCCAACCTAACCAACACCCTCGCACCACCCGCGTATTAGACTTAATATGTTGCCGACCGGCGGTAGCCCTTTTTTGTTCGTCTGAGTCGTGCACCGTGCCGAGTGACAATTTGTCAAATTTTGTCGGCAGCGCTTCTTGCATCAAAAGGGTTAAATGTTGTGCGCACTGCCGATCATACATTGGAAACCCCTCCCCGTTGGCCGGCTTTGCGGACTACCTGATAGAAGCCAAGAACCACAGCGTATACCCAACTCGCTGTGGTTCTTTTCTATTGCGAAAAGTCATTGCGAATATCGCGCTGAACGGCATTTGCAAAAAATTTGGAACTAGGAGTCGTCTATCGAACAGATGACTTCACGCCGCCCTGCCATATTTGCGGGCGATGAGGTGACCAGTGGCAAATCGGGCCGCACCTGAGATCGTCGATACGTCGAATCTTACGGATGCTGACTGGGCCGAAATAAACAAGCTGAGACAGGCTTACGAAACGGGCGGTCAAAAAGCATTCTCAAAAGCCCTCGATGAGTTGGCGGACCGTGATCCGGTCGAATACTTCACTATTGTGGCGGCTTATTTCCCGCACGCGGTTATGGAAGTCATCGAAGATAACACTGCAGCAGGATTCACTGAGGAGGAATTCTACGAAATCGATGCCGCAAACGATAGTCCGACGAGACATTAGGTCCTCACTGCAGTGTAGGACTCATCACTCGCATTGCGCGTCACGTTCGCTTATATCGGCGGCATGTTGTCGCGTAGCTCTCGCGGCAGGCCATTAAACGCGCATGATAGACAAACCACCAAAACCGCAAGGAGAAGAGCCGCGTTCGGAGCCAGAGGTCATTCCGCCGGGTCAGGCGGAACGAGATACACCGCGAATGCGCGTCTTTGTTGATACGCACAGCACCCGCGTTCATATCGGGAAGCCTTCGCTGCTCGGCATTATTCTGGTGATATTGATCACGGGCCTCCTATCAGCAGTGCTGATGATTCTGCTATTCGGCGCTTTGCTGGTCGCGCTGCCTGCGGTCGTGCTGTTAGTTACCGTCGCAATCGTTGCCGGGTTATTGCGGGTTTATTTTCAGCGTGCGCCCTAGGGCGCAATGCCCCGCGATGGCAGCCCTTCTTTTTGCCATTACATGACCTGAGGAAGCCAGTGCGTATCAGGAGTGTATTTCAGTGATGAAGATCGAGGGACTGCCGGTAATCGCGATGTCGATCGGTTCTACGCACTAGAGGCGGCGGTCGCAGCGGAGAAAAAACAGAAACGCAGACACCGATACAAATGGGAAAAATGAAAGGCATCCAAGGCATCCGCTGATGATGAGCGCGTCGACTTGGCGCGTGCCATCCATCAATTGAAGGCAACGCATGGCCCGCGCATCGTGGCGCATCTGTTGTTACCACCAGGCGCGCGCGCTTGCTGAAAGTTCTCAAGCGCCGGTTTGGTTTTCAATGCGTGGACCTAAAAGCGCCCGGCCAAAGGTTAAACCGGGGCGACCTATTGTTTGTCCGCCGCAATTTGTTGTGGAAAAATGTCTCGTCACCCGCCCAATTGTATCCACGGTGCGCCCGAGTTCTGCGAAAAGAAACAATCTTGGGGCAAGGAGTATCACAGATGATGGGTGCTCGAGGCTTGGTTGTTATCTTCAAAGACGGGCGGCGGCACGAGTTCAATCTCAAAAAAGAAACGACGTGGCAATATGTATTCTATCTGCTGAAATGGATCGCTCTTTTTTATCCTGATCACGAAAAAATTGAATTGATGCGAAAAGAGCAAGGCCCGGCTCATGACCGGGGGCTTTACATGCGCGCCCAACAGACCCCAACAACGTCTGGATCAGTGGCCGCATAGACGCGATTCGCACGTTGCGCTATGCCGCCACCGCTCAGCGCATGAGGGTGGTGGCATACAAGGCGCTTGATGCCAATACTATGATCAGAAGACCTACCAGAAGAGCTCGTATGTCGTCTGGCATGGAGTTTTCCCGACAGAAAGCCCCAACCTTATGGTCTGAGTCGCCAAGCAAAACAATCTTTTGCAAAGCAGTGGCGGAAGGGCCACCCGTTTCTGGGAGGAATGGGGGATGGGGGAGTCCCGGCAGCACCATTGAAACCAGCTAGGGCTGGGGGCAAGGGTGCGCGCGGGTTAATCCTTACACGAAATCGCACCACTCTTTTGGTCGAATGCTCGCATTGCACTTTCGGCAA
>Ga0081455_10002175_pt1 | contig 23378 bp, 22 predicted proteins | sample TabmetS3T2R1_FD_70207 | JGI IMG/M metagenome (GOLD analysis project Ga0081455, IMG submission 70207) | Tabebuia heterophylla rhizosphere microbial communities from the University of Puerto Rico - S3T2R1 | ecosystem: Host-associated > Plants > Roots > Rhizosphere ...
CGAAGCCACGATGCCATTGCTCTGGCACAGCGGTTGTCGCAGCCCTATAGCCTAAGTGCTCCGTTTCATAAATGATGTCCGGGTTATGCTGCCTCCTTGAGGCAGGTGAATCGGGCATCTGCGAGCGCCCTTTGACGGGCCTCGATCTTTGCGAACAATGCGGTCAGTTTGGCACGGTCAAACTTCCACTGAAAAGGTGTTGGGTGTTGATTCGAAAGCTCTTCGTACAAGGCCAGGCGGAGCCGGACCGCTTCCAAGTCGGCAAAGTCATTGGGCGTCAGTACCTTGCGTTGGATGATGGAGAAGTAGATTGCGACTTGATTGAGCCAACTGGCGTGGACCGGCGTATGGACCACAATGATCCGGGAATCGACCTGATGCAGCCGCGTCTTCGAGGTCTCACCGCGATGCGACGAGCCATTGTCCACGATCCAAAACAGCCGTTCACCAGACCGGTACGGTTCCTCCGCCAGCACTTGTTTGACCAGCCGGCCAAAGGGTTCAATCCCGGTCGTCGGTTCACACCGACCCATCACATGTCCCCGACGCACGTCCCAGGCAGCCAGATATTGCAGGGCACCACCGCGCTCGTATTCGTGCTCGATATAGGCCGCTCGGCCCGGCGCGGGAGGCAGGGAGGGATGACAACGGCGGCGGGCCTGGATGCTGGTCTTCTCATCGGCGCTGAGGATGTGGTCCTTGGGGCCAAGAGGCGGGCCTTGCCACAGGCCCGCATAGAGGTCCAGAATGGGGCCGGCCTTGGCGGCGAAGTGGGGATCGCGCGGAAAAATCCAGTACTTATACCGCCACGGTTTGAGGGCATCCGTCTCGAGAATCCGCCACACGGTGCTGCGACTGATCGATGTCCCCAGCACTTTGCGAACCCGGGCCGTGACGTCGGCCCGGGACTGTCGGCTCAGCGGTTGCTGGGTTTCGGCGACCAGTTCACAGGCGACCGCCTTGACCAGCGCGTGGTCCAGCGGGGGAAAAATCCGCTTTGCGGCCCCGTCCCGGCTTGTCGTCCAGAGCAAAGTCCCCCGTGGCCCAACGGTGTCGCCAACGGCGCACAGACCGCGGATGGAGTTGCACCCGCTGTGCCGCCTCGCTGTTGGACACCAGCGGTTGTTGAGCCAAGAGCAGGACCAGGGCGGCTCGTTGGCGCAACTGGTACGGCACAGTCCTTTGGCAGGCAATCTTTGCCGCCTGCTCCAAGAATGTCGGTGGGAACTCAGGCCGATAGCTCGGTAAGGGACCACACATGGGAGGCATCCTCTGGCAAAAGCGCTCGCAACGGCCATCAATATGCCTCCCAGTGTAGCCTCAAATCGAGCCCAAAACTAGGACACTAATTCTGAAACGGAGCCCTAAGTCATGCACCCGCGCTCCATCCGTGCCCGCCTGACCCTCTGGTATACTGGTCTCCTGACCGTCACCATCCTCCTGCTGGGCGCCAGCGCCTATAGCCTGCTGGGCTATAGCTTGGCCCGCGACATCGATCGAGCCCTGCACGGGGTGGCGGTGGCCCTCGCCGAGCAGCCTTCCCGAAGCCGCGTGCCGACGGTGGCGCCAGACATTGACGCCATTTTTCGGCGATTTTTTGGAATATCGCCCTGGGACCGCTATGTCGAGCGGCGCCATCCTTGGAGCGACCGCCCTCCCCAGGAGTCACCTTCCGGTACCGGGCGACTGCCATTGAGCGCCCAGGCTCTGCACCGCGCGTCCGAAGGCTTGGAGACATTTGAAACGTTAGAAGGACTGGGGCCATATCCTGTGCGGGTCCTGACCCATCCAGTGCAGGAGGCTGGGCGTAGCACCAGCCTCATCCAGGTGGGGATGTCGTTGGAGAGCGTGTCCGGCACACGCCGCCGCTTTCTCCTCGTCCTGGCCGCCGTGTTGCCCCTGGCAGTGCTGCTGGCTGGCGGCGGTGGCTGGCTCCTGGCACGACGCGCCCTGCGGCCGGTGGACCAGATGACCGAGGCGGCCCGGCGCATCAGTGCCGAGCATCTCGACGCGCGTGTGCACACGACCGGGACTGGCGATGAGCTGGATCGGCTGGCAGCGACCCTGAACGCTATGCTGGCGCGCCTGGATGTCACCTTTCGTCAGATGCGCCAATTCAGCGCCGACGCCTCTCACGAGTTACAAACCCCGCTCACCATCTTGCAAGGCGAGTTAGAGGTCGCGCTCCGCGCGCCCAGAACCCCGGACGACTATCGCCGTGTGTTGACGAGTGCGCTGGAGGAGAGCAACAGGATTGCGCGTCTGGTGGAAGGGTTGCTGCTCTTGGCGCGTGCCGATGCCGGGGTGCTCCGCATGGACCACCAAGCGGTTGACCTCGCCCGTCTGGTGGCCGAGGTCTGCGCGCACAGCCAGGTGCTGGCCAAAGCGCGTGGGGTGACGTTGGATCTCGGACCGCTGACCCCCGTGACGATGCAGGGCGATCCGCAGCACCTCCGGCGGCTGCTCGTGAACCTCGTGGACAACGGCCTCAAATACACCCCCGCCGGCGGGCGCGTGACCCTGGCGCTGCACCAGGACAGCGCCTGGGCCGTCCTGCGCGTCGCGGATACCGGTATCGGTCTCGCTCCAGGGGAACAGGAACGGATCTTTCAGCGCTTTTATCGGGCCCCTACTGCCATGTCGAGGGAGGCAGAGGGCTCAGGGCTGGGGCTCTGCATCGCGCGCTCTATTGTAGAAGCCCATGGTGGCGCTATCCAGGTCGAGAGCGCTGAGGGCCATGGCAGTCTATTTACCGTGCGTCTGCCGCTTTGACTTTGGCTCTTTCTCCCCTGCATCGCCTTGCATGAGAAAATTCTAATGCTGTTCTAATCCCCCTCTCATTGGCCTCCTATATATTGATACCCAGAAAGCTCATATGGGCGATGTTCCAGAGCGATGCATCGCTCCAGAGATCGTTAACATCCCGGAAGGAGGCATTGAGATGCTTCATAGGTTCAAACAGCACATAGCAAGCAAGCGGTTTGGAGCGAGGACTATGGCCAGTGTGACACTGTCCTCTCTCTTCGTGGGCTTACTCATGGCGTCAAGTGTGCAGTGGACTCCCATGTCTATAGCCCAGGGACTCGACCAGAAAGCCACGCGCGTCGTCGGAACGTCGACGATCCCCAGCTCCTTCACTGAGTTAGCGGAGCGGCTGGGTCCCACCGTGGTGAATATCCAGGTGACCAAAGTGGCGCCAGCTGGGGATGTGCAGGAGATGCCAGGTCTGGATGGGCCATCTGGCGAGTTCTTCCAGCGTTTTTTCCGGGACAGAATGCCACGGCGTGAGCCGCACCGCATGCAGGGGAGTGGCTCAGGGGTCATTATCAGCCAGGATGGCTATATTCTGACCAACAACCATGTGGTGGACGGCGCCCAGGAAGTGACCGTCACCACGGCCGATAAGCAGGAATATAAAGCTCGAGTGATTGGGCGGGATGACAAGACGGATCTCGCCGTGCTGAAATTGGCGGCCACCGGCGCACTCCCTGTGGCTCCAATGGGGAATTCCACTGACCTCAAAGTCGGCGAGTGGGTGGTGGCGATCGGCAATCCGTTTGGCCTGGGCCATACGGTAACGGCGGGCATCGTGAGCGCTAAAGGCCGTGTCATCGGGGCTGGCCCCTACGATGACTTCATCCAGACCGATGCGCCTATTAACCCTGGGAACTCAGGTGGACCATTGTTCAACCTGAACGGAGAGATAGTGGGCATTAACACTGCCATCGTCGCGTCCGGACAGGGGATCGGTTTCGCCATCCCAGCTGACTTGGCCAAGCCGCTGATCCCCCAGTTGATGACCGCAGGCAGGGTGACCCGAGGCTATCTTGGGGTCAGCATTCAGTCAGTAACCCCTGCGCTGGCGAAAGCCATGAAGCTGGACGAGCGTCAGGGTGCTCTGGTGTCAGAGGTCGTATCGGGCAGCCCAGCGGCCAAGACGGGCATCCGCCAGGGGGATGTGATTGTGGGCTTGAACGACGAGCCCATTAAGGATGCGCACGACCTGCCCGCGCTGGTGGCCAAGACCCCGGTTGGAGAGCACGTGACAGTGACGCTGCGTCGTGATGGGAAGACCCAGAAAGTGCCTGTGACGATTGGCAAACTGCCGGCCGAGCAAGCCGCCAGCGAGGAGTCCGGTCAGGTGACGCCGAGTCAGTGGGGTTTGCAACTCCAGGATGTCACACCACAGATGGCCCGTCAACGCGGTTTGACGGAGACGGCAGGTGTCATGGTCGTCGGTGTCCAACCAGGCAGTCCGGCGGAGCGCGCTGGCCTGCAGCGTGGCGATATCATCCGTGAGGTCAACAGCCAGGCAGTGCAATCGGTGCAGGAGGTACGCGACACTCTCGCCAAGGCTGACAACCAGGACGCAGTAGTCCTCCTGGTGAAGCGTAACCAGGGCAGCGTCTTCGTCGCCATGGCAAAGTAATCCTTGGGGCAGAGCGAATCTGGCAAGGGGGCGATCAGATACGCTGAAGCTGTATGAAGGATGAGCAGGTCAACGCCGACCTGCTCGTCCAGTTTGTGAGCCCGGCTTCTCGTACGCCCCCGCGTTTTACAGCAAGCCAGCAGCACGTGCCCAACGGTATTTGGCCGCGAGTACAGCAACGGGTTTCTCAGTCGTGTATGGGTAGGCCAGCAGCTGATGGTCATTAAGATAGCGGCAGGCCTCCTCCACCTCCACATCACCAACCAGTGAAGCGACTACGGGCTTGTGGATACCGCGTTGCCGCGCTTCCTTGACCACCTCGCTCAGCAAGGTGGCAAACACCATGGGCGGCGTAATAATGGTGTGCCAGTAGCCAAGAATGAGGGCGTGAATGCGCTCGTCGTCCAGCGCCAGCTTGATGGTATTGCGGTAGGTTGTCGGCGGCTCACCACCCGTGATGTCGACTGGATTCCCCGACGCCCCAAAAGGTGGAATGAATTTTTTAAAGGCCGCGTCGAGGTCGGGAGGCATGCTCATGAGGCGCAGGCCGTTGTCTACACAGGCATCGGAGAGCAACACGCCAGAGCCCCCGGCGCCCGTCACGATCACAACATTTTCACCTTTGGGCGTCGGCAAAATCTGCAAGCCACGGGCAAACTCCAGCATGTCGTTGAGGCTATAGGCTCGGATCACGCCGCACTGCCGCAACACGGCGTCGTAGATTTTATCATTCCCCGCCAGGGCGCCGGTGTGCGACCTGGCGGCCCGGGCCCCCATGGCCGTGCGTCCGGCTTTGAGCACAACGACGGGTTTTTGCTTCGAGACGCGCTGCGCCACCTCGGCAAACGCCCTGCCATCTTTCAAATCCTCGACGTGCATGGCGACGACCTGCGTGTTGGGATCTTGCTCAAAGAACGTCAGCAGGTCGTCTTCATCAATGTCCGACTTATTCCCCAGGCCGACGATAGCCGATACCCCCATCTTGGCCGAACGGCTAAAGCCAATGATGGCCATGCCTACGCCACCACTCTGGGAGGACAGCGCCACCTGGCCTTTTTCGTCATAGGGCGTACAAAAGGTCGCACAGAGGTTTTTAGGCGTATAGTAGAAACCGTAGATATTGGGCCCCATCAAGCGCACATTGTACTCGCGCGCGACATTGACTACTTCCTGCTGCAAGTCCTCTTCACCGACTTCAGCAAAGCCAGAAGGAATCAAAATGGCGCCCGGGATGTTTTTCTTACCAACCTCTGCCAGGACCTGCGCGACAAAACGAGCTGGAATACAAAAAATGGCAATATCTATCTCGCCTGGGACGTCGAGCACACTTTTGTAGCACTTCCGCTCTAAAATTTCCTCGGCGCGCGGATGAATGGGATAAATGGCACCCCGGTAGCCACCATTGATGAGATTTTTCATCACCGAGTTGCCGATCTTGCCGTCTTCCGGCGTGGCCCCGATGACCGCCACGGCGTTGGGCTGCATGATGCGTCGCATGGCCCGCAGGATCTCTTCCTGCGCCGGCCGGTAGCGCTGCTGTGGCGCAGCAAAATCTACGACAATACGCACGTCCACGGCCGTGGCCCCGGCGCTACTGGCAAACACCGGGTTGAGGTCCATCTCATGGATAGCGGGAAAGTCATGCACGAGCTGCGACACGTTTTCGATCAGCGTCCCCAGGGCCTCCCGATCGACCCCAGGGGCTCCCCGCACCCCGTGTAACACGGCAGCCCCAGCGATATCGTCGAGCATGGCAACCGCTTCCTGGTGGGTCGCTGGCGCCAGACGGAAGGTGATGTCCTGCATCACTTCTACGAGGATCCCCCCCAGACCAAAGGCCACGAGCTTGCCAAAGCTGGGGTCAGTGGTGGCACCAACAATGACCTCCTGGGCAGCTGGCAGCATCTGCTGCACTTGCACGCCCAGGATGCGCGCATCGGCTTTATAGGCCCTGGCCTTGGCGAGAATGGTGCTATAGCCCTGCTCCACCGCAGCCGCGCTGGCTAGACCGGTAAGCACACCGCCAGCGTCTGTCTTATGCAGAATGTCGGTCGAGGCAATTTTTAACACGACCGGGTAGCCAATCTCCCGTGCCAGACGTGCTGCCTCTGGCGCTGAGGTCGCCAGGCCTTCTTTGGGCACTGGGATGCCATAGGCTTCACACACCTGCTTCCCTTCTGGAGCCGTGAGCACTGTCCGCCCTTCAGCCCGTACCTGATCGAGCACTGCCTGTACCGCTGCGCGATCACCTTGCATCTTGCCGCCTTTCTCACCTGTACCAGGACGTTAAAACGTGTATGTGCAGAAACGTGAAAAGCTTACAAGCGTTGGGAATAGCATGGCGTACCATAGAATACCCCCGGGTCAGTGTCAAGAGAGCGTCAACACAAGGGAGTGGCAGCCATACGTGGGCAGAGGATGGTTCGGGGTTGTCGTGCCTTTGGACTTGGTGTATGGACTCAAGAGTGGTATTGTATGGTGGTCGTCCTAGAAGCCGACCGGAGAGCGAACCAGGGAGTCAAGCATGTCGTCGTCTGCTGAACGTCTCACTCCTATGCAGGTGCTCGCCACCATTGCTACGCTGCTGTCGAAGACGGCTCCCGCCGCGCGCGACGCGCAACCGTGCGAGTGGTGCCATGGTCCGACAGTATGGACCACTGGCAATAAAACCCGCTGCACCCGCTGCGGCTATGTCCCTTCGTGACACGATGGGACCTGTGCGTGACACAGCCAGGATGTTACAACTTTCCAACCCGACCCTGCAGGAAGCGCTTAGGGCCAGATCTCGTGGATGGAGATGGCCAGGTCAGGTAACAAGGGGGTAGTCAAAGTGTCGCCATCGCTATAAGACACGGAGGTCGGGTGCTCACCCGTAAATCGCCAGACCTCAACCCGCCGCACAAAGCGATCCACGATCCAGTACTCCTGAGCCCCGGTGCGTTCGTAGAGGTAACGCTTCTGAACGTAGTCGACTGTACGACTGCTGTCAGAGACGATTTCGATGGCAATATTGGGTGTGCCAGAGAGGGCACGCCCTGTGGTCAGATGCAGGCGATCCGGGAGAACAACTGCAATATCAGGAACGACGTTATCCTCTGCTTCCTCACCCCAAACCAGACCAGGTTTCGCCAGCACCTTCCCTCCATACGCGCGCACAACCAGATGTAGCAGGGTTCCAAGCCGTACGATGATCTCAGAATGCTGGAGATGCGGACGGGTTGACACAATAAGTTCTCCGTCGATAATTTCATACCGCAACCAGGGGGTGTCGGGAAGGCTATCTAAATCGCACGTTCTCCACCGATATGCTGTACGGGTCTGGACCATCACTCTCCCTCCTCACAACCAGGACCGCCCCTCGTCCTAGACCAAACTTCTAGCCATGGCGCTCCCACAGATGCGTGCTGGCATAGCGCTCGCCAAGATCGTTAAACAGGGTGACGATGTGGCCAGACCGCGCCGTTTTGGCGACCGTGTAGACCCCCTGCATATAGGCGCCGGAGGACTGACCGACAAAAAAGCCGGCTCCGGCGAGGCGCCAGCACATGTCGTACGCCGACTCCACAGATACGTCGATGCGATAATCGATGACGCTCTGGTCAAGGATAGCCGGCACAATCGCATCCGGACTGCCCAGAGGCTTGAGGCCCTCCACACCTGGAAATTCTTCTGGGATGATGGCGACCACTTGAATGTTGGGATTGTACTCCTTGAGGCGCTTGCCAATACCCGTGATGGCGCCCCCTGTGCCGATCCCACCGACAAAATGCGTCACTTTCCCCTCTGTCTGCTCCAGAATCTCCATCGCCGTACCGTGATAGTGGGCCTGCCAGTTACTGGCATTGCTGTATTGATCGGCGAAGAAATAGCGCTCCGACTCCCGCTCGGCCAGGCGATGCACCTCACGCAGCGCCTCGTCATAGCCCTTCAGCGCGTCCGTCGTGATGAGCTTGGCCCCGTGTGCCACAATGCGCTTGCGCCGTTCGAGGCTGGCATTCTCCGGCACCACCAGGTGCACTGGGTACTTTAACGCCGCACCGAGCATGGCATAGGCGATACCGGCGTTGCCCGAGCTGGAATCCAGGATAATCTTGCCCGGACGTAAAGCCCCTGTGGCCAGCGCATCCAGGAGAATTTGCCGTACTGGCCGATCCTTCAACGACCCACCTGGATTGAAGTATTCTAACTTGGCAGAGACAGTCAGGTCCGGAAACTCCTCCTCCAGCACATTGACCCGTACCAACGGCGTATTGCCAATCGTGGCCAGGAGGGGGTATTGCTGCAAGAACTTGGTGTGTTCACGTGATGATAGTATGTTACTACTCATGCGCCCTCGCAAAGTATGTCACTCCGTGTCTGGACACTTGAGAGCTGTCGCCTACAGCGTGCGGCGGCTGTCTATGGAGGTGCCTCAAAGATTACGCAGAGAGTATAGAAGTATCAAAGGCCCTTTGCCAGCTTCCGAAGCCACAGGCAGGGCTCTGGAGTTTTTGGCTGTCGACGTTGCATGCAGTGTGCTAGGCTGAAATGTGCTACACTTCCCGCGCCATCAGACGCGAGCAGGTTGTGAGGCTGGGGGTAAAGCAATCCCTGGAGATCTGGCTATGCCAATTCGAGACTTGCATGTGACCAATATAGGGCCTTTCGACGATATTACGTTCGAATTTGACGAACATATCAACGCCTTCGTTGGGCCCAACAGCAGCGGGAAATCAACGGCCCTCATGACCCTGGCGAACCTTGTCACCTATCCGTTTACGTTACCGGGGAGGTTGTGCAAAACAGCTCCGGCAGCCTTCACCGTCCACATCGTCGGGCGTGACGGCCAGCCACAGGAGCTGACCGGAGGCCTACCTCTAGACCAAGAAGCCCCGCCATATCACTCGCGCTGGGTCACCATCCTGACCACGCTCGGCTATAGCGCCTTTGTGCCAGCGTTGCGGCAGAACACCGGCTTTCGCAGCAGTGGATTCATAGCCGAGTCAAAATGGCTAGAAATGTCACAGCTCCCCGAGGAATTGTTGCTGCGCAGGTCGCTATTACCCACGGATGCCACGCTGATCCGCGCTGAGGCGGTCTTGGAGCGCATGGTCGAGTGCGCGGACCGTGCCGTGCGCCGCAATGATCCGTCCATGCGCCGGCTGTTGACACAGATAGCCTCCATCGCCTCGGAGATACTCGACGGCTTTCCTGTCGAGTTCTGGCGTATTGCCGAGGACCGTGACGGCATGTTCCCCCAGTTTCGAACGCTCGATGGGGATATTGCCTTCGATGTCTTTAGCCAGGGGACGCAGTCTGTCCTGCAGTGGCTGGCGTATGTGCTCATCAGTTACGCCAAATATTACGGTTATCCGTCGAATCTGGCCGAACAACCGGGCATCATGATCATTGACGAAATCGATGCGCATTTGCATCCCACGGCGCAGCAACGCATCATTCCAATCCTGCGACGCCACTTTCCCAAGATGCAAATTTTCTGCTCGACGCACTCTCCCCTCATGCTGGTCGGTCTCCGGCCTGGGCAAATCCAGCTCCTGCAACGTGACAGCCATGGCACAGTGACCGTGTCACGCAATGCCACAGCCGTTGCTGGCCAGTCTACAGATGCCGTACTGCACCAGTTCTTTGGGATACCCCTTGCCGCCAGTGAGCCCACCGAGGAAGGGCCTAAAGGCCCTGCGCCGACACAGTCGCGCCAGACGCCAGCGCCAACGCGCGACAGGCGCAGCGCCCGACCGCGGACAACGTCCCCAGCGACTCCTGCACGTACCCGCGCTCCCAGGACAGGGGGCCGTAGGCGCTCGTAGTCAGCCAAGTCACGCCCGCGCGCACAAGTAAATAGCTTCCTCCTGCGAGTCAAACAGAAACGTCTGGAGCAGCGTGAGCCCAGCCTCAGCAAGCACTGCGGGCATCGCCTGGGGTGTAAAGCGGGTGGAGAAGAACACTTCCAGCGACTCGCCAACCGCAAAGGGGAATACTTCATCGTACAAGGTGAGCTGTAGGGGTTGGCGCATCGTGGCCTCAGCGCGGATCTGCCAGATATGGCCATCGGGACGCAAGAGCCGGGTGTGCACGGCGAGCTGTATCTGCGAGACTGTAAACCCTAGACTGTCGAGCAGTCCGGTGTACCAGGCATGCGCGAAGGGGTTGTCATATTGCGGCAAAATCCGGGCGACGGCGTCAGCATAGAGACCGGGAGAGAGGTTTGCTGACAGCAGCAGCATGTCGCTGGGACGCATGAGACTCCGGACGTAAGGCAAAAAGGTACGATGGGCAAAATTGGGCAGCATGCCAAAGCACGCCAGGAGCCTTTGGGAAGCGGTGGTCTCATGGTCAGACAGCCACGATGTTAGAGCCGGTTCTGCTTCCAGGTCAACCACTAGCGGTGCGGTCAGCAGAGCCGGCAGAGTGCTCTGGATGCGGAGCATCGTTTCCACCACCAGGGCCACGCTCGTATCCATCGGTGTGAAGAGAAGAGTTGGACAGCATGATATCGCATGCTGCAGGAACAGCGCGTCCTTAGTGCCGCCACCACACCCGAGGCTGACGTAGTGCAAGGCCCTGGGTGACAGGAACTGCAGGGCAGCTTGAAAGGCCTGCTGGTAGAGGGTCAGCAGCGCTGGCTCAGTGCGGGAAGGCGAGTACGCCTGATGATACGCCAACCAACGCTGCGCCTGGGCCGGGGAGTCGTAGAGAAACTTGCCCGGGAGTTTACGTGTACGTAAGCCATGGCGCAACTGCTCAGCCACTCTGTCAGGATACTGGGAGTCGTGCACAGTGAGCGTCACGGGCATAGCGGCAGGTTCCTCCCTGCGGCCACTACAGGCGCACGACCACAACGGATATCCTCGGCCAGTTCCTGCAGAAAAGCCACCTGGCTGCCGCGGAAGGTAAAATGCGGGTTGCGTACGCGGATCCAGGCTGTGAGCTCCTGGAGGGAATAGCCATGCACCAGATACGCGGCTATGAGCATGGTGGTCGTACGTCCGATGCCGGCCAGACAGTGCGTGACCACGGTTTTGTCAGCCGCCAGGGCGGTAAAAAGCGTCTCGGCAAAGGTGTAGACCTGGTCGCGGCTTGGCGGTGTGATGTCCTCGACTGGCACGTGGTAGAGCTCGAAATCGTTACACAACTCGGGATGATCCAGGGGCTGTTCAAGGAGGGAGATCAACACCGCGACATTGTACTTTTTGAGTAGTGCTACCTCGTGTTGCCGCCGCTGCACGCTGGGGATAAGCCGCAGGGCCGGTTGGGCGTGATCCTCAACCCATGACACATCGTCAAAAATGCCAGTTTTGGTGTTCATACGCTCCGCCATGGCCAGCAATGCTGTGCGATCGCGCAAACGGCTCAGACGCTCTCTGGCTACGTCGAGGGACAACTCGTAAAACATGGCGACTTTGGGACCATAGCTGTCCAGATAGCTCCACAGGCCGTCCAGAGGTGTCGTGGGCAGGGGCTGTTTGCCTAGCCAGCTCAAGAGCAGTCCCTCTTCGAACGACAGCTCAAACCAGTGACACTGGTTAAAACCTGGACGTCCCATCCCACCTACGCGTCCTTCAAGAAACCACCAAAAACTGCGCAACTCACGCCGTATGGGCATGTGCGCCTCCTTCTGTCTCACTCACCCTGCTGCCGTGTCCGTACTTGTCAAGATCTCTGGGGCTATTCTACTACACATTTGAGCAGTTCTACAGCAAAACTTGCTTTTGCCTAGTGCTGCAGTGTGTTATATAGGAAATAAGCGCACGTTACTGGTCTCTATGTTGTACAGGAGGGTCGAGTATGGCTAGCACGCGAGGCAACCATCTTCTGGCTGTTTATGTCGGTATCCCAAGTGAGATCGAAGACGAATTTAATAAGTGGTACAACACGCAGCATGTCCCGGAACGATTGGCCATCCCCGGGTTTCAGAGTGCCGCACGTTATGTGTCACTTGAGGGCACGCCCAAATACATGGCCTTTTATGAACTCGACCACGCCAGTGTGCTCGAAACCCCAGCCTATAAGAGGCTAGGCGAGAACCCGAGCGACTGGGATAAACGTATTCTCTCCAACATGCAAGTCGAAGCACGCACTGTGTACGAGTGCATCTTCACATGCGGTGAAGCTGGTGCACAGCATGCGTCCTACCTCCTGTCGGTACGTCTGGACATTGCCCCAGAGGTCGAGGACGATTTTAACGAGTGGTACAACGTCGATCATTTGCCGAAGCTCGCGGCAGTACCAGGCGTGCATGGCGCGCGGCGCTATCGCAAGCTCTCGGGAAATGGGACGAAATACCTGGCGCTGTATGAGTTCGACAATGCGCAGGTGCGTAGTACGGAAGCCTGGGCCAAGGCTGCTAACACGGAATGGACCAGGAAAATACGGCCCCATCTCAAGCCATTGAGCAATATTGGTCAGCGCCTTTTGTAGTGGGAAGGTGGATTGAGGACGAGAGGCAACTGGCGCCGCTTGTGTCCTGCCCTGACGTAGAGTAGGCATGCGCGGCGCCCCATACTGGCGAGCTTTTCAGCTGCGCTACGTACGCGATATCTGTTTGATGGCCTCTGCACACTGATCACACGGACTTTCGATGACTCGGAGGTCCGTAGAGTCGGGCTTGGCAGAACGGAGAAGTTGGTCAAACTCTCTAATTTGGTTGATTTTTGCCAGGGAGAACTCTTTCCATGTGTGACTTTTCCAGCTAAAGAGCCGTGCATGCAGACTGCAATATTGAAGTAGCATACCTTATCCTCAGTGTTGCAGAGTTCCTTGATTGATCCCATCACCCTTGTCGGCCCTAGAATGTAGGGCAAAAAGCGTACCAAAGGATTGTGCGGACTATGGCAGACCAGAGCTGAATGGATAAGTTGTAGCTATAAACTTACTTTGGAGTCCTTCGGACGAGAATGCTTGCATCGGGATGGTCTGAGACTGTATGCTAGGGGAACAGTAGTGTATGCAAATCCATACACGTGAAACGGTTTGTAGCCAATGTCCTCCAGGGTTCGCTCAGGGCGCCGCCACGGACCTCGTGACCAGGAGGATCCGGCTACCGTACACTCCTGTGACGATTTTGGCTACGGATGACACGGTTCTGCGTGACTGCGCCTGGGCCGCTCGAGGTCCGGAGCGCCATGCAGCAGGTGCTGCGCGCTGCAGCGCCTAAGCAGAGGCCACGGATAATAGGAGGACCTATCATGATTTTGCGGCTTACCTGGGGAAAATTGCGGGCAGGCACTTGGCAGGACTTTGAGCGGGCCTATCATGCAACGGTGGCGGGCAAGGAAGTAAAAGGCCTGCGCGGACGCTGGCTCGCGCAAGATGTCAACGACCCTAACGGCGGTTTTGCCGTCAGCTTATGGGACACGCTCGAAGACATGCACACCTATGAGCAGAGTGCAGTCTTCAAACAAAATCAAACGACCCTCCAGCCCTTTTTTGTCGGGGAGTACCAGACGTACCGATGTGACGTCAAATACTCTCAGTAACGTTTGCCACCATGGGCCCTGGATGGTCCATTTCTCCTCACAGGTGCTGCGTGTCACGCGGGTATGGTAGCGGTAGTGCATCGACTCCCAGCACACGGAGGTGCCAGATGTCCCTGCTGCTTATCGTGAGTCTGGTCGTGCTTGGAGGGCTGGTGCTGCTCCTCGGGGGCGTGGCGCTGCTAGTGGTCTGTAGTGGCATTAACAATCTCAGTGACGATGCCCCATGGCCGGGCGCAGGCGGGGCATCGCGCTCAGAATGTCAATGGTAGCGGCTGCCCAAAAACTGATAGTTTCGTTGTCTTAAGCTAACGGTTGTGTGTGAGAAGCAGTACGGTGAAAGGCAGAAGGATGGGCAACTGAAGCCACTCGCGACCCTCTATGAACCCAGATGAGTGCAAGTGGCTCCAGAGGCTAGAGACTTTCTCAGTTGCTAGTCAGCAGCGGCTGGCATAGCATCGAGTTTCTCCTGCACCACCTTCTTTAATCTCCGTACCACACTCAAGTCTGGGTAGATGTTGCCTTCTTCCTTCCGGTCGAAAATCTTCTCACCGTCCAGATACACTTCGAACCGGCCATTCGCACCAGGGGTGAGAGAGACCGCAACATCTCCGCTAAAGGTACTAAAGAACTCGTTCGCCACCCACGTGGCGGTCGCGTGATGTTTTCAAGCGACGCAGTACACAATGTCTACGAGAACTTTCCACTCCGAAGCCATCCTTATCCTCCTTCGTACGAGTTGTCAGCTTACACTGTGAGTAAAAAGGCCTTCAGCCTCGTCTGTATTCTACATTTTCTCACGAGGAAGTCAAACGGAAGAATATACTCCGCCGTCATTGGCCAACGACGGCCCACTCGCCTAGCCGGGAGGCCCCTCTGCAGCTCCAGTGTCTATGCAGGATGGCTTGGACATTGTGGTGCGTGAAGGTATAGAATCAGCCTCAGGTACAGCACCTAGAGATCTGCCACCGTCGTGCTCGAGAGCTCCAGCGGTGTGAGCAAGGGAAAGGAGGCTTCCGCATGTACGCCGAAGTCATACGTGCAGTCGAGCAGTTCCTGTACCGAGAGGCGCGCTTACTCGATGAGCGGCGGTTCCACGACTGGCTGGATCTGTTCACTGATGATCTGCGCTACTGGATGCCGGTCCGGACGAGTCGGTACCCGAAGGGGAGCCGGGCTATTGTCATCCTCGACGAGGACCGGTACGTTGAAGAAGAGCTGGCGCAGGAAGGAGAATTGGCGCTACTCGACGAGACCAAAGAGAGCCTCAGCAGGCGCATCGCTCGCCTGGATACCGGCATGGCCTGGGCTGAGGACCCGCCCTCGCGCACCCGTCACCTGATTACGAATATCGAGGTCGAGGCTGGGAGCACGGACGCTGAGCTCACGGTGTACTCGAATTTCCTGGTGTACAGGACTAGAGGAGAGACGGAGCAAGACTTCTTCGTAGGCCGGCGGGAAGACACTCTGAGGAACGTAGAGGGCGCTTGGAAAATCGCTCGGCGCAAAATCGTCCTCGACCAGAACGTGCTCCTGCCCAAGAATGTGAGTATTTTCTTTTAACACGCCCTGGGCAAGCTCCTTGGTGGCAGGAGAGCTGTAAGGAGGAGATATATGGGCATCGATGTCAGAGGTTTAGTCGACGCAGAACAGGGTCTGGTCAATCGGCGCATCTTCATCGATCGCGCCATCTACGAACAGGAGTTAGAAAAAATTTTCGCCCGCTGCTGGCTTTTTCTATGCCATGAGAGCCAGATCCCCCACCCTGGGGACTTTTTGAGCACGTACATGGGAGAAGATCCGGTCTTGGTGGTACGCGACAGTACCGGCAAAATCAACGCCTTTCTGAACATTTGTCGGCATCGCGGCAATCGCATCTGTAGGGCCGATATGGGGAATGCTGCCACCTTCATCTGCGCCTACCACGGCTGGGCCTACGCCAACGACGGCCGGCTCATCGGGGTCCCCAATCTGCAAGAGGCCTACTTCGGGGAGTTGGAGTTGGGGCAATGGGGCCTCATCCCTGTAGCCCAGTTGGACAGCTACAAGGGTTTGCTCTTTGCCACCTTTGACCCGGAGGCGCCGCCGTTGGTGGAATACCTGGGTGAGATGGCCTGGTATCTGGACAACTTTTTCGACCGCCGCGAGGGTGGCATCGAGGTCATTGGAGGCATGCACAAGTGGGTGATTCCGTGCAACTGGAAATTCCCCGCAGAAAATTTTGGCGGTGACCCGTATCATGTGGGCTGGAGCCATCTGTCGGCGGTGCAAGCGGGTTTTACCCCGGGTGGTGCTTCCCGGCCAGGCGCCGGGGGGCGGCTGATACATCCGGGTAACGGCCATGGCATCATCGCCCTCGCTCCTGGGAATCTGGCTGACCCGATGATACCCACCATCACGGCCTACGAGGCTGCCATTCGTCCCGAGGTTGAGCAACGCCTGGGACCACGGTTCGGCAAGATCTTCCCCATTGTTGGCACGCTCTTCCCCAATTTTTCCTTCCTGCGCGCTTCAGCGCGTACGTTCCGCGTCTGGCACCCCCGTGGGCCGGACAAGGTCGAGGTGTGGGCCTGCATCTTCGTGGACAAGGCAGCCCCCCCCGAAGTGAAGGAGGCGTATCGGCTGGCTGGTATCCATACCTTCAGCCCCTCAGGGACTCTTGAGCAGGACGACATGGAGAATTGGCAAGAGTGTACACGAACCTGCCAGGGCGTCGTTTCACGGCGCTATCCGCTCAACTACCAGATGGGTATGGGGCACGAGCGCTTCGACGACGACCTGGGAGCCTGGGCGAGCCATTCACGCTTCAGCGAACTCAACCCACGACGCTTCTACGAGCGCTGGATGTATCTCATGACTGCCGACAGCTGGACCGAAGTCCCTGACTCTGCTGTTCCCTCTGGGCGAGGGTTAGGGTGAGGGGCTTACACGGGCGGTCGGGATAATACTGCGGGCACTGGCGCCACTGGTGGTATCGATGATTGCCCCGGTCGTGTGCCTGGAATTTTCCTTCGAGGCCAGAAAAACGTACGCCCCAGCGTGGTCCTCCGGCGGCTTGAGCCTGGCTTCTGTGGCAGGTGTGCGGGCCAGGAGCTGGTCCTGTCCCAGCGCCGACAGGCCACGCAGGTCTGTTAGTGTACCACCGGGCGCCACGCCGTTTACCCGGATTTTAGGGGCGAGTTCGCACGCCAGTTGACGGATTAAGCCTACGATCGCATGCTTCGATGCCGTGTAGAGTGGCCCCCCGCCCCCAGGAAAAAAGCCGGCCACCGAGGCCGTAAAGATCATACAACCGTCTGTCTTCAGGAGTGCGGGCAAGGCCGCTTTCGCCCCTAGTACAGCCCCCTTGACATTCACGCCAAACAGCTCGTCGAAGGCGGCACTGATCTGCTCTCCAGGCAGATCGGCGAGCGAGATAAAGCGGTCAAAGACCCCAGCATTGCCTACAAAGATGTCCAACTGGCCAAAAGCCCTGACCGTTGCATCCACGGCGTGCTGATTGTCAGTAAGGTGTGTGACATCCCCCTGTACGGCGATGACAGCACTACCGAAAGCTGCCTGCAGTTGCTCCACTCTAGCTGCGACGCGCTCCAACACACCTACTCGTGCCCCTTCGGCCAGAAACCGCTCGACTACAGCACGTCCGATACCTGAGCCCCCACCGGTCACAAGCGCTACTCTGCCGTCAAGCCATCCCATGGCCACGCCTCCTTTCCCCTGGAAGTCTTCCTTAGGAGCGCTAGCGTTGACACCTTCACCATACACCCTGTACTATGTGGGCACAAGACCCAAGCTCTAGACGGTTGCATGCTGTGCTCCCTCTATCTGCAGCTGGCCTGTCACCATGCCAGCTGGCAATGCAGGAGATCCCTATGAGTAATATGATAAACTGGCCAGCGAGGTTCGCGGAGATGGTGGACTTCGTGGGCCTGTCGGAGGAGGACCGTCAGTTGATCAAGGCGAGTGCCCCGCTCATCCTCGCACGCGCCGGGCACCTGAATGATTGCGTCTATGACCAACTCTTAAAGTACCCGCCGTCGCGGCAATTCTTTGTCACAGACAATGATGAACCAGATGCAAAACGCATCGAGGCCAACAAGCAGACCATGCTGAGCTGGTTGCGGGCCACTGTCGCCGCCCCCTTAAACGACGGCTTTATACGCTACCTGGTAGGCGTCAGCCAAATGCACCGCAATATTCCTATCCACAGGCCGGGTCTACCCCCTGTACCACCACGTTTTATTATTGGCATTATTTCGTACTATCAGACGGTTATCGCCGATTTACTGCACGAACATATGTCCGATAGTGCTCTGGCCTTAAGCACCAGTAAAGCCTGGAACAAGTGGCTTATGGTGCAGATAGAGCCGCTGCTGGCGAGTTATATGTCCTCTCAGGAAGACGAAAGCCGGCAAGCAGCGGACTGACCTCTTGACTTCTCATGTGCTCCCGCGTACAACATGGCTGTGGCAGCTCACAGCCATGCTTTATCACCAACATGTAGCGAGCAGGAATGCCCTATGCAAGCTGAACGCACCAACAATGTCAACGTCATTGCGCAAGACGTGTTGATGACCCCGGCAGAGATCAAAAGGCGCTTGCCGATTACGCCCCAGGCCGAAGAGTTCGTGCTGCAGAGTCGCGACACCTTGCAGCGGATTATTGACCGCCAGGATCCACGCCTGTTTGTGGTGGTGGGACCGTGTTCGATTCATGACTTGCGAGCGGCCCGCGATTATGCACAGCGCCTGAAGCAACTCGCCGCTGAGGTGGCCGATACCCTGTTCATCGTGATGCGGGTCTATTTTGAAAAACCCCGCACGACCGTCGGCTGGAAAGGTCTGATCAACGATCCGTATATGGACGATTCATTCCGTATCGAAGATGGCCTGCAGATGGCGCGTGGATTGTTGCTGGAACTTGCAGAAATGGGTGTGCCGGCTGGCACGGAGGCCTTAGACCCCATTAGTCCGCAGTACATTTCAGATCTCATCTCCTGGTACGCCATTGGCGCTCGGACGACCGAGTCCCAGACACACCGCGAGATGGCGAGTGGCCTCTCTGCCCCCGTCGGGTTCAAAAATAACACCGATGGCAGTCTGGATGTGGCGATCAATGCCATGGTCTCGGTCTGCCGGCCCCACAACTTCCTCGGGATCAACCACGACGGGCAGTGTGCGATCATCCGCACCAAAGGCAATCGCTACGGTCACGTTGTCCTACGCGGTGGCGGTGGCAAGCCCAATTACGATTCTGTGACGATAGCTCTGTGCGAACAAGCCTTAGCAGCCAAAAAGCTCTCTACCAACCTGGTGGTAGATTGTAGCCACGAAAATTCCCGTAAAGACCCGGCGCTGCAGCCCTTGGTGCTGCACGATTGTATGCACCAGATCCTCGAAGGCAATCAGTCGCTTATCGGCTTCATGCTAGAGAGCAATATTAACTTTGGCAAGCAGACCATCCCCGAGGATCTGTCCCAGCTCCAATATGGCGTCTCCGTCACTGATGGCTGTATCGACTGGGCCACAACCGAAAAAATCTTGCTCGAGACTCGTAGTAGATTAAAGGATGTGCTACCCACGCGCCTATAGTACTCCAGCCCGCATCGGACCACATTAGATTGGTATGCACTTGTGGTCACTATGCGTAGGGACGCACGGTCGTGCGCCCCTACTGATCACTGCTTCCTTGCCTCATTACACATTGTGACAGGCGACAAAATGCCCACTGCCACGGTCGCTGAGAGGCGGGGAGACCTGACCGCACACCTCGGTCGCCAGGGGACAACGGCCATATAAGCGGCAGCCCGAAGGGGGATCAACCGGTGTGGCAACTTCGCCCTGGAGCGTCAGCCGTGGTGGAGGCTTGCGCGGATCGGCCTCGGGGACAGCCGCTAGAAGTGCCCGTGTATACGGGTGCTGCGGGTGCGCAAAAATCTCCTTTACCGTCCCCATTTCGACGATCTTGCCGACGTACATCACGGCCACACGGTCACTGATATGCCGAATCACGCTGAGATCGTGTGCGATGAAGAGATAGGTCAGATTGAGTTCGTCCTGCAGCTCGCGGAAGAGGTTGAGGATCTGCGCCTGAATCGACACATCGAGTGCTGACACGGGCTCATCGCCAATGATCAACTGCGGATTGACTGCTAGGGCGCGGGCGATGGCCAGACGCTGTCGCTGGCCACCGCTGAACTCGTGTGGATAGCGATCGGCGTGCTCTACACCCAGACCAACCAGGCGCAGGAGATGCAACACCTGGTGTCGTTTGGCAGCCCAGCCATGGGCCAGATGGTGCACTTCTAGCGGCCGACTCAGGATCTGCATAACAGTTTTGCGCGGGTTCAGTGAGCTATAGGGATCCTGAAAGACCAATTGGATTGTCTTGCGCATCTCTAGCATACGGCTGGAGGGTAAGACTAAGAGATCCTCTCCTTTGAGCAAAATGGTACCACTCGATGGTTCGATGAGCCGGGTAATCAGGCGTGCCGTGGTCGACTTCCCACACCCACTCTCGCCTACTAAGCCCAACGTTTCTCCTGGCTGGATAAAGAAACTGATATCATCGACGGCCTTCAGCGTACGCGTTTTCCCCGTGAGGCGTGCCAGGACGTCGTTATTGAGCGGGAAATGTTTGGTGAGGTGTTGCACTTCTAGAAAAGAGCTACTCATAGGCGCTCCGTCTGCCCAGAGGACGCATTACGTATGCAAGTGACACGCCACGAAATGCCCAGGCGCTACCTCGCGGAGGCGCGGCACTTCCTGGGTACAGATGTCCATGGCATGGGCACAGCGCGGGTGAAATTTACAGCCCTGGGGCGGTGCGAGCATATTACACACTGATCCCGTGATCGGCGTGAGATACTTGGTCTGGGTGTCCAGGCGCGGGATCGAGTTGAGGAGGCCGACCGTATACGGGTGCAGCGGGTTGGTAAACAGCTCGTCTTTCGACGCGAGTTCGACGAGATGCGAGGCATACATCACCCCGATGGTATCGCACGTATGGGCCACCACACCCAGATTGTGCGTGATGAAGATCAAGGACATGTTCAAACGCTCGATCATGCTGCGGATGAGCTCCAGAATCGTTGCCTGGATGGTGACATCAAGCGCTGTGGTGGGCTCATCGGCAATCAAAAAGGTGGGGTTGCAGCTCAGGGCCATGGCCAGCATGACGCGCTGACGCATGCCACCGCTGAATTCATGCACGTAATTGTTATAGCGCGAGGCTGGCGAGGGAATCCCCACCAGCTGCATCAACTCCAGTACGCGCTCCTTAGCTTCTTTCTTCCGCATCCCGAGGTTAGTCTGCAAGGCATCGGCAATCTGATGCCCCACCGTGAAGACGGGATTCAGTGCGCTCATCGGTTCCTGGAAGACCATAGCAATATGTTTGCCACGCAGTTCCCGCATCTCCTGGTCTGAGAGCTGCAGAATGTTGTGCCCTTCAAAGAGAATGCGCCCGCGCACAATCTCCCCTGGGGGAATAGGAACGAGGCGCATCACCGAGCGCGCCGTGACCGTCTTCCCCGAGCCCGATTCTCCTACCAGGCCAAACGTTTCGCTGCGATGGACCGTGAAGGTCACCCCATCCACCGCCGTCAGTTGGCCGCGTTTGAGATGAAAACACACGCTGAGGTCTTCCAGTTGTAACACGGGATCAGCCATACTCTGTCCCTCCTCCCAAAGCCTTCAGCGGTCCGCCAGGCGCGGATCGAGGATATCCCGCAGGCCATCGCCAAATAAATTAAACCCCAGCACGGCAAAGGAAATCGCCAGACCAGGGAAGATCGCCAGGTACGGCAAGGTCTCCATGTGCTCGCGGGCGAGATTGAGATCCGCGCCCCAGTCCGGGGTGGGTGGCGGCGCACCCAGGCCCAGGAAAGAGAGGGCGGCGAGGATGAGCATGACAAAACCAAGCGAGATTGTTGCCTGGATAATGGCCGGCGACAGGCAGTTGGGCAGGATCTGCCGGAACGCGATGTAGAGATTCCCCTCGCCGACGACGCGTGAGGCTTCGACATATTCGCGCTCGCGCTCGGCCAGGACCGAGCCGCGCACCAGGCGGGCCATACTGGGCATTTGGGCGATCCCCAGGGCAACAATGAGTCCGGCAGTGTTCCAGAAGAGCGACAGCTTATAGGCCTGGATGATCGTGGCCGCAATGAGGTAGAACAGGATGCCAGGGAACGCCAGCCAGGCATCGACAACTCGCATCAGGACCGCGTCCAGCTTACCACCGTAATAGCCCGAGATAGTCCCCAGCGGTACACCACCAATGACCCCGGCGAGGACCGCCAGCACGCTGATGATCGCCGAGCGTTGCGCTCCCCACACCACCCGTGACCAGATGTCGCGGCCAAATTTGTCGGTGCCAAAATAGTGTGCCGCACTGGGACCCTGCAGCATCTCCCGATAATTCTGTTTTACCGGGTCGTAGCGGGCGATCGTCGGTGCCAGCACGGCCACCAGCAGCAAAGTGAGCACCATCGCTGCCCCCACGCTGGCCAGGCGATTCCGCCACAGTTCCCAGGCGGCATTGGTGAGGACGTGCCAGACATGTCCATGCGGATGCGCCAGGCTTGCCCCAGCGCTATCGTCCAGGGTCCAGGTTTGGGATACAGTAGCCTTCGCCATACATGTTCTCCTTGTGCCGTGCTACGCCAGACGAATGCGTGGATTGAGGAGACGGTATGTGAGGTCGACCAACAAGTTCACCAGCACAAAGGCCGTCGACAGAATTAAGACAGAGGCCTGCACCATGGGATAGTCGCGCCCCAGGATAGCCTCGTAGAGCGTGAGGCCAATCCCTGGCCAGGCAAAGATCGATTCAATCACCACGGTGCCGCCCAGCAGCCGGGCAAATTGTAGGCCGGCCACCGTCACGGTCGGAATCAAGGCATTGCGTAGCGTATACTTGTAAATCACCCGGCGCTCCGGGAGGCCGAGCGCCCGCGCCGTATCGACATACTCCTTGCGTACCTCATCCAGCATGGCGGAGCGCGTCAGGCGGGTGGTGATCGCTGCCAGGCGCCACCCCAGCGCCGTGGCTGGGAGGATCAGATGCTGCAGGCTCAGCCCCAGATGGTCAAACGGACTGTAATACTCTGAGGCCGGCAGCCAGCCCAGGTAGAGGGCGAAGAACAGCACACACAGAATGGCAAACCAGAATTCCGGAATCGAGATCCCCGTCAGCGCCGTGGCAGTGGCCGTATAATCCACCAGGGTACGGCGCTTTACCGCCGCAATGGTCCCGAGGGGAATGGCAATGAGCAGCGACACAATGACGGAGGTGACGGCTAGATAGATGGTGGCCGGCAGCCGCTTGAAGACTTCCACACTGATGGTGCGGCGTGTGGTGATTGACTTACCAAAATCGCCATGCAGCACGATTCTCCCCAACCATCTGGCGTATTGCACATAGATCGGCTTGTCCAACCCCAGCTCCTTTTCCAGGGCTGCACGGGTCGCCGG
>Ga0081455_10002176_pt1 | contig 23372 bp, 19 predicted proteins | sample TabmetS3T2R1_FD_70207 | JGI IMG/M metagenome (GOLD analysis project Ga0081455, IMG submission 70207) | Tabebuia heterophylla rhizosphere microbial communities from the University of Puerto Rico - S3T2R1 | ecosystem: Host-associated > Plants > Roots > Rhizosphere ...
GGGCTGAACACGCTGATCGACTACCGCTACCAGCAGCACTTCAAGGCGCCGAAGGGCACCAATGGCATGGGCAAGGACCGCCATGGCGCCAATGGCAAGCCGATCGTGCTGAAGGTACCCGTGGGCACGCAGGTGTTCGACGAGGACCGCGAGACGCTGATCCACGACTTCACAAAGCTTGGCGAAAAATTCGTGCTCGCCGAGGGCGGCAATGGCGGTTTCGGCAATGCGCATTTCAAGTCGTCGACCAACCGCGCGCCGCGTAACGCCAATCCGGGCGCGCTCGGCGAGGAGCGCTGGATCTGGCTGCGGCTGAAGCTGATTGCGGATGCCGGCCTGGTCGGCCTGCCGAATGCGGGCAAGTCGACGTTCCTCTCCGTGGTGAGCGCGGCGAAGCCGAAGATCGCGGATTATCCCTTCACCACGCTGCATCCGCAGCTCGGTGTGGTGAACGCCGACGGGCGCGAATTCGTGCTCGCCGATATTCCGGGCCTGATTGAGGGCGCGCATGAGGGCGCGGGGCTTGGCGATCGCTTCCTCGGCCATGTCGAGCGCTGCCGTGTGCTGCTGCACCTGGTTGATGCCACGACCGAGCATGCGGGCAAGGCCTACAAGACCGTGCGCACCGAGCTCGAAGCGTATGAGGGGCACCTTGCGGAAAAGATCGAGATCGTCGCGCTGAACAAGATCGACGCAGTGACGCCGGACGAATTGAAGAAACAAAAGGACCGGCTGAAACGCGCAGCGAAGAAGACGCCGCTGCTGCTGTCGGCCGCCACCGGCAAGGGCGTCAAGGAAGCGCTGCATGCGCTGGTCGAGGTGATCGGCGAGGCGCCGGTATCCGGCAAGGCGAAGGGCGCCGCCGAAATGGAGCCGTGGACGGCCTGAGGCGCTTGTCATCTTCGGCCTGATATCGCAGCATTCGCGCGGACCTTCACCAGAAGAAAAGACATGGCGCGGGCGCAAAAGAACGTTTTGTGGGTCATGTGCGACCAGCTTCGCCATGATTATCTCGGCTGTACCGGCCACCCCACGCTGAAAACCCCGAACATCGATGCGATGGCCAGGCGCGGCGTGCGCTTCTCCAGGGCTTACGTGCAGTCGCCGATCTGCGGCCCGTCGCGGATGTGTTTCTACACCGGCCGCTACATGCGCTCGCACGGCTCGCACTGGAACGGCTGGCCGCTGCGGGTCGGCGAGCCCACGCTCGGCGATCACCTCAAGAAGATCGGCGTGCGCAATGTGCTGGTCGGCAAGACCCACATGGCGCCTGACCTCGAAGGGTTGAAGATGCTCGGCATCGCGCCCGACTCCATCATCGGCGCACATGTGAGCGAATGCGGCTTTGAGCCGTATGAGCGCGACGACGGGCTGCATCCGACGCAGCGGCCGCGGCCGCGCTATGATTCCTGGTTGCGCGAAAGAGGTTTCGACGCAGAAAATCCCTGGGAGCATTGGGCCAATTCCGGCGCCGATAGCAACGGCGAATTGCAGAACGGCTGGCTCCTGGTGCATGCCGACAAGGCCGCGCGCGTTCCGGAAGAGCTGTCCGAGACGCCCTACATGACCCGCCGCGCGATGGACTTCATTGCGGAAGCGGAAGACGACGGGCGGCCGTGGTGCCTGCATCTGTCCTATATCAAGCCGCACTGGCCCTATATTGCGCCAAAACCCTATGACAGCATGTACGGGCCCAAGGACGTGCTGCCGGCGATCCGCTCGGAGAAGGAGCGCCAGGAGGCGCATCCGGTGTTCGCCGCCTACATGGACATGCGCTACTCCCGCAACATGTCGCGCGACGAGGCGCGGCAAAAGGTGATCCCGGCCTATATGGGCCTGATCACCCAGATCGACGATCAGATGGGCGTGCTGATGAAGTTTCTCGAAGCGCGCGGCCTGCTCGACAACACCATGATCGTGTTCACCTCGGATCACGGCGATTATCTCGGCGATCACTGGATGGGCGAGAAGGACCTGTTCCACGATCAATCGGCGAAAATTCCGCTTGTTATCATCGATCCCTCAAGGGAAGCCGATTCCACCCGCGGCAGCGTCTGCGACGCGCTGGTCGAGGGCATCGATCTGGCGCCGACCTTCATCGAATATTTCGGCGGCACGCCGCCCGACCATGTTCTGGAGGGCCGCTCGCTGATGCCGCTCTTGCGCGGCGAGCAGCCTTCATGGCGCAAGCTGCTGTTCTCCGAGTACGACTATTCCATGCAGGAGGTGCGGCGAAAGCTCAATCAGCCGATCGAGCAATGCCGCCTGTTCATGGTTTTTGACGGCCGCTGGAAATACATCCACGCCTCCGGCTTCCGGCCGATGCTCTATGACCTCGAAACCGACCCGCTCGAGTTTGCCGACCGAGGCGAGGACCCGGCCTGCGCTGAAATCGTCGCGCGCCTGCAGGCCGCGCTGTTCGACTGGGCGCTGCATCCGAAGATGCACATCACCACGCCGAATGCGAAGATCGCGAATTATGCCGACAGGGATCTGCAACTGAAAGGCGGCATCCTGATCGGCATCTGGGACGAGCAGGAACTCGCGGCGATCCGCGCGCGAATCGCGGCGCAATAGCGGACGGACCGTCGCCCATGCGTGCCCTCGTCGCCCTGTTTCTTGCACTCGCGGCCACCCTGCCCGCCTCCGCCCAGTTTGCGCCGACCGAGGCAGAGTTGCGAGCCTATGCCGGCCTGCATGCCGCCGCCGCCCGCGGCGATGTCGCCGAGATCGAGAAGCGCATCGCCGCCGGCGAGAACAAGGAAGCGCTCGACAGCCGCCGGCGCACGCCGCTGCATGTCGCCGTCTACCAGAGGAAGCACGATGCTGCCCGCGCCCTGATCCGGCTCGGCGCCGATCCCAACAAGCTTGAAATCGACCGCTACGACATCATCACCATCGCCGCCGTCGCCAACGACGTGCCGATGCTCAAGATCGCCATTGAGGGCGGAGGCAACCCGAAGGCGGTCACCAGCCGCTATGACGGCACGGCCCTGATCGCGGCCGCTCACCTCGGTCACGTTGAGGTCGTGCGCATGTTGATCGCGGCGAAGGCGCCGCTCGATCACGTCAATAATCTGAAATGGACCGCGCTGATCGAATCGATCGTGCTCGGCAATGGCGGGCCGAACCATACCGAGACCTTGCGCGCGCTGGTCGAGGCCGGCGCCAATGTCAACATCCCCGACGGCAATGGATCGACGCCGCTGCAGCTGGCGAAAAATCGCGGCTACCGGGAGATGATTGCGATCCTGGAGAAGGCTGCAGCGAAGTGAGCGGTGCGCAACGAGTTGCACCCCTGAAACTTCAGTTGCAACGTTGCAATGATGGTGAATGCCTGTTCAAGAAAGTTTCTTGCTGTTCCCTGCAACAGACCCAAGCGGCATTCGTTTTCTCTGGGAGTGGAGGAGAGGAACTCCACATAACCAGAGCGGAGAGGAACAATGAGGAAGCTCTCTTACGTGCTGGCCGCGTTGGCAACCATCGCCATCGGTGTGCCCACGGCCGCAAGCGCCGGCGGGTTCGGCGTCTACGTAGGCGGTGACCGCGACTATTACGGCGACCGCTACTACGGCGGTCCCCGCTTCGGGTTCTATGGACACGACCGCGGCCTCCATCGCGGATGGTATCACCGCAACTATAACTACTACGGCGACCGAGGCGTCGTGATCCGGCGTCACTACTGGGACGACTAGTAGCTGAATGACTGGCGGAAATGGCCCCTTTCGAGGGGCCATTTTCGTGTCTGCAGGCATTCGCCCGAACTTGCATTTTCGAGCACTGCCCTCCCCGAGCCAGCTCCTCCCCGAATTATCCTGCGTGGCATCCGCGGGCTCAATTCAACCTCGGCTCGCGAAACGTTGGCGCGGCAATTCAAATTGGTCTAGGTTTTCCACGTGGACGTGAGCCCGGTGCGCAGCCGACAGCGCATCGAGGACACGTCCCCCGGAGATCGGCGCGGCGCAGCCCCTTCATCACAAGGAGTCCGGCCCAATGAAGACCGCCAAAAAGAAGACTGCCAAAAAGAAGATTTCCCCCGAAAAGAAGATCGACCAAATCTTTGCGCAATGGAAGAAGCCCAATTCTCCCGGTTTCGCGATTGCGGTGAGCAAGGCAGGCAAGGTCATCTTCCGCAAGGGCTACGGCATGGCCGACCTCGATCATGGCCTTGCGATCACGCCCAGCACGGTCTTCCATGCCGCCTCGTTGAGCAAGCAATTCACGGCGATGGCGATCATGCTGCTGATCACCGTGCCGAAGCTGGCAACGACACCGATTAGCCTCGACACCGACGTGCACACGCTCGTTCCGCAGCTGAGCGGCATAGGCCAGCCCATCACGATCGGGCAGATGCTGCATCACATCAGCGGCATCCGGGACCAGTGGGTGCTGGCCACGATGGCAGGCTGGCGCCTGTCGGACGATGTGGTCACCCGCGACGATGTGATCGAGCGCTTTGTGGCGCGATCGAAGACCCTGAACTTCGACCCGGGGGACCAGTTCTCCTACAGCAACACCAACTATACGCTGGCCGGAGAAGTCGTCAAAAAGGTCTCCGGCATGTCGCTTGCAGCCTTCTGCGACAGATATATTTTCAAGCCGCTCAAGATGGCGCGAACCAGGTTCGTCGAAACCCACGGCGAGATTGTGAACCATCGCGCCTACGGGTACATGCCTGTGTCGGCAGGCTGGCGGGTGCGGATGCCGAACTATGATCTCACCGGCCCAACCAACCTTCACACCACGGTCGACGATCTCATGCGCTGGGATCGCAACTTCGACCACATGGGTGTCGGCGGCGCCGTCGCGCTGACCGCGATGCAGACGCCGGCGCCGCCCGCCGCCCCGACATACGGGCTCGGATTGTTTGTCGAGTACGAGGACGGGCATCGGATCGTCGAGCACAACGGACGCGACGCCGGGTATCGATCGCACCTGATCCGTTTTCCGGACCAGAAGCTTTCCGTAGCGCTGCTGTGCAATATCGCACTGGACGACCCGCTGCCTTCGACATGGACGCTGGTGCGGCAGGTGGCCGCGGTGTATCTCGGCACCTCGTTTGCGCCGATGGCGGCAGAGCCGACGCTCGCTGCGAGCGGATTCGCGCCGGCAGGTCTGGGCGACTATCGCGGCCGGTTCTACAGCGACGAAATCGACGCGACTTACATCCTGAAGTTCAACTCGAACGAGTCGGCGGTTCAGGTCACTCGCGAAAAGTATCCGCCCACCACCCTGCTTCCGGCCGGTCCGGACTTTTTCATCATGAAGGACTTCAGCATCGTGCTTCCCCAACTGCTCGTGCAGTTCAATCGCGACGCCCAGCAAAAAATCACCGGATTCCGCCTGGACGATACCGTCGGAGGCAGGCTCAGCAACTTCCACTTCAAGAAGATGCAATAGATCGGCCCAAGGGAATCAGATGAAGAAACGCGTCGTTCGCGCGCTGGTCACCGGGGCTGGCACAGGCTCAAGCGCAAACCTGATCCGCGCGCTGCGCGCCATGTCGCCGAAGCCCCATGTGGTCGGCGTCAACCACGACCGGTTTTTTCTGAAACTCTCGATCGCCGACGCCAATTATGTAACCCCGGACCCCGACGGCGGCGAGTTCACCGATGCGCTGCTGGAGATCATCAGGCGCGAGCGGATCAACGTCGTCATGGCAACCAACGACAATGTCGTTAAGGCGCTGTCCGACCAGCGCAGGCGCTACAAGATCGATCTGCTGCTGCCCCGCCGCGAGACGATCGACCTGTGCCAGGACAAATATGAGCTGAACCAATTCCTGCGGCAGCGCAAGATTCCGGCGCCGCGCAGCTTCGAGGTCAGGTCACTGCGCAGCCTGGAGAAGATCTTTGCGGGCTTTTCGCAGGAGGGGTTGCTGTGGTGCCGGGCGCGCCGCGGCTCGCGGTCGCTTGGCGCCACTCCCGTTGCCAATATCGAGCAGGCGCGCGCCTGGATCACGCAATGGCGCGATCTGCAGGGCGTCAAGGTCTCCGACTTTACGCTCGCCGAGTATCTGCCCGGGCGGCACTTCGTGGTCCACAGCCTGTGGCACAAGGGCAGGATGCTGCGAACGCAGGCAGTCGAGCTCCTCAGCTATTTCGCGGCCGGCAACAATCCGAGCGGCATTTTCTCGATGTCGTCGCTGGCCAAGACGGTGGCGGCTCCTGAGGCGGTCAAGGTCACCCTGAGTGCGGTGGAGGCGCTGGAAAAGGCGCCCACGGGCGCTTTTTTTGTCGAGCTGAAAGAGGCGGCCGACGGCGTGCCTGCGATCACCGAGATCAACGCCGGGCGCTTCCCCTCAGGGGTGACGGCGCTCTTAGCGGTCGGAAAAGACAACATGGTGGCAGCCTTTGCCGCAGCCGCGATCGGCGAGAATGTCGCGGTCGCAGCCGAGCCTCATGGATCGGCCGCCGAGTACTACATGGTGCGCGATATCGACGCGATTCCGGCGGTCTTCCCGGCGGGCGAGTTGCTATAGGGCTGCGGAATGGCAGTTCTGGCGACGCGCGGTCGGGCTTGTTGCTGTCACGATTTAGTGTAGGATTGATTGCATACGACCTCGCATTTGAACCGAAATTCATGGAAGCGCGCCGATGAGTGGTGGATATATCAAGCCGCAGAGACAGGGCGATCACCAGATCGTCGTCTTTACCTTTATTGGACAGATCGACGCCAAGAAGGTCGATAAATGGAATAGAGCGCTCCTTGAGCTGAAAAAACTGTTCGGGGATAGTTTGACGGGTATCACCATCAAGGGTGACCCGACGCCGCCCTCGATCCTGAAGCTCGCCCGCAAGAAGAAATGACCGCTGCGAAGAAGAAGCGGTCCGTAACCCGTCGAGCGGCCAAAGCGAAATCCCCCGCCCCTCTTGAAATGCGCGTTGCCGTGAAGGGCGACAAGCAGCTGACCGAGAACGTGATCGTCGAGGTGCTTGCGGCGGCTCGCCGTCTCGGGCTTGCGCCGCCCAAGGTTGAGATCCAGCGTAAACCGCGCCTCGGCCCGAAGCGGATCGCGAAGCGCAAGTCCCGATAGGGCTTCTTTCTGCGGGCTAGGCCGCCGTGAACCACGGCTTCATGGCGAGCTGGTCGAGCAGCTTTTCGCCGCGATCCTGGTAGACGTCGGCTTCCGCCTGCAAGCCGCGCCGCCGGTACAGGTCGGCACGGCCGAGGTGGCAGTGCGCCAAGAGCGGCAGCAAATCGAGCTCGCAGGCGATGACGGCCGCCGCCTCGATCAGCTCCACGCCGGCCTCGAGATCCGCGCCGCGCACTGCATGGATGGTCGCGGCGAGCCAAGAGGCGTGCGCCTCGGCCCCGCGCTCCCCCAAGCTCCTCGTCCGCCGCAACAGGTCGGTCACCGCGGTCAGGGCCCGGTCGAATTCGCCGGCAAGCAGCAGCACTTCGACATAGGCGATCAGCGTGAGCGACCGGGTCAATTGCGGTTCGGCGGTCTCGTCGAGCGCAACCGCCTTCTCCAGCAAGGCAAGACCTTCACGGACCTGCCCGAGCCGGGCCATGGTCCGGCCAAGGCCGGCCATGATGCGAGAAGCATAGGCGTCGAGGTCATGGGTGCTGCAGACGTCGAGCAGGCGGTCGAACACCAGCACGGCGGCGCCGCAGTCGCCCTTGTTGAGGGCGACCGAGCCGATGCTCCAATAGGCCCACATGATCGAATCCGGCTGGCCGACGGCATCCGCCCGGCGCGCCGCCTCCTGCGCATAGGCCGCCGCTTTCTCGAACTCGCCGACGACGGCGCAACAGATCGCCAGGCTGCTGCGGCTGAACGCCGCCGGCAGCACCGGCAGACCATGAAAGTCGTCCGACGGCTTCTCTTCGAGCATGGCCAGAATCTGCTCGAACAATTCGATGGCCGCGCGGAATTCGCCGCGGGCTTGCCTGGCGCGCGCCAGGTACATCTTGGTCGCAAGCTGCATGCGCTCGTCACCGCCGGCGAGACTCAAGGCCCGCTCGCCCGTCGTCAGCGCTTCGGCGTAACGGGCTTTCAGCACCAGACAATTGGCGGTGAAAGAATAAATACGCCCGAGCCGGGCGCTGTCGTCGAGCTGGGTCGCGACCTGCTCGGCCGCGTTGAGGTGATCGAGCGTCTCCTGCACGCGCCCGAGCGGCGTCAGGGCATGCCGCAAGTCGATGCGCAGATCGATCGCCAGCGTCGCGCGTTCGTCGGATGGCAGATGATCGAGGGCCAGCAGCGCGCCTTCGAGATGCTGGACCGCAACGCGGTTTGCCGCGCGGGCAATTTCCCGCGCCGCGGCCGCCTGCAGATGGATCACCGCGCGGTCCCAGGCCTGGGCGCGAACGGCATGAAACGCCAGCCAGTCGGATTTCTCGCTCAGGCGGTCGGCATAGATCTGCTCGCCGGCGATGAGGGTGGCGGTATGCAGCGTGCGCCGCCGGTCCGCCGACAGCATCCGGTAGGCCGCATCATGCACGAGCGCGTGCTTGAAGCGGTACTCGATGTCCGGGAACAGATTCGTCTCATAGAGGAATTCCGCATCCTGCAGGCGCTTCAGCCCTTCGCGCAGCCGGTCGGGGCGCAAATTCGCGACCGCCTGCAGCACGCTGCGCGGCACTTCATATCCGATGACGGCCGCCGCCTGCAGCAGGCGCTTGTCGACCAGAGACAGCCGGTCGATGCGCGAGGTCAACAGCGCCTCGATGGTCGTGGGTATCTTGAGCTCCACCACCGAGGTCGTGGTGTGATAGCCGGCCGGCCTGCCGCTGAGCACGCCCGTCTCGACCAGGGAGCGCACGCTCTCCTCGAGGAACAGCGGGGTGCCGCCCGTCTTCTCGATCAGAAAGTCCTTGAGCTGTCCGAGCGCCTCGTCCACGCCGATCAGTGCGTCGAGCAACTCGGAGGCGACATCGGGCTGCAGCGGATCGATCCGGATCTGGGTGAAACAGGATTTGCCGCCCCAGCCGTGCTGGTACTCCGGCCTGAAGCTGACCAGCAGCATGATCCGCGCGCCAGGAAGGCCATCGACCAGCCCGTCGATCAAGGCCTGGGTCTCCGGATCGATCGAATGCAGATCTTCGAGCACGAGCAGCAGCGGCTGCACCTCGCTCTCGCGCAGCAGCAGCCGCTTGACGGCATCCAGGATGCGCTGCCCGCGCTGCGGCCGGTCCGAGGGCGACTGGGCCTCGTCGGCCGATGGATCCAGCAGCATGAGCAGCGCCGGCAGCCCTCCCAGCAGCGTTTCATCCAGGCTCATGAGCCTTGTCGTGACCTTCTCGCGAATGGTCTGGAAATCGTCTGACGCGGTGAGCTGGAAGTAACTTCTGAGGAATTCGGTGACCGGCAGGTAGCTCGTGGCCGAGCCATAGGACACCGCGCCGGCCTGGAGGACGCGCCAGCCATCGGCGTGCGGCGCGCGGGCGAACTCGTGGATCAGCCGCGACTTGCCGACGCCGGGCTCGCCGACCAGCGCCACGATCTGCCCATGGCGCGCATAGGCCAAATCAAGCGCGTGTCGCAATTGCTTGATCTCGTCGGCGCGCCCGACGAACTGCGTCAGCCCGTGCCTTGCCAGCGCCTGCAGCCTCGAGACCGCAACCGCGCCCAGGAGTTCGTAGGACAATACGGGCGCCGCAAGCCCCTTGACGAGCATCGGACCGAGCGACCGCGTCACTACATAGCCCTGCGCGAGATGAAGGGTCTGCGACGACATCAGAATGGTGCCGGGGATGGCCATCTGCTCCATGCGCGCGGCCAGATGAACGGCCTGGCCGTGGGCGGAATAGTTCATGTGCAGCTCGCTGCCCAGCGAGCGAACCACGACTTCGCCCGAGTTCAGGCCGACGCGAACGAGCAGCGGAAATCCCCTGGTGCGGCGCACTTCCTCGGCGTATGTCCGGATCAGCTCCTGCATCTTGAGAGCGGCGTAACAGGCCCGCACCGCGTGATCTTCATAGGCCATCGGCGCACCGAACAGCGCCTGGATGCCGTCGCCCATCACCTGGTTGACGGTGCCCTCGTAGCGGCCGACCGCCTCCATCATCCGTTCGAGAACGGGATCGAGCAGCGAGCGGGCATCCTCGGGATCGAGATCGGCGACATACTCGGTCGATCCCTTCAAGTCCGAGCACAGCACCGTCACCTGCTTGCGCTCGCCCTCCAGCGACGCTTCGGATGTGAAGATGCTCTTGGCGAGGTGACTCGGCGTGTGAAAGAACGGCGATGCGGCAAGCGCGGGGGCCGAGAAGCCCGGCCCGATGACGGGACCAGCCGCGCCGCAATTGTCGCAATACTTGCTTTCGGGTTTCAAATGGCTGCCGCAGGCCGTGCAAGCGATGCCGAACGCCATCCCGCACTCCCGGCAGAATTTTGCCTCGTCGCGATTATCCTGCCGACACCGGGGACACTGCATGCATGGACCTTCAGCCTGGCTGACCGCCAGCGATCAAGCGGCCACGACGTAACGCAGAGGCTACGAAGAACACGTTCGATTCCACCTACGTCGCGCAACGCGAATTCGACCGAAGAATACCATGCAACCATTGGTTCTGGTGCCTGCCGGCCCGAAGATATTTTTGCCGAAATTTGTGAAACAGTTCACGATCGATATGCCGCAGAGGTTGTAGCATGTCGTGGACGCGAACCCCGCTCGACCATCGCTTCGCGACGGGGCACCGCGCGACACTATTCCGCGCGTCGTCAGCGAATGCGCCGGCTGCGGCGCAGACTCATTTCCTTCTCGGATGCCTCCTGCTGCGCCTGCAGGCGCTGCACGAAGATTGTCGCAGCCCGCGAAATGTGTTCGCGGCTGAGCAGTTCGGCCCGCGCACCGTCGCCGGCGATGATGGCGTCCAGGATCGCGACATGCTCGCCCAAAATGGTCTGCGGCATCTGCGCATCGTCGCGCAGCACCTCGGCCATGACGCGGCGCAGATACGGCCAGTGCGGCGCCGTCGTCTCGCCGATCAGCGGGTTCTCCGAAAGTTCGTTGATGAAGGCATGAAAGCGCATGTCGGCTTCAATCTGCTCGGTGAGTGAGCCGCTCTCCACCGCGGCGAGGCCCGCATTCAGATAGGCCGGTCCTTCGATCCTCGCCCGCTCCGCGCCGCGTTCGGCCGCGAGGCGAGCGGCCAGTCCATCCAGCATGGCGCGGACCTCATAGAGCTTGCGGACAAAATCCGGGTCGATCGGCGAGACAATCAGGCCCCGCCCGGGCGCCTCGCGGACCAGTCCGCGGTCCCGAAGCAGCAGCAAGGCCTGCTGGACCGGCTGCCGGGAGACGCCATAGGCGCGGGCCAAATCGTCCTGGATCAGGCGCGAATTGGCCGGCAGCTCGCCATCCACGATCTCGGAAACGATAGCATTTACAACCTGTTCCACGAGGGTGGGCTGGGCTTGGACGGAAGACATGCACACTCCGTTGGGCTGGCCTGCAAATCTTTAGCACTGCGGCGCACAAAAATCCATTGCTTCGTATTCGAATTCAGAATATGTATTCCGTATTCGAATTCAAACCGCGCTAATGCGGAGCTCATGGGAGGATGCAATGCTCACGGTTAGCCGTCGTTCGCTTTTGAAATCCGCTGCTGGCGCCCTTGCTGCGGGGGTCGTGCTGAAGAGCCCTGCGGTGCACGCGCAGGCCGCGCCGCTGAAACTGAAATTCGGCAACGACCTGCCGGTCACCCACTCGGTCAACACCCGGCTCAAGGAAGCCATCGAGGCGATCACGGCCGAGACCAACGGCAAGGTGACCATCAACCTGTTTCCGAACAATCAGCTCGGCAGCGACAACGACATGATGAGCCAGCTGCGCTCGGGCGCGCTCGAGCTCGCCACCATGCCCGGCACGGTGATGTCGACGCTGATCCCAACCGCGTCGCTGACCGGCGTCGGCTTCGCCTTCACCAACTATGACAAGGTGTGGGCGGCGATGGACGGCGAAGTCGGCAAGTACATCCGCGGCAATATCGAGAAGGTCGGCCTCATCGCCTTCGAAGCGGTGTGGGACAACGGCTTCCGCCAGATCACCTCCAGCACGCGGCCGATCAAGACGCCGGAAGACCTCGCCAACTTCAAGATCCGGGTGCCCGTGGTGCCGCTGTGGGTCGCGATGTTCTCTGCGTTCGGCGCTGCGCCTGTCAGCATTCCGCTCAGCGAAGCTTACTCGGCGCTGCAGACCAAGATTGCGGACGGCCAGGAAAATCCGCTGGCGCTGATCGAGTCGGCGAAATTCTACGAAGTCCAGAAATACTGCTCGCTCACCAATCATTCCTGGGACGGCTTCTGGCTGATCTCTAGCGGCAGGATCTGGAAGACCCTGCCCAAGGACGTTCAGGAGGTGCTGCAAAAGCATTTCAACGCCGCCGCCAAGAAGCAGCGCGACGACATCGTCAAGGCCAATGCCGACTTGCAGAAGCTGCTGGAGTCGAAGGGCTTGACCTTCAATACCACCGATGCGAACGCCTTCCAGGCGGCGCTCGCCAAGACCTCGTTCTACAGGGATGCCAAGGCCAAGTTTGGCGACGAAGCTTGGGCGTTGTTGCAGAAGTACGCCGGCAACATCGGGTGACGCCATGCATCTAGTGGAGGAAACCGTCGTCGCGCCACTCCGAATGACCGGAGTGGCGGGCGCACTGCAAAAAGCCGAACAATGGCTTGGCACGATCGTCGCGGTCGCCGCGGCGTTGCTGGTGGTCGCGGAAATCGTCGTCCTGTTCAGCGGCGTTGCCTCCCGCTACCTGCTGCAGAAGCCCATCATCTGGACCGACGAGCTCGCCAGCATTCTCTTCCTGTGGCTGGCCATGCTGGGCGCGGTCACCGCTTTCCAGCGCGGCGAGCACATGCGGATGACGGCCTTCATGGGAATGGTCAGACCGCGGGTCCAGGCATTCTTCGACGTGCTGGCCATCGCCGCACCTCTGGCATTTCTCGCCCTCGTGCTGCACCCGGCCTATGAATTTGCGGTCGACGAGGCGCTGGTTTCGACCCCGGCGCTCGACATTTCGAACGCCTGGCGAGCCGCGGCGCTGCCGACCGGCCTCGGCCTGATGCTGTTGATCGCCTTCCTGCGCCTGGCGTCGTTCGGCGATTTGCGCCTTTCCGGCGGCGCGATCGCGCTCATTGCCGCGGTCGGCGCCGTGCTTTACGCGCTGAGCCCCGTGCTCATCCCGCTCGGCAACATCAATCTCCTGATCTTCTTTGTCGGTCTCGTCGCGGTCATGGTGTTTGCCGCCGTTCCGATCGCGTTCGCCTTCGGTCTGGCGACCTTTGCCTACATTGTCCTGACGACGAGCACGCCCGAGACGGTCGTCATCGGCCGGATGGATGAGGGCATGAGCCATCTCATTCTGCTGTCGGTGCCGCTGTTCGTCTTCCTTGGGCTGTTGATCGAGATGACCGGCATGGCACGCGCCATGGTGGGCTTCCTCGCCAGCCTGCTCGGCCATGTCCGTGGCGGCCTGCAATACGTGCTGGTCGCGGCGATGTACTTGGTGTCCGGAATTTCCGGTTCGAAAGCCGCCGATATGGCCGCCGTCGCGCCCGTGCTCTTTCCGGAGATGATCAAGCGCGGCGCCAAGCCCGGCGACCTGGTCGCGCTGTTGTCAGCAACGGGCGCGCAGACGGAAACCATTCCGCCGAGCCTCGTCCTGATCACGATCGGATCCGTTACCGGCGTTTCCATCGCCGCGCTCTTCACCGGCGGCCTTATACCGGGGCTGGTGCTGGCGCTCATGCTCTGCATTGTGGTGTGGCGGCGCTACCGCAACGAGGATCTCTCGCATGTCAAGCGCGCGGGCCTCGACATCATTGGCAAGACGTTCCTGGTCGCACTGCCGGCGATCGCCCTGCCCTTTGTGATCCGCTGGGCGGTCGTTGGCGGCGTCGCTACCGCAACTGAGGTCTCGACTATCGGCATTGTCTATTCGGCGCTGGCGGGCCTGCTGATCTACCGCAAATTCGAATGGAGCCGCCTCTATCCGATGCTGGCCGAGACGGCATCGCTCTCCGGCGCCATTCTGCTCATCATTGGCACTGCGACCGGCATGGCGTGGGCGCTGACGCAGTCGGGCTTCTCCACCGCGCTGGCCTCATTCATGACTGGCCTGCCCGGCGGCATCCCGATGTTCCTCGCGGTGACGATCATTGCCTTCATCATCCTTGGCAGCGTCCTCGAAGGCATTCCGGCGATCGTGCTGTTCGGCCCGCTGCTGTTCCCGATTGCCAAGCAGGTCGGCGTGCATGAAGTGCACTACGCAATGGTGGTGATCCTCGCCATGGGCATCGGCCTGTTCGCCCCGCCCTTCGGCGTCGGCTACTACGCCGCCTGCGCCATCAGCCGCATCCATCCCGACCAAGGCATCAAGCCGATGCTGGGTTACGTCCTGGCGCTGCTGATCGGCACCATCATCATCGCGGCCGTGCCGTGGTTCTCGATCGGCCTTCTGTAAATCCCGTTGCAGCCAAAGCCCTGAGGAACGGACCATGAAAGACCTCCTGAACTTCGGACAGATGCTTTCGGTGCATGCGCGCGTCACGCCCAACCGCCTTGGCGCGCGCGACCTCGAACGCTCGATGACATTCACACAATGGAACGAGCGTTCGTGCCGGCTCGCCAATGCCCTGCTCGGACTCGGCCTTGCCAAGGGCGACCGGGTCGCGGTTCTCGCCTACAACTGCGTCGAATGGTCCGAGATTTTTGCCGCAACGGCAAAGGCCGGTCTCGTCGCCCTGCCGATCAACTTCCGCCTGATCGGCAAGGAAGTGCAGTTCATCGTCGACAATGCGGAAGCCGCCGCGTTCATTGTCCAGGACGAGCTTGTCGGCGCGGTCGAGGAGATCCGAAAGGATATTCCGATCAAGGCGGACCGGTTCATCCATTTCGGCAGCCGCCCCTGTCCGGCCGGGTATCACGCCTACGAGGATTTCCTCGCCGCCGGCTCGAGCCGCGAGCCGGCGCAGATCGTCAACCTGTCCGATCCGTGGACGCTGATGTACACCTCCGGCACCACGGGCAATCCCAAGGGCGTCGTGCGCAGCCACCGCAGCGCCGTTCTGCTGTCGATGGTGACCGAGATCGAGCTCGGGCTGCATCGCAAGGACGATGCGCTGCTGGTCATGCCGATGTGCCATGCCAATTCGCTGAACTTCTTCGGCGCGTTCGGCTATTGCGGCGGCGTCAACTCGATCTATTCGCGCAAGAGCTTTGACCCCGAGCACGCCGCCAGGACCCTGGCCGGGAATGGGTCGACCTTCACCTCGCTGGTGCCGACGCACTACATCATGATGCTCGGACTGCCGCCGGCGGTTCGCGGCAAGTACAACTATGACGCCGTGACCAAGCTGATGATCTCCTCGGCACCGGCACGCCCCGAAACCAAGCGTGAGGTGATGGAGATGTTCCCCAACTCCGGCCTGTTCGAGCTCTACGGCGCGACCGAGACCGGCTGGGTGACCATGCTGCATCCGCACGAGCAATTCACCAAGCTCGGCTCAGTCGGACGCGAATGCGTGGGCGCTGCGCCGATCAAGATGCTGGACGAGGCCGGCAATGAGGTGCCGGACGGCCAGGCTGGCGAACTCTATTCCTGCAATGCGCATACGTTCGACTGCTACTGGCGCCTGCCGGAAAAGACCAGGGAAGCCTTCCGCGGCGACTACTGCTCGGTCGGCGACATGGCCCGCCGCGATGCGGACGGCTACATCCACCTCTCCGACCGCAAGAGCAACATGATCATTTCCGGCGGCGAGAACATCTACCCGTCCGAGGTCGAATCGCTGGTCGGCGCACATCCGCAGGTCAAGGACGTCGCGGTGATCGGGCTGCCGGACGAAAAGTGGGGCGAGCGCGTTCACGCGGTCATCGTGCTGCATGACGGCGCCATGCTGAAGGAGAGCGACCTTCAGGAATGGGCGAAGGAACGGCTGGCCGGCTACAAGCGCCCGCGGTCCTACGCCTTCATTGCCGAGGACGAGATGCCGCGCAATGCGACCGGCAAGGTGCTGCATCGCGAGCTGAAGAAGAAGTACTCGAACCGACCATGATGGTTCTATCGAACCATCGCGCTCCGGAATCCGCGCACCATGCACGCCGTCTTGAATTCAGCATTGCCGATCTTCGCGCTGATCCTGACCGGGTTCATCTGCGGCTATTTCGGCGTGTTCGATCGCATCGCGACCGACAATCTCAACCGGTTTGCGGTCTATCTGGCACTGCCCTCGCTGATGTTCGTGGCGATGTCCAGGATCACGCCGGACCAGGTGCGCCAGTTCGGATTCATCGGCGCGTTCGTCGGCGGCATCGCCGTCAGTTTTGCGGCTGCCTTTGTCATCAGCCGCCTGCGCGGACGGCGGGTCGCCAATGCCAGCATCGAGGGGCTCGATGCCGGGTACAGCAATGTCGGCTTCATGGGCATACCGATGTGCCTCCTGGTATTCGGTCCGGAAAGCGCGCCGGCATCCATCATCGCGACCCTGTTCACCGCCTGCGTTCTGTTCCTGTTTGCGGTCATCGTGGTCGAAATCGACCTGCAGAAGGGCGACAAGTTCTGGCCGACCGTCGGCAACACGGTCGGCTCGTTGCTGCGCAGCCCGCTGCTGATTGCGCCGGTTGCCGGCCTTGCGATCGGCCTGAGCGGACTGAAGCTGCCGGCGCCGCTGGAAAGCTTTACCACCCTGCTCGGCGGCGCCGCGTCGCCGGCCGCGCTGGTTTGCATCGGGCTGTTCCTGGCGCAGGAGCGCGTGGTCAGCCACGACGCCAAGTCGATCGGCATCCTGGTCGCGCTGAAACTGATCCTGCAGCCTGCCGTCACGGCGTTCCTGGCGTTCTACGTCTTCTCGATGCCGCCGCTGTGGTCGCATTCGGCTATCATCCTGAGCGCGCTGCCGATCGGATCGGGACCCTTCACTATCGCAAAACTTTACGGACTGGAGGCCGGCGTCACCTCCGGCTCGATCCTCGCCTCGCACGTCTTTGCGGTCCTCACCGTATCGCTGCTCGTCGCCTGGCTCGCACCGACCTGATCCAACGCCACTGACATCAATGGAGCCGTCCCATGAAAGTCTCTCCTGACAGTGCCGCCGACCTCATCGCGCGCCTTCTCAAGCGTCGCGGCGTCACACGCGTGTTCGCGCTGTGCGGCGGACACATCATGCCGATCTGGATGCGGCTTGACGCGGAAGGCATCCGCATCATCGACGTCCGCGACGAGCGCGCCGCAGTCCACATGGCACAGGCGCATGCCGAATTGACCGGCGAGCTCGGCGTGGCCCTGGTCACGGCCGGCCCGGGAATGACCAATGCCATCACCGGCATCGCCAATGCGCATGTCTCCCGCGCTGCCGTGCTTGTCATGTCGGGCGGCAATCCCCGCCCGCAGGAAAACCGCGGCGGGCTGCAGGACATGGATCACACCCAGCTGGTGCGCTCGATCACGCGCTATGCCCGGACCGTGCGCGAGTCGTCACTGGTGCTGCAGGAGCTCGATGAAGCAATCTCGCGCGCCTTCGGCGAAGGCGGTGAACCGGGTCCTTCCTACATCGATTTTCCGACCGACACGCTGCGCGGCATCGTGCCGAAAGCGCTGCAGCTCGACGAGCATCTCGATGCCAAGCCGCGCGCCGTCACGCGTCCCGACCCGGCTCAGGTCGCACGCGCCGTCGATCTGCTGTGGTCGGCCCGCCGCGTGCTGGTGATTTCCGGGCGCGGCGCGCGCGGCGCCGGGCCCGAATTGATCGGCCTGCTCGACCGCCTTGGCGCCGTCTATCTCGACACCGGTGAGAGCCGCGGACTGGTGCCGGACAGCCATCCTTCCGTCGTTGGCGCCATGCGCGGCGCGGTCATGAGCGACGCCGACGTGGTACTTACCATCGGCCGCCGTCTCGACTTCCAGCTCGCCTACGGATCGCCTGCGGTATTTCAAGGCGCAAAATTCGTCCGCATCGGCGACACGCCCTCGGAGATGCGGGACAACCGCCGCGGCGCCGTGGAAATTCTCGCTTCTCCCGCCGAAACCCTGCGCGCGATGGTCGAGCATGCCGGAAACCGCGAATCCAAGGTGGACCGGCAATGGGCCGCGAAGCTGCGCAGCGGGCACGAAGAGCGCGCCAGGAAGCTGCAGCAGAGCATGGCGAAGGCGCCAAACGGTTCCGACGGCAAGCTGCATCCGAACAAGGTTTTGTCGGCGCTGCAACAGGCGATCGGCAACGATTCGGTCGTCATCACCGACGGCGGCGATTTCCTCGCCTTCGCCCGCGTCGGCCTTAGCGCGCCGCTGATGCTCGATCCCGGTCCGTTCGGCTGCATCGGCATCGGCGTGCCCTATGGCATCGCCGCCAGCCTCGCCTTCCCCGACAAGCCTGTCGTGGTGGCGACCGGCGACGGTGCCTTCGGCTTCAACGCCATCGAGATCGACACGGCTGTGCGCCACAAGGCCCCCGTTCTCATCGTCGTCGCCAACAACGGCGCCTGGCAGATCGAGGTGCACGACCAGACCGTCACCCACGGCAAGGTCGTCGGCACCAGGCTGCAAGTCGCCGACTATGCCGGAATGGCAAGATCGTTCGGCATGCACGCCGAGCGCGTCGAGACCGAGGCGCAGCTTGGCCCTGCGATCGAGCGCGCGCTTGCCAACCGTCCCGCACTGCTCGATATGGTCGTCACGCCGGAGGCGATTTCCTCCGACGGCAAGACCGGGCTTGCCTGGGTGCCGGACCTGCAGCCGCTCGCGGCATGGGACGAAGCCGAACGGAAGTGGCGCGCCTCATGATGCAATGCCTGGTTTCGCCTGATACCGAGTTCTGGGAGATTCCCGTGTTCGACATCCACGACAAGCACATCCTGGTCACCGGCGGCTCCAGCGGGTTCGGCCGGCATTTCTCGCGCTTCCTCGCCAACAACGGCGCCAGGGTCACGCTTGCCGCACGACGCGCCGAGGCGCTGGCCTCGGCCGTTGCCGAAATCAAGGCGGCCGGCGACCGCGCCCAAAGCGTGCAGATGGACGTCACCGTGGCCTCCAACATTGAAGATGCGCTGAGGCAGGCCGAGGCCGCATTCGGCCCGATCCACGGAGTCGTCAACAATGCGGGCGTCACCGCGACCAAGCCTGCGCTCGACCAGGACGAGCGTTCCTGGGACTCGGTCGTCGATACCAACCTGAAGGGTGTCTGGCTGGTCGCGCAGGCTGCCGCCAAGCGGATGGTCGAAAACAAGGTGAGAGGCACGATCGTCAACATCGCCTCGATCCTCGGACTGCGCGTTGCCGGTGCGGTTGCGCCCTACGCGATCTCCAAGGCCGGCGTTATCCAGATGACCAAGGCGCTGGCGCTCGAATGGGCGCGCTATGGCATTCGCGTCAACGCGCTGGCGCCGGGATATTTTGTCACGGAACTGAATGACGATTTCTTCCAGAGCGACGCCGGTCAGGCCCTGATCAAGCGCGTGCCGCAACGGCGTCTCGGTCAGCTCAGCGAACTGGATGGACCGCTGCTGTTGCTGATCTCCAATGCGGGATCGTTCATGACCGGCAGTGTCCTCACCGTCGACGGCGGCCATATGGTTTCCGGCTTGTGATGCTAGGTTCGCCCGGATATCGGATGTCATCGTCCTCCGGGCGCTGCACACATCAGATGCCAATAGCGTGCGAGCCCACTTCATCGCGTCCGGGTGGTCGCCATTGCGCGGCGTGATGGGGCTGCCGCAGCTGTTGCGCAATATCGCGATCGAACTGATCGAAGACCCGGGGGCTAGTTCGTGATCTTGTAGCCCGTCTTCTCCACGATCGGCTGCCAGAACGCGGTATCGGCGGCGAACTGCTGCATAAGGCCTTCCTGTGTCGAGCCGACCGGAACCAGCATCAATGCGAGCAGCTTCTCCTTGACGTCCGGCTTGGCCAGTATGTCCGCGACCGCCGCGCCAAGCTTCCTTGCGAAGTCCGGCGGGCTGCCTGCCGGCAGCCACATGCCGTACCAGGCATCGGCCACCAGATCGACGCCGCTTTCCCTCAGCGTCGGTGTCTCCGGCAGAAACGGCGAGCGGGCGGCGTTGGCAATCGCAACGATCTTCAATCCCCCGGCACGATGCTGTGTGATCGCATCCGAAACCGTGGTGATACCGAACGGCACATGGCCGCCGATCAGGTCATTCACAATCAGCGCCGAGCCGCGATACGGCACCCTCGTAATGGAAAGGCCGAGTGCCTGCTCGAGTTGCCATCCGGTGAAATGCGGAATGTTGCCGCTGCCCGGCGTGCCGTAGGACGCCTTTGCGGGGTTCGCCTTCAGCCAGGCCACCAGCTCCCCGAAATCCTTGACCCCGATTGCCGAGCTTGCCGCAACGGCGAATTCGAAGCGAACGAGCTGCGATACGGGAACGAAGTCCTTCTTTGCGTCGAAGCTCGGCACGGGCTCGACCATCGGCAGCAGATACATGGTGGGGCCGGTGGTTACGAGGATGGTGGTGCCGTCGGGGGCCGCACCCTTCACCGAGCGGATACCGATCAACCCGTCGCCGCCGGTGCGGCTCTCGACAATGACGCTGCGGTCAAGCGCGGGCCCGAGATATTGCGCGATCAGGCGGCATAGCGCGTCGCCACTGCCGCCGGCCGCAAAGGGAAAGATGATTTTGGTCAGCGGACCGGACTGCGTCCATGCCGGCCCGGCCTTCGCCGCGACAGACAGGGCAAGGCTTCCGGCAACGAATTCGCGACGATTCATGGGCACCCTCCCCGCCATTTGCCGGCATTACAGCAGACACCGTAGCCCCTTGGAATAACCATCTCGCCGGGAGAGCCCCCGGAGCCGCTTGCGCGGGCGGGCCTCCTGCTGCAAAAGGTCGCCATGAAACGCCCCGCGCTGAAAAACTTTCGCCGTATCGTCGTCAAGGTCGGCTCGTCGCTGTTGATCGACCAGGCCAAGGGCGAACTGCGCGCGTCATGGCTGAAGGCGCTCGCCGCCGACATCGCCAAACTGCATGGCGAGGGCCGTGACGTGCTGGTGGTCTCCTCCGGCTCGATTGCGCTCGGGCGCAGCCGGCTGAAATTGCCGCGCGGCCAGCTCAAGCTCGAGGAAAGCCAGGGCGCCGCCGCGGTCGGCCAGATCGCGCTGGCGCGCATCTGGTCGGAGGTGCTCGGCGACCATGGCATCGGCGCAGGCCAAATCCTGGTGACGCTGCAGGACACCGAGGAGCGGCGTCGCTATCTCAACGCGCGATCGACCATCGCCAAGCTTCTGGAATGGCGCGCGGTGCCCGTGATCAACGAGAACGACACGGTCGCCACCAATGAAATCCGCTATGGCGACAACGACCGCCTCGCCGCGCGCGTCGCCACCATGGCGAGCGCCGATCTGCTGATCCTGCTCTCCGACATCGACGGCCTCTATGACGCGCCGCCGAACGCCAATCCGAACGCGCAGCTCGTCCCAATCGTGGAATCGGTGACATCGGAGATCGAGGCGATGGCGGGCGCGCCGGAGTCAGAGCTGTCGCGCGGCGGCATGTACACCAAGATCGAGGCAGCCAAGATCGCGACCACATCAGGCACGCATATGCTGATTGCCTCCGGCAAGATCGAGCATCCGCTTGCCGCGATCGCCGAAGGCGGCCGCTGCACCTGGTTCCTGACGCCTGCGAATCCCGTCACGGCGCGAAAGCGCTGGATCGCAGGCTCCCTGGAGCCGAAGGGCACGCTCACCATCGACGCCGGCGCCGTCAGCGCGCTGCGCGCCGGCAAAAGCCTGCTGCCGGCCGGCGTGATCCGGGTCGATGGTCAATTCGCCCGCGGCGATGCCGTGATCGTGCGCGGCCCCGACACCCATGAAATCGGCCGCGGCCTCGTCGCCTACGACGCCGAGGACGCCGAAAGAATCAAGGGCCGCTCGTCGCGCGATGTGATGGCGATCCTCGGAGTAAGCGGCAGATCGGAAATGATCCATCGGGATGATCTGGTAGTGGGCGGCCCGAAGGGGGCGGTGCCGGTCAAGTAGGCCCTTGGCCAACACAGCAAATCTGCGCCACCATAAACCCTATGCCTAAGCCAAGACTCGCAAAAGCTCATTCGGCCCTAATGGCGCAGCAATATACTCGTCTGGGGTGAACCCTTATGCATTAGTTCTATGCCGAGGGCGACGACGAGCCAAATGAGTACGTGTTCGAGTGGGCAGGCGCCTGGAGAGCCGGTCTATCCCGATGCGATCCACAAACAAGACTGACGATTCCAACTTGGAACACAGCAGTCTGAGTCGGAATGAGCGTTAGATCATATCGTCTGCATCGATGTCTTGTCGTCCGCTCATCACGCGAACGACTTCGACGCCATCGGCTAACGGCAAGTAAAAGACGAGGTAGTTGCCGACCGGAAAGCTGCGCAATTCTCGCTGAAGGTCCGGACGTTCACGGCCAGCTAACGGATTTTCAACGAGCATTTTGAATATTTCACCGATCCGCTCGATTTGCTCATTGGCCGCACGAACGTTGTCGACGGCGATATAGCTCCAGATCGAATCGAGGTCTGTATCGGCTTGCGGCCGTTTGCGAAAGCTATTTGCCACGCTTGAGCGCGGCCAGTCGTTGCCGTCCCCGCGCTTTGACCGCTTCTATCATTTCGTCGATGTCCGCCTCTTGAGCTGGACCGCTGTCAAAGCCCTTCTGGATCTCCGCGCGCAGTGCTGTGAGCTTGGCCTTGCGGCGCTCTTCGCGCTCTTCGACAAGGCGAAGGCCATCGCGGATGATCTCGCTCGCGGTGGCATAGCGGCCGTCCTTGATCAGGTCGTCGATCATGTCCTCGAAGTGCTTGCCGATGCTGTAGCTTGTCGCCATGGCGGGTCTATCCTGGATATCGATTTATGATACTTATTGATATCGGCCAGACGTGCAAGCCATCGACGCTAGGCCATTGGCCGACCTCGCAAATTCCGTCCACCGCCGAACAGCCATGTGCGTTCCGCGCCTCGCAAGGCCCCGATTTCCGTGCTAGGACATGGCCTTAACGCAAGGCCGAAACCACCATGACGACTGCCCTGAAAGCCATCGACGGCTCCGCCGACCTGCCTGCCCTGATGACCGAGCTGGCGAAGGGCGCCCGCGCGGCTGCGCGGGTGCTGGCGCTGGCGCCGCCGGAGCAGAAGAACCGGGCGCTTGCAGCGATGGAGCGGGCGATCCGCGCCAATGCCGCGAAGATTCTGGCGGCCAATGCCGAGGATGTTGCCGAGGTGAAGGCCGGCGGCGCGACCGCCGCCTTTATCGACCGGCTGACGCTGACGCCGGCGCGCGTTGAGGCGATGGCCGATGGCGTCGCCGTCGTGCGCGGCATCGCCGATCCCGTGGGCACGGTAACGGAAAGCTGGCAGCGGCCGAACGGCATGACGATCGAACGCGTGCGCGTACCGCTCGGCGTGATCGGCGTGA
>Ga0081455_10001018_pt1 | contig 23365 bp, 20 predicted proteins | sample TabmetS3T2R1_FD_70207 | JGI IMG/M metagenome (GOLD analysis project Ga0081455, IMG submission 70207) | Tabebuia heterophylla rhizosphere microbial communities from the University of Puerto Rico - S3T2R1 | ecosystem: Host-associated > Plants > Roots > Rhizosphere ...
ACTGCTCGCCGCCCTCTGCATGGTCGGTTGCGAGCCGCCGTCGACCGCACCCACACCAGCCGAACCAGCTCCACCGGCTACCAGCGCAGCTGCCTCACCGGTATCAACTGTCGGCACAACTGCGCGCATCGTCGCGACTGAGAAGCTCAGCAGCCACAGCACCGACCTCACGATCGAATCGCCGGCCATAGGTGGTCCGGTCCAGGTCCGACTCTTGTTGCCGGCCGACTTCGAGACGCAACCTCAACGGCGATGGCCCGTCATCTACCTGCTGCACGGCTGCTGCGACACGTACGTGAGCTGGACCCGGTCCACTGACATTGAGCAGCTCGTTCGCAAACGCGACCTCCTCGTCGTCATGCCGGACGGCGGCAAGGTCGGCTTCTACTCCAACTGGCGTACCGGTCCCCAATGGGAGACGTTCCATACCGAGGAATTACCGAGGCTGCTCTCCTCCCAGTACCGCGCCAATGAAAAGGCGGCTATTGCCGGCGTGTCCATGGGCGGGCTCGGCGCACTCGGCTACGCCGCCCGGCACCCCGACAAGTACGCCGCCGCCGCCTCGTTCAGCGGCATCGTCCACACTCGGCTCTCCAGCGACGTGTCGCAGCGCTACCTGGGACTCGTCTCGTCTCAAGGAACGGCTGACCCCCTCGCGCTCTGGGGCGACCCGGACATCAACACTGCAACCTGGAAGCAACACAACCCCTACGACCTCGCACCCCAGCTCACGCGCGTTCCGCTGTTCATCTCGGCCGGCAACGGACAGGCCGGTCCCTTGGATGAATCCGGCGCTGCTTCCGACTCCATCGAGCCCATGATCAACGCCGAGAACAAGAAGTTCGTCGAGCGCCTGCACGAGGTCGGCGCGAACGTCACAGTCGACCTGTACGGCAACGGCACCCACAACTGGGTGTATTGGGAACGCGAACTGCACCGCGCCTGGGACATCCTCACCAACAAACTCGAAGCGGCATGACCAGACCGGCGCCAGCGTCCGGCTAGAAGGGCCTTGGACGCACGGCGAACGGAAGCCAACCCTCTCTCTTTACGGTTAGCAGTCAGTATGCTTGAGTGCTAAGTTGCGGTTGAGCCGTACGAGCGCGGCCGCTTCTCGAGGAGAGAAGAACCCATGCCCACCTACCAGTACCGCTGCACCGAGTGCGGCGAAGACCTTGAAGCCGTGCAGAAGTTCAGTGACCCCGCTCTCACCACCTGCCCGGCGTGCGGCGGACAACTGCGTAAGGTCTTCAATGCCGTTGGTGTGGTCTTCAAAGGTTCTGGTTTCTACCGGACAGACAGCCGCAGCGGGTCAAAGAGCGATTCAGACGGCGACTCCCGCTCCTCCGACAAGAAGGCCGAGACCAAGCCGGCCGGCAAGGAGCCAGCCAGCGCGTCGGCAACGTCCAACGGGTCTGGCAACGGCAAGCAACCGGCAGATGGCAAAGCATCATCCACAGGGCAGAAAGCCGCCGCCAACTAGCCCTGTGGGCAACGCGCACGATTCGGCTGCGCATCCTTAGCCTGGCAAGCATGATCATCAAGTCACCAGGACACCCATCACGATGCCCAGGCCATCGGTAGAGTCCGCGCGGCGTCGGCCGCTTCATGCCCTTGCTCGTGCCGCATCCTGGCATCGCAGAAAGCTCGCTGTGCTGGCTGCCGTCGCCGCTGTGCTCACTGGAATCTCGGCCGCGGCACCAGAAGGCCCAGCCATGATCACCGTGGTCAAGGCGAGGTCCCAACTGCCGAGTGGGACAGTCTTGTCTACTGCAGATCTAGTACTCGACCGAGTCGCCGCAGCCGATGTACCTGAGGGCGCGCTCACTGACCCGGACGCTCTGATCGGCAAGACGCTGGCGGCACCTGTCGCCGAGAACCAGATGCTGACCCTGTTGACCGCCGTTGCGGCGCGGACCAGCGTCTCGCCTGGTCATGTGATCGCGCCGTTGAGGCTGGCCGACGCTGCACTAGGGGGCTTGCTGAAACCTGGCGACGTGGTCGACGTCATCGCCGCCAATAACGATGCTCAGCAGGCGGTTGTCGTCGCCGCCGGGGCGCGGGTGGTGACGATCCCGGATCTGCCGGACGACCGAGCTGGTCCCGGTCCTGACGGTGTGCTCGTGCTCATCGACGTGGATGCTCAGACGGCGTCAGCCGTGGCCCAGGCAGCCGCTTCTGCCACACTCAGCGTCATCTGGCGGTAGTGCTGACTCAGCGCTAAACGACGCTATGACCCGGTTTCCGACGCTTCTTGATCGCCGAGAACCGAACCCGCCGCAATGATCTGTGGCGCGCCGCGATCCTCCAGAGTCACCTCGCCGATCACCTGTACGCCTGCTTCGAACGTCCAGTCCCCATCGATCTCGATGTACCGCGCTTCCTTCAGTGAGGGGGCACCTGCTGGGAATCGCTGATCAAAGTCTCCGATGAGCTTGTAGTAGTCACTGTCGAGATCGGCGACAGGGATTGGATCAGCGACCTTGGTCAGCCGTCCGTCCGCTTCCAATTCATAGGCATCAGAGCGCAACACCAGCAGGTCACTTGTGGTCTTGACCGGCAAAAATCGCTCGCGACCGACTCCGATGGCGGTTGCTCCCTCGAAGACCTCGATGGCGGCACCCATCGCCGTCTCGATCTGGATGACTTTAGGTGAGGAGGAGTCGGCGGGGTCGACAGTCTTCTCATTCTTGATCAGCGGCAGACCGAGCACTGACTTCCGCTCCCGCAGGGTGCGGGCAAGCGCCTCGAGATCGAACCACAGATTGTTGGTATGGAAGAACGGATGACGGAACTCGTCGGTGAAATAGTGCATCTCGTCCTCAGGTGTCTGCGCCGTGTCGCGCAGGATCAGCCGCCGGTCGGATTTGCGGATCGCCAGATGTCCGCCTTTGCGATCAGCCGCAGTGCGGCGGCAGATCTCCGCTGCGTACGGCGCACCCGTGGTCGCGAACCAGCCTGCGATGGTGGCGTCGGGCGCGGCACCGAGATTGTCGGAATTCGACACCGAGGCGTAGCGAAAGCCCAACGACACAAGACGATCCAGCGTTCCCGAGGTGACGAGTGCGGTGTAGAGATCACCGTGCCCCGGCGGACACCATTCCAAACTCGGATCAGCCGGCCAGGTCATCGGGGTCAGGTCGTCGGCCCGGAGTTTGGGCTCCTGATTTTGCAGAAAGTCAAGATCGAGTCCGGCTACCGCAAGATCATCGTACGGCGCCAGCGCGGCCAGGGTGTCTTCATGAGTGCGGAAGCTGTTCATGAACAGCAGCGGCAGCTGGATCCCGTACGCGTCCCGGGCAGCCCGTACCTGATCAACAATGATGTCCAGGAAGCTCTTGCCTTTGCGTACCGGCAGCAAAGACTTGGCCTTTTCCATCCCCATCGAGGTACCAAGACCGCCATTGAGCTTGATGATCACGGTTTTTTCCAGCGCGGCCGCAGCGTCCTCTTCACTCACTGTGGTATCACTCAGCATGCTGGGATCGAGGAGGGGCTCGATGGTGTCCTCGGGAATGAACCCGCTGACACCTTCTTCCAGTTGCCGGTAGTAGTGGGTGAAGACATCGATGGCCTGTTGTTGGATCCCAGCAGCCGCCATCTTGTCCTGGGCAAGTTTCAGACCCGTCTCGCTCATACCCAGATCCTAGGGAGAGCCCGTCCGGAATGCGCCGCTCCCCGTCTGCTGGCTACTTCTTCTTCGGGGGTGGTGGCGGAGGAGGTGCCAGAGATGCCAGCAGCCCTAGGGTCGCCTTATTGATCTCAGCCTGTGCTGTAGGTCGATCGACCGTCGCTATGCCGTCGCCCCGTTGCTCGCCGTAGTCCCCGAACGAGCTGTGTACTGCTCCATTGATCACGACATAGGAGGTGGCCGGCGGAAGATTCCCCTTGGAAGCCTCGATATCAGCCGGCGTCGTCAATCCATCCGCAGTTCCAGAAATCGATACTGCCTTCAGATCGTCACGGATCAGCGGCTCGCCCGGATAGGAGGCGAAGAGCACCAGGCCCTTGATGCGTTCGTCGTCGTCGGCAAGTGAGGCGGCTGTGACGCCACCAAGGGAGTGACCACCCACTACCCAATCGGTGATTTCGGGGTGAACATCTAAAACCTTCTTGCCATGATCAGCATCCAGCAGTGAGAAGCCGAACGGCTCTTTGAGCACCGCTACCAGATAGCCGGCCTCGGCCAGCGGGCGGAGGACGGTGGCGTAGGCGCGAGAATCGATTCGGGCACCGGGCACGAAGACCAGCCCAGCGGTTGGCTTGATCTCATCACCCGACGCGTCCTGGCGGATCGGGATCAGCTCGTACCAGCCGAGCCGATCAGCGAGCCGCACGCCATTCTCCGACCGGAAGGCTGCGGCCGCAGTCGGGGTCGCTACCAAAGGACGCGCATAGGCCAGCACGACGACTAACAGGAACGAAAGCACCAGTGCAGGAACGGCAAAGATGATTCGCCAATGCGCCCGCCGCATCACCTGTCTGGAGGTTCGGTGCGCCGGATGATCCGGATCGCCTTCGCGATCTTGCTTACCCCCGATCGTCAGCGAACCAATCGCCCACGCAATCGCAATAAATCCCAGCAAACCGCAGGCGATGCCTGCGATCAACATGGCCGGATGGCCGTTCAAAATGGCCGTCCAGCGTGTCCAACCGAGCCAGACCGACACCGCAACCATGGCAATCCCGAGCACCAACCAAATGAGAGCCAGCACGGTTCGGCTGAGCGCTCCCGGCTGCCACATAGGCCGAGTGTATGAGCGCTTCGGTCAGCTCAGCCCGCATTTGTGCCCACGGCTCGCATCTGTGCGCTGGGCCCATTCTTGTGCCCTGAGCTTGTCCAAAGAGCAGGCATCTGCGGCCGGAGCCTTACCCGCCTGCGCCCTGAGCTTGGCGAAGGGCACGCATCGCTTCGGCTAACTGACGATGTCGGCCACTGTGGCGTCGTAGGCACGGACAAGATCATCGATCTCGACAAATGCGCTGTAGCCATGCCCGCCGGCGCCCAGGGCGGCACGACGCCCCACCAGCCGCTGGTCGATGATCACCGGCCAGCTCGGATCGCTACCGATCGGAGTGATCGTGCCGCGCTCGTAGCCCGTCGCCTCGAGCGCCTCGCCTGCATCGGGCAGTTTCATCTTGCTGACGCTGAGGAGCAATCTCAGCTTGGGCCAGGAGATTTGTGTGTCGCCCGGGATGACGGCAAATAGGTAGCTTCCCGTCGCGCGCCGTACCACGATCGTCTTGGCCATATCAGAGGGCTCGATGCCCAGCAGGTCGGCTGCCTCCTCAAGACTGTGCGCAGCTGGGCGGCGCCGCAGCTCGACAGCTAGCCCGCGCTGGTCGGCATCAGCCAGCATTCGCCGTACCCCAGCGTCCAGATCATTGCCCACGATCATCCACTCTGTCGTGCGCATCTTCGGACCCAGGCCGTGAAGCTGAATCCGCACCGAGGATGCCGCGGAAGCTCAACAGACCCATGACCGCAATCAGTAGTAGGAACGACAGCGGTCCGACAGCATCAAGCGCGCCGATACTCGTTCCCACCATCTCGAGAACCAGCCGCGTCAGGCAGGAGATCGCGACGAACAGCGCCAACAGGCCGAGAGCCGGCAAGCGCCTGCCCAACCGAATTGCCACCGCTGCTGCAAACACGACGATCCCGAGGAACAGAATGTCGTCGCCGCGGGGTTCCAGCATGTTCAATCTGCCAGCTGGGCCCGGCGCTGCCGGGTCGGCCACGACCGCGAGCACGAGGGTGATCAGGCCCGGGACCAAAGCGCAGGCTGCCACGGCCAGTCCAGTGACTGCCACAACCCGATCGACTGAGCGCAACCGCCAGGCGTAGCCACCTAGCAGCACCGCCGCCAGGAAACCCAGTAGCTGCAAGATGATGATCAAGGTGCGATAGGTCGCATAGAAGCTTGCGACGAACGGCGGGCTGTCTGTCTCATCGGGAAGCGAGAGGAGGAGCTCCGTCGCCAGAAGCAGCACGACGAAGCCTGCGGCCAGCGCGCCAGCCACCCGATCGGGCTGGCCAGCCGATTCTTTGCTGACACGCGGCGTGGGTGCCAAGGTACTTCCCCCTCAGAATCGCCAATCCTTATGGTGACGTACCAGGATAGGGAGGCTATGCAGTGGAGAATCGTCGGGCTGGCGGACTCCAAGGACTAACGAATATCGGTGCCAAGGATCTCATTGCTCGAGTCTGGTGCTTGCTTGCTGCAGTTCCCTTGAGGTCCAGGTAATTGAGCCGTCACTTAGCCCGGTAATCACGCCGTCGAGCCAACGAATCTCAGCCTCAGTGACCGCATGCAGATACTCCGTCTCGAGCATGGTGGCGCGCGGCAGCGAAAAGCCGACACTTGCAATCAACGCATCGCGTTCAGCGAGTCGCTGCACCAAATTTTCTCGCCGCTTCACCAGAAGCTCGTGTGTGGCCTGTGGCGTCAGCAGCGGAAGAAACGAGAGCCCGGCCGGAAACTCGGGAAACTCGTTGCGAGGAGTCGACAGCACCTGAGCCATCCACTGCTGGCGAATCTCCCGGCCTGTTTCGGTCAGTTCATAGCTGGTCCGCTCCGGATAGGAGTGGTCCCGGGTGGTGCCGGCCGGCTTGATCAGACCAGCCTCGCACAGTCGGTTGATCATTTTGTAGAGCGTTGCCCGTTGGCCGACGTTGATCACTTCATCCTTCCCCCACCGCTTGATCAACTGCTGCATGCCGTAGGGGTGCAACGGGCCGTCCTCGAGCAGTCCCAGGATGGCGAGCGCCAGGGGCGAGCGTCTGATGTCCGATGGCACAGCAGAAACATACACTAGTTTTCTAGTATCTAGTTGCTTTAACACTAGTTTGTATGTCACTATTACCTCCATGACTACTTCCACCACCATTGCCCACCCGGCCACCTCGACTCAGAAGGTGGGCTGGGACTTGTCAAGACGGCTAGCCCTAGGCGCTGTCGCCGGCCCGATCCTGTTCACTCTGGCGTGGCTAATCCTGGGCGCGCTAAGCCCCGGCTACACCGTCCTAGGGACATGGATCTCGCCATATTCTGCGATCACACAACCGATCAGCGGTCTCGGACTAGGCGAGACGGCTCCTTACATGAACACGGCGTTTGTCGTCAGTGGCTTGCTGCTGCTGGCCGGTGTCGTCGGCATAGTCCGAACACTGCCTCCCGGCGGCCGGCCGGCTGCGCGCATCGCGAGCGTGACCTTGCTAGCGCTGGCACCGGTGGGTCTGATTATCGTTGGCCTCTTCACCCTCGACAGCCCGGTCAGGCACCTTGCCGGGGCGATGCTGGTGCTGGCTACTCCAGTGGTCAGTTTCCTCGTCACGGGCTGGTATCTCCGCAGCGTTCCTGGCTGGCACCGGTTTGGCAACGCCCTGCTGGTCGCGTCACCGATCACACTTGTCTTGTTCGTCGTCTACAACTTGTCCTTCAGCCAGGCCGCCGTCGCCGCCGGGCATGGCGTTGCTGGGTTGACCCAGCGCGTGCTGTTCGTCGAGATCCTCAGCTGGTTCGTGGCGATGGGATGGCTGGCCTACCGGCGAAGCAGCGCATCAATCCGGACGGACGTCGACAAGTCGCTGGCGTGACAACAACACCCGCCACTGGCCTTGATCAACTGCCAGGGCGGGTGATGTCGCGAACGGATTCTGAAAGCTGCCATAGTCCGATACACACCGCCTCTGGGCATCCCTCTGGTCGCACAGCAGACCTAGGGATGCCCAGAACTGCGTTCGGCGTACCTCGAGCTACTTGCTGATCAAGAAACTGCAAAGTGATTGCCGTCGAGGGCAAAAGATTTTCCATTGCTTCGAGGGCATAAGAGAGCATTCCCAGTGGCGTAACAAGCCCGTAAAATCAGGCCCGTGAGTCCCGACGTGGGGTCGGTGTCGGATCAACCTCAAGCTCACACCCCGGTTTGCGGCGTCTCTGGGCTTCTGTTTGCTGCGCTCCTGGTAGGGCTGTCCCAAGTCGGAAGATCACCTGACCCGGCCGAACCAATCGTCACGCTAATTTCCACGAACGAGGCATCCTGCTCGTCTTCGCAGCCTGGATGGCCGTCATGAGCGTCTTCATCCGCTTTCGAGTCCGCACAATTCAGGAGGCATCACCATGAGCGAACCGCTGGCACCTGAAGATTTCCCTGGTCCTCCGGGGCTGCCGTTCATCGGCAATGTTCGGGCTATCGATATGGCACAGCCGATCGAGAGCCTGATGTCTCTTGCTCGCGAGTATGGGCCGATCTTCAAATTGACTCCGCCCGGTGGCATCTCAGCTGTGGTGTCCGGCGTCGACCTGGTTTCGGAGATCTGCGACGACGCTCGCTTCGACAAAGTGATCACCGCAGGCCTGTCGATCTTGGCCGAAGGCCCGGTTGATGCCGGCCTGTTCACCGCCCACACCGACGACCCGATGTGGGCCCGCGCGCACGGCCTCCTGATGGCGCCCTTCAGCATGCAGGCGATGCGGGACTACACGCCGGCAATGGTCGACATCGCCGATCAGTTGATGAACAAATGGGATCGGCTCAATCCCGGCGAGCAGATCGATGTGCCGGCTGACATGACACGGCTGACGCTCGACACGATCGCACTGTGCGGATTCGGCTATCGGTTCAATTCGTTCTATCGCGACACGCCGCACCCGTTCGTGCAGGCGATGATCCGAGTGCTCGACGAGACGCAGACGCGGCAGCGGCAGCTGCCGATCCAAACCCGGCTCAAGATCAGTGCACAGCGCCAGTTCGAAGAAGACCAGGCCTTCATGGCCAGCTTGGTCGATGATCTGATCCGCAAGCGCCGAGCCATGGGTGACGCCGCGGACAACACTGACCTGCTCGGCCGGATGCTCACCGGAGTCGACAAACAGACCGGACTGACTCTTCCTGACGAAAACATACGAGCCCAGTGCATCACGTTCTTGGTTGCGGGCCACGAGACGACGAGTGGACTGCTGTCGTTCGCCATCTACTTCCTGCTCGAGCACCCGGAATACCTCGATCGAGCGCGTGACGAGGTTGATCGGGTACTCGGCGGCACTCGGCAGCCGACCTTTGATCAGCTGCATGAGCTGACTTACGTACGACAGGTCCTCGATGAGGCGCTGCGGCTATGGCCGACGGCAGCGGGATTTCGGCGTCATGCAAGAGAGGACACCGTGATCGGTGGCGGGCGCTATGCGATCCCGAAAGACCTGGCGATGATGGTGCTGTCCCCCATGCTGCACCGCGACAAATCCATCTGGGGCGAAGACGCCGAGGAGTTCAATCCCGACCACACCACGCCAGAGCGGATGAGCAGCATCCCTCCCAACGCGTACAAGCCATTCGGGACCGGTCAACGGGCCTGCATTGGGCGGCAGTTTGCGCTGCAGGAGGCAGTACTCGTCCTAGGCATGCTGCTGCAGCGGTTCGAGTTGATCAAGGACCCGAGCTACCGGCTGCACACCAAGGTGACTCTGACCGTCAAGCCGGCCGACCTCTTCATTCAGGTGAGGCGCCGAGCAGATCGGCCGATCGACAAAGCAGAACCGGTCACCACGTCGGCACAAGCCCAAACCCAACCCGGAGCAGCCGTTAGCAATGCGCACCATACGCCGCTGGCTGTGCTTTTCGGGTCGAATCTCGGGACCGCTGAGGGCATTGCCACCCGCCTGGCCCAAGAGGGAACCGACCGCGGCTACGACGTGACGCTGGGCTCCTTGGACGATTACGTCGACCAGCTGCCCGCGAAAGCCGCGATCCTGGTGTGCTCCTCCTATAACGGGTTGCCTCCGGACAATGCCGTCAAGTTCCACCATTGGATAGATGAAGCCGGGGCTGAGGCATTTAACGACCTGTCGTACACCGTCTTCGGCTGCGGCAACACCGAATGGGCTACCACGTATCAGGCGGTGCCCACCGAGCTTGATGCCGGGCTGGAGCAACACGGCGCCACGCGCATACACCCGCGTGGTGCTGGCGACGCACGCGGCGACTTCGATGCCGCGTACCGCAACTGGCACGACACGCTGTGGAAGGACATCGGCACTGCCCTTGGGGTCGATGCACCGCACGAGACGGATGAAAGCCAGCCGCGGCTGTCGATCACCGTAACGAATCGGCAGGTGACGAACCCGGTCATCATGTCCTACCACGCGCAGGCGGCCGTGGTACGCGACAACCGCGAGCTGTTGGGCGCCAATGCCGGCCGCTCGACTCGGCACCTTGAGGTTGCTCTGCCGTCCGGCGTCCTATACAAGGCAGGCGACCACCTTGGAGTGCTACCGCGCAACAACATCAATCTCATCCGGCGGGTCATGCTGCGCTTTGGGCTGGACGCCGGTTCCTACCTCACGATCATCCCGAACCGTGGCAACCACACTCATCTGCCCACTGACGAGCCAGCCCCGCTACTCGGCGTACTGGGCAGCTGTGTCGAGCTGCAGGATCCGGCAACCCGCAGCGACATCGAGGTAATGGCTCGCTACACCAGAGATCCGGGGCAACGGTCATTGCTCGAGGGCCTCGTCGGCACCGACGATGAATCTCAGACCAGGTTCCGCAACGAGGTGCTGGCGCGTGGGCGTTCATTGCTCGACCTGCTCGAGGACTACCCAGGCTGTGACATGCCGTTCGAGGTCTTTCTCGACCGGCTGCCCCCGCTACGGCCCCGCTATTACTCCATCTCCTCCTCACCTATGGTCAGCCCGGATATGTGCAGCGTGACAACCGGGGTGTTACGCGGCCCGGCCCGCTCCGGGATCGGTGAATTCAATGGGGTGTGCTCCAGCTACCTAGAATCCAATGCGCCGAACAGCACCGTTTTCGCCTTCGTACGCGAGCCGACGATCGCCTTCCGACCGCCGGATGATCCACAGCTGCCAATGATCATGATCGGGGCCGGCACCGGCGTGGCACCCTTCCGAGGCTTCTTGCAAGAGCGGGCCGCGCAGCGAGCCAGCGGGGTTCCTGTCGCGACGTCACTGCTGTTCTTCGGTTGCCGTACCTCTGACGACGACTACCTCTATGAAGATGAGCTGAGACGCTACGAAGCCGACGGCGTCGTCAAGGTGGATGCCGTGTTCTCCCGGGAGGGGGATCCACAACGCCGCTACGTGCAGGATGCGATCATCCAGCGGGCCGATGATGTCTGGGATCTGATAGCGAATAGGAACGCCAATATTTACGTGTGCGGCAACGCCAACACCATGGCGCCCGGTGTCCGAACCGCTCTCATCCAGGTGTTCCGGATGAACACTGGTGCCTCGACGGACGGCAATAACTGGCTCGCCGGATTGCGAGCAGACGGCCGGTTCCTCGAGGACATCTGGGGAGGCTGATGATCATGGCTGACTCGCCGACCGCCCAAGTTCAGCTGGAGTCCAACCGTCGCACCAAGCGGGCACCAGCGTCCCCTACGGTCAAGCTCGCCCGGCTGTCGAGTCTGACCGGCATCCTCTTTGCTGCGCTCTTCGTGGCCGCATTGGTTCTGGTCCATACGACGCCAACGCTGTCTGCCTCGGATGCCGATATCACCGCCTTCTACAACAGCAGCAGCACCGCGCTTGTCACTGTCGGCACCTATCTCATCCCACTAGCCGGCATCGCATTCCTCTGGCACGCGCACACCACCCGGCTGCTGATCAAATCTCGCACGCCGTCACCGTCGGCCATCCCGGATGGGTTGCAGCTGGTATCCGGGATTCTCTTCGTCGTTCTGCTCTTCGCAGGAACGGCATCGGCTGGCTCTGTTGCGCTCTTGAAGGATCTGACGAATGACCCGCTGCCATCGGCAGACTTCGCGAGGGGCATGCTCGCGGTCGGGTACGGAATGGTCTTCATCTACGCGCTTCGCGGTGCCGGCATGTACGCGCTGACTACGACGACCTTGCTCCGCCAAGCCGCGATCATGCCCAAATGGTTGGCCCTGGTGAGCTACCTGGTGGCGGCCTTCTTACTGTTGAGCACCCTGATGCACCCAGCCGCCATGCTCCTTTTCCCCACCTGGGTCGTGATCGCCGGCCTAGTGGTCTTCATCCGCGCCGGCCGCGTCGCCCAACCGCCCGCATCCGAAAGGCAATCCGCATGACCACATCGCCAAGTGTCGAGAATCGCACCACGACACCACTGACCGTTGATGACATTCCCGGCCCCAAGGGCAAGCCAATCGTCGGCAATATGTTCGACGTGCCGCCCGAACGCACGATCGTCACGCTGATGGAACTGACCCGCAAATACGGTCCGATGATCCGATTGCGCACCCCGGCCGGTGATCGGTTCGCGGCCTCAGGCCTTGCGATGATCGACGACCTGTGCGACGACGAGCGATTCGACAAGCTCGTCGGGGATGGTCAGAAGGCGGTGCGAAGCTTCGGCCGAAGCGCCGGGCTGTTCACCTCCGACACCGATGATCCGAACTGGTCGAAGGCCCACAACATCTTGCTGCCTAACTTCAGCCAGCAGGCCATGCGGGATTACGTGCCGATGATGAACGACATTGCGACGCAGTTGATGCAAAAGTGGGAGCGGCTAAATCCGGGCGAACCGGTCGACGTCACCGCCGACATGACCCGGCTCACCCTCGACACCATCGCTCTATGCGGCTTCGGCTACCGCTTCAACTCCTTTTACCGGGACACCATGCATCCGTTCGTGGAGGCCATGTACGGCGTGTTGGGCGAGAGCCAAAGACGCGCCCGGGCACTCCCCATCCAGACCAAGCTGCGGCGTGGCGCTTCGAAGCAGCTGGCCGAGAACTACCGCTACATGGAGAGCGAAGTTCAACAGATCATCGACGAGCGTCGCCGCAGCGGGAATATCGAAGATCACAAGGATCTGCTCAGCCGCATGCTGACGGGGGTGGACAAAAAGACGGGAGAGGGGCTCAGCGACGACAACATCGTGGCCCAGTGCCAGACCTTCCTGATCGCCGGCCACGAAACCACCAGCGGCTTGCTCTCTTTCACCATCAGCTTTTTGATCAAGCATCCCGATGTGGTCGCCCGCGCGCAGGAAGAGGTCGATCGGGTGCTGGGCACCGATACCTCGGTGCTGCCGACCTACCAACAAGTGCAGGGCCTGACCTATGTCAATCAGATCCTCAGCGAAACCCTGCGGCTGTGGCCCACGGTGGCGGGGTTCACCCGCTACCCGTACGCCGACGCCAAGATCGGGCCGTACTTGATGCCGAAGGGATCCTCGATTACCGCGCTGACGATCATGCTGCACCGTGACCCGAGCGTCTGGGGCGCCGACGCGGAAGAGTACAACCCGGACCACTTCCGGCCCGAAACCCGCTCCCAGCTGCCACCGAATGCGTTCAAGCCGTTCGGTTCGGGACAACGGGCTTGTATCGGCCGCCAGTTCGCCATGCAGGAAGCGATGCTCGTCCTCGGCATGCTGCTGCAACGCTTCGACTTCGTCGACTATCTGAACTACGAGCTGAAGGTCAAAGAGGGCCTGACGATCAAGCCCGACGGCTTGTTGATCAAGATCAAGCAGCGTCCCGGTCGAACCACCGGAACCGCGCCGATCACCATCAGCGCCCCCGCGACCGACGGGCAAGCCGCTCAGCCCAAGGCTCGCCCACAGCGGACTGGGGAGGGACACAACACCCCGCTCATGGTGCTGTTCGGTTCCAACCTGGGGACCGCAGAGGGAATTGCCACTCGAATCGCTCAGGACGGATCAGATCGTGGCTACGCCGTGACCTTGAGCGCCCTCGATGATCACACTGGTGAGTTGCCGCATGAGGGAGTGCTGATCGTGGTGTGCGCCTCCTACAACGGCAAGCCGCCGGACAACGCCGAGCGGTTCTGCCGCTGGATCACCGATTCGGCCACGCCCACAGATGCCGGATCTGGTCTGGCCTTTTCGGTCTTCGGCTGCGGCAACATGGACTGGGCCTCGACGTACCAGGCCGTGCCGACGCTGATTGATGCCCAGCTTGAGAGTCACGGTGCCCGCCGGATCCATGCCCGCGGTGAGGGTGACGCCCGCTCGGACTTCGACGGTCAGTTCTCGGAGTGGTACCAGGGTCTGTGGCCTTCGCTGACCGAAGGACTCGGGCTCGGCACTGAGTCGACAACGGCGTCTACCACAGAACCGCGGCTAAGCCTCACCATGGAGAACAAGCAGACAACGAACCCTGTGGTGATGTCATACCGGGCTCAAACATCCACTTTGTTGGTCAACAGAGAGCTACTCCGCAACGGTCAGTCTGCTACCGACTCACGGTCGGCGCGACATATCGAGCTGCAGCTGCCGGCCGGAATGGAGTACCAGACCGGTGATCATCTCGGGGTACTGCCGCGCAACAACGTTGACCTCATCCGGCGGGTGATGGCTCGGTTCGGTCTCGATGCCGGCACATATGTCACCATCAACCCGACCGGCGGGGGCACGTACACCTACCTTCCGCTCGGAGAACCCGCGCCACTGCTGGGCATTCTCGGCGCCTGCGTCGAACTGCAGGACGTCGCCAGTCGCAGTGATCTTGCCGTGCTCGCCCGGTACGCAAGGGACCCGCAAGAGGCGGAGCAGCTGCAGACCATGTCCGGCCTCGACGACGCCGGCCGGGAGGCCTACCGGGAGCGGGTGGCAAGTCGTCGTCGGTCGGTGCTCGAGCTGCTGGACGACTTCCCCAGCATCAAGCTGCCCTTCAACGTCTACCTGGAGCTGTTGCCACCGATGCGACCGCGTTACTACTCCATCTCCTCATCTCCGGCGGTTGCCAGCACCTGCCATCTCACAGTCGGTGTGCTCCATGGGCCTGCCCGCAGCGGCGACGGATACTTCAACGGGGTTGCGTCAAACCACCTCGCAAGCAGCATGGAGAACAGCACGCAGTTCACCTTCGTCCGCAAGCCGACCATCCCGTTCCGGCCGCCGGCCAACCCGCACCTCCCGATGATCATGGTGGGTGCCGGTACCGGAGTGGCACCGTTCCGCGGCTTCCTGCAGGAGCGGGCCGCCCTGGCGCAGCAAGGCGCACCAATTGGGAAATCGATCCTCTTCTACGGCTGCCGAAACTCCGAGGGTGACGTCCTGTACGCCGACGAACTGAAGGACTTCGAGGCGGCAGACATCGCCGAAGTGCAAATGGCGTTCTCACGCGAGCCCGGGGAGCCACGGACGTTCGTTCAGCAGGTGATCGAGCGTGAACGCGACAAGGTTTGGGACCTGATCGAGAACGGTGCGGTGATCTACGTCTGTGGCAACGCCAACACCATGGCGCCGGGCGTACGTGCGGCCCTGATGGAGGTGTACAGCGCCAAGGCCAATGGCGCGGATCTGTCGGCGGACGAGTGGCTCCAGGGGCTGCGGAATGCCGACCGATATCTGGAGGACATCTGGGGAGAGATGGCGGCTGGGCTGTGACTTAGTTGCAAACATGGGCTCAGTTATCGGTGAGATCTTGCCGTTAGCAGTCGGTATCGCGATCAGTCCAGTACCGATCATCGCGGCGATCTTGATGTTGCTGTCGCCCAAGGCGAAAGCCACCAGTGTGGGGTTCCTGCTCGGCTGGCTGGCCGGCATCCTCGTCGCAGTAGTGCTATTCACCTTGCTGTCGTCTGTACTTCCGCAGCAGGACTCCTCCGGCTCGTCTCCGGTCTTTGCGGTGATCAAGATCATTTTGGGCGTCCTGCTGCTTTTCCTGGCAGCAAAGCAATGGCGAGCACGGCCCGCCGAGGGCCAATCAGCCGCCATGCCGAAGTGGATGTCTGCTATCGACTCCATAACCGCGATCAAGGGCCTCGGGCTTGGCTTCTTGCTCTCGGCGGTCAATCCGAAGAATCTCTTGCTGGGAATTTCGGCCGGAGTGATCATCGGCGACGCGAACCTGAGCTTTGCTGATGCCGTCCCCGTCATCGTGATCTTTGTCCTGATCGCTGGCTGTAGCGTGCTCATTCCGGTCGTCGGTTACCTCATCGTCTCTACACGAATGGCCGGGCCTCTGGACAGGCTGCGGCAATGGCTGGTCGACAACAATGCCACGATCATGGCCGTCTTACTCCTCGTGATCGGAGTAGTGGTGATCGGAAAGGGCATTGCAAGCTTTTAGCCAGAAGGATTCGGCCGATTTCGGGTACATGATGGTTCATGGCCTTGAACAGAGGAGAGGAAGCGGCCGAGCGCGCCAGGTTGGCAGCTCGTCGAGTACAAGAGCTCGAGGAGCGCAACAAGCGGCTGCAAGCTGGCGAAGTCCCAACTGCCGAAGAGGCTGCCAGGGCAAAAGCCGCGGCCGAAGAAGAACTGTCCAGAAGCGAGCGAGCGCGAGAGCGTGCCAAATCGGCATACGGGACAGCTGCGAAGCGGCATCGCGACGCAGCAACCCTGCTCGACCAGACCGGTCACCATGATCAGGCCGAGAAACATCGGCAAGCAGCAGCGAATGACGACGCCGCAGAGCAGGAACACTAGGGCTCAGCGCCCGGTCAAACGTCGATAAAAACCGCAATGACGGACATCTTGTATTGAACGAACGATCGTGCTATTAATTCCTGATGGGCAAAGGGCAGCTCACTCGACACGCGGTGTTGGACCAAGCGACGCGCACGGCGAGTGCGGTGGGACTTCGAGGCGTGACCATTGGATCCCTCGCGGACTCGATGCGCATGTCGAAAAGTGGCTTGTTTGCTCACTTCGGTTCCAAGGAAAGCTTGCAGCTGGCAACGGTGCACTACGCCCGTGACCAGTTCGTAAATCTGGTGATCAGACCGGCGCTCGCTGCTCCACGGGGCGAGCCACGAATAAGAGCGCTCTTCGGGAACTGGTTGGAGTGGGATACCAACGTGCTGCCCGGCGGCTGCTTGTTTGTGGCTGCTGCAGTGGAATTCGATGATGAGCCCGGTGCCGTGCGAGACGAGCTGGTCCACAACCAGGTCGACCTAGACGAGACGATCGCGCGGATATTCCGAGGCGGCATCAGCGAGAGGCATTTTCGGGCGGACGCCGACCCGGAGCAATTTGCGTTTCAGATGCACGGCATCCTGCTCGCATTCCACCAGCACAGCAGGCTGCTGGGCGATCCTCTCGCAACACAGCGCGCGCGACGCGCCCTCGACGCCCTGCTCGATGCCAGCCGACCCTGATTGAGCCATAGTCCAGAGGAGAATCAACCAATGCCACAATCCCATCTCAAAAGTACGATCGTTCGTGCCTCGAGGATGGCCATGGGCATGCTCGAAGTCATTGCTCCGGGACTCGGCGCTCGATGGATAGACCGCCTTTGGTTCGCCGTCCCACGCTCGCGACGGCCGAAGCGCGACATTCCGGCAGGCAGCACCTCATTTGAGCACACGATCAGTGGAGCGACCGTGCGCGGACACCGGTGGGGAGACCAGGAGAAGATCATCTATCTGATCCACGGCTGGGGAAGCAGCAGCGCCCAACTCGGCGGCTTCGTCAAGCCGTTGCTAGACGCCGGTTTTGCTGTCGTCGCGTACGACGCTTTCAGTCATGGAGACTCCGATCCGGGACCCAGCGGGCCTGGTCGAAGCAACGCGTTGGAACACCGCGACGTGCTGAAGGCTGTCGTCGCTGCGCAAGGCCCCGCGTACGGCGTCGTCGCGCATTCACTTGGCAGCATGGTCGCCGCACTTGCCGTGCGGGACGGCATCGTGCCCGAGCGTGCGGTCTACATAGCACCGATGATCGACATCACGTCGTACGGAGAGCCGTTCGTTCGCATGCTTGGGGGCGGTCCTCGCATTTGGGCCAGGTTCGTCAGACGTGTCGAGCGCCGACTCGGCCTGCGAATGTCTTACTTCGATCTCCCGGCGATGGCTGAGGAGCTCACTACCCCACCGCTGTTGATCATTCATGACCGTGAAGATCACGAAACGAGCTGGGAGGCTTCTCGGAAGCTTGCGAGTAGGTGGCCAGCAGCGCAGTTGCTGACCACTAACGGACTTGGTCACAACCGCATTCTCAGCAACCGAGCCGTCGTCTCGGCGGTGGTCAACTTCATTCGCAACGGCACCTGGACAAGTGCCATTCATCATCCTCAGGCGGCAAGCAACGCCGCATGACAGGATCGTGGCACTGTCGGCGGTAACCACCTGGAGGTTCGATGCTCGCGGCCTGGTACGAGCGGCAAGGCGCGGCCCGTGAGGTCTTACAGATCGGCGAGCAACCCGATCCAGAGCCGGGCCCGGACGAGGTTCGGGTCCGTGTCAGCTATTCCGGCGTGAATCCCGGTGATACCAAGAAACGCCGTGGATGGCTGGGATCGGCGATGCCGTATCCCCGGGTCATTCCACACAGTGACGGCGCCGGAGTCGTCGATTCCGTGGGAGAGGGCGTCGATCCCGCCAGGGTCGGACATCGGGTATGGATTTTCGGTGCGCAGTCCTACCGGCCGTTCGGTACGGCGGCGGAACTGACCGTGGTGCCGGCTTGGCAAGCGATTGAGCTGCCGGATGGTGTTTCTGATGAGGTCGGCGCTTGCCTAGGAATTCCAGGCATCACGGCACACCGGGCAGTGTTTGCCGATGGCCCAGTTGAAGGCTTGACCCTGCTCGTGCATGGCGCGCTAGGTGGTGTCGGAGGGCTGGCGGCGCAACTTGCTCAGTGGGGCGAAGCGAAGGTCATCGGCACCGTCCGAAGAAAGGCTGATCTAGAGCACATGAGTCCGGCTATGACGCGCGCCGTGGCTCTCGACCATCCTGACCCGGCCGGCGCTATTCGCGCCTTTGCGGTCGAGGGGGTTGATCGGATCATCGAGGTCAGCTTCTCCGACAACGTCGACCTCGATGCGGCAGTTCTGAAGAACAACGGCGTAATCGCCGCCTACGCAAGCCGAGGGGATCGGCCCGACTTTCCGTTCTGGCCAATGCTCTTCGACAACACAGTGATCCGCTTACTGGGGAGCGACGACTTTTCAGCCTCCGCGAAACAACAGGCGGCAGCCGACCTGACAACGGCTGCGTACGATGGCGCGCTATCCCTTGCGATCGGGACGCCCTTGCCGCTGGACAAGATTGACGAAGCACATGATCGAGTGGACGCGGGCACGCGGGATCGCGTGGTAGTCGCCATTCCTGGACGATGAGGCGGCCCGTCAAGATCGGCGTTCGACGGCTCGGCTGCTAGTGCCGTCACGTCGGGTGCCCACAACCAGGTCTGAACCCTGAGCGGATTGCCTGAAAACGCCCTGACTGGACATCCCACGACTGAAAGTAGTCAAGCTGCGAGGCCGGCTAGCTCCGCTGATCTCACGTGAAGTGCCAGAGCGCGTTGGCGATTCTCCATCCGTCGTCGCTTCGTACGAGGTGCAGGTATTCGCGGTAAACGGATGATCGGACGACCACGCTGGCGATGTTCCCGTAGACGTCGATGACCTCGACATCGATCTCACGATCGCCGCCTGGATCCTCTCTCTTGCCTTCGCCCTCAGCGGTCCACGCGACCATCTGCTCCTTCGTAACCGTTCTCAGCTGGTCCGAGTCTGCGTCGACCTGCATGAGCGAGCGCTTGGCCAGCGCAGGATGAAGGACTCGGTCCATCTTCTGGCTGTCGCCGTCGAACCAGCCGTTGAAGTAGTCGAGCGTGGTGGCGACAACGGCGGCTCTGTCACTGGTGAACTCCCGAGTGGCCGGACCATTCGACACCTCAGACCTCCTCTTTACGCGGTTGGCGCCAGCGTCGCACGTGCGCGCGCACGTTGGCCAGGCCCGCGCCGACTGTCGCGATCAGGAGCGGGCCGAACGACGCAGGGACGAACCCAAGCCCCACCAAAGCCGAACTGAGGGTTCGAGGTGTCGACTACGCCTTGCGACATCACACGGAGCCCCCAGCAGTGCGCCCCCAGCAGGATTCGAACCTGCGACACGAGGTTTAGGAAACCTCTGCTCTATCCCCTGAGCTATGGGGGCTACTTGGGAAACACTGCAAGTCATTCCCCTGCCATCAGCTTGCGATCCTGATGTGCGGGACAGCGCTTGCCAATGACCCAAGGAGCAGCGTAGTGGCGGGCGCTCGCCGCAAGTGAAAAGCAGTCAGATACCTGGCGATTGGTTCGATATCGGGCTCCGCGTCATCGGCGCCGACCTATCCGCCCTCCAACATCTCTACGACATCAGCCTGTCCACCCTCCCAGGAGTGCAGAAGCTCACCTTTACCCTCGTCATGAAGATCATCATCGAGAACAGAACCCTTCCCCTCGGCTGAACAGCCAGTCGTACACGCACTCTTGTGTCAGGAATGCTTGGTCCGTACCGGGACAGGGGCCGTTGGTTTGACCGCTTCGAGTCTGAGAAGCGTGGTTACGCGTCGAGCGCCAATGCGGGGAAGGGTGCGAAGTACGTCCTGGAGTTCACGAGTGTCAACGGCGGCGACGTGAAGCAGGATGTCGTCGGCCCCGGTAACGGCGTCGGCACGCAGCACATTCGGCAGGCTCTCCAAAGCACGCGCGAATTGGGCGTCACCAGCTTCGGAATGTTCACTGAGGGTGACGAGGATAAAGGCTTCGACGCCCAGTCCGACCTTCTCGTGATTGATGACGGCTCGGATTCCCTCGATTCGGCCGTCGCTGCGTAGTTGCTGGACCCGTCGGAGGGTGGCCGCTGGCGAAAGCCCGAGACGACGGGCGAGCTCGACGTTGGGCAGGTCGCCGCGTACCTGCAACTCCGACATGATCGCGCAATCAAAGTGGCCCAAGGCCGCCTTTCTTCAGCCTAGATTGCGCACTTTTGCCTAAGGGGCAGGTCCACGTTGTGCAGACGGAGGTCTTCGCGGCATGCTCACGGTCATGAGCAGAAGACCAGTGGTGTTGAACGCGGACGACCTTGATCGAAAGACCACTATGCCATTCGACATCGCCGCGACTCGTGCGCAGTTTCCCTCGCTGGTCTCCGGCATTGCCCACTTCGACGGCCCCGGTGGCACTCAGGCGCCTGCCGTCGTCGGGAATGCGATCGCCGGTACGCTCACCGGGCCGCTTTCTTATCGCGGCACCGGCGTCGCCAGCGAACAGAACGCCGAGGACACGGTCCATGCTTTTCGTACCGCACTCGCCGACCTGCTCGACGCCTCGCCCGCCGGGATCGTCTACGGTCGTAGCGCCACGCAGATCGCCTACGACTTCTCTCGTCACCTCGCCAAGACTTGGGCGCCCGGCGACGAGGTCGTTGTCACCCAGCTCGACCACGACTCTAACGTCCGTCCCTGGATCCAGGCCGCCGCCGCTGTAGGCGTCGCCGTTCGCTGGCTCCGCCTCGACCCGACGACTGCGGAACTTCGTCTCGATGAGCTCGACGAGGTGGTAGGCGAGCGCACCCGCCTGGTCGCCGTTACCGCAGCCTCGAACATGCTGGGGACCAAGCCGCCCGTCAACCAGATAGCGCGACGGGCACACGAGGTCGGAGCACTCGTATACGTGGACGGGGTGCACTACACCGCCCACGCAGCCGTCGACACCACCGCACTGGGCGCAGACTTCTTCACCTGCTCGCCCTACAAATTCTTCGGGCCGCACTGCGCCGCCCTGGCCGCCGATCCGGCGCTGCTCGAAACCCTAAATCCCGACAAGCTGCAACCTTCGACGAACGACGTCCCGGAGCGGTTCGAGTTCGGCACGCTCCCGTACGAGATCATGGCCGGCGCCACTGCGGCGGTCGACTTCATAGCCGGCCTCGCACCTTCCGGCGGCTCTCGTCGGGACCAGCTTGTGGCAGCGCACAAGATCATCGAAGAGCACGAACTCCGGCTGCGGCGCCGGATCGAGGAAGGCCTGGCGATATTCCATGATCGGCTGACCATCCATTCGGTGGCGGCGGACCGCACGCCGACTCTCTTCCTCACGTTCCGCGACAAGGACGCGGAAGATGTCTACCGGTTCCTGGCAGCGCGCGACATTCTCGCGCCGGCAGGCACGTTCTATGCCTACGAGCCGTTCCGCGCGCTGAATCTCGAGGTCGACGTCGGTCTGCGGATCGGTCTCGCCCCCTACAACGACGACGTCGAGATCGACCGCCTGCTCAGCGCCTTTGAGGACTACATGCACTCGCAGCGCTAGCCGGCCGTCTGTCAACATGTCCGGTATGCCGCGGCGCATCGTCATGGACGTCGATACCGGCACAGACGATGCCTTGGCAATCCTTTACGCCCTGCGCCACCCCGACATTGACGTGCTCGGCATCAGTTGTGTAGCTGGGAATGTGACCGTCGACCAAGCAGTGATCAACAGCTGCAAGGTGCTTGATGCGGCGGGCGCGAGAGAGATCCCGGTCGCGGCAGGCGCCGCACGGCCACTGATCGAGCGTGCCCGGCGAGCCGGCGGGTCTCATGGATTCGACGGGCTCGGCGGGATCTGGCTGCCCGAAACTTCACGGCAGCGATCGCCGCTGCCTGCGGTCGAGCTGCTGCACCAGCTGATCATGAATTCCACCGAGCCGGTGACTCTGGTGACCCTGGGACCGAAGACCAACGTGGCAGCACTGCTCACCCGGCATCCGGACGCTGCAACGCGACTGGAGCAGATCATCTTCATGGGCGGCTCGCTGAACGAAGACAGCCCCGCAGCAGAAACGGAGTTCAACGTCTGGCAGGATCCGGAGGCGGCGAAATGTGTGATCGAATCATCGATCCCGACCACGATGTACGGGTTTCACCTGTTCCGTCGCCTCGTGGTGAATCAAGCTGACACCGACCGCCTTCGTGAGCATGATCATTCAGCGATCCGGCTGGCCGGTGAGCTCCTCTACCGACGCCGCGGGAGGGCGCACGACCCGGCTCTGGATAGCGTCGACCTGCTCGGCGACGCCGGCGCCATGGTGCTGCTCACTGATCCCGAGCTGTTCGTCACCCGTGCGCTACCCATTCGCGTCACACTTGCCGGCGTCAGCCGCGGGGAGACTGTCGTCGTTCCAGGAGCCTCGCCTCAAGATCCGGCGGCGCCCAACCCTGATGCGTGGCCCAAGATCACCGTTGCGCTTGATCTAGACGCGACGCAGGCCGCGTCTGTGTTCGTCAATGTGATCGACTCCTACGCGGCCTGATGTTCAAGAGTCAGTCGTGACTGTGTTCGGCCCTGAGCTTGGCGACCTCGGCATGCACCTCGACCATGTCGAGGTCCTTGACGGCATCCACAACCTGCTTTAGGGCGTGACCAGGCAACGCGCCGGCTTGATTGAATACCAGCACGCCCTCACGGAAGGCCATGAGCGTCGGAATGCCCTCGATACCCAACAGACCGGTCAGTTCCGGGTAGGCATCCGTATCCAGCTTGGCGAAGACGATCCCGTCGTACTCCTCAGAAGCCTTCTCATAGACGGGCCCGAACCGTTTGCACGGTCCGCACCACTCGGCCCAGAAGTCCACCAACACGATGTCGTTGTCGGTGATGGTGTCTTCGAAGTTATCGGCAGTGATC
>Ga0081455_10002177_pt1 | contig 23356 bp, 23 predicted proteins | sample TabmetS3T2R1_FD_70207 | JGI IMG/M metagenome (GOLD analysis project Ga0081455, IMG submission 70207) | Tabebuia heterophylla rhizosphere microbial communities from the University of Puerto Rico - S3T2R1 | ecosystem: Host-associated > Plants > Roots > Rhizosphere ...
ATTCATCTATTGGTTGGCCTCAAGAGATTTGAAGGGCATTTGCTAAGGAATCTACCATTTTAACTTCAAATATGCGCCTCACTTTCAAATAATCGGTAATTCATGATTTACTATCATAAAGAGGGCAGAACAGCTAGGAAGAGATTTTGGTTTACAATGTACAGCCGTAACGGTGGCTTTAAGAAGAAAAAAACCGAAGGTACAGTTCAACGAATCTACAAAACGGATACCTAAATTCAAAAATTTTATTAGAACAATTGTTAAGCGTAACTACGTTATCAGATTTTCGTATTTTACAAATTGTAAACTTCAAGGTCATAGATAACCGGTTCGAAAGTATTGCGGCTGATAACTAGATAGAGAACAGCTACTAGTCTGAAAATCAAAAAATCTTTTTTTACCGGAGTAAGTCTATTTTATAATATGCGGAATGAAAAACATAAAGAGACGTAAGTTAAATTCATTCCATAAGACTGCCATTGTTTTACTAAAATGTATTGAAAGGAAACCCGGTATAAGATATAGACAGCTTTTACGAAAAACCAATTTAATAAACAGTGTACTATCGTACCACTTAAGAACCTTAGAGAAATCAAAAATTATCCAAGTTAATAGAAGTAGCTATTCTCGAACTAGCTATTATCCAATATATGTTAGTAAAAGAGATTGGAATGTCATCGAGTGTATTTCAAATAGTACCTCCTTACAAATAATACGATTTTTGATTAACAGAAATTATTCACCTAAATTCAAGGAAATGGTAAAACATACAGGGAGAGCACCTTCGACTGTTTCATACCTTTTAAAAAGATTAGTAAAGGCAAGAATCATTTCGGTCGATCAGGATAATTTTTATAGATACAGGCTATTGAATAAATCTAGAACATTACGAATACTTTCTAAATATAGTAGTTAGCTCAAAAATTTTCTCTTTGAGTAGTATTAGACTTTCTATAGATTCATAAAAAACTAGAGAGACTAAAAACTTGTGAGAGACTTTTTAGAATGCACAGGGCAAAGAAGCCTGTTTAGAGAAATAATAGAAGGAGTTTGACGGTTCTATCAAAGATCAAATTCTTAGGGTCCCATAGTTTGATTTGAACCAATATGTTGTATGGCTGTGCCATGAGCAGACACGGTTACAGAATAGCCTCCTTCATCGAAGCTTAATGTTCCATTTGACATGTTTACTAACGCAATATCAGTAATACCGTTAGGCAATTCTGCATGGTATAGACATGAACTTCCTTCAGCTGATAAATCTAAGTTCTTTTCGTCAAGGGTACCATTATTAATGGCATTTCCAATATGTAAGGTATTTAGCCGAGGGGCCATACCTGTTGCTATAGCTATTTTTGGACTTCCATCTTCATTGCATGGCACTTTCATAGCAATTTGACTATGACCTTCTATGCTTGTCGCAAATGGAGTCAAGTCCATCAGTAGTATATAATCTCTGCTAGCTAGTTTTCCATTAAGAGGAATATGTTCTGAAACTATGAGATTGTCGAGAATATGTTCAGCGTGTTGCTGAGATGCAGGAGTATTATTCATAGCAAGCATCATTTGAGCATATAGTTCAGTTTTATCAAAGTAGCATGCAGTTAGTACTGCAACAGTCACAACTGCTAACCAAACACACAACGTATTATTCTTAAATTCGTCACCTTTCATTAAATGATAATCAAAAAGCGACTATTTAAGATTAGTTTGAGACCAGGTTCAAATCAAAGATTAATCCTACGAATCAATTTACCGGGAATTTTAGTGAACTTCTAATTTTGATCTAGATGTCGGGTTGATACTATTGACATCTATAACCATTATATCGAATAAGATACTTTATTATGACAATGATAACGACAGAAAGAAGTCAAGTCTATCCTATATCTAATCTTATTTATATGGCATTGATTGCATTATTTGCAGTTGGCGGACTGATAACTATACCCACTTTTGGTTTTGCGTCACCTTCTTCTGGCGGCGCGGATCAGGGTGCAGCTAAAATGCACCTGGACGAGGCAATGAAAGCACTACAAGCAGGTGATACTGCAGGAGCTGAGATGCGCATGACAGAAGCAGATAAGGTTCTTCAAGAGGGTGAAGCTAAAACGCATCTTGATGAGGCAATAAAAGCCCTGCAAGCAGGTGATACAGCTGGAGCTGAGATGCATGCACAGCTTGCTCAAGATAGTCTGTAGCGCTTTTGAGTTCATATCTCACTCAGAAGGCTCCTCTTTGTTGCCACAAAAGATCATCTTCTTGAGTCCATAGATCTGTAGGTTTGTATATTGATTGCTCCTTTCTTTTTAATTTAGGAATATTTTTGATTACGCCTGGTTTGGGTCTTTTGTTTGCTTGGATACCTGGATAATAAAGCCATTTAAAGAAACGCAGAACGTGTGTTCTATACAAGTTATACGTTCCGATCCATTTATGAAGAGAATCAGTTTCTTCGGCTTTTCTAAAGCTGTCTAAGAAACTTATAACATCCTCTCTGGTTATTTGCTCAAATAGTTTATGATGATTAGTACGAGAAAATCTGCATAAAAGTATGATTAGATCTCTTCTATAATTATCTGATAGATTAATCTCCGTTCGCATTGAAGTAATGTAATCAATGATGACAAGAGCGTTTGGTATGGATATGCTTTGAAGATACCTGTTAGCGTCGGGTCTTAAACCTCTAGTAGCCGATTCGATCTTACTATCAAACAGTGAATCAATTTCATTATGGCACGTAACGACCGTTTTCACATGATTACGAAGTACTGAGGTTATGTATAAGCATGTATTATTTATGTGATAACTGATCGATTAACATGGTTAAGTCTTGCATATATATTATATAAACTCAGCCTTATTACGACTAAGAATAAAAATAAGCGTAAGATGCAGTATGCTAGAGAGACAAAGATTTCAAAGAAATGGTTAGTAATTATTATCGGCGTTATAGGTGTGGTCGTAACATTGGGGGTGACTTTTGGAGTTAGATCCCTTGTACCTGTCAATGGGAATTCACCTGTACTACTTCCTGCGGAAAATATCTTTATAAAAGCTTCACATTCTATGACAAATGGTTACGAATACTTGAGTCAAGCAAGCGGAGCAGTGAAAGGAATGAGAAACACCGGGGGCGGAGGACCTCATATAGATCCAAAATATGTTTTTAATTTAGGAAGCCTACAAGCTATGCATGTTATAAATGAAGATTACGAAACACATTCAAAGCACAACTTTAACATTGATGAATTTAATGTCCACACAAAAGACTTGGGATATTTTGAAACTCAGACAATTACTTTTCTTGCAGATAAAAAGGGTACTTTTGAGTACTATTGTACTATACATCCAGAAATGAAAGGAACAATAGAGATAGTTTGAGAATGTATATGCTTTGTGCAAGTTGACGTTAATACATTAGCCTATTGTAATTGAATCTAACAATATTTCTCTTTCTTTCAGTATGAATTGACCTTATTAGTATCATTAAAGTATTGGCCATAATAAATTTAATTACGCAACGATCTCTAGGTTGTGATGATTTTTCCAAATAGCTTTCTGGACCATTTAGACTACTGTTCTTAATAGATTAACATGGTTACTTAACGTATTTATTAATGATTTATGCTTTAAAAGTCTCGATTAGTTATGGTTATTGGCTGTAAGGGAATTTGTAACCATGTTATCTTGGTTGTAAATAGCTTCTGTGCTCCGAAGTAAATAATATAGCAAGCTATTCGACCCCTCAAAGATTTTTTTGTTCAGGTCTAGTTTGAAGAATGGATTGCAAAATTTGAATTCTGATTTCCTATTATCATCGGGACATTCGACTAGAAAATGTTAGTATCAAATTTCAGATCCTAACAATTTTCTGGCTATCCCTACTTCTACTCTTAGTCCTTAATACATGACTACAACATGGACATCTAGTCCCATCGTACTTTATGAATAAACTACATTCGGTGCACCTTTTGAATCCCAACCTATAACGAGAGATCATACCCCCTCCCGAAGTCAGAAATTTATTACAGATTCCTTTGCAACCGATAACCATTAGAGACTTTTAAAAGCGTATATCATCATTAAATATATTAAGTAACTAAGTTAATCAGTTACGTAGAAACTATCACAAAAATGACCAAGATCTGATGTCTATGCATGTTATTAGCAATCACCTGAACGATAATTCCTGATATAAAAGACCTTTCTAAATCTTGACTGGATACTAAATTTTAAAAAACAATTCGATCCAGTAAAAGGAAGGAAGAATATCTAAAAATAGAAATTGGCATATGGAATGTTTCATATGGCAACGTCAGATTTCAATAATGTCTTTCCATGAAAGACTTACCTTGATTATTTAGCTTACATTACTCAGTTCCTTCTAAAGAAAACGTTAAGTTTCCAAGCCTAGGTTTATGGCGTCGATTGATAACCAATGATTATGCATAGTGCTCTACACGCACAGATGTAGTAATCTAATCCTTTCAATCTATTATCAGTAGAGTCTCCATCCGACACTGTAGAGCTTGCATTTCTCAAAGCTTAACATAAAAAATTAGGGGGCTTCCAATTTCTGTATTTCACTTGATTTCGACTTACAGAAGACGGAAGACTATCGGACAGTTTATAATTATCCCTACCGAACCATATGGTGTTCCACCCGGACCGGTTATCCAGCCGTCTTGGACAAGCCCAAGTATCTGGAATTCCTCAGTTACACGTGACCTGTACCCATTATCAATCGCTTCCTGCGTCCATTCTCCTAAGTTCGCATCCCATAATGGACTGTAGTCTGTGGCAATGGTTGGAATTCCTCCAAATACGTTGAGTGGAGATCCTTCACCCATTACAGCACTGTTTAATCCCTGTCTTTGGGGATTATCTACTCCATTTGGACCGTTGGCCGTAATGAATATTCGTTCTACTGCACTGAAAGCACTGTCATCGTTACCGACAGTTATAGAGCCTAACTTGGGTGCAAGAGTTGCCTTTTCGAGAGCAGCTGCAAGTGATGAACTAGCATCGAAGCTTAAATACAGTACTGGACGAGCAAAGCTAAATCCCTGTGTTAAGGATAGAGTAACAGTGCCTTCTTGTGGGCATATATTTACTACCTTGTCGTGCACAATTGAATAATCTGGAGTTCCATTACAGAAAGCTTCAAGATCTGATTCATCTACGTCGAATGCAATTATAGGAGCATTATAGATCTGACCTCCAGCATTCTTCACTAGTACTAATGGAGTATAATCACTATCACCTATTGATCCAGGATTTGCCTGGCTTGGCGGGAAGGCGCTTGAATTGCCTGGCATAACTTGACGTTCAGGGCTAAAGTCTACTGTTCCGTTTTCAAATATCAATGTATTATTAGGACCTAGATTTGCAACACGAGCCCCTAAAGCTGAGTAAGTAAGCTTAGGTGACCAATTAAGTCCTAGGGCTTCGGCATTCCCTTTATCTGTTGTATCTGTAAGTACGTACCACACATTTTCCCCAGTGACTAATTGCCCTTTGTATAGAGGTAGAGTCACAGTACTTGCATTAAGATCAACGGGACCAGATCTAAGTAACTGAAGTGGACCTATGAATGATGGATTGACTTCCGAGGGGGCAGGGCCAAAGTACGTCAATGGTACATCTGCGCCAATAGAAGGAGGTGCTGGAGCTACGTCTGTGTCTTGTTGCGCTAATACAGGCGATGATGATGTAACTGCTGGGAATCCAGACAAAATGGATATCACCAAGGCAGTACCAATCGCCAGTATCCTTTGTTGTCTTTTTACGTAAGACATTAGAAGTAATGATTGTCAAATGCTATTAAGCAGTTTTTCCAGATCTGGTCCATATGCATTCCAGGTTTAATCCATATGCCTATTTATCTGAAAGGAACATCTTGTACAAAAATGAAAAACTTACTTGGGGCGAAAAGGGATAATGTATAATATCTGGCAGCTATTGTTAATCTAACGTCACTTTAACTAATGCCGCTATTCCTACGAGCTCAGCGAGATGAATTGCAACAAAGTATGGTAACAATTCATTTGAATACAAGGGGGCCATTACAATATATGCATAAACAGCTATTATGTTGTGAAGCATTAATATAGCTGCAAAGAATAATAGTCCTAGTGTGTAAACGGCTTTACCGGTTTTGTATATCTTTAAGTATGTCATTATTAATGTAAAGAGTAATGCTATATTTGCAATTGATATGATAGTTGCAAGTAGTGCAAGGGATTCCATCTGAAATATTCTCTAATATACAGGCATAAGAAAAATAGATTTATTTACTTTTTTCCATATCCATTCCATATCAATCTGTGGCAAGTATTGAAATGATTTCCTATCCATATAGAGGACAAGCATGGCATCCTAATTTTGACTCAGCTGAAAATGGTTTTACTACCACCAATACCTCTAACTGACAGTACTTTGCCGAATATATCAAGTTACAAGAGATTAGAATTTCTGATGAAAATGAAATAAGCTAAATCTATAATTAAAATAACTACCATTAAAAGGACCAGAGGATAAGTACCTGCTCTAACCCTCCGACATAAACTCTCACATAAGGTATTTGGAAAAAAAGTGGATTAATTATTGTCTAACATCTAGTTTAGGATTATCTACACATACTATACCGAAATGAAATGGAAGTTCATTGCGTAGGTTACAATACATATAACCACCTTCACCTTTTTCACCATTACAATAAACTGATAATGTAGGATTATTCATATAATTAGGACAGTATATTTGGCTTTGAGCAATGTATACTCCTTTCAGCCCTGTTCCTATATACGCAGGTAGATCACATCTACTTCCATTTAATTGAAATTCACAATCGTCTTTATCTGAGAAGCAATATTCTTTAACATATTGCTTATTCATATCATTTATACTACAAAAGAACTCTTTTGATACACAACTCTGACCCATAGAATATCCGCCTTCACATCTATCATCATATATTCAACTTTTCTTGTCATTTGTAAATACCATACCGTCGTATTCGCATCCTCCTTCATTAGTATAGCATAGCCCTGATTCATCATCTTCTACACTATGATAACCTTCAGGACATCCACCAGGAGGATATGGAATATTCCTAACTGCTGTACCTTGACAGAATTCAGAAGTACTTTTTACTGAACCGCTATCATCACATACATCGATCCAATCACATACAGGTTTCATTCCTGGTACGTTGGAGAAATATTATAAATCATAAAATATGCCGGTCCAGTTACTACTTTACTATTTATAGTTGATATCTAATCGCTTTAAGAAGTTAGATATTAGCCATTTAGAAGTCCATTCCTCTGGCTGATGTTTCCAATAATCACGTAGCGTGGCATTCACAATTGCAGTCTCTACTATTACATTTTAAGTGTCTGCCTGCTGCGCATAATGACGACAGATTTACAGCTTCTTTTCCTTTGCCATTTTTCATACTTAAGCTAAAATGTGATCAATCTAAATTTATTTTTTTATTTTGCTGATTAACTTACTTATTTCTTTTATTAGTTCTTCATCTTCGACAGGCTTGCGAATGAATAGCTCCTTATCTAAAGCACAATATTCTTCTTTTCTAAACTCCTTATAATACAGTTCACTTGCGGTAAGGAAGCAAACATTAACCTTACCATCTATCTTCTGTAATTCCTTGTTTAACTCAAAGCCATCCATACCTGGCATTTTTATATCAAGAATAACCAAATTGTAATAGTCTGGTTTGAAACCTAATAAAGCCTTTTTAGGGTCATTAAATGTATCAACTTTGAACCCATGAAATTCTAATGACATTCTGTAGAACAAAGTAAGATCAGGTTCGTCATCTACAACCATAATTCTTTTTGCTTTTATTCCTTCATTCATTAGTTAAGTTCCACCCTTCATTATGGTTCTAATTCTATTGCATCCGCTAAGGGAAGTGTAAAATTAAAACTTGTTCCTCGTCCATCTAAGGTATTATTTTCAGCCCAGATTTTGCCTCCATGAGCTTCGATTATATTCTTGGAAATAAAAAGACCCAGGCCTGTCCCTTGTTGTGATTTAGTGACAAATTTTGAAAATAGCTTTGACATGATTTCAGGACTGATACCTATACCAGTATCTCTCACAGTAACAATAACTTCACTACCCTCAACTTTAGTTGTTATTTCGAGTGATATATAGCCCTCACTAGTAAATTGGATAGAATTGCTTAAGAGATTAGAAATGATTTGAACTATTCGTTCTTTATCCGCTTCAACTATAATGGAGCTATTGTTATTGGGCATGCTATCATAAATCAATTTTACCCCGCTATTACTAGTGTTTTGAATTCTCTCCCTATAGTCCTCTATAATATTAGGTATCAGATCACGGATGTTAAATCGCTCCTTCTCTAGTTTTAATGTTTGACTTTCAATTCTTGTTACATCTAATATATTCATGGAAAGTCTCTTCAATCTAACAGCATTTCTCCTTATTACTTCTATTACTTCTTCTGTTCTTTCTGGGTAGTGTTTCAGTAAACCACTCATACCTAGTATAGCTTGAATTGGAGTTTTCAGCTCATGGGCTGCTATGCCTATAAATTCCTTTTGCATTCGGTCTGCTTTCTTTAATTCTTCAACTAATGTGCGTTCATTCCAAAGTAATTGAAAGACTGATTCGAAAGATTCCACAGTAGTTTTTCTATTTGAGTATACTACTAAACCAATTGCCTCCATGAAATTCTCAGCCCCAGGTTTCTTGAGCTCCGCTCTAAGGAACCTTCTGTGATCTATTATGTACATACCATATGGAGAGATGTCGCTACCGAGTATTCTGATATCTGGTGCATTCTCAGATATTTTCTCCCGAGTCTTAGAATTCACTTCAGTTAATGGGCAGATTATTTTTACAGTAGCTCCATTCCTAGAAGCTTTAAGTAACGAATCGATTATTCCAAGTCTGTCTATCCTTACAAACGCCTTGTCATTGGGCAGCAAAATTAAGGCTTCGCTTTCGACAGCTTTTGTCATATCAATAAGAACCTGACTTGCTTTTTCGTTGTCTATGATGACATCAAAAAATTCAGGTTCTGTCCCTTCTTCAATCTCACGAATTTTCTGCTCCGCAGAAACAGTTTTACTCCATAAGGTTTCAAAAACGTACTTTTGATGCTCGATTATTTCTTTGACATTACTAAAGATGGCCTGTGCGGCTGATTTGCCTGCTTCATGGAAAGTAGCCGGAGCAAGATAACCTGTTTCGCTGACATAAAAATTTCCCTTAATTGCATCCAAATGGCGAAGCTCATCAACCATCGTCATTAACTGTTTGCAATAAGAAATATTGTCTTTGGTGATTTCGGTAATATATCTCAGTTTGACACCTCTATTTTTTGCAGCAAGAAAAGCCTTTTTCAAGACTAATATATCAATTGCTAATGATGGTCGAGTATAATCGACACAAGCATCAATTCTATCTTCTGTTTGTTGCAAAAATTGTATTATAGCATTCATAACAACATCAACCCCATGAAAGATCTCCGTAGATTCTCCAACTTTCTTTTCGCCTTGTTGATGTTGCGAGGGTGAGAACGTCAAGTCGAATTACTAATATCGCAATTGGCTATATAAAGTGATTTACACATTTATATCACTTACTCTAGCGCATATAAATTATATTATCCAAGAATAGCCTTTTTATTCATGATGCTCTATAAATTGACATGATATATAGAGGGGAAGAAGGTGATGATCCTAATAATTCGTTACATTTTTCTGGAGAACAGATAGATTCTTGTATAATCTTTATTGATATGATTGGTTCGACAAGGATAACTGCCAATCTTGGAGCTTCGCCCCGGATCACAAAGTACTACTCCATATTCATCAATAATATGGCGGTAATAGGAAAAAACTATGGGGCACTCATCACTAATACTGCGGGAGATAGTTTGACTCTTTATTTTCCTCACACTTCAAATAAAACCGATACAATAGCTTTCAAAAATATATTGGAATGCGGCTTAACTATGTCGGCAGCCTTTCATTATATTAACTCAAAGATGTCGAGAGAGCATCTTCCTTCTGTGAATTACAGAATAAGCTGCGACTATGGTAGAATCTATATTGGCACGTCGTTTAAATCTGGGTCATATGATATATTCGGACATACTGTGAATATCTGTTCAGAGATCAATAGGTTGGCTGCTCCAAACAGTATGATTATAGGTGACAACCTATTCAAGGTTATCGAATCTTTCCCTTCCTCTTCTTTTGCAGACTATCAATTCGAATTTGCCGGCAAGTATTTAATTGGTCAGTCCAAAAATGTCTATCCAGTTTTCTCGGTAGCAAGAAGACAACATTTGTCATTAGGACAAGATCAAGACCAGGTTGTGAACTATAATGCTGAATTGATAAGCAATTCGAAAGAAAAAGTTGGTCCAATTCAGAACTTTCGTCACTCTAAAAATATTCTCTTAGTGGATGATGATTCAGATATACTTTGGACTTACAAAGCTCTTTTGGAATATGAAGGCTACAAAGTAAGCACTTTTAATAACTCAGAGGAAGCATTAAAGGACTTTTCACAAACTGAATCCTCCTACTACGATTTAGTGTTACTTGATATTAGAATGCCACACATGAATGGACTTCAACTATTCTATCGGATGAAATCAATTAATAAGGACATAAAAATTATTTTTGTAACTGCACTTGATGCTGCAGAGGAATTACTAAGTATATTACCCGATATAATATTCGATAAGCATATTATAAAGAAACCAATCGGCAACGAATCCTTCCTTGAGAAAATTAATTTGACCATGTCTGAATCTTGAATTGAATTTCTGCATCAACTAATATCGTACTTCTGATTATAAGTTGTTATATTCACCTGCCAAGAGTATCCAACTCCTAAAAATTTCGAGCTAATTGGCTTACTATGAATATCCTCTTTCTTTTTCATTCCCTTTAAGGGACCAAGGTGCCTATTTTGCTACACTCAAGCAGGGAAATTCGGAATATGTAGAGTAGATCCAGATCAACTTCTACCACTAGTTTAAGGGAATGGTCTGTAAATTGGGATCCTATGAACTGGACTCCATTTGAAAAAGAACAGTGGCCCCCAAGCAACAATCCGTAAGTTGCTTCCATGGTTTAAGTAATGTAATTGCTTTTTGAAGATTTAACTATCTATGTTTCAATCCTTCTATTTCAACTCCAGTTGAACATATCATCCAATGGGGGAATACCTCATTCTGAAAATGATTGAGGTTCACATTAGTAACAAAGTCTCTCCTTGTAATGTCTCCAGATTTTTCATGAGTCACCACGAGCCACCACCAGATGAGTATTGCAATTGCTAATGCTATTATGATAACGATCGAACCTTATTGTACTTTTTTGTCTCACAAAACCGCCACCGTTACTAATCTCCATTGTCTTTCAGTCACTTCCCCGCTTTTTCTGTTGCTTACTCTAATCTTCACTTGGTGACTGACTAACCTTGCCCGCATCTCCTTGGTTCAATAGATGAATTCCAAATTCATGTCATTGTCCACTCAAAATTTTATATAGTATGCATGGCGAACGAAGACGATGGATTCGAAACAAATTTTTGTGATACTAGTAATAGTTGCAGCACTTAGCACAGTGATGATTGCCACACCTGTTATGGCACAAAATATAACTGATGGAAACATGACCGGCAAAATAAGTAGCTTTCAGCCCCCTCCAACATGATGTCCTGTTGATGCTGAAGGAATTGAGACATGTCCACCATCACAAGAACTAACCGATTCGAATGGGGATACTAATGAGAACGGAAATGGTGATTCTAGCGGTGATGGGAATGAAGAAGACAGTTCAAATAGCAATGGAAATGACGACAATCAATGAGCGTCCTATAGTCAATTCCGATATTCAATCAACTCGTAAATAGTTATTGGTAGAAATAATAATGATAATTATACAAGTAGTGAACTATATGAGCTCTGCCAGTACCAGTCAATAGTGAATTAGGTTCCACTTTCATAATGTCCAAGTCGAATAATACCTAGGCTTAATATCCAAAATAACATAATCGCCCTTTCTTGTCTCACTTAAGTAATCCTCATTCGCTTGTACATATCTTGCTGCTATGTTCTCAAAAATTGGTGCGGTGTATTTAATATCTTCATGAAAAGATACATCTCCTTTTCCACGAACACCCTTATACTGATCGGGTCTTGAATCATCAATACAAAATGAGATGGTCTTGTTCTTTTCCAGATTGCGTATCATTTTAGAAAGCTTTTTGTTTGTTCCAACGTACAACCTGTCATTTAAACTGTCAAAGTAATACCATGTAGGACGGACATCATCTGGCTCTCCATTCTTATCGATTGTACCCAGATGAACTAGAAGCTCAGGTGTTCTTAAGAATTCTGTCAATTCCTTTGCATTGAATGGTCGTGTACCTAATTTGGCATGGGCATTGATGATTTTAATGCCTGTCTTTGTAGTTTCATTCATAATCACTATTATGATACCGTCGCTTGTAGGAAATTGATTGAAATTTTTGAATGTCAGAAATCCCTGTTATCATTAACAACAATAAATCAAGTATGATTATTAAATATGCAAGGGAAGAAAAGTATAGTTGTAGTGAATACAATGCAGTAGACTATCTGATATATTCATATTATTCATCTCATCCTGTTTGGTAATAGGATGGTCATGTCAATAATTGTCCCGATTTTCGGGTGTATTATAAAGCTGAATCTTAGCTTTACGTTCATGACTTTAACTTAATTATATCATGTTTGTTTGTTAGTCATAAAATGAGCAAACCTTTGAACTGGAGTACGTCTTATAATCGTACTTGTATTTTCCTTGTCGCAATTATAGGATCCATTCTTATCTTTCGCATCCATACACTCTCGAGTCTTCGAACTCTTTTCAGAAGGGAAGACTCCTTTACAAGCAGCAATTAAATTAAACCTCGAAGCTGAAACTGCAATACAGTATCACCAACAGTACTATATGCTTCTCGGATGCACTGAATTCACTAAGGTTTACCTTCGGATTAAGGATAATCCTTGGCCTTACGTGAATCTTGTGAACCTGGCTCAGAATTCAGGAATAAGTGATGGGGAGGTGGAAGAGCTGCTCAAGATTACAAATGGATGTCTTCCTCGAGTCAGGTTAGAATATGATAGAGTTAACCATGAGATAAGCATAAAGAAAGCTGAACTGATCAATACAGTTCAAACCTATCAGGATTTTTGCAACCGAAATACAGCCTTAAAAAATAGAGAAGATGAGCTACTCAAGACTATTAATGAATTGGAGGCCAAAAAGATCGAACTACAAAAGTCCTTATCCCAATCAGAATTTCAAGGCGATAATGCAATGAACACTAATCTGAACTTAAAGACCAGACTCGAGGAAATTATATCAACTAATAATGTACCCATACAACGATCAGTAGTAGTAAATAATCATCAGAATGAAAATAATGAAATGCCTCATTCTTCATCCAAAGTTGAGCCGTCGTCCAGAAGATTAATTTTTGATACCAGAGATTGGTTTTAGCCTGATTCGTAAGCTGATATTCTACCAACGCTCCATCTCATATCTTTCAATCTCGGATATCATCTGTTCAAATGTCAACCCACTCAAAGTCACTGTTTTACTGATACCATTGAACCATAGCGTGCACATGTCAGTTTTTGTCAGTTTATCAGCTTCCTGTACATGATAGTTGATGATAATGAGCACAACATTTACTATGGTCACCATAAAGCCCACTTTCTGGATATCCTTCCTTTCTACCTCATTTTTGATTATCACACATCCAAATTAGTAAACATCAAACATGCATTCACCTTCAGCAAAATCGCTTATCCGTTGATGCTTTTAGTTACTCTAAGTACTGAATGGTACAGCTAATAAAAATTAGCAATTTCTTATTACTTCAGCCATTGCCGCTCACCATGCCGATTACTGAAGTTTAACATTTGTTCAGGTTTTTATCGATGAAAATTGGAATGTACAAAGATAGGAACTTCAATCGGTACGCCCAAAATTCGGCTGACGTTGATGATAGTCGTCCCCCCTTAATCTGTCCTTCGTTTTACTTAAAAGAGCGGATGAGTCGGTTCGAGTCCAAGCCTTATCCGTCCAGCCTGTTCCAGCCAAAAACGCTGCAAGACAATGTGTTGTAATACAGCATGGATGTCACGATGGGCCTGCTCGATATGACAGTCAATATACAACGCGGAAGCGCCAGCTGCTTCGTACATAGAAGTCACTGTGGTCTTTGAAGTCTGTGCGGCGTGTATGATGCTGCCCCACATGCGAGCTCGTTGGATATTTGAAACAGGCATCCCGTTAAGGCAAGCGTTCCAGAGATTACCGAGTGCGTCTCGCAGGAGCAGACGTGCGCCCTCCAAGGCTGCTGTCGAGGACGCCACCATCGCCTGAACTGCCGGCCGATCGCGAAGTCCCGGCCCCGGATCCACTGTCACCTTTGAACAGCCCAAATCAAGCAATGTATCGATTGCGGCACGGGCTATTCCTGTACAAATCCCTCCACACCAGGCGCCCAGCGTCGCTGCAAATGGCATCCGGTACAGCGGTCGATCGATGCGATCCCGGTCCTCGAGAGAAAAGGTCAGCTCCGAAGGAACGAAAATGTCGTCCACGACTATATCATGGCTACCAGTGCCCCGCAGTCCACCGGAGTGCCATGTGTTCAAAATATTGTAAGACCCCTTTGGCACGTACGCCATTCTCATTTCGGGTACCCCCTCAGCCAGCATTCTTTGGCCCCCCTCATCAGTGGTAACGATGCACATCAATGGAATCCAGTCCGCCAGTGCACAGCCAGATACCAGCGACCACCTGCCTGACACTCGAAAGCCGCCTGGTCGTATCACAGCTCTGCCTGACGGGCGTGTCGAGTTTGCGAAGAGCCGATGGGGGTCGGCGAAGAGCTCTGTCCGAACAGCATTCGAGAGATAGCGGCTCAACAGACCCGGCAGAGAATTGTTCCAGGCTATCCAGGCAACGGAAGCATCGGCCGAAGCGAGCTCCTCGTAGACGTCGAAGCTGACTAACGGCTCGGCCTCGTGTCCGCCGAGGCTCTCCGGCACGGCCAATCGACACAGCCCCCCTCCGATGAGTTTGTCGACTATAGATGCTGGCAAGCACCGGGCCGCTTCAGTCTCGTGCCGGAAACTTCTAATGAATGTACGAAGAGACCGTGCAGCGATCATAGGCCTACTACTGACGCTTTGCATAAAATAATCATGGCATGACTATTAGAAATAGCCTAGTCAAGTTATTCGCTTATTAATATAATTCAAATAGTGTGTACATCAGGTGTATATAACTTTCTTTTACGCGTTGGAACCACACAACTTTTCTTTCCGATAGGTGTTTAGATTTTATTTAGTTCTTTCACAAAACTGCTCTAAAGATTTCATCTTTTATAACTTCCACTGACCGAATTGTCGAAGCTGTAATCTGGCTTTTGTTTCATCGGGTAGCTTGGTATAGGATGCTCTGCACATATTCTATCAATCTTACCGACCTTGGAGGATATTAAAGATCTTGAAGTTCTCAATACATCATAACGATGAAAAAAGGACAAAATAGCAAGTAAAAAACATCGAATACCGTAACTAATATTACTATATGCTAATAAATAGATATTCATGAAGGATCAAGTAATTCCACAAGATTTTAGAAATGCTGGAATACAGTATTCCATCGATGAAACTATAGCTAATTTTGACAAAAACAAAAAGCTTTCAGATCTCCTCGACCAGATACGGGAAAAATGCACAGGGGAAGTTTATGAGTTATTAGGATCCAAGGTCACCGACTACACGGCGTTCCGTCAAAAGGCCAGAAATAATGCAAAAACTATGCGACCTTTAATTACTGCCACACCTGAAGGAGAGAGGATTAAAAGTCAGTTCCAGAAAGTGAGACTAGCTGAAGCGAATGAATTTACCAAAGGTCTGGGTATTAATCCTAATGATATTAAATCAGTTCTAAGAAAATATAGAGAAGAATCTAGATCAGTTATTGAAAAAACTAGGGACACTATAAAATTATTCGACTCTGATCATGTTCCTCCAGGTGGCGTCGCGGACCCCAATCCAGATAACCCATGGAGTATAATTGAACCGCCATATTTCTACAGTTACGGCGACCGTTGGGATGGTCACAGTGGCGATGCTATTTTTGGAACTCCTTATATTGTGCATTTTGAAAATCATATGACGGGAGAAATTTCTTGTCGTAGTCAGCTGTTAATACATAACCCAGGTGACTATGCTTCCTATTCGTCAGCTGCTACAAGCGCCGTGTTGATCGATTTTCAAATGCCGGCTTCCGGACGAATTGATGCTTGGTCCTATTTAGAATGTGTTGGATCAAGCTATAATGGTCAACTTCTCGATGAATTTGGATGGTCTGATGGTGACGTTGCACAAACAAGTAGGTACTTTATGGTAACTGGTTCTCCACCCGACTATGATTATGCTAACTTCAGCTTGCTGAACTATCACAGGGGAGATGATGAGGGTCAGTGGTCTGGTATTATGGCACAGCCCGGGGAATATCTATATTGTCATTTTATTTCCGAAATTTCTTATCCAGCTGGCCAATGGATTCGTATGTCTACGGGTATTAATGATATTCAGGATCTGGTGGTAAACGACATGGAATGCTACGCTGAAATTACAAGTAGTTGGGTTGTAAGAAAGCTTGCGATATCTGCAACTAGTTGATAGCAGTAAATGGATCAATACGTAATTGATAGAGTGTTCCAATGCCGCCGTGCAAATTTTCGATATATCTTTAATACTGTACTTACTAGATGAATACATTCCACACATAGGACAAGCCCGTCTTCGAAAATTATTGGTATTGTCTACTGGATTAAACGGTAGTATCGTCTTTTTCTATTCTTCGGTAGGGAGTTTATCTTCTGCTTTTTGTATCATAAATTTACTGAGCTTGCAGTGTCATACATACTTTAATCTCATCAGTAAGGGGTTTAGTACTTCCTCTTACTTTTGTATTATCCTTCCATGTTCTAGGTGTAGTTCTATTTCCACTCCCAAGCAATAGTAGTTAGTTTACCACTTCCAAGATCTAGCATATCCTTATATGCAGCCACTGTATTGTTCAGAATTGACTTCTTGCATTGAATTTGAATGTCATTGGACAAGTAAATTTACAGTAAGTCGCGCTACCCATCATAGATCTCAATCTCATTGTCGATACTTTAAATTCACATACAGAGGCGAGTAACGACTTATTCATGCTGTAAAATGTTAATCAGCTTTCCGAATGGATCTCGGACAAAGAATCTTCGTACTCCCCAAGGTTCACTTTCTGGACCATACTCTATTGGAATGCCTGCATTTTTGACTCTCGTCAAGGCGGTTTCAATGTCGTCGACTTCGATAGACAAAGCCGGAACGGGTGTTCCAGATCCTCCCTCTGAGGCAAAACTGACCTGAACAGTCATCTTTGAGTTTGAGCCGTACGTTCGTAATCAGCCGTGGTCCATAACTCGCTCAAGACCAAGAACGTCATGGTAGAAGGTGTCTGCCCTATCTACGTTTGAGGTTTCGATATTGGCGACGACACGTTTGATTTTCATTTTGAGATTCCTCGTATCTCTGGTTAGCAGACTAATTATTAAGTCTGCATTATTGTCGTCCATTGATTTACTTCTATTATCGAGTTCCTATGCAGGAATTAAAGGATAAGTCTCTTAGAAGAGATTTTTTTCATCCTTTTAAACTTGAATTATATCGATATACAACTATACTTGAGGAAGGTGCCAAACAAGTAATGCTACTTATCCCCAGGAATGGTAATAGAAGAGGTGAAATATAAATACTTATTTTGCCAAAATAGAGCACACACTAGAGCCAAATACCCTGCATTAAAGAATATATCCCATATCCATTCCTCTTCTCCGACCGTTCCTATTATGGCACCATACCCAAAGCCAATATCTCCAATGGCATTAAATATTATAAACAACGATATTAGAGTCCAATGGGTGTAGGCAAGTTCCCCTTTTCTCGTGTTCCATAGAACTAAAGTTGCAGGTACAAATAGAATACCATCTAATACAAAATAGCCGATGCTTAGAATCGTTGTTACCAGTTCGTCTGGCGCGGTCAGAAATTGTGCTATGCCAAAGGATAGATTTAACATATATGTTATCGATATAGCAGCAGCGATGGATACTAGAATAATAAGATCTCGCTCTATTGTTTTCCTCAATAATTTAAGTATACTATAGACGTAGAAGCCGAAGAAAATATAACCAGATAGATAAAATACATCAGCCAAAGAAGGAAAGGGAGTCTCAATTGATAGTCCTAATTGATAATAGGTATATATGATTTCAGCGACAAACCACATTCCTATTCCTAAAGTAAGAAACGTATGCATTCTATCATATCGGCCAGCAAGTTTGAGTTTATACATGATTAGTAGGCATAGATATAGGGCGATGCCGGCTGCTATGGTCAGAGGCAGGTTCGCAAACAATCTCATTTCTGAACTTAAAAAAGTGATAACAATGGTTGAAATTATAATTGAGCCTATCAAAGAAAAGATCAGATATCTACGAGTAGACGTCTGATTTGAAGGTAGAGTAAACAAGTAGTGATACAGTACATTAGTATTTGGATACACATATGTATATGTTATGAAAAGTTCATTTTTGAATAGCAATAGCCTTGCCTTCCATTACATGGATTCGGTAATTAGGTAGCGCTGACGCCAGGGTTCTAATGCTTTTTATTGCCGAGTATAACCCTCATAATGTTCATAGTTTATATCAAGGCGCTTGAGGCATGTGATATCAATTTTATCAGCTTACTAGTCTCTTTCGTCTCTGTTTGATAGCGGAAGAACGAAACTGAACGTCGCCCCAATTCCGTTAATATTATTTTCTGCCCAGATTCTACCACCGTGAGCGCTTATTACAGCCTTCGAAATAAATAATCCCAAACCCATGCCCTCACGCGATTTTGTAGTAAACTTTGTAAATAAATGTAGCGCTATTTCAGAATCTATTCCAATCCCAGTATCTCTTACACTAACAGTAATCCAACTATTGTTCTCCTTATGTATATTAAGGGATATAGTACCTCCTTCTGGAGTAAACTTAACGGCATTATCCAATAAGTTAGAAATAACCTGAGCAATCCTTTGTGCATCTGCTTCTATAATGCTATCTCCAAGGTCAGCAGGATTGTATAACAATTCTACATTGATTTTTTTAGTTTCGATTTTGTGTTTATATTCGTCTAGAATATTCGATACGAGATCGGTTAAACCGAACTTTATTTTATTTAGTTTTAATGTTTGACTTTCAATTCTTGTGGCATCTAAGACATTTTCTGTAAGACGCTGCAACCTTTTTGCATTTCTGATAATAATATCCAGAATCTGATTAGATTCTGAATTTCCAATCCTTGAGTGGAGGACTTCAGATAGACCGAGTATTGGCTGAATAGGTGTTCTCAACTCGTGTGCTGCTACACTAATGAATTCGTCTTTAAGTCTACCTAAATGTCTCAATTCTTCATTAGCCTTTTGCAGTCCCCTCTCTTTTTCTTTTAATAGTTCATTCGCTGTTTCGAGCTCCTTGTCCCTTGTCATGAGTTCTTGTGTTCGCGTCTTTACCCTATCTCTCATTACTTCAAACTGAGAAGATAAGTTTCGGATTTCGTCTACAGTAGAAGTAAGAGTTATTACGAAGTCTAAGTTACCTTTGGCTATATCTGTTGCCGCATCCTTCAGCTTATTTAGTGGTCTAGAAATGGTTCTATCCACTAAAATATAAATAGCAAATATTGAAAATCCTAATACTATCACAGTAATGAGAATAAACATATTTCTTAGGTTCAACACTTCTTTGAAGGCATCTTGAGTAGCCAAAGAAGAGACCAAAATCCAATTATTCTCATTCGAATCGGGATAAGGATTACTAGTACTATTTTCCTTTGCTAAAACATATATTGAATTCCGAGATGGTAATTCGATATCTCTGGATATTACGCTTTCAACTGTATTGTTAGAATTTTTTATAAGAGAATATATTGGTAGGTCAATAAAACTACTAGAATTACCAAGAGTTGGTAATGGACTATTGTCATTGTTTGTGTATATAACTTTGCCATTACTTGAAAATAGACTGGTCTTCATATTTGTGTCACTAGAGGGTAGTATTATGTAATTCTTTAGTGAATAGGTTAAGACGAGAACTCCGTGTAACTTACCAGACCCATCATACAAAGGTCCAGACAGAAGGATTTCCTTCTCCCTAGAGGGACTTAAATAATTTGATGGAATAATATCTCTGTATATATGTCCTTGAATCGCTTTTTCGAAAAAAGTTTTGCTTGATACATTTTCATCTATAGTTGAACCTGTGCTATCGTTAATTTTGATTCCTGTTTTATTGTAAATTGAAAAGGAAGAATAATCGTCGTGGCTAGCCATAAATTTTCTTAAAAGATCAAGTTTTCTTCCGAGATCCGTGTCAGATTGGGTTGGAATTGTACTCATAGGAGCACCGAGAAATGCAATATCAGCAATTCTTTCAGAGCTCTGATTTGAGATTATCTTCATAAGATTAGCTGCGTCATCTTCTAAATGAGCTCGGATCTCACTTACCATCGTCATGGAAAGCACATTTATAGAGATGAGACTCGCAGCAAGGAAAGACGTTAATATTAGAGAAACAAAGAGAACAAAAAGCTTTGATCTTGCTCTCATAATAGGTTAACCATAACATTTCATATAAAGCTGCCAAGGGCATAATGCTTAACTTTTATGAACTAGGCCAATTCTGATTAAGCTTAAAAAAAGTCAAAATATGATTCATACACCCTTGGGCAATCTTTGCCGCTAACTCCCTATTAACTCGTATTAGACCAACGAAAAAGGTCCTAATAATAAGTTTCTTGGAGAGGACAATTTACCCTTCCATTCGGAGAAGACGAGCTTTGGATGGAAATTGAGTTTCTATCTTTCCATCTGCAAGCATGCAATAGTCCAATAGCAACACAAACTTGAGAGCAAGATAACAAACCTTAAAGGAACAGAAGCGAACTATAAATACGCAGTAGAACATTGCCCAGCTGTCGCCCTGATATATACAGAAGGAACTTCGCTGCGTGGTGTGAAGAATGTAACGCAGTATTCGGCAACTCAGTCCTTGCAAAGCAGCACCGCGACACAAAAAAACATAAGGTAAATGTAACCGAATATCTCGCCAGTGAGCCTGCGTATTTTTCTTACATTACAAGCATTTTAGAAAACGACATGGAGCCATAAGTTCTTGTTCCTTCCAGCAGCTCTTTAGCCTATACATAATAATATTGGCAGAGAATGAAGTCGGCTTCATACGAGCTAAAAGGCCTGCCGCGGTTACCAAGATCAGCAATGTTATAAAGAAAGCTGCATAATTCATATTATGTTAGTTCCAACCATCAATGACATGATACCTACTTTGGGGAGCGGTTTTTATCTAATTCCTTCATAACTTCATCTAAATATTGTTTGGCATCTTCTTCAGAAAGATAAGGCTGGATTCCTGTATCCTTGTCCATTTTATCTGAATATTCTTTTACAAGTCTTGCCACTTTATCTTGTAGCTGCTGACTCATTTGCGCTGTACCAATACTATCAAGTAGCTTCAACTCATTGACAGCGGCTCTTCTTATTGACCTTCGTAACTCTGTATCCTCCGAGATTGACATCGCTGATGAATATACACCTATGTATAATAGATAGGATGCGAGCGGTGCTGTAAAGGACGCGGCAATTGCAAAGGGTGGATATGGAATGAGCACAAGACCCCCTATAATAGTTATTATGAATAGGGAAATACCCCAACCAGCTAGATTCAGATAATCAGAAACAGAATCTTGTCTGATTCGCCGCATTGATTTTGCTATTGTGAAAAATGTTGCGCCAAATAACAGTCCTCCAGCTATCGCAGCCAAAGTGGCTATAATCCTGAATAGAATCATATCTGGTTCGAAAAAGGGAAAATTAGCGGTCGAAATCTCTAGTAAAGTAGGAAATACACCAAATAGAGTAAAAGCTAAAGGAAGAAAAATAATCATCCAATAGGTAGTAGACTTTCCTAACCGATGAGAGTATTGATAGAGTAAAACTGCAGAGGCAGTCCATAAGAGTATATAATCAATGATCAAGATTACTGTTGCTAAACCAAGTAACGTATCACTAACTTCTTTCATTGAATAAGAAAGTGTACTAGTCAGGGGGTCATTTTGGGTTCCCGCTGTTAATGAGTCAATTACCATTGGTGAACCCAAATATAGGACGTACAAACTAATATCTATCATGGTTGTGCCTACCAATGTGGAGGGGATCGCTAAACTATAGAGGAGCACAATTAAGTTATGTCTATTCGATCCGTACCAAATAAAAAATCTCTTTGCTAGGAGACCTAATGATAGATAAAAAGGTATTGAACTGATGATTAAACCTATTATTGTCCATATCATAAAATACTGAGAAGTGAATACTATTTGAATACTGATAAATGCGAAAATTGCTATAAGTAAAATTTGAATTACTATTACTAACCTGTATAATTTATTAAATGCTAACTTAGCTGTTCTAATGCTTTCAGTCTTCTGTTTGACAAAACCCAAAAGAAAGACGAATCCGGTGCCCAGCAAACTCGCTGAATTGATTATAAAGAACGCCACTCCCCAGCTAGAAGCTAACTCTTTACTGATCATGTCATAAATGTTGGCTACTACAGTGTCAATTATTAAGGTAGAAAGTAAAATAGATGTTATGATAAAGCTTGTTCTGTTCATATACGGTAGAACAGACAATTCAGAAGTATGATCGCAAACCGGAAATTATAAACTTTAGGGAGAGTATTAGATATAATCTTTGGGCAACCTTAATTTGATCTCACAGTTGATTTGAACTAAACTAGTTTACAAGACTTACTCATGCACAATTAATCCTGCATGTGCCTGACTAAATTTAAGTGAGTGTAAGCAATTTAGAAAATTAGCTCCAATCTAGATGACCTTAATTTTACCGTGCAACAGAATAATAGTTTATTTAAAATTGATTATGTTATATGAGAAGCAATGCAGCGAATAAGCTTCAATATGAGATAAGATTTAGATGGAGAATTAATTATCTCTCTTCTTTGCTGTTGTAAGTGCAGTACGGGTATTCAGGTCTTACAAAACCGCCCTCGTCGCATAGATTTCCTATTGTTCTGCAGAATGCTGGATTGTTATTTTTGAGGCAGTACTTTTCTGGATTAATTTCTT
>Ga0081455_10002178_pt1 | contig 23355 bp, 26 predicted proteins | sample TabmetS3T2R1_FD_70207 | JGI IMG/M metagenome (GOLD analysis project Ga0081455, IMG submission 70207) | Tabebuia heterophylla rhizosphere microbial communities from the University of Puerto Rico - S3T2R1 | ecosystem: Host-associated > Plants > Roots > Rhizosphere ...
TGCGCCGAAACCGGTGAGCGCTTGCCGATATGCTTTGAGCGTGCGCGGCGACGCATTTCGCTCATCTACGAGATAGCGCAGGAATTCCTCCATGAGAGGATCGCGGGTCATTCCGAGCGCAGTCGAGGAATCCCGAGGCGCGCGCTTTGAGATCTTGCCGTGGGATCCCTCGACTTCTCGCGCACCTGCGCGATTTGCTCGGGATGACGAAGCGCTCATTCCGGTTTTTCGACAACGTAGCGCAGGTCGGTTGGATTAGAACGCCCGCTCATCTGGCTCTTGAAGATCGGGGTCGGGTTGGGGGAAATGAGCTCGTACCCCTTCAAAACGAACTCCGGATAAATCCCATTGCTGGCAGGCTCATACACCTTGTCGCCGCTGAAATAGCCGTAAAGCTTGTATTCGTAATTGTTGTCGCTCCCGAATTCGAGACGTTCGCGGTCCGGCGCAAGTTTCTCTTTCTCATTGAGCATCACCATCTCCGCTGTGCTCCATGGCTGGCCTGGTTTGCGAACGTAACCCCAGAACTTGTAATCGGGTTTGTAATAACGCCGCCCGATATAATAATCACCGGTCGGTTCGGCCGCGATGTGTTGCGCCATCTCGATTCTCGCCTGCTGGATTCCTTGCGGAACAGTTTCGCACCCGGCGAAGAATAGTGCGTTCAGAATTAGATTACTGGCCAAGAGATACTGAGCAGCGCGTCTCATCGCTTGAACGGGCATCATTTACGCAGCTTTGCGCCGGGCGCAATTGTAACACACGAGGTTCGGTAACCAATTTTCTCGTGCGAGAAGAATTGCATTGCCACTGCTGCGTCGCTAAAATTCGGCCCACCATGTTCGAAGTTGAGATTTATGCGCGCGGCTTGCGCGAAATAGGGAACATCCTGGAACTGGATCGGCAGCTCGTTGAGATCGCCGGCCTGCGTTACAAGGTGGACACGAATCACGATATCGTTTACCTCGAGTTCGATGAACCGACTTTGAGCATCCGCGACATTCGCACGATTTTTCTCAAACTTGATCTTGAACCGCTTATCATAGGCGCGATTCCGCCCGAACTGCAGTCGCGAACAAAGACCGAGCGGCTGAGCGTCTAGCGATGTAATCGATGATTTGGTGATCAGAACAAAACGTTGCGCAGCACGCTCTTTAGCCGTTCACTGTCCGCTCATCTCTGATCGCTTCTTCCACAATGGTCCGCTTCTTTAGCGCCGTCGGCGCGCCGCTGCTCGCATTTTTCCAATATCTTGGCGAGCTTGTCCTGCTGGCCGGCGACACGTTCAGGTCCATCCTTACGCATCGACTCCGCTGGAAATTGTTTCTCAATCAAGTCGTTGAGATCGGTCTGCTTTCTCAGGTGCTGGTTATCATCACTGGAGGATTTACTGGCGCGGTGTTTTCGGCACAGGCATTCTTTCAATTCAACAAATTGGGAATGGGATCAGCCGTGGGCGCGGTCGTTTCAGTGTCGCTGTGCCGCGAGCTGGCGCCGGTGCTAACCGCATTGATGGTTGCGGGCCGTGTCGGCGCGGCGATGTCGGCTGAGATTGGCACGATGAAAGTGACCGAGCAGATCGATGCGCTTCGCGCGCTGGCTGTGTATCCGATCGATTATCTGGTGGTGCCGCGGACCCTGGCAATGATCGTGTCGATGCCGTTGTTGGTCGCAGAATGTATCGCGTTCGGCATCGTGGCCGGGTACTTCGTCGCGGTGTATCTGCTTGACGTGAACGGCCCGTATTACGTCGCAAACATGGTGCGCTGGACCCGGCCGAGGGACATCATCATGGGTATGACGAAGGCGTGTGTTTTCGCGCTGTTGATTGTCTTTATTAGTTGCCACAAAGGTCTCACCGCACGCGAGGGCGCGGTCGGCGTCGGCCGGGCGACAACCGAAGCTGTCGTGAACTCATCGCTTGCGGTTTTGATTGTGAATTTCTTCCTGACGATGGGGTTGAACATCATTTTCCCTGCAGGTCATCAGTAATAGTGCGCAGTCGAGTGTTGCAGGTTAAGAGTTGACCCCGAAAGCGTTCGGGGTTGAGAGTTGGCCTTGCGATGATTGAAGCCCCGCCATCTCCGGAGCCGTTGACGAAGCCGAGCCTGGTTTCCGTCGATTCGTCGTCGCCGATGATTGCGGTGCGTTCGCTGAAGAAGAAAATCGGGCTGCAGGAAATTTTGTGTGGCGTCGACCTGGAGGTTCGCGCTGGTGAAACTCTGGTGCTGATCGGGCGGAGTGGTGGCGGCAAGACCGTTTTGCTGAAACATATGATCGGATTAATGGAGCCGGACTCCGGCGAAATTTTGATCCACGGACAAAATATTGTCGGATTAAACGAGCGCCAGCTCGGCGCAATCCGCGAAAAGGTTGGGATCCTTTTCCAAGGTGGCGCGCTCTTTGATTCGATGACCGTGGAGGACAATATCGCTTTTCCGCTGCGGGAAGCCGGCGAGCGCGATCCGAAGATTGTACAATCAAGAATTGCCGAGATGCTCGAGGTTACGGAAATGGAGGGACACCAAGATAAGATGCCGGAAAGTTTGAGCGGCGGCATGAAAAAGCGAGTGGGCTTGGCGCGAGCGATCATTCGCCGTCCTTCGTGTGTGTTGTACGATGAGCCAACTGCTGGCCTTGATCCAGTCGTAGCGGACAGTATCAATCGCTTGATTCGCTGCCTGCAGCAGCGCTTTGGAATAACCAGTGTCGTGGTTACTCATGATATGAAGAGCGCGTTTGATGTCGCCGATCGGATCGCATATTTGCACCAGGGTCGCGTTTATTTCCATGGAACGCCAGGTGAACTTCGGGAATCGACGGATCCGCTTATTCAAGATTTCCTCCTCGGTCGCTCTGAAACTTGGCGCGATTGACCTTAGTCGCCTCGAGCGACTCGGTGAATCGCCCATACCTTGCGAAATCAAAGCCGACGATGGACAATTGCGTTCGATGAATCGGCACGAAAGAGGCTTGGAATTCAAGGTCGGCCTGTTCGTTTTTATTGGATGTGCCGCTTTGGCTGGATTGGTAGTGAAGTTCGGCCGACTGGGAGAGGGCGTTAAAACTTATTATCAGCTAACTGTTCGGTTCGCGGACGCCAGTGGTCTGCTGACGAACTCCGACGTTTTGCTCGCCGGCGCGAAGATCGGTCGCGTTTCAGGTGGTCCACGCCTTGTTCGAGACGGGCCGGGCGTGTACGTGCCTTTACGAATTTTCGATTACGTTAAGATTCCTCTCGGGAGCAAATTCACAGTGGGCAGTTCGGGTCTCCTCGGCGATCGCTTTGTCACGGTCACGCCGCCGACCGGACAGCCAACTGGCTACATTGCCAAAAATGCATTTATCGACGGGACGCGTGAGACTGGCATTGACGATCTTACTCGGCAAGGGGGAGAGCTTGTAAGCGATCTGCGGACGACAGTCCAAAAACTGAATCAGCAGACTCTTTCAGCGCAGAACATGGAAAACTTAAAGGCCAGCATGGAACATTTGAACCAGGCAACCAGTGCGCTCGCAGAATCGTCCAAAAAACTGGACGGCGTGATCGAGCAGGCAGATTCAGCGATGGCCTCCGCCAAAAAGGCCGCTGATGGCTTGCAGAATGCGATTTCTGATACGCGCAAAGTTTTGCGCAGCGCCACGCAAGGCAAAGGTTTGGTGGCGACACTGCTCAATGACCAGCAATTGGCGAACGATCTGCACGCGCTCATCAGCAACCTGCGCGCCCACGGCGTGTTGTTTTATCGCGACAGCGCCGGAGGTCGACAGGGAAAGCCGCCGGAGCAAACCACGCAGTCACGAAGAACTCAAAGCCGCTAAGCTTGGCAAGGGCTGTTTTCACGACCCTCGAAGCGAAGCCGTTCAACACTTCCGGTGTCTCGATAAAATTGCTCCTCGTTTTGCGGGTCGTTAGTCACATACAAATCTCATGCGCGACTCAGCACGCTTCAAATCTAAGCCATTTTTGATGCGTTGGTGTTCGCCACACAGGTCAACTGATTAATGGCGTCGTCTGGCAGCCTCAGTTCGGCTGCGGCGACGTTCTCTCGCAGGTGCGCGAGCGAAGACGTGCCCGGGATTAGGAGGATATTGGGCGCACGATGGAGCAGCCACGCCAGTGCGACCTGCACCGGCGTCGCCTGAAGTTTCGCTGCCACTGCCTCAAGCAATGACGACTGTAATGGAGTAAAACCTCCCAGTGGAAAAAACGGAACATACGCTATGCCCTGTGCGGCGAGGTCATCGATGAAAGCATCATCGTTCCTGTGCGCCACGTTATAAAAATTTTGCACGCAAACTATCTCCGTCATGACCTGAGCCTGGGTCAACTGTTTGGGAGTTACATTGCTCAGACCAATATACCGGATGAGCCCCCGACGCTTGAGTTCGGTGAGCACGGTCAGCGGTTCCTCAATCGATGCCTCAGACGGTTCCACGATTCCACCAACGCGGAGATTTACGACATCCAGGGTGTCGACGCCGAGATTTCGCAGGTTGTCATCAACTGCGTCGATTAGCTCCGGACGAGAAAGAGCAGGGATCCAGGACTTGTCTGCGCCACGACGGGCGCCAACTTTGGTGACGATTGCGAGATCGGCAGGGTAGGGATGCAGCCCGTCGCGGATCAATTGATTGGTGATGTGCGGACCATAGAAATCGCTCGTATCGATGTGATTCACTCCAGACGCGACGGCCTCGCGCAGCACGGCCAATGCCGCATTGCGATCCTTCGGCGGGCCGAAGACGCCGGGTCCCGCGAGCTGCATGGCGCCGTAGCCGAGCCGTTTCACAGTTCGATCGCCGAGTGCGAATGTGCCTGACTGGTCAACGGTAGACATAATCAATTCTCAAGTGCATTTACGCGTTTGCGTCAGACCTTTTGTCCCGGTTGTGGAGCACATGCTTACCCGGCAATGAAACCTCCATACAGATGCGCTAAACATCCCACTCAGCGATTGCCATTCCTTTCCCTCAGTGTCCTTCTGTTTCGTACTAACTGACTGGCTCCGTCGCCAAAGTCGGTGCGGGTGAGGTTGACGCATCTGTCCGTTTTTTCTCGCGGCGTTCCTTGAACCATATAATGACAACGTAGAACACGGGTGTAAGAAAGAGACCAAATCCGGTTACTCCAAGCATCCCGAAGAAGACCGCGGTGCCGAGCGCTTGGCGCATTTCCGCACCGGCGCCTGAACTAACGACCAGGGGAACGACACCGAAGATGAACGCGAATGAAGTCATCAAAATCGGGCGCAATCGGAGACGACACGCTTCGACCGCGGCGGTGAGACGGTCTTTTTGGTCGCGGTCCTGAATCTGCTTTGCGAATTCGACGATCAGGATCGCGTTCTTACAAGCGAGTCCAACTAGAACAATGAACCCGATCTGCGTGAAGATGTTGTTCTCCATGGAGCGGAGCCAGACACCGTAGATCGAACTGAACAGACACATCGGGACGATCAAAATGATTGCGAGAGGCAACGACCAACTTTCGTAGAGCGCCGAGAGCAGCAAGAAAACGAACAGAACACAAAGCGGGAAAATGTAAATCGCGCTGTTGCCCGCGAGCTTCTGCTGCAATGCTATTTCAGTCCATTCGGTCGTGAAGCTGGTGGGCAGAATTTGTTTGGCGAGCCGTTCAACGGCGGCGAGCGCGTCGCCGCTGCTCGCGCCCGGTGCAGGCTGACCGCTGAGGTCGGCAGCCGTGAACATGTTGTAGCGCGTAATCTGGTCGGCGCCGCTTACCTCCTTCACGGTCGTCACCGACCCGAGTGGAACAATTCCGCCCGAGTTATTGCGTGTTTTCAGCAAGCGAATGTCGTCCAGACTCAAACGGAACTGGGAGTCAGCCTGAGCTGTAACGCGATAAGTACGGCCAAAGAGCGTGAGATCGTTTACGTATGTCGATCCAAGATAAGTTTGCAGCGTGCCGAAGATGTTGCTGAGCGGCACATCCATGCTTTTCGCTTTGACACGATCAACATCGAGCCAAAGCTGCGGAACGTTCGCGCGAAAGGTCGTCAGATTGTTCGCCAAACCGGGCGTTTGATTTGCCTTTACCATCATGGCGAAAGCCTGTGTTTGCAGTTCGTCAAGACCGGCGTTGCCGCGATCTTGAATAAACAATTTGTAACCGCCGGCATTACCAATGCCGGACACGGGCGGCGGCGGAAAAGCAATCACCAGAGCTTCGGGAATCTCCGCGCGCACGCGCGCATTTATTTTCGCCAGAATCGCCGGCAGACTCTGGTCGCGCGTTTTTCGCTCGGAAAATTCTTTAAATGGAAGAAACACCGCAGCCGTGTTCGGTTGATTGCCGCCGAAGAGATTGAATCCCGCGAATTCGACGGTGTTGAGAATGCCGGGCGTTTCGTGCGCAATTTTCGAAATCTTGTCGACAACCGCCTGGGTCCGCTCGAGCGAAGCAGCATCAGGCAATTGCGCGTACACGACCGCGTAACCGCGATCTTGCGTCGGCAGAAAGCCGCCCGGCACAACTTTGAAACCGACACCGGTCAGCGCAAGTAAACCTGTATAGACAAATAAAACGATGACAGCTAATCGGACAAGGCGCGCGACAGTGTTGCCGTATGCGTTCGAGGCCCAGGAAAATGTTTTGTTGAATCCTCTGAAGAACCATCCAAGCAACCCATCGATAATTCGTTGGAACAAATCCCTGTTCGCACCGCGCGGCTTGAGGAGCAGGGCACCGAGGGCAGGGGACAGTGTGAGCGAATTGAGTGCGGAGATCGCGGTCGAGACTGCAATGGTGAGCGCGAATTGACGAAAGAATGTGCCGGTAATTCCGGTGATGAACGCGGTCGGGATAAAGACCGAGCAAAGTACTAGCGCGATCGCAACCAAGGCTCCACCGACTTCGGTCATCGCCTTGCGCGCTGCGTCGCGCGAACTCAAACCATCTTCAATATGATGCTCGATTGCCTCGACAACCACGATGGCGTCATCAACGACGATCCCGATCGCTAGGACGATGCCGAAAAGCGAGAGATTGTTGATCGAGAACCCGAAGCCTTTCATCGCCGCGAACGTGCCGATCAAAGAAACCGGGATTGCGATGAGAGGGATGATTGCGGCGCGCCAGGTTTGGAGAAAGATCAGAACGACTAGCACGACGAGCCCGATTGCTTCGAAGAGCGTCTTTTGAACTTCGTGAATCGATTCGCGGACAGAGACCGTCGGATCGTAAACGATTGTGTAATCCAGGCCGCTGGGGAAACGCTGTTTGAGCTCAGCCATTTTTTTTCTCACGGCATCGGAAGTCGAGAGCGCGTTCGAGCCCGGGAGTTGGAAAATCGCAATCGCGGTCGCCGGTTTTCCGCCAAGCCCGCTGTTGACGGTGTAATCGCGAGCGGCGAGTTCAACTCGCGCGATGTCGCGCACGCGCGTGACCTGACCGTTAGCGCCGGTCTTAACAATGATGTCGCCGAACTGTTTTTCGTCAGTGAGCCGGCCTTGCGTGCTAACGGTGTATTGAAATGCCGTCGCGCCCTTCGGAACAGGCGGCGCACCGATGATTCCGGCTGCGACTTGCACATTTTGCTCCTGGATGGCGGTCACTACATCCTGCGCCGTCAATCCGCGCGCAGACAGCTGGTGAGGATCGACCCAAATCCGCATCGAATATTCGCGCGCGCCAAAAACATTAATGTCACCGACACCGTCGAGCCGCGCGAGTTCGTCGCGAATCTGGAGCAAAGCGTAATTGCTGGTAAAAAGCTGATCGAGCGATCCATCCGGCGAAACGAGGTGCACGACCATCGTAATGTCGGGGGATTGTTTTTTCGTCGTCACGCCGATCCGCTGCACATCAGGCGGGAGCACGGGAATGGCGATGGCGACGCGGTTTTGGACCAACACCTGCGCCGTATCGAGATTTGTTCCAAGCTTGAACGTAATGCTCAGCGTCATGTTGCCGTCACTCGTGCTTTGCGAGGACATGTAGAGCATGTTTTCGACGCCATTGACCTGTTGCTCGATCGGTGTCGCTACCGTTTCGGACACAACCTTTGCGTTTGCGCCGGGATAGGTCGCGGTGACCTGGATTGTGGGTGGCGCGATCTCGGGATATTGCGCGATGGGCAGTGTTGAAAGTGCAATGACCCCGACCAGCGTGATGATAATACTGATCACGCCGGCGAAGATTGGCCGGTCAATGAAGAAATGGGGAAAGTTCATGCCGACCGCCGTTCCTGCTGCGCCGTCATTTTTCGTTTTGCGATTCAGCGACGCTTTTCTTTGTGTCCGTTTCGCTGGCAGGAGTCTCTTCAAGTACAGGCGTGACTTTCATCCCGGCTTGCAAAAGTTGCAGACGGGTCGAGACAACTTTCTCGCCGTCCTTCAGTCCGCTTTTCACAATCCGTTTTCCTTCAAACAAACCACCGGTCTCGAGATTACGACGTTCGACGGTATTATCGGGCTTAACGACGAATACGTATTTTAACCCTTGTTGCGAGCTGATCACTCTATCCGGGACTAGTGCAGCCTGATAAGGTGTTGCGCCCGAGACGCGCACGCGAACAAAGAAACCGGGTGTAATGAAGTTCGGGTTCCAGTTTTTTATAACGATTCGCGCACGCACCGTCCCCGTCCCAGGATCAAGGCGGTTGTCAACGAAGTCGATTGTGCCTTTGTGCGGAAAATCGGTCTCGTTTCCGAGCTCGATCCACGCAGGGATTTTGGCCGTGCGCGCGCTCACACGTTTCCCTTCCTCGCTCAGCCTTACATATTTGAGCACGGCGTTCTCGTCGGCATCGACTTTGGCATAAATCGGATCGACCGAGACTACTGTCGTAAGCAAGCTATCTGGACCTGCCCCGGGCTGAACGAGATTGCCTACGGTGATGCGCTGGTCACTCACTCGGCCGTCGATCGGAGATTTGATTTGCGTGAACTCCAGATTTAGCGCCGCCGCGTTCTTTGCGGCTTCTGCCGAACTTTTGGCAGCGGCTGCACCTTGAAATGTAGCGGCCTTCTGATCGAACTCGCTGGCGGAAATCGTGGCCTTGCCGCGCAGTTCCTTCGCCCGGTTTAGTTCGATCTCGGCAAGTTTGAGTTGCGCGTCCATTCGGTCGACTTCTGCCGCTGCGCGATCAAAGTCCGCTTGGTAAGGGCGTGGATCGATCACGTAAAGGAGGTCTCCCTTTTTTACGATTGCGCCCGCTTCAAAATGAATCTCAGTAATATATCCAGATACGCGGGGCCGAATCTCGACCGATTCAACTGGATCCAGCCGCCCCGTGAATTCGTCCCATTCGTTTACTTCGTTCTCGACGACAGCAACGACGTTAACCGGCAAAGCAGGTTGCTCCGTTACGGATGCTTTCCTGCAGCCACTTCCCGTCAAAAAGACGAACAAAAAAGCGGCACACGCAAAAAAGAACTGCTTCATCTAATCGGATTCACATTCATTTGAGTTGATGGCCGATCGCGGGTTCGAGATCTCCCAAGGCGGTGGTGTAACTGCTGCCGTCAAATGGGAGAAGCTCACCTATATTTCTTCCGTTAGGTTTCATTCGTTCGGAGTTCAGTTTATTGCGCTACCCAGCCTCCATCGACGATGAGCGAGGTACCCGTTGTGAATTTCGCGGCATCAGACGCCAGGTAGAGGACTGCAGCGGCAATCTCTTCGCCCACGCCAACTCGCCCGACTGGAACGATCGAAGCAATCTGGTCTCGCAATTCGTCTCCGGCGAAACGATCGAACATCTCGGTAGCGATGACGCCCGGAGCGACCGCGTTAATGCGAATGTTCTGCTTGGCGAACTCGAGCGCGGCGGATTTTGTCAGTCCTTCGACCGCGTGCTTCGATGCGATGTAAATGCTGACTTGCGCAAGACCAACGTGTCCGGCGACGCTCGAAGTGTTAACGATAGCGCCGCCGCCATTCTTTAACATTGCGGGAATTTCATGGCGCATCGAATTCAGAACACCCCAAACGTTGATGTCGAAGATCCGGCGATATTCGGCTTCGGTCGCTTGATCGAGCGGTCCCTTCCATTCAACGCCGGCATTGTTAAACGCGACGCCGAGCTTGCCATATTTGTCTACGGTGAAATCGACCATCGCTTTGACATCTGCATTTTTTGCAACGTCAGCGCGGAAAAACGCCGCATCGCCGCCGAGTTTCTTAATTTCCCTAACGACTTCTATTCCTTCTTTTTCGCGGCGCCCGGTCAGCACAACCTTTGCGCCAGCACGAGCAAACTCGATCGCCGTGGTCTTGCCGATGCCGGAGGTTCCTCCAGTCACCAGCGCTACTTTACCTTCGAACCCGTTGTTGTTGTTGTTCATTGTGGTCCTTTCACTGTTTGTTTGAGAAATTTCAGGTGATCTTAGAATCATGCTTTTTCGCCACTCATCCGCAGAAAGCGGCAGCGGACTTGTAATGTGGAATCTGATTTAGGCGCCTGAGCGCAAAACGATCGCGGTAATTCGTTTTCGCTGGCTGCAGATGCAGGTCCGCTATGTGTGCGTCAATCAGATCAGGAAGAAGCAAATGCGGAAAGAGCGTTAACTCCCACGCTTTTGCTTCCTCCTCTTCAAGGACGAGGCGAATGACTTCGCGAAGATTTGGATACGCCTGTTCGTAATCTTGTTGTAATCGCCTTTTCAGTTGCGTGACGGCAGCTGCAACCGTCTGGAGGAAAACTGCTGCTGGGTTTTTTGGCTGGTCAGTTTTCATTGCTGTTTTTCAGTTTATGTGGATTTATATTTGACTGGTCGTCTATGAAATAGTAAAGAAAAGGGGAAATTAGGAAGCGATGGCAGGCGCGGGTTTTACACCCAAAACCGTCCGAGCTACGTCCTTGAACTCTCGAAGTAACTCTATGTCATTCTGGATCCGCGCCTGGGCCACAGTGCCTTGGTAACAGGCAAAGAGAGCGCGTGCTTTCGCCTCTGGATTTGGCGCATCAATTAACCCCTGCGCCGCCGCTTCTCGAACAGCTGAAATGAAATATTTCATCTTGCGGTCCATGATCCGATCAATGGTTTCGCGAACAATCGGATCCAGCGTGCTGACCTCGCTACCAACGCTCACGTAAGGACATCCTAAGATCGAGCCGCATTTCTTTTGAAGTTCTGCCAGCCGACCGTGAACAAAATCAAAATAGCGCTCCAGCCGCTCCAAAGGCGGAACAGTTGGCGAAAAGATGGAATCCATCTGGACCTTTTTCTCGTTCCAGTCCGCCTCCAAAGCAGCCGCGGCCAGTTCGGACTTGGATCTGAAGAAATAATAAAAGCTGCCCTTTTTCGCGCCCGCGCGCTCGCAAATCGCGTCCACCGAAGCTGCGCCGTAGCCATTGAGCCACATGAGATCCATCGCGGCATCCATCAGCCGGTCTTTCATGTCACTCACTCTTGGCATTGGTGTGTTTTAATTTAACTAGACCGACTAGTCAACTATTTTGTTTAAATTTTTCAACCCAAAAACACGAATGTCGTTCCGTGTTCCGTGTTTTAGCGCAAATTGATACCGCTATGCCGGAGCGAACTTACGACTTTGTTCAGGTTGATGTATTTACCCAGACGCCGCTTGCTGGTAATCCGTTGGCGATCTTTCCTGATGCCCGCGGATTGAATGACGCCGAGATGCAGGCGTTGGCGCGCGAGATGAACCTTTCGGAAACGACTTTCATTTTGCCGCGCGATGCTGCCACTGAAGTTCGGGAAGGAAAGAAGGTCCGAATCTTTACGGTCGAAACCGAATTGCCGTTTGCCGGGCATCCGACACTCGGCACATCGCTGTATTTGTACGCGTCAGAATCCGATCGAAAGAAGGCCGCCGAAATCACTCTCGACTTGAAAGCCGGGAAAATTCCCGTGCGTTTCTCTTCGAATTCTGAGAACGCCGGGCGTGAACGAGTAGATGGTCAGGTATTCGGTGAAATGCGCCAACGCGATCCCGAATTTGGAACTCCGCTTTCGCGAGATGACGTCGCGCGCGTCATCGGAGTCGCGGTTGACGAGATTGCTTCGGAATGGCCGATCCAACCGGTCTCGACAGGATTAACCTTCACGATCGTGCCATTTCGCAATCGACAAACGCTTTCGGATCTAAAGTTTACTTACAGTCAGGCGGCAGAGTTTCTGAAGAAAACTGGTGCGAACTTTTTCTACTTTCTTTGCCCCGAACGGCGCGAGGGCCGACTTAAAGCTCGAGCTCGAATGTTTTTTTACGGTGGCGAAGACCCAGCCACCGGATCGGCGGCTGGTTGCGCAGCCAGTTGGATGGTCCAACACGGCGTCGCAAACAGTGATGAGCAGGTAGTGATTCGCCAAGGCGTCGAGTGCCGTCGCCCAAGCGAAATGCATGTCCGCGCAACGCGGCAAGGGGAACGTGTTACCGATGTCCGTGTCGGTGGCTATGGCGTGGAAATATTGCGGGGAACGGTGGTGCTTTAAGTAATCGCCGTTATCACGTGACGTGGAATGAACGCTAAAAAGTGGACGGATAGGGAGCAAACTTGCCGGAACCTGTGGTTGTGCGGTATCCACAAACATGCCGGTAGTTCTTCAAGACGCCTGTGATGAGAACATAATTCGATCTGGCGCAGCGGCGGCGCCATGCTCGAAAACTCGCGGCCGTTGGATTCTCGCCGCAACCATTCTCGCTTCGAGCATGGCGTTTATCGATGGCACGGTCGTAAACGTGGCGTTGCCCGCGCTGCAAACAAATCTCAATGCCACTGCCGCGGACGTTCAATGGGTAATCGAGTCCTACGCTCTTCTTCTCTCTGCATTGTTACTGGTGGGTGGCTCGTTAGGCGATCATTATGGCCGGCGTCGGGTGTTCTTGCTCGGTGTTGTGATTTTTGCCGTTGCATCAGGCCTCTGCGGTTTCGCCGGCAACGTTCGCCAATTGATCGCGGCGCGCGCGCTTCAGGGATTCGGCGCGGCACTTCTTGTCCCGGGCAGCCTTGCGATCATCAGCAATTCTTTCTCCGAGCAAGAACGCGGACGCGCAATCGGCGTGTGGTCAGGCTTCAGCGCTATTACTACCGGAATCGGCCCGGTTCTCGGCGGATGGCTGATCGAGCATGTCTCGTGGCGAGCCGTTTTCTTTATCAATGTTCCGATCGCGTTTGTTGTCATCTTGATTTCGCTTCGACACGTCGCGGAAAACTCGGATAGAGAAAGCACTCGCGTCGATTGGTTAGGCGCAATTTTGGCGGCGCTTGGTTTGGGCGCGATGGTTTACGGACTGATCCAATCTTCCCAAGTCGGTTTTGACAATCGCTCAGTAATCGTGGCATTGGCCGGAGGCGTCGTCGTTTTGATTTTGTTTTTGTTCGTCGAGTCGCGGCTTTCGCAACCAATGTTGCCGCTGACATTGTTTCGCTCGCCAACATTCGCGGGAACGAATCTCTTAACATTTCTGCTCTATGCTGCGCTCGGCGGAACACTTTTTTTTCTCCCGTTGAATCTCATTCAGGTTCAGCGGTACTCGCCGACTGAAGCCGGCGCGGTGCTGTTGCCGTTCATACTGATCATGTCGTTCCTTTCGCGTTGGTCCGGCGGACTTGTTACCCGTTACGGTCCAAAACTTCCACTTGTGGTTGGCCCGCTTATCACAGCCGTTGGTTATTTGCTTTTCCTGCTGCCGGGAGTTGGCGGCAATTACTGGATAAGTTTCTTTCCGCCGGTCGTTGTTTTGGGATTAGGCATGGCCATTACTGTTGCGCCGCTCACCACGACCGTAATGAACTCGATCTCGCAAAATCGCGCTGGGATCGCATCGGGAGTGAACAACGCCGTTGCACGTGCGGCAAGCCTGATAGCGATCGCAGTTCTTGGAGTCGTGATGATCCACGTTTTCAAAACCAATCTGAATCACAGGTTGATCAGCGCGAATTTGCCAAATTCAGTAGTGCATTCAGTGCAAACTCAATCGACCAGGCTCGCGGCCATTGATATTTCGGAAAATGTAAACCCGGGAACACAACAGCTAATCCGTAGCGCAATCGACGGATCTTTCGTGTCCGGATTTCGCTGGGTGATGGTGATCGGCGCCGCGCTCGCCGGTGCGAGCGCTGTCACTGCATTGCTTTGGATCGGAGGAACGCGTGTCGCAGGTTCGCCTTTCAATGCGGGCGGTCGTTAGGCCAAAACCTATTTGGATTTAAACAGCCCATCAAAGACGCTTTCCGAAGCTTTCCGTCGGTCGTTTGGACTCTCGCGTGTCTGCAATTTTTCAGGAAGTAATTCTTTTGGAACTGGCCTGCCGACCGCTGCCATGGCTTCGACGACTTGGAACTCATCCGGAATCTGCAGGTCTTTGCGCGCTCGCTCGTAATCAAATCCTTCCATACCATGCACGACCAAGCCCTGGTGGAAGCCTGGCCACGCGAAGTTCTCCCAAGCTGCGCCGCAATCGTAAGAATGCGTCACTGAAGGTTCGTCATCGTGATCGAAGAGTTTTCGCGAAATGAATACGACGAGAACGGCCGTTTTGTGCCCACGTCTTGTTCGCGTCGACTAGCAGATCGAAGGAGGTCTGCCAATGTTCGGTGCTGCGACGCGCATAAGTGAGCGCCATTGCCGAGCGTTGAATGAAATCGGGCTGCGGCCTCATTTACCGGGCAGCACATGGCCGATCTCAAATCTTAGTAGCTCGCGCCTTTGGATAATCCCATTACCGTAAGGGTGTCGCTGTCGAGGTAGCCAGTCTGGCGCAAGCCGTTGGTACTTTGATAACGCCTGATGGCTTTCTGCATCTCAGCGCTGAGCACACCGTCTGTTTCGCCGCGGTAGTACCCCTGGCGAGCCAGTCGCTCCTGCGCTGCGACAATCGCCGAATAGTCTGATTGCGATTCATCGCTGTAGCCGTTCGGATCGTAGTCCGCTTCGGTCTGGTAAACACTGGAATCGTAGTAGCCCTGCGATTGGTCGGGATAGCTGTTTTGATCGTAATACATCTGGCCCTGGTAATCGCCGGAGTCGTAGTAGCCGGGGTCGTAATTGTACGAATTCGGATAATCGTAACCGTAGGTCGACGAGCCGTAGCCATCATTCGGAAAGCCATAGTCGTAGTAGTAATCGTCCGGGTAGTACCAAGGCCACCACGGAGAAAATCCCAGATTGAAGATCACCCACGATCCATTAATGAAGGAGCATCGATGACCATTCCACCAATGGTCACTGTGACGATCCCAGTCGCGATGCCAATCCCCTGAGCGCTGAGCGAAAACGTGTCTTTGCCAGTCACGCCGCAGGCGATTATTTCCATTTCGAAAATTGTTTGCGTTCCGCAGATTGTTTCCATTCCGGAACTGCGTTCCGGGGTTTCGCTGGTTCCACACGCGTGTGGCACCTGGATTTCTGCGATTTGCGACTGGCGCGACACGATTCTGTTGCGGGATAGTTGCTACCGTAAATGGACCGGAACGCGTGAACGAACTTCGCCTCGAATAGAAAGGCCGCCGGAGCGCGGACGTTGGTGACGAACGCATTCCAAACGGGGAATAGCGTTGGCCTGAATAAAACGGTCTACTGCCGTATGACCGCACCGGCGTCGAGCGGAACGATGAAACACCGCCGGGCCGCATCGGAGCGTGAACCGCCGGGGCACTACGTGCAACTGCGCCTCTCTGAGATGCCCCTGTCACTGCGTGAACACCTCCTGGGTTCGCTTGAGCAATCGTAAGCGCGCTCGCAACAAGCGCGACGCCGAACAATTTTCTTTTCATGTTTTCCCTTCCCGTTGCTGAATCGTTTGCCTGTACAATCTAACGCAGATCGCCCGAAATGAGAAGTGTTTCTCCGGTAATTCATTTGGAATCATCGGAAGCGAAGCACAACGCCGCCGCAGCGGTGCCTGGCCGCGGATTACCGAGCGATGAAGCCTCCCCGGTTTCCGGCCTTGTTTTATGTTTTTTGGTTCTCCAGTTTCCGCTCGATCCGAGGGTCAGGAATCAACCAGAGGAGCGCGGAGAACACGTATAGTCCAGCGGCAATCCATGGACTGACAAACGCGAGGGGGATAGCGGTGAAATAAAGCACAAGGGAGAGTTTCCCTTTCCACTCCCCGCCAACGGCCTGTGCCACAAGGGAGTTGCGACCTTCCTTAGCAATGATAGCGCGCTCGAGAACAACATAAGCGATGGCTGCCATCAATAGAACGAACCCGTATACGGCGGTCGGAATGGCAGCCAGGCCGTTCTCGCCCATCCAGCCGGTGGTAAAAGGAAAGAGCGACAACCAAAACAACAAATGCAGGTTTGCCCACAGAATTCCGCCGCTCACCTGTTCCGTGGCTTGGAAAAGATGATGGTGATTGTTCCAATAAATGCCGATGTAGATAAAACTCAGTACATAGCTCAAAAGCACCGGAAGCAATGGCTTCAATGCGGAGAGCTCAACCGCGTGCGGCACTTTCAGTTCCAGCACCATGATCGTGATGATAATGGCGAGGACTCCGTCGCTGAACGCTTCAAGCCGGCTTGTTTTCATTCTGTTTCGCGCTGATACGCTTCGCATGATTGGGGGTGATTCGTTGCGCGAAGCAAGATGCCCTCTAAAGCTTCAGCGAAGGAGGGCCAGTGTATTGGGTTTATCTTATTGAGAGTTTTTCTGCGCAAGGAGAGAACTGCGTGGGAATGACCACAGATCTCAAACAGCGTCTCCGAGAACACAATCAAGGGAAATCTTCTCATACCACAAAGTTCAGCCCGTGGAAGGTAATCACTCACGTCGGGTTCACTGATCGAGCCAAGGCAGAAGCTTTTGAGCGTTATCTCAAATCGGGTTCGGGTCATGCATTCGCTAGAAAGCGCCTATGGTAAGTAGCTACTCAAAGTTTTTCGCGTATTGGTTTGTTCAAAACTTTAAGCCAGTGCCGAGCTGCTTCAACGTCGTCATTAGTTAGGCCGTGCCCTGCCTTCGCGAAACGAATTGTCACGTCTGCGCCTGCGCGACGAAGGAGTTCCATCAGACGTTTCGTCTCGGATGCGGGAACGATCGGATCCTGATCAGCGGCGCCGATCCAAACACGGACAGATAAAAGATTGGGTAATTTGTCCGGAATCAGTGGAAGCATTGCGCGAAATAGAATCGCACGGCGGATAATTTCCGGCTGAAGCAGTAACAAGCTTGCAGCAATGTTGGCGCCGTTCGAATAACCGACGGCAACTAATTGGTCGGTAGCGAATCCATAATGTTGAGCTGCCGATGTGACAAAGTCCGCCAGCTCGTTCGCGCGGGCTTTTAAATCTTCCAAATCGAATACACCTTCGGCGAGTCGTCGGAAGAACCGCGGCATTCCATTCTCGAGCACCTTGCCCCGGGGGCTAAGCAAGGCAGCGTTCGGATCAAGTTCGCGTCCAAGCGGAATGAGATCCCGTTCGTTTCCACCCGTGCCGTGCAGAAGCAAAAGTGTGCGTGACGAACTACCCGGAATGAACTCATGAATGAAGTCCGGCTGTGGCCTCATGATTTTGCTGGCACTTGAATTCGCGGCAGAACTTCCTCGATCTGCGAGCGGGCCGATTCCATCCACGGCGGGAGTTGTAAATGCATGCCAAGTTCTTCCACCTTCTCGTCCAACGTAAAACCGGGCGGCTCAGTCGCGATTTCGAAGAGCACGCCACCCGGTTCGCGGAAATAAATTGAATGAAAATAGGTGCGATCGATTACTGGCGTGACGTTGTACCCAAGATCGACCAGTTGCGTGCGCCACCGCAACTGTTCGGCCTGGTCTTTCGCTCGAAACGCTATGTGATGGACTGAACCGGCCGCGACGTGGCCCATCGCGGCGTCTGGCTGACAGAGCAGATCGGTAATTCTCCCTAACGCCAGGTTATCCGCCGAGACAAATCGGAACCGATTTCCCAATTCATCAGCCAAACGATAGCCGAAGGTCTCGATGAGTAGCCGCGCAGTTCTTTCGTAACCTTCCAACGCAGCGGACACACTGTGAAAACCGTGAACAGCATGCTCTGCCGGAACGGGACTGTCTGGCCACGACTCAATGCGCCCGGGAGAAGTTGAGGCGATCAGCTCAATCAAAAGACCGTCAGGATCAAGAAATCGAATTACTTCTTCACCGAAACGCATAGCTGTTTTCTCGGCCGTCACGTGATGTCGTTTCAAACGTTCCAGCCAATACCCAATTGAATTCTGCGGAATTGCGAATGCTGTCGCCTCGACCTGGCCGGTGCCGCGAATTCCGCGGCGCGCCTCCGGCCACGGAAAAAATGTCAAAATCGTTCCTGGCGTGCCGTGCCGATCGCCGAAGTAAAAATGATACGTTCCGGGATCATCAAAGTTCACCGTCCGTTTAACGAAACGCAGACCGAGAAGCCCGACATAAAAATCGAGGTTCCGCTGCGGATCGCTCGCTATCGCAGTAACGTGATGAAGTCCCGGAATCTTGCTGTTCATCACGATGATGTCGATCTGCGCTCAAAGGCCGCGAACGTTCGAGTTAGCAACAATCAAGCAAGCACGTTTCAAACCGCGGCTTTGATTTTTTCAATAATTTTGTTCGACTTAACTAATGCTGCCTCGCTAGGATTCGAACCTACGGTTGGGGTTCTCGGAATCAAGCGCTTACGTTGCCGAACGCGCAAATAGACGCACTTAAACTTCGGCGGAGTGCGGAACCGATCGAAATTTTAGGGGTTGGTGGCGTTTGCCGGGACCTCTGCAGGCGGGAGTGCTGGCCATCGTACGCACTAACAACACGGGAGGTAACAGTTATACAATTCAAAGGAACATGTATCGCGGTGGAGCATTCGTCTTATCAGTCAAAGCGAGGCGGAGTCGTCGGACAAATGACATTAACGTGCTTCGACGCTGACACGGTCTCGAGGCTGAAAGACACTGTGGACGTGGTTCTGCCGAAGGAAGAATACGATCGAATCAAGGAACACCCATTTAACAAGACCTTCACTTTTAATGTGCGAGAAATTCGAGTTGGACGCGGTGCGAGATTCCGATTCGACGCGCGGTTGGAGCTGCCGCAAAGCGGAAAATGATTTTTCACTGACGGAAGCACCCGAAGTCTACATATTGATACAGGCTTGGCAGCTGTTTGGCACATTTACATGCGAGGATGAAGTGATGTCGACAGCTCGACGCTTCAATTGTTCTTTGCCTGGCTGAGACAATCAGGCAAAATAGAGCGACCGGCGATGACATGCCAAGTGCAACAACTCTCGGAGTGCTTGCAGCACCTGGAAGCAGTTGGGAACTGGATCTTTTATCAGTGGTGGAGTCGGCGCTGTGACTCTACTGAAGTGGTGTTAGGTTGGCTACGCACTCACACGCAAAAGGACAAGATTCCCTATACAGTAGTTGCACTTGTCGGGGGGATTCCTGTGGGTAGCTGCTCCGTTATCCCGAACGACTGTGTGCACCGACCGCAGTATTCACCATGGGTAGCCGCGGTGTTTGTTAAGCAGGAGATGCGCCGCCGTGGCATCGCTTCGGCCATGCTCCAGGAGGCGGCCGCGATCGCTAGAAGGGCTGACGTGAAAGGCTTGTATATCGATTGCCTCGCCGCAACTGCGCCGATCTACGAAAAAAACGGGTGGAAGGTCTACGAGCGGGAAGTTGGAGACAAAGACTCGGTCGTTATGCTGCGGGCGATAAAATGACGCTGAGGAATTTTTCACGATGGAAGTCTTTTACAACGGGAAACATATCATCTGGCGTTGGTTACAACGCCTTGATGCTGGTGTCCTATTCTGGCGGAATTTACATCTTTGCGGGGTTCGGCGACACCGCCACGGCAGTGTTAGATACAAACCCGTCGCCCGTGACGTTCTCCTGGCACGTCGAACTCGGTGGCGGCTGTCCGCCGGAGCATCCATACGACTCGCTCACGTTTTTGGGCGTAGCGAACAGCTGAGGTTCCAAGTCGGGTCGGAAACCTCACTGACCGATCTCAGGAAAAAAGGTATGCGGCTGGGGTACGTTCTCAGCCGTTGATTCTTCAAGCGCGAACTGCGTTGCTGCCGCATCACTCGTTTTTGGGCCCTGATGCATTGTCTCTAGTGCGATCAACGGCCAGCACGATGGGACGGTAGTCTTTCCAAAATGCTCAACGTGCGGTTTTAGCATGTTCGCTGCCGCAATGAGTTCGTCAGCAGAGCGGGACCAAACTTTTACGCTCAGCATGGATTGAGCGAAGTCGCAAATTCTCGCCCTTGAAAAAGGCTTTCTTCCCAATCACTCAACTTTGAAACAGGAAGCGTTACGATGATCACGCGGTTTCATAGTGAGCGGCATCGCCACGTAAGAGCCTGAGCTCTTTCACGTGGCTGCCTCGCTAGGATTCGAACCTAGACAGAGAGATCCAGAGTCTCTAGTGCTACCGTTACACTACGAGGCACCGTAAGTTATTAAGTTACAACAGCTTACGACTTCAAATCTTCACACGGACCCACGCGTTTTAGTCTCACACCGTTCACGCGAATCACGTTAATCACGGTTTCGCTGCTACTATTATTCTGAGCTTGTTGTCTGGCAATTCATTGTTCGCCGGGCCGACTCCTGCATTTAATCCAACGGCGTTGAGAGCATTTACGAGTGCTCCTGCGGGGGTAGCCGAATCTAATTCCTGCCAATCGCCTAAGTCTTTATTTGCGACGACAAAAATCCCAAAAGTAAAGCTGCCGAGCGCGGCTCCGCCAGCCCCGGCTCGAACAGTAGGCGGCATTTCTTTGGCCTGTTTCTCCAGCATAGCCTGGATATCTGGCCGCAGTGTAATTGGCTTACCTTGCGCGTCCACATATGTAGGAGGCTGGATTCCCATGTTTTCAGGAATCGGCACAGGTTGGACTAAGGGCCAGCCTGCCGTCGCAAGCATTAGCGACATAATACTTGCTAAACTGTATGCCTCGTCATCATTCGGCTGACAAAAAATCTCAAGATCGCTTGTGGGCTTGCCGTACAATTCATTGGTAAATTTTGTCCAGTCGGCTCCCCTCCGCTCCTGTCTTTTCCGGATTTCTTCGAGTTTGGTTTCCGCTTCGGCTTCTCGACTTCTAGCTTTCGCTAGTTGAGTTTCGACTCGTTGCTGTGCGGCCTTTGCACCCGAGGCCTCCGTTTGGGCCTGGGCAACGTGACCCTTCAATGCTTCAAAGGCTATCTTGTTTTGGCGTGATACTGTCCGCGAGGTAAGTGCTATGCCGATTAGTGATGCGACCGTTAGCGCGCCAGCGCCAATCGACACCCATTCAAAGACATGCAAGAGCCCTTCGGCGGAAGAGAAAGCATTCACAATCTTTGCCATTAGCTGCATGGGAATCGTTCTACTAATTGGCGTAATCGGAATTTCTTATTAGTACGTATTAGACGCTCTGCCAAGTTGGGGGACGGCAAATGTCCTCACCACTAATGAGCTTCGAAGAGCGATGAGGTTCGTAACCATTGTGATCTTGTACTTCCCAATCTTCTTTCGTTCTCACCAAAAATCCTTCGCGTTCGAGAAACTGTCCCAGGGCGCTGTTCAATACTTCGTGCGACTGTTCAAGTGACGATCTCGCATGTACATCCGAAGCGCACTCTCCATCAGCTCGCTGATGTGGCCGGCAAGTTTCGGTCTCTGGCTTGGCGGCAACTTGCACATCGTGGTGTGCTGGGTGTTTTACGCAATTCTGGACCGGAAGTTCCAGCGAAAAATTCGTGCTGTTGTTCATGTGGGAGTGAGTCTCACATGGTCTCACACGCTGAAAGTGGTCTAAGGGAGGATAAAGCAGTTTATTGCAGGCTAATGCTAGGTAGAGGTGGGCTGGCTACAGCTACCACGAGGCAACAAACGAGAAAACTAAAGATCGATCTGCCTGGCTGCAAGTCTTCGCAGTTGCCGTCGAGGATTACTTTACGCGGCGGCGACCTTCTTCTGTTCGAGCAGGATTTCGCTGCCTTGCTGAGCTCCTGCGACTTCCAGATGGCTTCCTCGCTTTCTGGCGAGTTCGCGAGCGGATTCTACCATCGTGTCTACCATCGCGTCGTCATGGCTCGGATCATGGTGAAACAGAAGAAGAGTCTGAACTTCTGCTTCGAGCGCGAGGGAAACAGCGCTCGAGATCGAGCCATGTCCCCAGCCGATATGCGTCTGATATTCCTGATCGGTGTATTGCGCGTCGAGAATCAGGATATCGCTGCCATGCAAGAATCGAACCAACGCTGCGTGTTGGTCCGTCGCAATTTCTCTCGCTTGCTCCGGACTCAATTGTTTTCCTCGCACTGAATGGAGAAAAAACTCATACGGCTCGTGATCGGGAAGGAAAGCAACTGAACCGCCGCTGGTAAAAATGCGATAACCAGCGCAAACGCCGGGATGATTTACGAATGCCGCGTGAATGTCCAATTTACCGAGCGAGAATTTCATCTCGTTCAGTTTGTTGATGTCCAGTCCTGCGGAGAGCTCTCGCATCGTGATCGGAAAGAAAGGCGATTTCATTGGCTCTGTCATGATCTCGCGGAACGTCGCCCCGGCGCCGTCAAAACCGAAAACGCGAATCTCGTTTTTGGAATCGTACGCCGGCTTGAAAAATGGGAAGCCCTGAATGTGGTCCCAGTGGGCATGAGTAATTAGCAGCGAAAGTTTTATCGATCGCTCTTGAAATTCTCTGGCCAGAGCCATACCAAGCGGGCGGATGCCCGAGCCCGCATCGAGCACGATAATCTCGCCGTCTGCTCTGAGCTCCACACAGGTGGTATTGCCGCCGTAACGCAGGGTTTCGGTGCTAGACACAGCGATCGAGCCACGTGTCCCCCAAAAATTAATTCGTGCAGGTGGTGACGATGCCGAGACGCTGGGCATGGGTGGGAGAACGCCGATCTTGCCACGCATTCTCGATTTAACCAATAGTTTTTAGAGAATATCTCAAGCGTCTTTCATAAACGTCTGTCAAGCAGACGTAAGCCGCAAAGCGTGAATGCGCTCTGGCCTAGAAGAAGATCGGAATGATCAGGATCGCCAGGATGTTGACGACCTTGATCATCGGATTGATTGCAGGGCCAGCGGTATCTTTGTAGGGATCGCCTACCGTGTCACCGGTAACTGCTGCCTGGTGCGCAAAAGAACCTTTGCCTCCGAGATTGCCTTCCTCAATGAACTTTTTGGCGTTGTCCCACGCGCCGCCGCCGGAGGTCATTGCTATTGCAACAAAAAGGCCAGTGACAATCGTTCCAACGAGCAAACCTCCCAGCGCGACCGGGCCTAATTGCGGAATCACCGCTACCGCGACAACGAAAATCAGCGGCAGCAGCGCAGGCACGATCATTTCGCGCAATGCCGCTTTCGTCACGATGTCCACGCAAGTCCCGTACTCAGGCGTGTCCTTTCCCGTCATGATGCCGGGATGCACTTGTATTTGCCGCCGC
>Ga0081455_10002179_pt1 | contig 23349 bp, 16 predicted proteins | sample TabmetS3T2R1_FD_70207 | JGI IMG/M metagenome (GOLD analysis project Ga0081455, IMG submission 70207) | Tabebuia heterophylla rhizosphere microbial communities from the University of Puerto Rico - S3T2R1 | ecosystem: Host-associated > Plants > Roots > Rhizosphere ...
TCTGCGCAGACGATGCAGCGAGCGCATACGGTGCAGTCGATCACCGCCATGCAGAGCGAGTATTCGCTATGGACGCGGGACGTCGAGCACAATGATGTGCTCGCAACGTGCGAGGCGCTTGGTATCGGATTCGTTCCGTTCAGTCCACTCGGTGCTGGCTTTTTGTCGGGGACGATCGATGCCAGCACGCCGATCGACCCGAAGGACTTCCGTCACAACTCGCCTCGCTTTACACCCGATGCGCGCGCGGCGAATTTTGCGCTGGTGGAGCTGCTGAATCAGGTGGCCAATCGCAAGCACGCTACGCCCGCGCAAGTTGCGCTGGGTTGGCTACTTGCGCAGAAGCCGTGGATTGTCCCGATACCGGGCACGACCAAGCGCGAGAGGCTGACGGAAAACCTGGGCGCCGTCAGCGTCGAGCTGACCGCGGAGGACCTGAACGAGATTGCTGCAGTCACCTCGAAGATCGACGTCCAGGGGGCCCGGCTTCCGGAGGCCGTTCTGCAATACTCGAACAAATGAGCGAGACGAGCGTCCCGCTTGTTGGACCTCACTTCGGCACAAGCTTACGCGAGAAGTCTTTACTGAAGCAGCTCGAACGCTCCCTTCAACCTGATGTCGCGCGAAGACGCCCCGATCCAGACCTCGAACTCACCGGGCTCGGCAACCCAGCTGTGGTTGGCCGTGCTGTAGAACGAGAGCTGCTGCCTGTCGAGTGAGAAGGAGACATTCTTCGTCTCGCCGGGCGCCAGCACGACGCGGTCGAATCCCTTCAGCTCCTTGAGCGGACGATCCACACTCGACTTCACGTCGTGTACATACAGCTGCACGACCTCGGCACCTGCACGAGTACCGCGATTGCGAACGCGCAGCGCCACCGTGATCGAGCCGTCAGCGGCCACTTTGGCCGGCGTTACGGACAGACCCGTGTAGTCGAAGCGCGTGTAGGAGAGTCCGTATCCGAACGGGAACAGCGGTTCGACAGCCTTCTTGTCGAATCCGCGATAGCCGACATAGATGCCTTCCCCGTAGGTGACATGCAGATTCTCGCCGGGATAGAAGCCGTGTGACGGCGAATCCGCAAGCTGTTTCGGAAACGTCACGGGCAACTTGCCGGACGGATTCTGCACGCCGAAGGCGATGTCACCGATGGCGTGGCCGGCCTCCTGACCTCCATACCAAGCCTGCAAAACCGCCGGAACACGGCCGACCCATTTCGTCATCGTGACGGGTGAGCCTGCGATCAGCACGACGATGGTGTTCTTGTTCGCGGCCGCGATCGCTTCGATCAGCTCATCCTGGCCGGCGGGGAGATCCATGGACGGCCGATCGAAGCTCTCCGATTCGAGCTTGGATGAGTTACCCACGACGACGATCGCGGCGTCGGCGCCGCGCGCGAGGGCAACGGCTTCATCGCGCAGCTTGGCGCGCGCGGCGGGCGTTTCCGCGGCCGGGTCTTCCCCTTGCATGGAGACACCCAGGGCGTAGTCGACGCGCAGCCCAGCGCCCGCGGCTTCTTTGATTCCGTCCAATGCCGTAACGGCGTAGAGCGGTCGAACCAGGGAGCTCCCACCGCCGCCGGTGCGAGCAATCGCCGCGCTCGGACCGATGACGGCGAGCGAACGAATCTTTTTCGAGTCCAGCGGCAGCACGTCCCGTTCATTCTTGAGCAACACGATGCTTTGAGTCGCGGCCTGTCTGGCGACGGCGCGCTGCTCAGCCGTATCGACCGGCTCACCACCTGCGTGCGTAGTGTCGAACAACCCGGCAGTGAACATCACGCGCAGAATGCGCCGCACGGAATCGTCGATCGCTTCCTGTTTGAGCTTGCCATCGGCCACGGCGGCGAGAACGTTAGCGGCGACCAGCTTGCCGCCATCGTTGCCGTTTTTCTGCACGTCCGGTCTGACCAACCACGTTCGCATCGGCTCGCCACCGGGCATCTCCAGGTTCATCCCCGCACTGACGGTCGGCGCGGTGCTGTAGGTGCTGCCCCAATCGGAAATCACGAAGCCCTTGAAGCCCCATTCCTTCTGCAACGTATCGGTGAGCAGCATGGGATTCTCGGCGGCCCAGGCGCCGTTGACCTTGTTGTAGGACGACATCACGGTCCAGACACCGGCTTCCTGAACCGCGGCCTTGAACGCCGGGAAATAAATCTCATGCAGCGTTCGCTCATCGATTTTCTCGTCGATGCGATGGCGCTCGAACTCCTGGTTGTTGGCCGCAAAATGCTTTACCGAAGGAATGACCTTCTCCGCCTGGACGCCCTTGATGTACGCGACGCCCATGCGCGAGGCGAGAAAGGGATCTTCGCCGTAGCCTTCGAAGTTCCGGCCCCACAGCGGTGTGCGATTGATGTTCACGGTGGGTGCGAGAATCATGTCGCGCCCCAGGGCCTTGGTTTGCTGTGCGACCGCCCGAGCCCCCTTCTCGACCATATCGACATTCCAGGTCGCAGCCATTGCGATGCCGGCGGGGAATGACGTGGCAAGCCCCTTCGCCGCGGCCGTGTTGGTCGAGGCAGATGAGCCGGCCCAGCTGCGCACTCCCATCGGACCATCCGCCATTTTGATGGCCGGAATGCCGAGGCGCGCATTGGGCTGGCTCTCCATCCAACCCGAACCGCTCAGCATCGCCGCGCGCTCCTGAACGGTCATTCGCGACAACAGGTCCGACACGCGCTCCTCGACGGGCAGGTTCGCATTCTTGTAAGGAGGGCTCGGCTCACTGGTTTGCGCAGCGCCTGTTCCCGTCAACATCGACGCAAGCATGATGGAAACAGCCGATGTCGTGAGCGTTGTCCGCATGATTTACTCCATTGACCGCAAGTATCGTTATCGTGTTGAAGGAGCCCGGCACGCGCCGCCGGAGTTACCCCGCGGGTGAATCGACGACGCCGTGTCTCAGACCGCTTTTGGGTGAGCAATATTACATCCCCGGGCGGCCGGAGAGGCTATGGACCGCAGCGCCGACCCGGCGCCCGACGAGAGAGCCCGCTACTCGCCCGATCGCTGCATCAGCTGCAAGGCGGTGTCGATGATGCGGTTCTCGGCGCAGCCCGGCTTGAGTCGCGACCCGATGACCTGGAACGTGAGATGGCTGTAGCTGTCGTCGGAGTAGATGTAGCCCGAGTTGGCCGTGCCATTCGCGAGGGTGACCATCATCATCTTGGCTGCGGGTGCGGCATCCTTCAGGCGCTGACTGATCTCGCTGTACACCTCGCCGTTCACGCTGACGAAGTTGATATCGCCGAGCCGCAGCAGCCCCACTTTCAGATTCACGTCCTCGCCGTCGTCATAGCCCGGGAAGACGTTCTCACGCGCGGGATTCGCCGCGTCCTTGCGGATGCGGCCCGGGCAGGTGAACTTCTCCTGCGCGGCCCACAGCCGCGCGTCATCGCGCGTGCCGCGGAAGTTGCGCATCACGTCGATCGCCGACACGCCGATGAGCGTGCCCTGGGCGATGACCCACTCGCCCGTGTGCGCGATGGCCGCCTTGTAACTCGCGACGTCCTTCGCCGGCACGGGATTCTTCGCGGCCGCGGTCATGTCCGTAACCGGGTTGATGGACTTCGAGGGCGGCGGTGGCGGCGCGCCGATCGTCTCGGGTACCGGTCCACGGCCCGTGCGGATGCTCACGAGCGAGGTGCTCTCGCGGATACGCGGATTCTGGTTGCCCGAAGCCCCCTGACTGAAGATCGCGACCGTCTTGTCGGCGAACGAGCGCTCGACGAAGCGCGAGGCTTCGCCCGGGAAATCCGCGCTGATCACGCCGCTCAGATAGAAGTTGACCGGATGCATCGCGTAGTTCATGTACACGCCGATGGGCACGTAGTCATTGCCGATGAAGGCGACGACGGCGAGCGTCTTGTCGGAGTGGCCGAGCTTGTTCGGCGCTTGGCGCCACGTTTGCTTGTTGTCGTACAGATCCCGGTTCACGTTGAGATCGACGGTCGTGGTGCCGTACCCGACGCGGGCCGGCTGCACTGCCTTCTTCGCCTGCGCGATTGCCGCCACGATCGCGTCCGCGATCTTCTTTGCGGACGGCGAGCCGGCACCGCCGAGCCCGCCGGTCGAGCCGCTATGCGTGTGTGTCGCCGAAATCAGGAAATTTTCCGCGGGACACTTCGTCTCCGCCGAAGCGCGGGCGACGGCATCTTGCACCGGCTCGTTGCGCGCAGCGCCCTGATCCAGGCCGACGAGCACGCCGCACGTCGTACCGTCGTCGATGAAGATCGCACGCACATAGAGAGGATCGCGGATCGAATCGCCGGGCACGGCGAGCTCGCTCGCGAGCGGCGTGATGTCCACTTTTGCCGCCCCGGCACGTAGCGAGCCCGCCGAAGCCACGCCACTCACGGCGAGCAACGAGAGCGCGGTCAGGGGGATGCCACGCCAGGACGCGGCCCACTCGCGGTTCTTCTTGATCATCTTGCAGTTCCTTTTCTTCTAGAAGCGCAGCTTTATGCCGGCTGTGAGATAGCGGCCGACGATGTCGTCGCCGTTGACCGCGGGATAAAAGAATCCGGGGCTGCTCGCGAACGCCGTGGAAATGTACACCGGCGCCTTCTTGTCGAACGCGTTCTGGATGGACAGGAACGTGTCGAGATCGCGCTGGCCGAGCCGCCACTTGTAGCTGAAGTTGACGTCCGTAAACGCCACGGCCGGAACCTTCGGATCCGAATAGAAGAGCGTCGGATTGCCGCTCTGCTTCTCGGCATTGCGCCAGCGTTCGAGGAGACTGAACGTGAACCCACCCGCCGAATAGCGGCCGATGAAGTTCACCTTCCAAGACGGCAGGCCCGCCGCGCCTGCGGCGTTCGTGACCACCGCGCCGGGGAACTGCATCGACAAGAGCTTCGGTTGATGCGAAGCGAGGAGCCTGAGATCGACCATGCCGCGCAGCTTCTCGCTCATGTCGCCGAGATTGAAACGGTAGTTCATCTCGGTATCGATGCCGTGAGTGGACGTCGCGGCGATGTTGAGCGATTGCGTGAGGATCCGCGTCGGATAGTTCGCCGGCGATCGATCACTGAATGGCAGCGGCCGCACGTACAACGCGCAGAGCGGCGAAGTGCCGTTGCTCAGCTCGCATTGCGCGAGCGTCGACGCGTTGTTGCCACCCACCGTCGCGATCGCGTTGCTGATCTCGATCGTGTAGTAGTCGACGGACATGCTGAAATTGCGCAGCCAGCTCGGCTGGTAGACGACGCCGAGCGTGCGGGTCTGCGCGACTTCCGGGACGAGCGCGAGATTGCCCTGCGACTGCGTCGTGACGACGCCCGAGGTGTTCGTGTGCGTGTCGGTGAAGCCGGTGGGCGACGCATTGATCGGCGCAAAGAGGTCGTTGAGTGTGGGCGCGCGAATGTCTTGCGAACGCGTGCCGCGTATCGACAGATCGTCTGTCAGATGCCAGTCGAGGCCCAGCTTCCAGGTCGTGGCGTTGCCGCTGACACTGTAGTCGGCGTAGCGCACTGCGCCGTTGAACGCGAACGTCTTCACGAACGGCTTGTCCGCGAGCAGCGGCGCGTTGAGCTCGAGCGCGATCTCGCGGATGTTCTCCGCGGCATCCTCGTCTGCGACGACGTTGCCCGTCCACAGCGTCGAGTTTGCCGTGCAATTGAAGCGCAGCCCGGTGCAGTTGGGATGCGCCGTCGGCTGCGCATCGCTGCGGTTCGTGAGCGTCAGCTTGCGGTACTCACCGCTCAGCGCGACCCCGATCGGGCCTGCCCAACCGTCGAAGAGATCGCCGTGGATGCTCGCGGCGAAATCGTCCATCTCGTTCGTGAGCTTCAGGTGCGTATCGCCGCGGACGTAGTCGAGCGCCGCTTGGCTCCATGCGGTGGGACCGAACAGATTCAGCGGCACGCAACCCGGATAGAGTCCCGGATTCGTCACGGTGACGCTGCAGACGACCTGACCGTTGCTCGTCACGGCGTCGAGCGCTGCAGCCAGGCGCGCCGTGTTCGTGTTGTGGACATTCGTGATGCGCGTGACAGATTCGCCCTTCGTATACAGCGCTTCCCATGAGTAGCGGCCGACCTTGCCCTCGAGACCGGCCGTGATGTTGTCCGTTCGCGTGCTCGAGTCGATTCCGATCGGATCCGCATTACCGAGCGCGCGACTGAACGTGAACGTCGTGGCACCGCCCGCGGAGGTCGCCGCGACGACCGCCGGTGTCAGAAATGCGTTGGTGGTCGAGAACGTGAGATTGTTGAGGCCGGTAACACTGAAGTTGTTGCCCGTCTTCGCCCGGGAGACGCCCGCCTGCACGTAGGCCGTCACATTGTCGGTGATGTCGTAGCCGACACGCCCGAAGCCCTGATCCGTCGTCAAGAACGCGAGCAGCGACGATTTCGCGGAATAGGTGCCATTGCCGCCGGATTCGATGCCGGTGCTGCCGCTCGGTGCGCCGTGGACGAAGGGCGTGAGCACGCCATTGCTGGCGAACTCGCGATCCGCCTGCGGGCCCGTGCGGATGAGACCCCCGAAAGACGACGTGGCCGAACGCGTGTTCGGCACGAGGTGGAACGGATTCGCGGCCGTGCCCGCGCCTTCTTCCGAATACACCAGCGGACCGGCGGGACGATCGAACTTGTCGTCGATGCCGTCGTTGTCGTAGTGCTCGTAGCTGAATTCGACGTGCGAACGGCCGCCGAATAGGCTGGTGCCACCGGTCAACGTCGCCTTCCACGACGGCGTATCGCCGCGTGTCGACCGGCCGTACTGCATGTCTCCGCGCAGTCCCTGGAATTTCTTGTCGAGGATGAAGTTGACGACGCCGGTCACGGCATCCGACCCGTAGACCGCGGAAGCACCACCCGTGACGACGTCCACCCGCTGCATGAGGCCCTGCGGCAGCGTGTTCGTGTCGATCGTGCCGTCGGCTGCGGTCGCCGGGACGCGATGCCCATCGAACAAGATCAGCGTACGAATGATGCCGAAGCCGCGCAGGTTGAGAAAGTTGCCGGTGTTGTTCGAGCTGGCGTTGTTGATCGTCGCCTGATTGCGCGACACGCTGAAGATCGGCAGCTTGTTGAGCGCATCGGGAACGTTGGACGGCGTGACGGCATTCAAGTCCGCGACCTGCACGACGGTCACGGGCGTCGGCGACGCGTTGCCGTTGGTGATGAGGCGCGATCCGGTGATGAGCACCTCTTTGATATCTTCAGCGGGTTCGTCGGTGTCCGCGGCGTGGGCCCTCTGTGCGCCGATGACCGACAGTAGCAGGCTGCTTGCAACCGCCATGAGAGCTGCGTGATTCACGATCTCCCCCTTTTTTCGTTATCGCCAGTGTGTCGTCTTGCCTCGCAGATCGAGCATCGAGCTGGATGACCGTAACACAGTCTCCATTTCGACACCTCTCCGTTCAAGTCCGAACTCTTCGTCGATGGCGAGTTGTCCCTGCCGGAGGGGACACACGAGGTCTTCAACAGATGTTGCGGCGCTCGCAACACCTGTCTATGACCTCATACATGTTGACGGGCGTCGGGTATTCCCTGAGGGCTGCCGATGAAACCGGCTCGCCTGCGCTCAAGCCCGGCGGGATTGCCTCACCGCGCGGTACCGCCGTCTTCCGACGCAGCGGACGTTCGGGTCCTATAGGGTGGAGCGGACGGATTCGACTCGCGGCTCTGGCCAATAGCTACGCCGATTGGATCTCGCACTGACGCGACACGATGCACGGAAGGGGGGGCCTACGCAATTCGCAGCCACTGCGCGCGAGAGTTGCGGCAGGGCTCAATCGAAATCGATCAGCATGTTCCGCATCGCGCAGCTCATCAATTCGCACCTGCTACGGGTCGATATCGACCATCTTCATTCGATAGCGGGTAATTTCGTAGGGCACTCCTTCTCCGCGATCACGATGTCGAGCATGACCGTGCACGCGCATTCGCGAGCAAGGCTTCCTCTCCACCCTTCGTTTTCATTGCGGTTTCGGCCAGGGCCGCTACACTCCGGCGCTCACGCATCGCAGGGGGTTGGCGGCCATGTTCGGTGTCGTTGCATCTCGCTCTCGGATTTCACGCGCATCCGCTCTGCTGCTCGCCGCCTTCAGTCTGGTCGGAGTATCCCGGGCACAAAACTCGCACCCGAGCACCATCACCAGCGCTCCGTTCGGCAAAACGCCCGCGGGAACGGCGGTCGAGATCTACACGCTTCGCAATGAGCACGGGATGGAAGCGAAGATCATGACGTACGGTGGCATCGTCACTCGGCTCACGGCCCCCGATCGCAAGGGCCAGTTTGCCGATGTCGTGCTCGGCCACGACGCGTTCGCCGACTACGCGCGGGACAACAGCCCCTATTTCGGCGCACTGATCGGCCGCTTCGGCAATCGAATTGCAAAAGGCCACTTCACGCTCAACGGCAAGCAGTACACGCTCGCCATCAACGACCCGCCCAATAGCTTGCATGGGGGCAAGGTCGGGTTCGACAAAGTGGTATGGAAAGTGGCCCGAGCGCACTCCACCGCCGCAGGCCCGCAACTGACGCTCACGTATCTGAGCCCCGATGGCGAAGAAGGTTATCCCGGTGCCCTCTCGGTCACGGCCGTCTATACCTTGACCAACGACAACGCCCTGCGTCTCGACTACAGCGCGACGACGGACAAGGACACCGTCGTCAATCTCACCCAACACTCCTACTTCAATCTGCGCGGACACGGGGACATCCTCTCGCACGTCTTGCAGATCGATGCCGATCGATTCACGCCGGTCGACAAGACCGTCATCCCGACGGGCGAGCTGAAGTCCGTCGCCAACACGCCGTTCGACTTCCGCAAGCCCACCGCGATCGGTGCGCGCATCGACGCGGCGGACGAGCAGATCCAATTCGGCCGCGGCTACAGCCACAATTGGGTCATCAATAAGAAGCCGGGCGAGCTGGCGCGCATGGCCAGCGTGTACGAGCCCGAATCGGGCCGCGTTCTCGAGGTGTCCTCTACCGAGCCCGGACTGCTGCTCTACACCGGCAATTTCTTGGATGGCACGCAGCCGGCCAAGGGCGGCTCCACTTATGCGTTGCGCACCGGCTTCTGCCTGGAGCCGGAGCATTTCCCGGACGCGCCGAACCAACCGCAGTTTCCGTCCACCGTGCTGAAGCCGGGGCAGACCTACAAAAACACGATCATTTACCGGTTCAGCGCCCGATAAGAACAACTCACGGCAGAATCGCGAACGCCCGCGCCGGAAATCCCAGGCCATTCGCGACTTTCGGCCAGGTGACGACAATGACGGCACCGGTCGCCGGCACCTTGTCGAGGTTCGCCATCACTTCGATCTGAAAATGCTCGTGCTGAAGAATCCACGTCTCCGACTCCATCTTCTCGGTCGTATCCGTGTCGAGCGACTCATGGCCGTTCGCCGCGATCTTGCGTTGCTCGTACAGAAACCGGACGGCCGCGAGGGACCAGGCCGGAAATGGCGTGCGTTTGAAAACTTCGGCATTGCTCTCGAAGTTCTTGTACAGATCGGTGCGCAGAGCCGCGAAGGCACCTGCCGGCACCGGACCATGCACTTTCTCCGATTCGCGTAGGTCGTCCACGCTGAACGCGTGATTGGGGTCGGACTTCAGCAGCGGCGTCACATCGAATACGACGAGCGGCAGAATCATCTGCCGCAGCGGAATGCGGTCCATCGTCGTGCCGTTGACACTGAAGTGCGCGGGCGGATCGACATGGGTCCCGTACTGTCCCACGAGCGAGTACAACGTCGACCGAAAACCGTCCTGTTCGATGGTGTAGGGCCGATGGGTCTTCGGGTCTGCAGCCGCCGACATCGTCGCCTGGCCGAAGCCGCTCCACACGGGCGACGTCGGACTGAAGCTGTGCGTGAGATCCACGTACTGCTTGCTTTGCAGGATTCGAAGCGCATCCGCCAGTGAGTTGGGCTCCGCGGCGAGCGCGCCGCCGGCACACGAAAGCGCGAGCCCGGCGGCAACCGCGCAAGCGCCACTGCGTTTGAAATTCATGCCTGCGTCCTCCCCGCATACCTAGGCTCGAGAAAACGAGAGCTCGAGTATCGCGCACTGACTCGCCATCCGCTTGCCCGGAGCGCCGGTCAGGCAACTACATCTTCCATTTCGCGCGCTCAGGGCGCACCGAGGCGAACACGGGTCGTCCTTTTTCATCGGTGAGCGGGATCGTCACCTGAATCGCTCGGCCTTGGGTCGCGGCACGCTCCACGTCGTGCCACTCGATGTGATCCAGCAATATCTTGATGCGTCCGGCCATCGCGACGGGCGTCTTGCCGCGCATGATGGCCCACACGAGATAAATAAATCGTCCGGTACGCGGCCCGTGCGCAAAGGGCCCCAGGAAGTTTGCCGACCCGTCGACGTGCCGGCGAACGCGGAGCACGGGACTGAACTCGATACGGTCCAGGTCGGCACTGCGCGCGTCCTCGATCTCGTCTCCCTTCTGAATTCCAAGATGGATCGGGCCGCGCTCGTCCCACCTCGATCCGGGCAGCTTCGTGCAAATGATGTCGACCACGATTTCGTGTTCTTCTGATGACACTATCGTTCTCCTGATGGGCCGCGGCCGGCAGCGAGCCACTCGCGGACGACGGCATCGAGAATATCGTTCCCGGTCGGAAGCATTGTGGGATCGACCGGAGAGCCCGCCTCCAGCAACAGTCGCACGGTCCGCGCGTGATCTTGCGGATGTCCTGTCTTCCAACCATGCATCGAGCCGTAAAAACAAGCGCCTAGCGGGATGCCACCGAACTCGTTCTTCTGCGTGAGTGGCGGCGTCGGATCGAGTGTCAGCAGTGTGGCCACGATATCGGCGTAGCCGTGAAAGCTGGCCCGATCGAGCGCCGTGGAACGATGCGCAGCGGTGGCATGCGGATCCAATCCCATCTCCAGCATCAATCGCACGCTCTCCGGGCGATACCACCACGCCGCGGACGGCAACAGGCTGTGATCATGAGGCTCGAGCTGGCGCATCACGCCGGGATCTCGCGCCAACTCGCGACGCGCACGATCCGCGTCTCCACACCACAAGGCATCGATGAAGCGGGCCTTGGGTGACAGGGAGGACACGATCAACTCCAAGGTATCGACGTGGCCGAACTTGCGAGCCACATCCGCCGGCGTGAGATCGAACCCGAGAGTCCATCCGTAGATGTGACCGCCCGGCGCGGTGAACGGAGGGCGATTGACGCGTGCCTCCGTGCACCTCGAATCGGCTTGCAAGCACTTCTCGAGGAGCGTTCGGTCGCCCAGGCGGGCGGCTGCAAAGATGTCGACCGCGGCACCGTGCGCGACCAGCACGCGCGCGATCTTTTCATCCGCGATCAGATACTGAAGCGGGGTCGAGCCGTGGTCGACATCGCGCGCCTCGAGATTTGATCCGGCCTCGATGAGCAGCTGCGCTATCTCGGAGGTCGCGGCACAATGGAGCACGGTCTTGCCATCACCCCCACGCTGCCGCACGACCTCGGGCGTCACCCGAAGGATCGCCTTCAGATCGTCGAGCAACCCGAGGCCGGCGGCGGCCCATGCCGTAACGCGCGCTCCACGCGCGATGAGCGGCATCGCCTCTTCGAGCGTCAGATTCCACTCCAAGATCCCGAAGTCGCCCGCCCAGAACTTGGAACGCGCATTGATGTCTGCGCCGTGCTTCAGTAGCACGTCGACGAGCGCCGGATTCTTCTTCGCCTGATGAATGGCGGGAGAGTCGAAATCGAATCGCGGGTCGTTGATCCGCTCCCGCACCTCCGCATGGTTCTCCAGTAACTCGCGCGCCCGTTCGGCGTCGCCTTCGCGGACAGCGATGTCGAACTGCTCGAGCGGCGACTTCGTGAGGGACTCGATCTTGCGCTTCATCGCCACCCAAGAGGCAAAGCCATACCCCCGCGCGACGGCCCACTGGGCGTCATGCAGCTTCAGTGCGTTCGGATGCGGCGCCTCGGGCAGAAATGCTTGCACGCGTGCGATAGCCTCGGTATCGCCGTTCCATACGTCACGCAACAACTTCTTGGCGAGCTTCTGCTGGTGTTCCAGGCTCGGGCGCGGCGGAAGGGGACGGACGGTATGACGCTTCATAGCGCAATCCCCTGCTCAGGAGCACGAATGCGCAGCGAGACATCGAACATGACGAAGACCTCCTTCGAAGGATGCGCCCCGAGTCCGCGTTGCATGGGGCGAAAGAGGTTCGTCTTGAAATCGCCGGTCAACCCTCGAGCAGGTGGGAGAATCCCTTTCCGCGGACGCGGTGCGCCCTGCAGGCGCGGCAGCAAGAATATGTTCCCCGGTACGACCGTGTCAAAAGCCGGCCGCACTCACGACTGCAATCAGCCACTCCCCATCAGGGTCACTTGCGACCACACGAACCGCCAGCCGCCGGGCGTGTGACATGCGACCTGCCCCAAATAGATGGGCACGCGCTGCTCCGCTCCGTCGCGGCTCACGGCGAGCGTCATGGGGCCGGTCATGAGCGCCATCTCCCCGCAAATGCGAATGCTGAGTTTGCGAGCATCGACCACGCGTCTTCTCGTTCGAAAGGCGGACTCGATCGCGCCCTGCTTGTCGTCGACGCTCCCGTCGGCGTGCACGAGAACGAAATCTTCCGAGTACAGCGCCTCGAGCGCTTCCCGATCACAGTGCTCCATCGCGTCACTGCGACGTTGCTCGATCTGTCTCAATTCCTGCTCGGTCTCCGTGTTGCCGCCTTGCGTGTGCACGTCCCCGACACCCATGCGTGTGAGGTGCACGTGTTCGAGTCGCAAGCCCTTGCTCGTCGCCGCCCATATCTCGGTCCGAAAGGTGCGGTGCTCGGTCGGCGCTCCGCCATAGAGATCGCGCACCGCCATCAGCGCCGTGACGTTTGACGTGACAATGGCGCATCCCTTGAAGACACGGGAGGCGAGCGACTCACGGTGGATGTGGACATAGCGCACATCGCTTGCGAGCCACGCGAGCCACTGTGAGCGCGTCATCTGCTGAGCCAATGGATTGATCATCGTGAACGCCGGCGATACCAATTCCGCGAGGCGCGTAGAGTCTCCCGCGATGAGTGCGCTATCGAAGCGCGCAATTTCCCGCTCGACGTTTCCCGGTTCGATGTCGTTCATGAACGCGCTCCGCCAGGCGCCGATCGGGCAAGGACGATGAGCAGCAATACACCGCTCACCGAGCAAGCAAGCGCTGCGACGAGGAAGCCCGGCCAATAACTGTGGAATTCATCGAATAACCGTCCTGCCGCCCAGGGCGCCAAGATTCCGGCGATAGCCTGCAGCAGATAGATCGCGCTCGCGACCGGCGCGAAGTCGATCGCGCCGAAGAGCTTCGCAATGGTCGCGGGTTGGCACACGATGACGCCGCCGAAGCCGAGTCCGAGCGCAGCGGCGCCGCCATAGATGCCGAGCTTCTGCGCGCTCACGGCCAGAATCGCCAATCCGACCGCCATCGCAATCATCAGCACGCCCCAGATCGCGGCGGGGCTCGAGCGATCTCCCGCGGCCCCGGCGATCGCTTTGCCCCCAAATCCACACAGCGATACCAACGAGAGCGCAAACGCGCCCTCCGCCGCCGAATAGCCGGAATCGCGCGCATTGGCGACGCCGTGCGCGAGCATCAATCCGAATGAGCCGGTAGCCGCAGCCGAAGCGAACACCAGCACCCAGAAGCGCTTCATATGAAGCATGCTGCGAATCGACAGCGTGGAGCGCCGGCCGACCGTCGCTGCGACAGCGACTTCAGTGAGATCGCCGCCGTCGGGCGCTTGACCGATCTCTTGCGGGGACTCACGCACGAGAAGGCCCGCAAGCAGCGCCGCCAGGGCTGCAAGCGCGGCCAGCACGAACCAGCCGAGGGTCCAGCTCCCGCCGAACATTTCGATGAGCGCGTTGAGCAGCGGCGGCGCGATGAATCCTCCTGTTGCCGCCGCCGTCAGCATGATCGCGAATGCGAGCGACCGATGCCGGATGAACCACCGAGGAATAGCCGTCTGCGCCGTGAGATTCCCACCCGAGGCGACCCCGAATCCGATGACGAGCCCGAACACGACAGTCGCCGCAATCCCGCTGCCGACGATGGTGCCCATTGCCAGCGCGCCGACGGCTACGCACGCATTGCCGAGCACGAGCGTGTATCGGATCCCAAGCCGTCGGATGAGCACGGCAACGAGAGGCGAAGCGAGACCGACAGTGCCGAGGAACACCGAGAACGGCAGTCCCAGCGTCTGCCGCGAGAACCCGAGCTCGACGGCCATCGCGCTGTTGAGAAAGGCGCCGCCGTACATCGGAAAACCGAGGTTGGCGAGCAGGATCACCCAGAAAACGGCGAGCAGCTTCCAGCCGTAGAAGCGCCGCCCGGCAACGCCGGGCGACGCGGAGGCGGTCGCGCTATCCGTCATCAGTAGCGAATGCCGAAGCGCACGCCATAGGTGCGCGGAGGAAGCACGTTGGCGAAGTAGACGGTCGGCGTCGTCGGCTGCGAAGCACCGTTGGTTTTGATGGCTCTGTCCGCCACATTGTTGACGAACCCCTGCACGTTCCAGCGCGTGTCCGCACTTTGATACGTGAGCGTCAGATCAGTGGTCGACCAGCCGCCTTGCTGGAGGGCAGCGACATAGTCCATCGTCTGCGAGGCGAGACTGCTCGTCTCGTAGTGCGAGCTGACACCGGCCATGAGCGTCGCGCTGCTCGTAAGGCCGAAGGTCTGCACGAATCCGAACGTGCCGGAGTACTTCGGCGCCTGACTCAAGGGCTTTCCGCTGCAGTCGATCACGAACCCGCCGGTGGGCCGCGGAGCGAACGGGCAGTTCGCGCTCGGCACGAGACTCGGATAGGTGAACTCCTCGTTCACGGCATCGAGATATTGCGCATTCAACGAGAGTTGCCCGCCCTGCCACGGCACGAACGCGATGTCCGTGGAAAGGCCCTTGAAGGTCACCTTCGGAATATTGATGGTGGTGAGCGCGGTTGCCGGCGGCGGGTTGATGACTGCGAACGTAGCGAACTGCTTGTCGCGATAGTCCCAGTAGAAGGCTTCGACATTGACCTGCAGCGTATTGCCGAGAAAGCGGTTTTTCGAGCCGAGTACATAGCTCGTCAACTTCTCCGGCCGGAAGGTATTCGGGGGCAAGCCTTGGAAGAAGCCACCCGCCTTGAATCCCGTGCTATAGCTGGCGTACAGCAGCGACCGCTCGGCGAGATCGTATTCGATGCCGGCTTTGTAGTTCGTCGCATTGAACGAGGCGGAGCCGACCGCGGGCACCGTCGTACCCGTGATCGCGATGTTGTAGCCGTTCTGTGTTTTTTTCTCGTCCGTGTAGCGCACACCGCCGGTCAAGCGCAGTCCGGGCACGATCTCGAAGGTTTCCTGAGTGAATGCGGCGAGCGTCTTGTCGGTGATCGGTGTGAGGTCGAGGATGCTCGTGCCCTGGAAATAGCGATTCGTGCGCGAGAGCGCATCGACGTCTTCATCGTAGTAATAGAGCCCGACGAGCCACTGCAACCGGCCGGATTGCGTGGATGCTGCGCGGAGCTCCAGCGAATCGGCGTTGGCCCGCAGGTCCTGGAACTGCTCGAATCCTCCCGGAATGATGTTCGAGAGCTGATGCGTATAGCGATGCGCGGCGATCGCGGTCACACCGTACGTATCTGCATGCCAGTTGAGCTCGGCGCGCGTGCCCCAGTTGGTGTTGTCGAGCGTGCCGTCGTTCGGGAAGAAGCGAATGCGATTCGCGGCCGGCACCGTCGGCGTCGCGGCACTCAACACCGCGGTGACGCCGTCCGTGGTCGGCCCGGCCCAGGGATCGCGCGAATCGACGAACGGAACCGGCACCGCCGCGGGTCCCTTGCCGCCCTGATGGAAATAATCGGCGCCGAGCAACAGCGACCAGCGATCGGCCGGACGCCACAGAAGCTGTGCGCGCCCGCCGTTGTCGTCTTCATCGTTGAAGCCATCGCTCAGGTAACCCGAATGTCGGGAAGAAAGTCCCGAGAGACGCAGCGCCACCGTGTCGGAGAGCGCGAGATTGCCGACGCCCGAGATACGAATGAGGCCGTAGTTGCCGACCTCGAGCCCCATTTGCACGCTGTTTTCGAACTGCGGGGCGTTCGTGATCACATTCACTGCGCCGGCGGCCGCGTTGCGGCCGTACAGCGTGCCCTGCGGGCCCTTGAGCACTTCGACGCGGCTCAGGTCGTAGAACGAGCCGTTCACACCGGTCGGGCGCCCGATGTACACGCCGTCCACATTGAAGGCGATGGTGGGATCGCCGTACGCGTTGGCGACCCCACTGCCGACACCGTTGACGAAGAACTGCGTCATGGGACCGGTCTGACCGATCTTGAGTCCCGGCACGAGCTTGTTGAGATCCTGCGCTTCCTTGACGCCGGCGCGCGCGACATCCGCGCCGGAGATCGCCACGACCGCGAGCGCGGCACGCTGCAAGCTCTCCTCACGGCGCTGCGATGTGATGGTCACTTCCTGGAGACCGCCCTCGCTCGCAGGCGTCGATACACTTCCTGTCGTTGCGGCGGCTTCCGCTCCCGCCGTAGTTCCGGCTCCCTGTGCGACGGCTGAAGCGGCTCCAGCCAGGCCCGCAAGTGAAGCGCACAAGAGTGCTGACGCGCATCTCATGAAAGAGTCCCCCTTTAGCGTCTGCGATCGTTCATCGCTCGCTCTTGAACATTTAAACCAAATGCATATCACTTGATATGCATCGGAGCGTACTCCCCGGCTGGTTCCGCCGCAATAGCTCAGGACAGCTCGGCGCTACGCCGGTGGTACTCGAGCACTTCCGGAAGGCGCCCCGCCGGCAGCCCGCTCACGAAGGGATTGAGGCCGCAGGCCGCGGCGATCCCGAACTTGCCGACGCACTCCTCCGCGATCGCGAGCTTGCGTTGCGTGACCGCCATGCCGTCGTCGGGGTAGAGGAGCCCGAGGTACAGCTCGGTCTCGGAGTCCCGGGCGAGTCCGCGGAGCGGCATGAAATACTCCCGCGCGGAACGGGGCCGCGGCGCCGGCAAGTGCAGCCAATCGATCCGCCGGCTCACCCGGCTGCGTACTGCGTTGTAGAACTGCGTCATGAGCGCGGTGTCGCTGATGACGCGCAGATTGAGCCCTGCGCGCGGCATCCCATTGGAGTTGTGTCCCCCGTAACAGAAATGCAGCCCGCACTCGACCGTGGGGGCGACGGCATCGATGCCGCGTGCGATGGCGGCGGCGAGCTCGTCGAAACCGAATGTTTCCAGCGGCGCGGGATTTGCGAGACTGATGCCGAACTCGACGACGTCCCACGAAATGGCGAGCTGGTCGTTAGGAATGGCCGCGACGATCTTGCGCACTTCCCGCAGCAAGGCCGCCTCGTAGACCGGCCACAAGGTGCGCACCTGATCGTGATCGAAATAGATGCAGCCCGTGAACGCCGAAGGAATGCTCAGCTGGTATCGCGTCCGTGCCGGGATGCGTCCCTGCTGCTTGAGCCGCGCGAAGATCGCGTAAGAGGCCAGAGCATTGGGGAAATAGTGGAGTGTTTCGAACTCGAGATCGGCCGCGCGGCACCCGCCGCGCAGACGCACGGTGCGCGTGACGGGCGGATTCAGCAAGCTACGGCCCTGCCCTTCCTCGAAGCCCTTCATCCTGCGGAAATCCTCCGCGGGAAGCCAGCCGCCGCGCTCGCCATCGGGCAGCCGCGCCGCGTGCGCGCCGAGCAGGTCCGCGCAACGCGTGAACACCTCTTCGGTGTCGCTGAACGGAACGCTGCCAACAAGAAATACGGGACGGCACATGGCATTCTCCCGTCGGATCCGGGGCTAAGGGGTTGCGGACGACAGCGAATCCCTGCGGCGAAAATCGGAAATTGCCGCGTAGAGCCACGCGGGATCGCGTGAATCGGCCTGGACGCTGCTCCCGCTCGTCAATTCATAGATAACGAGCGTGCTCCACGGCGAGCGCTGCTGATTCGCTCGCTGCTCGATCGCCAGCCGATACGACTGCGCCGCGAGGCAGCCCTCCGTTCGTTCGACGACGGCCTCGAGCTGACGCGCATCCATCACCTGCCCCTCAACACTCCATCGCAGCAGGATGTGCGACACCGTGCGCTCCGCCGCTTGCGCCGAGCGCGAGACGACTCGTGCGCTCTCGGGGCTATACACCCACGCGACGTGATCGCTCTTCAGCAGACCGGTGAACGGTGTGAGCGGCGGCGTCTCTTCGATCCATGTGCTCCGCGCAAGCGTCGCGAGATCGTCGAATTCGAGCGTATAGAGAGCGAGGTACGCCCACGGCGGCAGCTCGCCCCGGCGCACCTCGCGCGCCAGCCGGAATCGGCGGCAGCCGCTGAACCCACGGCCGTAGCGCAGCACTTCGGGCACATGAAAGGTGTCGTACCAGCGGTTGAACGTGGACTCGACCCCATCCTCCGGGTTGGTGAATGCCAGAAATGCATGCCGCATGTCTTTTTCCAGGGCCCGCTCCACAGCTCAGACGATGCATATCACTTGATATGCATTGATGAGGCTACACTGCGACACTCTGCCGCGCAACGGGCGGCGACGACGGAGGAGCGGATGGCGCGAGCGACGCAGAAGAAACGCCGGATGGCGCGGCGCCAGAGGCCGGGCGTGGAACCGAACTTCGAGGATCAGCGCAGACGGCAACTGGTCTCCGCCGTCGTCGCCTGCATGTCCGAGGAGGGCTTCGAAAGCACGACGATGCGCAACATCGCCGATCGGGCGGGCGTCAGCATTGGAATGCTCAACTACTACTTCAAGAGCAAGAAGGAGCTCGTCGTCGAAGCCATCCGTCACGCCAACGAAGGCGTGATACGCGCGCTGGCCTCCGCCGACGCCATCCCTTTCGGACCTCGACGACTGGAGTTCATCGTGCGCCGGACGCTGCGCAACGAGTACTCGGAAGCGTTGCCCCTCGCCTTCAGGCTGGCCGTGATGGCGGCGGCTGCGCACGACTCCGACCTGCGTCGCGAAGTCGTCGGATGGATGGAAGACGGGCGAGCGAAATTCGAGCGTTCCATTCGCGCGGGCATCGAGCGCGGCGAATACCGCAGCGATCTCGACGCGAAGCTCCTCTCGAATGTGCTCTACGGCGCCATGACCGGCCTTGCAGTGGAAACGGCCGTGTCGCCCAATCTCGTGCCGCTCGATACGGCGGTCGAAGCAACCCTGCTGGTATTACGCTTGATCGAGGCGCACCCCGCGCGTCATGTCGTCAACACAAAGTTTAGAGCCGGCGCCCTGCCCGACTTGCTCGAAAAGCTGCTGCTCGAAGACGCGAACATCGGTCCGGAGCGCGCCATGACGCTCGCTTCCGCATTCCGCGCGATGTACGACTCCATGGCGAGCGCTGCGCCCTCACTTCTTCGGAAATAGCAGCGTGAACGCGAAGCGCACGCCCCACTCCGGCCCGCCGTCCGGTGCGTCGAAGTAATAGCGCGCACCGACCACATAGCTGGCGAGCTGCCCGCGGATCCGCGTGACTTTGCTATACGAGAGATTCGACGGAATCGTCGCCTGCGACATCTCCCAGTCATACGTCGATTCGAAATTCAGCGTCACGGTGCGACCGGAGCCCAGCCCCTTGCTGACGAACGGCTGCAAGAATGTGCTGCTGACGTCGGCGCGATGGCTGCTGCCGGCGAAGGACCAGAGGTGATTGACCAGCGCGCCGTAGGTCCAGCCCGTGGGGGTCTGTTTCAACATCACCGCCGTCGGGCCGGCACCCCACTTTTCGGTACCGAGCAGGTCGTCCGTCGCAGTGGGTATCAGAAGCGCCGGACCCACGCCCCAGATCCAGCCCGAAGCACCTGGCGCCTTCGGTGAGAAGAAGAGACTTTGCGTGATATCTCCCAGGCCGGACTGACTTCCCGTGCCCGGCGCCACATCGTTCTGCCACACGATGGGCAGGATCGTCCGGGAGATCAGATTCCAGCTCTCGCTGATCGATGTCGGAACGACGGGTTGCACGTTGAGGAGGACGCGATCGCCACTTCCGGGCGGCCCGAAGCCCTCGTCGTCGTTCAGCTGGAGCGGGACGCTCGTGAGGCTCGCAACCGGATTGGATAGCTGCTTGGCGAGCTCGTCAGCATTCTGTGCGTGCGCGACCGAGCACGCGAGCGCGATGAGAGACGTCGTGGTTCGTGCGAGGAAACGCTGCGCAGGTCGCGCAACCCGTTCGCCGCTTCCCGGTCTGGAAGAGTCCGGCCTCGATTCCATGGCGTGCATTCCGATCTCGCATCGATTTGCAGACGGCACCTGCGCGACCCGATTCTTTTCGTTGTTCATCTGAAGCTCTATTGGCCTTAGGGCTTAGGCATCTGCCGCAGACACGGTCTCGTTTTGCAGGACCGGTGCCTCGACAGGCAGCCCTGCTGACCAAACCCCGCAGGAGAACGCACCCACGGCGTATCGCATGCGCGGCCGCGGATCCGCCGCCGCGTTCCTCCTTCGAGATCCAGGTCTGGCGCCGACGACGAGGCCGCATCAATATCGTCAGCGGCTCGAGCACTCGGAACGAACGACCAAAGATGCGACTCGACGGAGACTACGACTACATCATCGTGGGCGCGGGGACGGCGGGCTGCATCCTGGCCAACCGGCTTTCGGCCCAATCGGGCCGGCGCGTGCTGTTGCTCGAAGCCGGAGGCGACGATCGCTGGATCTGGTTCCACATTCCGGTGGGCTACCTTTTCGCCATCGGCAATCCGCGCGCGGACTGGATGTTCCGGACCGAGAGCGAACCCGGGCTCGGGGGGCGGACGCTCGCCTATCCGCGCGGCAAGGTCATCGGCGGCTCCTCGGCCATCAACGCCATGATCTGCATGCGCGGGCAGGCGGCGGACTATGACGGCTGGCGCGCTCAGGGCCTGCCCGGCTGGGGCTGGCGTGATGTGCTGCCGGCATTCAGAAGTCTCGAGGACCACTTCCTCGGTGACAGCGAGCATCACGCCAGCGGCGGCGGCTGGCGGGTCGAAGCTCCACGCGTGAGTTGGCCGGTGCTCGATGCAGTCCGCGATGCGGCTGGCGAGCTCGGTGTCCCGGCCATTCAGGACTTCAATTGCGGCGACAACGAAGGCGCGGCGTACTTTCATGTCAACCAGAAGCGCGGTCGCCGCTGGTCCTCGGCGCGTGCCTTTCTGAAACCGGTCCTGGCGCGCGCGAACCTGCGCGTCGAGACGCATGCGCTGGTCGAGCGACTGGTTTTCGAGGGCCGCCGCGCGTGTGGCGTGCGATTCCGGCGCGCGGGCGAGGTCTGCGAAGCTCGCGCGAAAGGCGAGGTCATCCTAGCCGCCGGAGCGATAGGATCGCCTCACCTCTTGTGCCTGTCGGGCATCGGGCCGAGAGCATGGCTTGCGTCGCTGGGGATCGGCACCGTGCTGGATGCACCGGGCGTCGGCGCAAATCTGCAGGATCATCTGCAGCAGCGCGCGATATACCAAGTGCGCAATGCCCGCACCTTGAATGAAAGGTATCACTCGATTTGGGCTCGCGCGTGGATGGGCCTGGACTACGCGATGCGGCGGCGCGGACCGCTGACGATGGCCCCATCGCAGCTCGGCATCTTCATGCGCTCCGATCCGCGACAGTCCAGGGCCAATCTCGAGTTTCACGTGCAGCCCCTATCGCTCGACCGCTTCGGGAGCCCTCTGCATCGCTTTCCGGCGATCACCGTGAGCGCATGCAATCTGCGGCCGACCTCGCGGGGCACCGTGCGTCCCCGCTCTACCGATCCAATGGCCGCCCCGCTGATTTCGCCGAATTATCTGTCGACGCCGGAGGATCGTGATGTCGCCGCTGATGCCATTCGAGCGACACGGCGCCTCATGTCGCAGCCGGCACTCGCGCCATTCGCACCCGCAGAATACTTGCCGGGTGCCGCGGTAGGTGATGACACGCCTTCTCTCGTCGAAGCCGCGGGCGCCATCGGAACGACCATCTTTCACCCCGTGGGCACGGCGAAGATGGGACTCGCGACGGATCCGTCGGCTGTTGTGGACGCGCGGCTACGCGTGCACCGAATCGAGGGACTGCGCGTCATCGACGCATCGATCATGCCCACGATCACCTCGGGCAACACGAATACGCCCACCGCGATGATCGCCGAGAAAGGTGCCGCAATGATTCTGGAGGATGCAACGTGACGGCCCCGACGGGCGCTGCGTCGTCACCTCCTCAAGTCTGCCCTGGCGTGAACACATCGAGTGTCACGGGCCCGAGCAAGCCGGAGGGTAATAGTGGGGAATCCGCCCGATACACGGGGCTCACCGTGAAGGTGTAGGGCCTCGCGCCCGGCTGCAGGTCTCCGATCAACCGGTTCGGCCAAAGATTGGTGACGCGGATTTCCAGTTGATTGCGCCCCGGACGCAGTGCCGTGCGGATGTCGAGTCGGTACGGCTTCTTCCACAGTGTGCCGACTTGCTTGCCGTTGACGAGCACCTCCGCGACCTCGCGCACGTCACCGAGATCGAGCCAAACGCCCGACGTGTTCGCGGACAGATTGGTTACGGTGATTTCGCGCTGGTACGTGGCCGTGCCCGAGAAGTAGCGGACACCCGGCTCTGCATTGGCCGTCCAAGACTCCAGCCGGGCCAATGTAATCCGCGCAGGTGCGCCTCGTTCCGGCGGAAAGCTCACTTGCCAGGGGCCATCGACTGCTTGTGATTCAGCGAGCACTGGGGCGCGTACCGCACGCGTCGCCTGGGTTGCGCGCTTTCGCAGAACGATGAACGCGGCGCCCTCGGGATCGAGCGCAATCGGCACGATGGTGCGGCCGTCGGCAATCCGATAGCTCGCATCGCTGATGGATCCATCGTCCGCACGCCAGATCTCGGCTTCCTTGCCCGTCATGCGCAGGCTGAGCTCGATCGGTTCGCTGCGCTCGTTGCGATTGCTGACGAAGTAGATGTCGGCATCGGCAGCTCGACGATGCACGAAGTCCACGCGCGTTTTGCCTTCCGGATTGCTGTAGTCGAAATCCGGCTGAATCTGCAAGGCGATCAACGCTTCGCCGAGAGTCGCGCGGCCGAATACCATGCCGAGCCCGACGCTGCGAGTTTCTGGAGTGGCTCCCCACAGCTCATCGAGCACGGCGCGCACGGCCGCTTCATCGTCGGCCAGACTCGGGGAACCCTCGGGCTTCTTGCCAACGAGGATAGCGCCGGAACGCACCAAGGACTGCAGGCGCCGCGCAGTGGCGAGGGTCATCATCTGACTGCTGCCACCGAGGTAGATCAGCGCGTAACTCGCCCCGGAGGCCGTGGTGAGGCGGCCGTTCGTGACGGTGAGTTGATGTTCCAATGCATCCGCGTTGATGAAATCGAAGCTGTAGCCCGCCGGCACGGCGGGCGGCGGCGAGCGCGGCCCGTGTCTCCGGG
>Ga0081455_10002180_pt1 | contig 23348 bp, 20 predicted proteins | sample TabmetS3T2R1_FD_70207 | JGI IMG/M metagenome (GOLD analysis project Ga0081455, IMG submission 70207) | Tabebuia heterophylla rhizosphere microbial communities from the University of Puerto Rico - S3T2R1 | ecosystem: Host-associated > Plants > Roots > Rhizosphere ...
GCAATGCCTTCCCGCCCGCCCTTTCGCGGGCACTTCGGCCGCGCTTTCGGGCTGCAATGCGAGCAACAGCGCGGCGACGAGCGCGAGCACGATGCCCGCGATCTTGAGCGGCGCCGGCACCACGCCGACGAGCGCGAGCGCGATCATCGACGTGAGCAGCGGCGCGCCGGCGTTCACGAGCGGCGAGACGATGATGGCCTTGCCGTCGCGCAGCGCGAATACGAGCGTCAGCGCGCCGATCGCGTTCAGCAACTGGATGACGGCCGCGAGCCCGGTACCGCTCGCACCATAGTTGATGGGCTGCGAAAAATCCGTCATCGCGAGCGCGACCGGCACGAGCAGAAGGCCGCCGAGCATCATGTAGAAGAAGATGCTGGCCGCATCCATCGTGCGGCTCGCGAGCTTGATGAAGTACGCCTGGATGCCCCAGGCCGCGAGGATCGCGAGCGCCATGAAGAACCAAGCGCCGTACCCCGTGGGTTCGCCGTCGCTGCGGTAATCGAACAGCGGCAGCGACGCAATCGCGAACACGATGCCGAGCACGCCGAGCCAGCCCGTGCGCTCGCGCAGCAGCACGAGCGACAGCACGATGGTGAGGGCGGGCGACAGCGAGATGATCGGAAAGATGAGCCAGGCCGGGCCCGAGCGCACCGCGTGGAACAGCAGCAACTGCCCGCCCGCGCCTAACAACCCCACGGCGAGGCCCAGCGTGACGGAGCGCGCATCACGCTTCAGGGGGCCGCCGCCTGCGCGCAGCACGATGAAGGAGGGAGGAATCATCGTGAGCGACCAGACGACGTAGTTCAGCGTTTCCGGCAGCCCATGCTCCGCCGGCAGTCCCGCGAATGCGCCCCAGACGCCCCACAGCAGCGTCGTGATCAACGCGTATTTCAGCCAGGCACTCACGCGCGCTCCGTCACGTTTCAGAATTTGACGTTCACACCGAGGATCACCGTGCGGCCCCAGCTCTCGAAGCCCGCCATGATGTCGCTGCGCCCGAGATCCGCGAAGTAGAACTCGTCCGTGAGATTGCGGCCTTCGAGCGACACGCCGATGGAGTCGTTGATCCTGTATGCGACCGATGCCGTGACCCACGTGATGGGCGCGCCGATCTCCGAGAGCCCGCCCACCGCGTCGTTGACCACGGTGTACTTGCCGCTGAAGTCGGCCGCGACCTGCGCGTCCCATTTCTCGTTTTCGAACATGAGCGCCGCGGACCACGCGGATTTCGACACGCCCTCGAGCTGGCCGACGTGCACGCCATCGACGTAGGCCTTGGTGTCCGTGTGCGTGTAGCTCGCGCGGAAACCGATGCCGTTCTCGAAGAAGTGCTGCGCGCCGAACTCGAAGCCGAGCACCTTGGCCTTGTCGCCGTTCACGGGACGATTCACGTCGTAGAGCAGCGGCGCATCGGGTGCGCCGCCGATGCTCGCCAGCACGCCGATGTCCTGGTTCTCGAGCAGCTCGGTCGTGATGAAGTCCTTGATGTCCTTCCAGAACACCGCGCCGTTGATCACGGACTTCGGTCCGAAGTACCACTCGAGCGAGAGATCGGCCTGGTCGGCGACGATCGGCTTGAGATCGGCGTTGCCGTCGTAGAACACGGAGAACGTGCGGTCGAGCGTGTTGTCGGTGCGCGTCGGCGCGAGCTGGTTCAGCGACGGGCGCGCCATCACGCGCGCCGCCGCCGCGCGCAGCAGCATGTCCTCGCGCAGCCAGAAACCCGCGTTGATCGACGGCAGCAGCTTGCTGTAGCTGCCGCGCGCGGTCAGCGGCTCGGCCTCGCTGTATTCCACGTCGGGACTCGATGTCGGGATGTTGGGCGTCGGGTCGGTGACGTGGACGATGGCGTTGATCGCGGTTTTCGCCGTCGTGTCCGTCGACACCCAGCGCACGCCACCATTGAGGAACCACTTGTCGCCCTTGAGATCGCCCTTCACGAACAACGCGTCGGTCGTCTCGTCGACGTCGTACGACTGCACGGGATTCAGCTCGGGCAGCGTGTTGTCCGCATCGAAGACGTCGCCCGTCGGATCGCCGTTCTCGTCGAGGATCGGCTGGCCATCGAGCTCGTGCAGCGCGGCGAGGTAGTTCTTCACGTTGAAGCGCACGAACGACATGGGATGTCTGCCGCCGCCGCCGCGCATGAAATTCGGCAGCGTGACGGTGCTCACGACATGCTGGCCGAGACTCTCGAACGTCGTGCCGTACATGTTGCAGTACTGGCACGAGCCGCCGTTGGTGTCGTTCTCGATCGTGTTGCGCACCTTGCTCCGCTCGGTGCGCGCGTAGCCGAACTGCAGCGCTCTGAAGGCACCCGCGTCGAACTCGAGCTTGCCCTCGAGCGTTGCGCCCGTGACCTTGTCGTTGACGTCGGTGCCCGAGAGCCCCACGTAGTGCAGGCCGTAGTCCGCGTCGCCCAGGCGGCCCGCTTCGAGCTCGGTCGCGAGATCGCGGCCGTCCTCGAGAGTGACGCTGATGTCGGGCAGATGGCCACGGTTCATGTCGACACGGCCCGTGTGATCGCCCGCGATGCCGGAGACGACCCAGGTGTCCTTGCCGCCGGAGTCGCGCGTGGACTCCGATTGATAGACGTCGGCGTCGAAGCCGAGCCGGTCGTTCGCCTGCCAGTGCGCGTTCCAGCCGAACTGCGTGGTGTCGACGACGCGGTACTCGGTGATGGTCGAAATCTCGGGGATGAGCTCGGCCACCGTCATGCCCGTGACCCAGTGGTCGTCGATGCTGACGTTGCTCCAGCGATGCTCGCCGGTGTTCTCGTCGAGGATCGAATCTTCCACGTAGTAGGACTGGTGATAGCCGACCGTCGGCGCGTTGAGTCGCGTGAACAGCCCGTCGATCGTCATGTGGAAGCTGTCGTTCGGCTTCCACTCGAACACGCCCGTGACGCCCGTGCGTTTTTTCTGCTGGATGCGCGCGCCGAAGCTCGTGCAGCACAGGCCCAACAAGTCGCTCTCGTCGGCCGAGATGTTGCCGTCGCCGTTCGCGTCGAACTCGCCGGGCGAGTCGGGATTGATCGAGAACTCCTGCACGGCATCGGAGCGGTCCGTGACGTCCTGGTAGATGCCCGTGAGGAGCACGCCCATCGTGTCGTCCGCGAACGTCTGGCTGAAAACCGCGCTCGCCTTGTACCCCTTGTCCTCGGACAGATCGTTGTAGTCGCCGTCGACCGAGAAGCGCATCTGCCGGCCCGGGTTCGCGAGCGGCCGCGCGGAGCTCAGGTTCACGGTGCCGCCGATGCTGCCCTCGAGATACGAGGCGTCCGCGGATTTGTAGACGTCGGCGCCCGAGATCACCTCGGACGGCAGCACGTCGAACGCGAATTCGCGGCCGTCGCCGTCGGTCGCGAGGATGCGGCCGTTCAACGTCACGATGCTGTAGCCGGGGCCGAGACCACGCACGTTGACGTACTGGCCCTCGCCGCCGCGCGTGCGCTGGATCGTGATGCCCGTGATGTGCGACAGCGAGTCGGCGACGTTCGAATCGGGGAACCGGCCGAGATCCTCGGCGACGATCGAGTCCTGCACGATGTCGGAGCCGCGCTTGCGGTCGCGGGATTCAATCAACGCCGCGCGCGTGCCGACCACCACGACCGTGTCGAGCTCGTCGCTGCCGCCATCGGCGGCGCCCGGGGTCTGCGCGGCGGCGAGCGGCGGAATCGACAGCGAGAGCGCAGCGAGGGAAAGCGAGAGATGTTTGTTGTTCATCGACGTCCCCGGATGATCCTTTGCGGGCGACTCTAGTTGCGGTTTTTCGCAAGAACAAATAACTTTCGAATACTTTCGTTTGTTTCGGGGCCGGCATGAATCGGAAAACCGTGTCGCGCAGCGTCCCGCTCGGCCTCGAGCAGCGGCGCCGCGAGATCCGCGGGCTGCTGCAATCGCGCCCGCAGGTCGGCGTCGCCGAGCTCGCGCAGAAATTCGCGGTCTCGTCGGTGACGATCCGCAGCGATCTCGTCGCGCTCGATTCGATCGGCGCGTTGCAACGCGTGCACGGCGGCGCGCTGCCGCGCAGCGAGAGCGACGAGTTGCCCATCGACATCAAGCAGAACTTCCATCGCGCCGAGAAGACGCGCATCGCCGCGGCGGCCGTCGCGCACATCGCGGACGGCCAGACGATCATCCTCGATTCGGGCACGACGACCGCGGAGATCGCGAAGCTCATCCGCGGCCTCAAGCTCCAGTCGCTCAACGTGATCACGAACGCGCTCAACATCGCCGTGCTGCTCGCGAGCGCGCCGTTCATCGATCTCATCATCCCGGGCGGAATGCTGCGGCGGCGCTCGTGGTCGCTGTCGGGGCCGGCCGCGGAGAGCGCGATGCGCGACCTGCAGGCGGACACGCTGTTCCTCGGCGTCGACAGCCTCGATCCGGAGGTGGGATTGATGACGCCCTTCCCGCTCGAGGCGCAGTTGAACGCGCAGATGATCCGCAGCGCGCGGCGCGTGATCGCGGTGACGGACTCGTCGAAGCTGCTGCGGCGGAACCTGTCGGTGATCGCGGCCGTTGATCAGGTCGACCTGCTGATCACGGACCGGGAAGCCGAGGCGCGCGCCGTGAAGGCGATTCGCGCGCGGGGCGTGGAAGTGACGCTCGTCTGACGGTGCACGGTGCGGCAGTCCGCCGCGGCCGCGGGGCGTTACTTCTTTCCGGACAGACGGTCGATCAGCGACGCGAACTTCGAGCCCTTCTTGTCGACCTTCACGCGCAGGTGACGCACACCCGTGTCGTTGTTGTCGGCCATTTCGAGCGTGCTCGCGCCCAGGATTTCGAGCGTCTGGTCCAGCGTCTCTTCGTCGACCTGCGCATGCGCGTCGCGGCGCGGCGCACCGCGCGGTCCGGGCTTGCGGGATTTCGATGCGGGCTTGTGCGCATCGGCGGCCGGCTTCGCCGGCGCGGCCGGTTTTTCCGGACTCGCCTTGAAGAAGCGCGGCGATGCTTCGCCGTCGACGTCCTGCACGATCTGCGCGGGCGTGTCGTCCTCGAGCAGCTGGAACACGCCGCTCGCGTTGGATGCCGCCATGGATGACGGCGTCGGCGCGGGACCTTCCTTGACGTTCACGGCGCGGTGGATGCCGCTGCGTTCCGCGTTGAGATCCGTCGCGCGTTCCTTCTCGATCGTCGTCACGGGCACGACGGAGACACTCTTGAAGTCGGAGCGCACGTAGTACGCGACCTGCTTCGCCGAGACGGCGTCGCTGAAGAATCCGAGGCGCAGGCCATACCACGCGCGGCCGTCGCGATTCGCCTCCGTGGTGTACAGCGTGTACGCGTTGAAGATCGCGAGCGGCGGCACCTTGCCCATGTCGAACGGGCTGACCGACCAGTCGAGCTGCACGGCGAAGAGCACGGGCGCGTTGCGCTTGACGTCGCTCTTGATGGCGAGCATCGCCTGCGCGTCTTCGGGCTTGATGACGCGGATCGCTTCGTCGACGTTCGCTTCCTGCGAGCCTTCCTTGTAGGGGCTGTGGCGCTCGAGCAGGCGGATGGTCTGCGTATCGGACAGATCGTCGAGCTCTTCGAGCACCTGGCGCACGTTCGAGAGCACGGGCGCGGCCGCGAGATTCGGCGCGGGCATCATCACCGTGGGCTCGGGCGCCTTCGGTGCCGGTGCGGCGGGTTTCGGCGGCGGCGCGGAGGCGGTCAACGCGGGCGCGCTGACCTTCGCGGCGATCTTCGGCGCAACGGCCGGCGGCTGGGACGGCGTCGCTTTCGGCGCGGGCTTCGCGGCCATGGGTTTCGCGGCAACGGGCTTCGCGGGTGCGGACGCCGCGGGTGCCGCAGCGGGTTTGGCGGCTGCGGGCTTCGCGGCCGGTTTCGGCGCGGTGGCCTTCACGGCCGGACGCGCGGGAATGGCGGGCTTCGCAGGCGCGGCAGGCTTTGCGGCCTTGGGCGGCGCGGCTTTGCCGACTGCCGGCGCAGGCGTGGCCTTCGCGGACGGCGGACTGACCGCGGGCTTCGCAGCGGCGGGCCGCACGACGGGCGGGCTAACTACCGGGGGCTGTGCGGCCGCCGGCGGATGCACCACGGGGATCGCGGGCGTGCGGAAGTCGGTATCGCTTTCCGCGAGCACGAAGGGCTCTTCGAACTCTGGCTTCGGTTCGGGCGGCGGCGTCGAGGCGAACGGGTGACGTTCGGGCGCGGACGGTGCCGGCTTCGCGGGCACGGGCGCTGCCTGCTTGGCAACGGGTGTCTGTGTCGGCGCGGGCGCCGCGGGCTTCGCGGCGGTGGCGCGCGGCGGCGGCGCAGCCGCTGCAGCAGCAGCACGCGCGGGTGCGGCAGCCGATGGAGCGGGAGCAGCGGCCGAGGCGTTGGGCGCGCGCAGCTTCTTGCCCGGTGCCTCGCCGGCCCAGGCCTGCGGATAGATTTCGCGCACGATCATGAGCATTTCTTCGGCGGCCTGCAGCGATTCGAAATAACCCATGTGCAGGCGGAAGCGTTCGCGGCCGTCTTCGAGACGGCGGCTCACGAAGAACGTGTATTGCGCGAGCGTCGGGTCCTTCGGTTGCGACAGCGCCATCGGCGTCGTCGACGAAGTGAGGTTGATGACGAAGCCGCCCGTCGCCGCTCCCGTGGAGGGACGTGTCAGCGTGTTGACGACGTAATCTGGCTTTGCGCTCATGGTCCTGCTTCTTCCCCGAAAGACCTGCGGAAACGTCCCTTCCCGGACGCTTTTCCATTTCACTCGAAGGGAGTGTGAGAACCGGGGGATATACGGTCAATCGTGGAACTGAGCACGCTGTCGCAGATCGCAGACCTAAATATTCTTTCTCTTACGAGAAATACGACATAACGGGCACGCGCGGGTCACGGCGGCGGACGATTCCAGTAACGGCCCGCCGAAGCGAAGCTCTGCACGTAGAACTCGTCGTCGAGCGAGTTGATCGTCACGGGTTTTCCGGCGCCCGGCGCATGTACGAATTTGCGGTCGCCGATGTACACGCCCACGTGATTCACGCGGCGGCTGCCGATCTTGAAGAACACGAGATCGCCGCGGCGCAGGCGCGATTCGCGCACTTCCGTCGCCTCCTCGGCCTGGTCGGCGGAAGTGCGCGGCACCGCGAGGCCGAGCTCGCGATGCACGTAGAACACGAGGCCGCTGCAGTCGAATCCTTCGAGCGTCGCGCCACCGTAGCGATACGGAACGCCGCGCAGTCGCAGCGCGGCGTCGGCGAGCGCTTCGCCGCGGTTGCGCATGCTGGAGGCGCCGCCGCTGCCGTCCCATTGGGGTTCGGGTGGTGAGGAGACTTCGGTCGATGCAGGAGCGGGAGGTGGAGAAGTCGCGCAGCCGGACAGCAGCACCGCGGAGAGGAAGAAAAAGGGGACAGATTTATTTTTCCGGCTTCGGAAAAATAAATCTGTCCCCTTTTTCTTCCTACCCGGCCGCGCGCGCATCGCCGATCTCCGAGCCTGGGCGGCGCGATTCGAGGATCTCGGTGAGCGCGGACGCGGACATCGGCCGCGCGAGGAAAAAGCCCTGGGCGGCTTCGCAGCCGCGGGCCCGGAGGAAGTCGAGCTGGCCGCCCGACTCCACGCCTTCCGCCGTCACCCGTTTTCCGAGCGTGTGCGCCATGGTGATGACGGATTCGACCAGTGCACCGGCGGATTCGTTCTGCGGGACTTCATCCAGGAACGAGCGGTCGAGCTTCACGGTGTGCACCGGGTAGCGGCGCAGATAATTCAACGACGAATAGCCCGTGCCGAAGTCGTCGAGCGCGAGTTTGACGCCCAATGCGGCGATCGCGCGCAGCGGCTCTTCGACTTCCGTGTCGGCCAGCACCGACTCCACGATCTCGAGCTCGAGGCTCCCGGGCGCGATGCGGTTGTGATCGAGCGCCGACTGCACCATGCGCACGAAGTTCTGGTCCTTGAGCTGCTGCACCGACACGTTCACGGAGAACATGCGCGGCGCGATCCCGGCGCGCGCCCACTCCGCGTACTGCGCGCACGCCGTGTCGAGCACGAAGCCGCCGATGTCGGTGATGAGCCCCGAGTGCTCGGCCGCCGGGATGAACTCGCCGGGTAGTTTGATGCCGTCGTAGCGCGTCTGCCAGCGCAGCAGCGCTTCGACGCCACACAGCCGGCCGTCCGCGAGCGAGAACTGCGGTTGATAGAACAGCGACAGCTCGCGGCGCCGCAGCGCGCGATGCAGCCCGGAATCGGTGAAGCTCGGGCGGCGCTGCGCCATCTCGCGCTCGAAGAAGATCGCGCGGCCGCGTCCCTGCGCCTTCGCGCGGTACATCGCGAGATCGGCCTGGCGGATCACGTCCTCGAGGTCCGTGCCGTCGTCGGGGAACAGCGTGACACCGAGGCTCGCACGCATCGTGTAATCGCGACCGCCGAGATTCGCGGGCAACGCGAGCGAGCGGATCACGCGGTCGGCGATCTGTCGCGCCGTCTCCGCGTCGCCGACGTTGCGCAACAGCACGGTGAACTCGTCGCCGCCGAGGCGGGCCACGGTATCGCCCTCCTTCGTGCAGGCCTTGAGGCGATGCGCGACGACGGACAGCAGCTGGTCGCCCGCGGCGTGACCCAGAGTGTCGTTGACGCGCTTGAAGTGATCGAGATCGACGTACATGAGCGCGCCGCGCGTGAGACCCGTCGCCGCGGCCGCGAGCTCCTGCGCGAGGCGGTCGCGGAACAGCGCACGGTTCGGCAGCTGCGTGAGCGGATCGTAGTGCGCCTGTCGATAGAGCTTTTCGTCACGCGCGGAATTCGACAACGCGGCGCGCAGCCGCTCCGCGAACGCCGCGCCGTAGTCTGCGACCGCGGGGTCGCGCGCCGGCTCTCCGTGGTAGCCGACGACGATCATCGCCGACACGCGGTCGTCGTCGACGACGGGCCACAGCCAGAAGAATTCCGCGCCCGCATCGCGCATCGAGGTGAGGAACGCATGCCGGCATTCCTCGATGCGCGCGATCGTGAGACCTTCGGGCGCCTCGCGCACCGTCGCGATCATCGCGGGATCGAACGTCACGCGCTGCACGGGCATCTCGTCGGAGCCGAGCGCGGCCGTGAACAGGCGGCCATGCGCATGCGCGGTCGGATCGAGCAGGATCACGCCGACGCACTGGGCGCGCGTGAGCTCGCGAAATTTCGGCAATACCGTGTCCAGCGCCCGGTCGATCTCGCTCGCGGCGAGCAGCGCGCGGTCGACCTCGCCGAGCATCTCGAACGCGCGCCAGTCGCGCTGCAGGGACATCGAGGTCACGTTGAACATCCGCTCGAGCGGCGCGAGCTCCTCGACGTCGAGGCGCGGCAGCGTCTCGAAGCGCCGTTCGCGCAGGCGCGTCAGCGCGCGATGCAGCGCGCGCAACGCCGGCAGGTAGCGTTCGCTGATGAGCGCCGCGGCGCCGAACGACATCACGAGCGCGAGCGCGATCAGCCCGAGCGCCGTCGGCACGAGCTCGGTCAGCGTCGCGCCGAAGGTCACCTCGGGCGCGAACACGATGACGGTGCTCGACGCACCGGGATCGGAGTCCGACTCGGAAGGTAGATAGGTCATCGCGCCGCGCCATTCGCGGCCGGACGCGTACCACGCGAGGATCGTCGTGCCGGCGCGCGCATCTGCGGCGTGCGGCGCGCGGTGCGCGAACAGGTCTACGAGCCCGTCCTCGACGGGCGCGCTCGTGAAGCGCGCGCGGCCGAGGCCGTCGAGGACCACGAGATAGCGGCCGTCGAGGCCGCGCGTGTAATCGACGGGAATTTCGCGGCCGTTCACGAGCAGCGCCGACGCGCGATCGCGCGACAGCGCGGAGAGCTCCTGGTTCTGCAGCGTCGCGCGGCGCTCCTCGGCCTCGAACCAGCGCGACAGGATCGAGAGTCCGACCGGTACCAGCATCGCGATCGAAATGATGAGCCACAGGCGGCGCGTGAGGCCGCTGCGCAGGACCGAGCTGTACGGATTGCCGCTCATCGAATGCCCATGGGCGATGGTTGCGCCGCGGTCGTCGCGCGTGCGCTCCTCCCGGATATCAGCCCGACTTTACGGAATGCGGCACGGCGCAAATGCGCGGCGCGTCACGATTGTGGTGCGGCCGGGCTCAGCCGGCGTTCTTTTTGGGAGGTTGCGCTGCCGGTGGTGGCGCCGCACGCGCCGCGGCGAGCTGGAGAATCGACCCGTAGGTGTAGCGATAAATGCCGCGCCTGCCGACGCGCGCCGCACCGAGCATCGCACGCGCGACGGTCTCCGCCGGGATGGCGCGATAGGCCTCGCGCTTGCCCGTGAGCAGCGGATTCAGGAACGGCGCGAAGATGCGGCCCGTGATCTCGAGCGGCCGCAGTTGTTTGCGCGGACCGAGCAACAGGCTCGGCTGCAGGATGTCGACCGCGGGGAAGCCGATGTCGGATACGGCCTCCTCCATCTCGCCCTTCGTGCGCAGATAGAACCGTTTCGAGCGCGAGTCCGCGTCGACCGACGAGACGACCACGAATCGCGTCGCGCCCGCGGCGCGCGCCGCGCGCGCGAACAACAGTACGGCATCGACATCGGCGGCGCGAAAGGCTTCCTGCGAGCCCGCATCCGCGATCGTCGTGCCGATCGCGCAGAACGCGTCCTGCGCGCTCAGACCCTTGAGCTGCTCTTCGAGGCGCGCGAAGTTCACGATGCGGTTGGCGAGCTTCGGATGCTCGCGACCGAGCGGGCGACGCGTGAGCGCGAAGACGCGCGAATACTCCGGCGCCTCGAGCAGCGTCCTCACTAGGAAGCCGCCGATGAGACCGGACGCACCCGCGACGAGCGCGATTCTGGGAGTGGTGCTCACGCGCGCGAGCTTAACAAGAATCCCCGGGCGCGCGCGCCGCGGGCCATTGCCGGAAATTTGCAGCACGAATGCCGCTGGTCACCCGGTCGGGTGATGCGCGCGGATTTCCGATGGCTACCCTGTGCGGTGCGGAGATTGGAGCTCCGCCCAACCCATCACAAGGAGTGCGCATGCAAACGAAGTCCCAACAAACAAGGCCGCGGTGGCGGGCCGCCGCCGTGCTCGGGCTGCTCGCCGCGGCGAGCCTGGCCCGGGCGGCCGAGTTCGACGAGAAGATCCGGTCGCCACGGGTCACGAACCCGGCGGATCTGCACACGGAGGCCGGATCGTTCGCGGCGAAAGTGGCGCAGCTGCGCGCCACAGCACCCGAAGCTCTGGCGACCGATGCGGACCTGTCCGCGGAACGCTTCGATCTCGAGTGGAAGATCCAGCGCGCCATCGACCAGAACCAGGCGCTCGGCGACCTTTCGATCATCGGCCTCGAAAGCCGGGACGATGGCTTCTTCCGCATCGACCTCGCCCGGAATCCGCAGTGGCTGAAGCTCGACGAATATTTGGCCGGCGTGCTGCCGCAGAGCAATTGGGCCACGCTGTCCCCACAGCTCATCGCGCGCGGCTTTCGCGAGTCCGACGTGGCGATCGTGCAAGGCTACGTGTCGAAACACGATGCCGCCGCGGAGGGCCGTCAACGATCGTTGCCGCTCGAGATCGGCTTCAGCCGCTTCGTGAAGAAGCTCGACAAGCTCAAGCGTCCCGTCACCGACGACATCGTGCTCGCCTTTCTCTATCAACGTGACAAGGCGCTATCGGCCGCGCGTCACGACTGGACGTTGGGACTGCTCGGCGCACTCGATGCGCAGCGCGGTCGCGTGCTCCTGTCCTATTTCGGTGAGACCGGCGGCACCGCGGTCTGGGCTCCGAGCGACCAGCGCGCCGGCATCGCCGACGTCCTCGCATCGGTGCGTCGGCCCGACTTCGAACGACTCATCACCGAACAATCGCAGGGAGCCACACCATGAATCGCTTCATCCTCTTGCGCCGCGCGACCCGCTCGGTCGTCGTCGCCGGGCTCCTGTGCGGAGCGCACGCGGCGTCGGCGCTCAACATGCAGGTCTACGTCCAGAGCATCAGCCAGAGTGCATACACATCCTCGGTCAATCTCGGCCATACGGTCCTCGCGAGCACGCCGTACAACCGGCTGATCGCCGGCGGCACTTTCGTCGTTCGTTGTACCGATCCGCGGACGGGCACGATCAGCGGCCAACGAACGCTGTCGTCGGCCCAGTTCACCGGAAATACGTTGTACGTCACCATTCCCGAGCTCCTGCCGACGACGCGCCTGCTGCCGGGATTCACGCAACTCCCGAAGGGCGTGCAGATCTCGTGCAGCTATGACTGGACCGCGAGGGCCTCGGAGGGCAGCTACACCATCGGCGCGGGTGGCGTCGGCATCACGATCGGCGGCGAAGAGCGGGCCGATGGCTCGAGCGTTCCATTCACCATGACGCGCGAGGACAACGACGGGGAAGGCTGCATCAAGTTCTGAACGATCTGCTGGATTCAACGCCAAGGAAGGCAAACATGAATCGACTGAAACTCTTCTGCGGGGCGGCGCTGCTCGCCACCGCGCTCTGCGCACCGAGTGCGTGGAGCAAATGCACGCCCATCGTCATCGACCTCCACCACGATGGCATCAACCTCGGGCTCGCCGGCGTCGGCGTCTGGTTCGACGTCGATGCGGACGGACGGCGCGACCACGTGCAGTGGGTGCGGCCCGGAGGCGACGAGGGCTTCCTCGCAATCGACCGCAATGGCAACGGCGTCGTGGACGACGGCGCGGAGTTGTTCGGCGTCGGCACGCCGCTGATCCTCGAAGCCAATCGCACTGCGCCCAACGGCTTCGTCGGCCTCGCACAGTACGACCAGCGCAAGCTCGGCGGGAACGACGACGGACTCATCTCCGCGTACGACGCCATCTGGCCGAGCCTGCGCGTGTGGGTCGATGCCAATGCCGACGGCATCTCGACCTACGACGAGATGCACGCGCTCGAGGAATACGGGATCACCGCGCTCGAGACGATCCCGAGGTTGCGCAAGTACGTCGACCCGGCGGGCAATCGCATTCCGTTCTGGGCCTGGGCCTTCGAACGCACGCCGCCCGGGCGCACGCTCATGGTCGACGTGTTCTTCCGCGTCTTGAGTTGACCGGGCTCACGGAAACAGCCGGCGCGCCAGCGTCACTCGCGAGTCGACACCGAGCTTGCGAAAGATCTGGCGCATCTGCGACTTCACGGTATTGACGCTGACGCCGCGCAGATTCGCGATCTGCGCGCGCGTCCGCCCCGCGCACAGCTCATCGGCGACGTCGGCTTCGGCCGGCGTCAGTCGCTGCACGTGTGACGGGTGGTGCACGAAAACGGTGACGAGCCCGCCCGCGGGCACATCGAAACGGAACGCGACCCCGTTGGCACGTTCTTCGATACCGGCCAGCTCGCAGGCGTCGAGCAACCGTCGCAACAGATTCGTGCAGCCCGAAGGCGTCAGCCGCCGCCGCGACGCGCGTCGGCGCAGCTCGGCGAGCAGGGCATCGGGCTTCTTGGGCGCGGCCATCGCCGCGTTGTGCCATGGGAGAGGCCGCCGGTGTCAGGCGAGTAACTCCGCGAATTCGTCAGATATGCGCACCGACGCTGAGCGTAGCTAGCCCGTCAGCCGCTTCACCCACGCCGCGAACTTGTCCATCCACGCGTGCAGGAATTTCTTCGTCTCGGCGTTTGCGACGTTGCCGGCCTCGTCGAAGAACCCGTCCTTCGCGGTGATGTAGGCCTCGGGTTGCGCGAGCTGCGGCATGTCGAGGTACGCCACGACGCCGCGCAGGTGCGACTGCGCCACGGCGCTGCCGATCGCGCCCGTGGACGAGCCGATGATCCCGACCGGCTTGCCGGCCCACGCGTTCTGACCATACGGACGCGACGCGTGGTCGAGCGCGTTCTTGAGCACGCCCGGAATCGACCGGTTGTACTCGGCGGTCACGATCATGACCGCGTCGCATTTGCGGATCTCGCTCTTGAGGCGCTGCACCTGGGGACCCGGAGTCTGCTCGTCGTCCTGGTTGAAGAGCGGCAGGTCGCCGATCTTGAGCTCCTTGAACGTGAACTCGGACGGACCCATGCGCACGAGCGCCTGTGCGAGCTTCCGGTTGTTCGACTCTTTCCTGAGACTGCCGACGACGTAGCCGATCTGCTTGGCCATCCATCACTCCTTGGGCTGACCCGAATATTCCCGTTATCGCGGCGGCGTTCTGTAGGAAGTCTCCGCCGGCTCCATTGCATCCAGCGCCCACACCCTTTCGTATCATCCGGGAGTCGCCTCATCCGCCCCGGCCTCGCGATGCACAAACGCGCCCTGCAACTCCTGTTCGGCTTCATCCTCGTGTCGCTCACGGCCTGGAACCTGTGGGTGAGCACCCAGCAGTCGGTGTTCGCCTGGGGCGGCCTCGTGACGCCGCCCGACAACCTCTGGACGATCGCGACGTTCATCGACGCCTACTACGGCTTCGTCACCTTTTATATGTGGGTGCTGTGGAAGGAGCCCCGCACGTGGCCGCGCGTCGGCTGGTTCGTCGCGATCATGCTTCTCGGCAATATCGCGATGTCGGCGTACGTGCTGCTGCAGCTCGCGCGCCTGCGCGACGGCGAACCGCTGTCGCAGCTGCTCGCGGCGCGCAACGCCTGATGGCTGGGTTCCTGCAACGCCGCGTCGGTGAGCCGCTGCTCGCGCTGCTGCGCCAGGGCGTCACGCCCGACAAGCTCGCGCTGAGCCTCGCGCTCGGTGCGGCGATCGCGCTCGTGCCCGTGCTCGGAGTGTCGACGGCGCTGTGCGCGGTGGTCGCGCTCGCGCTGCGGCTCAACATGCCCGCGATCCAGCTCGTTAACTATCTACTCACGCCCGTGCAGCTCCTGCTCATCATCCCGCTGCTGCGCTTCGGCGAATGGCTCGTGCGCGCGCCGCGGTTCCCGATCACGCTCGAGGACGGGCTCGCATTGCTGTCGCGCGGCGTCGTGCACGCCGTGGCCGTGCTCGGCACGGCGATCGCGCACGCGACGCTCGGCTGGCTCGTGCTCGCGCCGATCGCCGCGTTCGTGTCGTACCGCATCCTTCTCCCCGTGTTCCGCCGGCTCGCGCCGGCCCGCACCCCGGTGACCCCATGACCTCGCTCGCCATGCGCCTGCTCGAGCTCGATCTCGTGCCCGACTTCCTGATCCGTTCGCGCATCCGCGCGCTGCTCGCGCGCCGCCTGCGCGAGGAGGACGCGGGCGATCCCGACAGCCGGCGCCGCAAGCTCGCGGGATTCGTGCGGCAGCTCGGCGAGAGCCCCGTCGCCATCGAGACGGCCGCGGCCAACGAGCAGCACTACGAAGTGCCGACGGAGTTCTACTCGCGCGTGCTCGGCAAGCACCTCAAGTACTCGAGCGCGCTCTATGCGCACCCGGGCGCGCGCCCGGCGGAGAACCTCGACGCGGCCGAAGCCCGCATGCTCGCGCTCACCTGCCAGCGCGCACGGCTGGCGGACGGCGAGCGCATCCTCGAGCTCGGCTGCGGCTGGGGCAGCTTGAGCCTGTGGATGGCCGCTAACTACCCGAATTCGCGCGTCACCGCGGTGTCGAATTCGCGCACGCAGAAGGAACACATCGACGCGCGCGCCCGCGAGCGCGGCCTCGCGAACCTCGAGGTGATCACGCGCGACGTCAACGAGCTCGCATTCCCCGCGGACATGCGTTTCGACCGCGTGGTCTCCGTCGAGATGTTCGAGCACGTGCGCAACTACGACGCACTGCTCGCGCGCATCGCCGCGTGGATGGCACCGGGCGCCACACTTTTCGTACACATCTTCACGCACCGCCGTTTCGCGTACCCGTTCGAGGTGCGCGACGAGAGCGACTGGATGGCGCGCTACTTCTTCGCGGGCGGCATCATGCCGAGCGACGACCTGTTGCTGCATTTCCAGCGCGACCTGCGCGTGGCCCAGCACTGGCGCGTTCCGGGCTGGCACTACCAGCTCACGAGCGAGGCCTGGCTCGAGAACATGGATCGTCATCGGGACGACATCATGCCGGTGCTCGCGCGCACGTACGGCCGGCCGCAGGCGCGACGCTGGTGGGTGTACTGGCGCGTGTTCTTCATGTCCTGCGCGGAGCTGTGGGGATACGCGGGCGGGAACGAATGGATGGTGTCGCACTACCTGTTTGAAAAGCGGTAGAGTCGCCCGTCATGGGCGTCCGAACACTTCTGTGCGTGGCTGCGCTGGCGGCGACGCCGGCATTCGCGGTCACGGACAGCGATCGCATCGCGGTCTACAAGGAATTCCTCTCGCAGTTCAACGCGCGGCAGTACGCGGCGGCGCAGCCGCTCGCCGAAAAGCTCGTGCAGCTCACCGAGCAGCAATACGGCACCGACGAGCTCCAGCTGTCGACACCGCTCTCGAACCTCGCGACGGTCCACCTGCGCCTCGGCAACTACCCGGCGGCGATCGAGAATTTCCGGCGCTCCCTGACGATCCTGCAGACCAAGTCGACGATTGCGGACAAGGCGCAGATCGCGCCATTGCACGGCCTCGGCGTGAGCCTGCTGCGCTCGAACGATCCCGAGAGCGCCGTCGTGGCTCTCAAGCATGCGGCCGATCTCTCGCGCAACACCGACGGCCTCTACAACATCAACCAGGTCGAGTTCATCGACGCGCTCGTCGATGCGTACGCGGCAACGGGCCGCTACGTCGAGGCCGACAAGGAAAGCCAGTACGCGCTGCGCGTCGAGGAAGCGGCGTACGGCCGCAACTCGCCGAAGCTCATCGATCGTCTCGACAAGCTCGCGCGCTGGCTCGAAGCGGACCGTCGCTACACGAGCGAGCGCAACGTCTACGAACGTTCGCTCGCGATCCTCGCGCGCGCCGGCGCCGGCAACGACATGCGCCGCGTGCCGCCGCTGCGCGGCATCGCGCGCTCGTTCCGGCTCGAGGCGTTCTACGGCACCGAGGGCGCCGACAACGGCGCCACGTTCAACTCCGGGAACAACGGCGCGCCGACGTTCGCCGAGGGCACGTCACAACGCCGCGGCGAGAGCTCGCTCACGTCAGCGCTCGAGGTCATCGACTCCAACAGCCCCGTCGACCAGCTCGCGCGCGGCGCGGTGCTCGCGGACCTGGGCGACTGGTACCTCATCCAGAACCAGAACCGCCGCGCCTACGAGAACTACGCGGAATCGTGGAAGAGCTTCGCGGCGGCCGGCGACACGCACTACCTCGAAGCGCCGCGCGTGCTCGCGACGCGCCCGTCGATCAGCTCGGTGGACCGCTCGCAGATCGATCCGTCGGAAGCCGTGGTGAAAGAGGTGGAGCTGCACTTCGCGATCGACCGTGACGGTCGCGTCGACGACGTAACCTCGCCGACCACGGACGTGCCCGAGGCCATCGTGAGGAATTCGGTGGCGTCGATGCGCCGTTCGCGCTTCGCGCCGCGCATCGAGAACGGAGCGCCCGCACCGACGGGCAACTACGTCTTCATCGAGCGCGTGCTCGTCAGAGTGAAATCACCGGAAGGCGATTCGTCGTCATCTGGGAAGGCGGAGAAGTCTGCGCCGGCGCAGACACCGGCTGAGGCGCCGGAGGCACCGAAGCCGGAGGAGAAGCCGCCGGAGAAGAGCCAGTTCCGGTAGCCGCGGGCTGCGTCTGCGCCACGGGCCGGTCGTTGATCGGCACCTGCTCGATCGTCACCTCGGCCTCGGCGGCCAGCGCTTCCGGCGAACCCGGCACCGGCGCCACCTTCGGCTGGAGCGGCTGCGAAACGAGCAGCGGTTTCGCGACGTCGAGCCCCTGGAACTGCGTGAGGAATTTCGCGGCGGCATCGCGCATCGCGTTGTAGCCCGCGATCGCGAGCTCCTCTTCGCCGTTGCCGATCTTGGGCGCCGGCCCGCTGCCGTAACCCGTGAGCGACAGCGTGTCGACGATCTCGCCGCTCGGCGCGTAGATGAGGATCTGGTAGCGGATCGTCACGGCGCAGTAGACGCCGCCCGTCTCCTTCGCGTTCGCGAACGAGAACTGCTCGATGCGCGGCTCGAAGATCGCGAGGATGCCCGGCTCGAGGCGCGCGGCATCCACGCTCTCGAAGAGCTTCGCGTCGAGGAATTCGGATTTGAAGATCTCCTCGACGATGTGCTTGTGCGCGGCGCCGAGCTGCGCCTCGTAGTCGACGCTCGCGCGCGACTCCTTGTGCGTGAAGTTGGCCGTCTCGGGCGTGACGACGACCGCGACCTTCGCGGGCGTCTGCACGATGAGCGGCTTCGGCAGGTCGCCATCGGGGCGCACGATGACCTTGGCGCAGCCGGCGGCGAGCAACAACGCCGCGAGCGGCAGCAGCGCAAAGCGCGCCGGGAAGCGCCCCGTGGACCGCGAGATCGAACGCGCGTGGATCGTGCTGCGGTTCATCGTGCTCCCGTCTAACTAATGCAGCGCGGCGTGCCGAGCACGTCGACCTTCATGACGCAACTCGGACCGCCGATCGTGAGCCCCACGAACGTGCCCTCGTTGTCGTCGCACATGGCACGCATTAAAGCGGAAAACCGCGCGTTGATAAACGGCGGCGAGCTCGGGCCGTCGGGCATGCCGATTGCGTGGATGCGGATGCGGTGGCGGCCCTGGCGGTCGACGGGGTTGTATTTACGCACCGCCGCGAGCGCCGCCTCGATGGATCCGCCCGTGAAATCGTCGCCGATGACATACACGCTGATCTTCTTGTCGGCGGCCCACCAGCCTTGCACGGCGGCGCCGATGCCCTCCACGGGGCTCGAGTTGCTGTAGGGCTTCCAGTTGACCATCGTCGAGAGGATCTTCGCGCGCTGCACGGGCGTGTCCTGCATCCACTGTCCCTTGGTGCTCGGGAACATCGGCTTGCCTTCGTCGTCGAGCACCTGGATTCCCTTGACCTTCGGATAGATGTCGAGGATCTCCTTCATGACGTTCTGGGCGTTCTCCCAGTTGTCGGATTGCATCGAGCCCGAGGTGTCGATGCAGAAGATGATCCATTCGCTGTCCACCGGGATGCCGCCGACGGCCGCCATGGTGTCGATCTTGCGCGGCTGGTTCTTGAGCAGGCGCTGCATTTCGGCGGTGAGCGTCTGGTGCGCGGAGACGAGCGCCTGCTCGAGTACGTTCGCCGCGACCGAGTCGCCCTCGCTCGCCTTGAATTCGCCGCGGATCTTCGAGAGATCGCCCGCGAGCTGCGCGGCCTTCTGCTGCTCGACGGTCAGCACCTTCGTGCGCCCCTCGAGCTCGCGGTTGAGCACGTCGGTTTCGCCGCGCAGGTCGAAGAGCTGCCGCTGCAACGCGAGGATCTGGCCCTTGAGGTCCTTCTCGCTGCGCTCGATGACGATGGGACGGCCCACGTCGGTGAGCACGAGCAGCAGGATGATGGCGCCGAAGCCGCAGCAGATGCAGTCGAGGAACGACAGCGTGAAGACTTCGAATTCGCGGCGTTTTCCGAGTGGCATTGCGGCTTCCCTATGGCCAGTCGCGTGACGGGATCACGTACGAACCGCCCGTGCGCCGCGCGAGGCGCCAGAACGCGTGCGCCGCGAGCAGGTCGCCCTTGAGCGGCAGCAGCACGATGTCCATCGGCATGTCCTTGTTGACGGTCTTCGCCGCGTCGTCGAACAGCTTCTCGCGATCGCGCACGTTGATGAACTTGCGCGCCGGCGGCACGGAGCCTTGCGTCGGCAGTCCGTCGGTGATGAGCACGATCTGGTCGGGCGCGGGCGTGATGACGCGCGCGGCGTTGAAGGCGTTCACGAGGCTCGTTCCCTCGCCGGGAACGATGTTGCGCGCGGCATTGAGCACGTTGTTGATGGCGCGCGGATCGTTCGAGTCGAGCCACTTGCCCTGCGTGTCGGCCTGTACGGCCTTCGCGTGCGTGTTGAAGCCGTACACCTGGAACTGGCTGTTGGGCGGCAGCTGCGCCGAGATCCATTCGACCATGTCCAGTGCGCGCCGCCATTTGACCGCGGCCTTGCGCGCGGCCTCGGGCTCGTTGCGCAGGCGGATGATCTTCACGACGTCGTCGTCCATCATGCTCGCCGACGTATCGAGCAGCACGAGCACGCGCTTGCCCTTGATCTGCAGTGCGCTGATGTAGAGCCGCGTCCCGCGGCCGCGGAACGCCTTGATGCGGTCGCCCGCGGGCGCCTTGTCGAGCGCGCCGCCCTGCAGGCGCTTCACGCCTTCCTTGAGCGACTGCACGTCGGCCATGAGCTGGTTGATGTGCTCGCGCTTCGCGACCGTGTCTTCTTCGTAGGTGGAAGTTTCCGACTGGCGCTTCTTGAGCTCCGCGGCGACGCGCGCGGCCCGCGCCTGCGCGCTCGTGGCATCTTCGTCGGTCTTCTCGAGCGTGTTGCGCAGGACGACGAGGTGCGCCGTGCCTTCCTTCACCTCTTCCTCGAGCTTGCTGACCTCGCCCGTGAGCTCATCGATGCGCGCGATTTCCTGCGCTCCGGCCTGCGCCTGCACGATCGTGTAGAACAGCACGACCGCGCCGAAGCCGCAGCAGATGCAGTCGAGGAACGACAGCGTGAAGACCTCGAATGCACGGCGCTTCTTCATGCGCCCTCGCGTCCCACCGCGGCGGCGGAGATCAGCGTGAACTCGACGCCCGGCGTGCCGACGCGCACGCGATCGCCGGGGCGCACCGCCGCGCGCTCGCGCACGCGCGCGCCGTTCATCCAGGTGCCGAAGCGGCTGTGATCGATGAGCATCGTGCGCTCGCCCTCGCGACGCAGCGAGCAATGGCGGCGCGAGACTCCGGCCGCCGCACGCGGCAGCGTGATGTGCGGCTCACTCGACACTTCTTCGGTGCCGATCGTGAGCCCGACCTCGGGCAGCCGCATCGAATCGCCGCCGAACAGGATGTGCGTGACCGGCAGCGCGCGCGCGGGCGACGTGCTGCCCGAAGAGACGTACTCGATGTCGGCCGCGAGCGAATGCCCGGCGATACGGCTCGCATGGCGACGCAGCCGCGGGTGCGATTCGGGCTCCGCCGTTTGCAGCGATGCGGCGACCGCGGCGATGCCGGCCGGCGCGATGATGAGACCGTCCTGCTCGATCTCGAGCAGCCGCGCGAGGAAACCCGGCCAGCGCCGCGATTCGGCGGGCAGCACGAGCGCCGCGCCCTGGCCCGCGATGCTCGCCTGGCGCGCGAGGCGCGCGAGCTCGCGGTAGAAAGAATTCGCACCGTCGGCGAACAGTTGCGCGTCGACACCGACCGCGAAGCGCGCACCATCGGCCTCGACCGCCGCTTCGACGCGGCCTTCGGTCGCCGCCCGCGCCGCGAGCGCGGGCAGATCCGCGAACAGCCGCTGCTCCACGTCGAGATTCATGAGGGGATCGAAGCGCGTGTTCTTGACCATCGCCGCCGCGACGGCGACGAGCCACAGGTCGTAGACGTCGAGCAGGTTCGCGCGCTCGCTCGCGAACGATTCCTCGAACGCGCAGGTCTCGCCGCCCGCGACGCGCGTCGCGGTCGCCGAGCGCCAGCCCGCCTCGAGCAGCACGTAGTGCGGGCGCGCGTTGAGCGCCGCGGCGGTGAGCGTCGCGGCGTCGTGGAAGTCGCGCGCGTCGACGCCCGCGGCCGACAGTGCGCCTCGCAGCGCGGTCAACGCCGCGGCGTCGAGATCCGCGGGAACCGCGACGATGGCGTCGCTGCGTTCCGTGATGCCGAGCGCGCGCAGGTGCGCGCTGATCTCGAGCGCGACCGCGCGCGCGGCGTTCGGGCTCGCGGCCGAATCGTTGCGGCCGAGCGCGCGCCAGTGATCGAGCGACACTTCGTCGGGCCTGCCGCGCGCGGCGGCCAGGGCCGCGCGCCCGAAGCGCACGTCGTTGCCCACCGTCTCCACCGCGAGCGGCTCGTGCGCGAGCAGCGCGCCATCGCGGGCGATGGACAGCGTGTGGTGATCGAAGTGGATGCCGAGCATGCCTGTGGGTAGCTAGATGTTCGTGGGAAAGCTGACGCTCGAGTCCGCGTTGTATTGCAGGTCGGGCGGCAGGTCTTCGGGCGCGATGCCCTCGTAGGGATCCTTGTCGGGCGTTTCGTCCGCGGCGGTGTCCGAGGCGCCGGGCTTCGCTTCGCCGGGCTTGCCGCCGGCCGGAGCGGCACCGCCGGGAGCCGCGCCGCCGGACGCGCCGCCGGGCTGGGTCGATTTATCGCCGCCCGCGGGCGCGGTCGTACCGGGCGCCGGCGGCGGCGCCTGCGTGCCCGGCTGTTGCTGCGTCGTCGTCGTGGGGCCGATGCGCATCGGCGTGTTCAGCATGGCCGTGGTCGCGGCGATCGCTGCAATACCGGCGATGAAGATCGCGAACAGGCTGAAGAGCAGGTTCTTCATTGCGCGGGCGCCTCCGCCACGTAGCGCGCCACGCGGAAACCGATGAAGTCCTGTGCCTCGGCGCTGCCCTCGCGCCACGGGAAACGCAGGTCGCCGGCGCTCGTCGTGCGCCAGCTCGAGCCGCGATACGTGTGCGCCTTGCCGTCGGCGGGACCGAGCGGATCGGTGACCGCGGCCGACGCGACGAACGAGGAGTAGCGGTCGTTCACCCATTCGGACACGTTGCCCGCCATGTCGTAGAAGCCCATCGAATTCGGCGCGAACAGCGCGGGCGCGGCGGCGACCGCGAACTCGTCCCTGTGGCCGTCGAGCTGCGCGCCCAACAACCCGAACGCTTCGCTGCCGCCGACGTTGGCCGTTCCCGGGACGACGGGCAGCTCCTGGCCCCAGGGATACTTGAGCGGCTTGCCCGTCGCCGCGGCGCGCGCCACGTATTCCCACTCGGCCTCGGTCGGCAGGCGATAGCCCGTGGTGACGGGAACGACGAGCGAATATCCCGCGTCGGCGCTGCCCGTGTACGCGGGCGGCAGCCCTTCTTCCTGCGAGAGCCAGTTGCAGAACTCCGCGGCCTCGTCCCACGTGACGCGCGAGACGGGCTGCTTGTCGAGGTCGAGCGACTGGTTGCCGAACGAGCCCGAATTGTGCGCTTCGCGGAACTTGCGGAACTGCGCGTTCGTGATCTCGCGCTCGCCCATGTAGAACGGCCGCAGCAGCGTGACCTTGTGACCGCCCTCGTTCGGACGGCGACCCTGCTCGCGACGGTCGCTGCCGGCCGCGAACGTGCCGCCCGCGACGATGAGTAGTTTGATGCCCGACTTGGTCGTGAGCTTCGCGGGCGAGTTGCCGACGACGTCCTTCGGGTTCACGAGCTTGAACTCGATGGTGCGGCCGATGCCCGGCGCGAGCACGAGATCGCTGACGAACGCGTCGTAGCCGTCATGGCGCACCTCGATGCGATGCCGGCTCGCGGGCAGCTGCAGGTCGACGGGCGCCTTGCCGCGCGCCTCGCCGTTCACGTAGACGTCGGCATCCGCGGGCTGGCCCTGGATGCGCACCGCGACGAGCGTGGCCGCGAGACGCGCGTCGATCGTGGACGACTTTCCAGCCTCGGCGAACACCTCGCGTGTCCACGTCGCGTACCCCGCGCGCA